>Ga0213833_1000440_pt1 | contig 43832 bp, 1 predicted proteins | sample SWATP21_FD_160575 | JGI IMG/M metagenome (GOLD analysis project Ga0213833, IMG submission 160575) | Coastal seawater microbial communities from Marineland, Florida, United States - SWA TP2 #1 | ecosystem: Environmental > Aquatic > Marine > Coastal | place: USA: Florida | collected 2016-08-14 | reverse complement strand
CAGCTTGATCGCGGGCAACGTCCCCCCTGCTACGAGCACTCCCTCGATCGAAGACGTCACGCCCACGTCCGTCACTTTGGCTTGGGTCGACCCGCCAAACAACGGTGGCTCCCCTATCACCGGTTATAAGGTGTACATGTTTGCTGGTGTTCCACCTAACACTGCCGTGGAGCCTGAGCCCGTGAAGAACGAGGTCCAGACCATCGTGACCACCAACATGGTGCCACAGAGCGAAGTACAGCGAGTGGTGGTTGAAGGTGCTGCAAGCGGCACGTTTTCCTTGTATTTCCGCAACTCCCTGGACGAGGTTTGGACAACTGCGTTGGCACCCACAGCCTCAGACACGGATGTGACGAATGCTCTCCAAGCACACTGTGGAACTCTTCCCGAGCTTTGTGATGTCGCTGCCACCATTTCAACGGAAGCAGACACCATGAACATCACGGTGACGTTCAACTCCGACTTCGGAGATGTTGAACAGGTCCAGGTGGATGCCTCAGAAATGGTTTCAGCTGACAACGCCCCGGTGAATGTGACTGAGTCGGAAATTGTGACCGGCGGATCCTCGCTTGACGGTGACTTCACAGCCACGTTCCGAGGATTCCAGACCCCACATTTGCCTGTGGACATCTCAGCTGCTAGCTTGAAGCGGGAACTGGAGAACCTCGGCAGCATTGGTGTTGTGGACGTGACACGCGAGCCCGGGTTGTATGGCGGTGCTTCGTGGCACGTGACGTTCCGTACCGAAACGGGCGACGTCCCAGAGATGGTGGTGACGCCAGGCCGCCTTGTTGGTAACCACCCCAGCATTGCGGTCCAACCGACGCTTCCGGGATCCGCTTCGACTCTAGTGTACGACGGACAGGAAGCCCCCAACGTGAAGCAGATCACTGTGAGCGACCTGATCACTGATAACACGTACGCGTTCAAGGTTGTGGCTTTGAACGCCATCGGCGATGGTGTCGCATCTCCACCCTCCACCACCGTGGTGGCCCGTTCTGGTGCCAGTGCTGCCCACACAACTGCCTCAGGCTCTGCTTTGACCACCGGCATCACGGGAAGCGTCTTCGAGCAATCTTTGGTCAGCGTGGGCGCTGCTTCCAGTTTGGCGGGCACATTCCTTGTACGTGTTGGCCGCAACGGTGGCGATTCATCACCTCTCCCTTTCAACGTTGATAGTGACACGATGGCTGCCGCTCTCGAGTCGTTAACGTATGATGACGGCTTTGGCGTTACTGGAACGGTTGGCTCGGTCCATGTGACACGCCGTGATAACTTGGCCGCAGACGAGGGATACGAGTGGATCATCACGTTTGTGTCAGTCGTTGGCGAAGTTCCGAACGTGCAGGTGGACGGATCACTGTTGACGGGCACTGCTGTTGTGTGGGACCAGGAAGAGTTCGTACGTGGAACTGCAAACCACTTCACGATTGAACCCAAGAAGAGCACTGGCGCTGTGGTCAAGGATCTTACGACAGCCAGTGACATGGAAGGTGGTGATGTCTTCTTCACGGAAATCTGGACCACCCCCACCACAGTTGTTGACGGCACGCATGGGTGGGATTCCGATGGTGGTGTTGCCCGGTACAACAAGGTTCATTACGAAATCCAGGAGATTTCAACGGCATCATCTGGTGGACAGCTGTCTGGCACCTTCTTCTTGCGTTTCGACACTTCCAGCCGCGTTGGTGGCACTGTTCTTGATACAGCCGAGATGTACCACAATGCCACCGCCCTGGAAATGAAGCAAAAGTTGGAGCTGTTGAGCAACCTCTGCCCCGGCGATGGCTCGTGCGTTGATGTTGAGCGCGAGACGTTGGATGTATCCAACCAGGAGTACAAATGGACGGTCACTTTGACCTCACGCCTGGGAAACTCGCCCGCTCTCCAAGCCATCGGTGTGACTCTTGATGGTGGCGTGGCTGTGTACGAGCGCCAGCATGGTAGCACCGAAGTGCAGACCATTACCACGGCTTCAGATGGGTTCTTTGTTCCCGAGCGCCAAACCATTACCGCTTTCAAGTCGGGCGGTCCTTCTGAAGACTTCACGATTTCGTTCATGGACTCTACGCCGGTGACGATCACCATGGCCGACACTGTGCAAGAGGTTGAGGACGCTCTGGAAGGCATGTCCACCATTAACGACGTGTCCGTCACCGTCGTCACCAGCACAGATGCAACTGTGTGGTCTGTCGAGTTCTTGGACCCAACAGGTGATGTCCCCATGATGGTGACCGCTTGCGCTACATGTGTGACACAGACTGTCACTGTCATGGAGACGCTTCCGGGTGAGGCCCCCATTGGCGGAACTTTCATCGTTTCGTTTGGAACGGATACAACTGAGAACATTGCATACGACGCAACCGCGACCGAGATGAAGGAGCGACTGGAGTCAATGTCCACCATCGGGTCTGTGGATGTGGAGCGCCTTCCGTATGGCAACGGCCACCGCTGGGTCGTCACTTTCATTTCAAATCTGGGCAACCTGCCGCTGCTGAACGCCCGCCCTGAGGTGCACGAGATTCAGGAGATTTTCACAACTGGCGGCACGCCAACCCCATTGGGTGGTTCGTTCTCGCTGTCATTCATGGGTGCCACCACTGGACAGTTGCCGTACGACATCACGGAGCCAGCCATGCGTAGCGCCCTGGAGACGTTGTCCACGATTGGTGTCGTCAACGTGGCACGTACTGGTCCGTTTGGAAACGGCCAGTACGTGTGGCGCATTATCTTCCGCTCCAACGGCGGAGATTTGCCCCAGATCACTGCCAACCCATCCGGTTTGACGGGCACAAACGCTTATGTGGATACTCGCAACATTGTGGATGGCGTTGCCTTCAGTTTCACGGGCAACAACCCTCGTGTCAGCGTCGAAGAGCAGCAGGCGGGACTGCCTTCATACACTGGTGTGTACATGCCGACCAGTGTTGGAGACTTCTCCCTGGCCGTGCAATTGTTGACCGGTGGTGGACTGCGTGGTGACTACTTTGACAACCAGTGGTTCCAAGGCAGCCCATCTCTGACTCGTGTCGATGCTCAGATCAACTTTGATTGGGGCAGTGGCTTGATCACTAGCTCCGGGCGCGATTTCGTCACCATTCGTTGGTGGGGTAAGCTCCGTCCAACCACCACGGAGGCATACACGCTCTACATGCTTGCTGACAACGGCGTTCGCTTGTGGATGGACCACGTGCTTGTGGTTGACCGATGGGACACATGCTGCAACGAAACCTCGGCGGTTGTAAACTTGGTGCAAGGCCAGTACCACGACATCAAGATCGAGTACAAGGAGGTTCGCGGAACAGCCAACATTCGCTTCATGTGGCAATCGACGTCTGTGCCGAAGCAACTTGTGCCCGCCAGTGTGCTGTTCCAGACTGGCCACATCTCTGGCTCCCCGTTCGCCATTTCTGTGCGACCCGGCGCAGCAGATTATCCCTACACGACCGCCACGGGCGAGGGATTGTCAGCCGCCGTGGCAGGTGTTCCCGCGTCCTTCATTATTCAGGCCAAGGACGCCAACGGCAACGATAACACCGAAGGCGGCGACCAGTTCCTGGTCGAGTTGGAGGGTCCTGTGGGCGCGCCCAAGTACGCAGTTGCGCCTACTTACATCGGCGGTGGGCAGTACGAGGTTGAGTACACCGCCTTCATCAAGGGAACTTACTCCTTGAGCATCATCACGGGCACCACTGTTGGCTCTGTGCTGCGCGGTGGCACCCACATCTACTGTGGACTGGGCGAGGTGAAGAAGTGCTCGCCGTTCACCGTCGAGGTCGCCCCTGGGTATGCGACTCACCAGACGTCTGATACCACTGGCTCGGGTTTGTACAATGCCATTGCGGGCGAGATCGCAGGGTTCACCATCCAGGCGAAGGATACGTACGGTAACCTTCTGGACACCGGCGGTGATGTGTTTGATGTGCATATCACGCACAACACCAGTGACACGAAGTACCGCGCCGATGTTGCCGACAACAACGATGGTACCTACGCCGTTACATACACAGCACTGCTCGCGGGCAACTACTTTGCTGATGTACTGTTGGGTGGCCACCGGGTATTGACCACCGGCACTGAGGTCGCTGACAACCCACTCGTTGTGCACTCTGACTTGCATGCACCGAGTACCATCGCGTCCGGATCCGGTCTTTCATCTGCTGTTGCTGGCGTGACAGACACATTCACGGTGTTTGCAAAGGATGAATTCTCAAATGACCGCAACGGCGATGGAAGTGGTGATGGCATGTCTGACGGGTTTTTGATTACTCTGACGTCACCATCCAACCGCGTCTACCTGTCATCATCTGCTGTGCAAACAGTGGCTGTCAACGCGGACAGCGGTACCTTCACGCTGTCCACCTGGGGTGTCTCGACTGACGACTTGGCGTTTGATGCTGCCCCCGGCGCAGTGCAGACGGTGCTGGAGAACCTCCACTCGCCTGCCCGTACCTGCATCGTGAGCCGCAGTGAGCCATCGGCTGACAACTACGTGTGGACGGTTACCTTCACCAGTAACCTCCACCAATGGGATTCCACCACACTCACTGTGGATGACAGCAGCTTGGGCTTGTCAGCTGGAGCCGGTTCTGCCAGCATTGACACGCTGGCATCCCAGGGCCAGTACCCCGTTGCATACACTATCTACGACAAGGGAACTTGGCGTCTGGATGTGACTGCAGGCGAGGAGAACGCTCACATCTCCGGAAGCCCCTTCACCGTGGAGGTGGCGGACGGCGTTGTCCATGCTGGCACCTCACTCTCGACCGGAGCAGGCCTGACAGGTGGGGTTGCCGGCACCAACTTCGATTTCACGATCGAGGCTTTCGACGAGCGCCAGTACGATGAGCAGTCCATTACCATTTCGTCCATCGTGGTGGCAGCCGTGCCAGAAACGCAGACATTTACGTGCACAGGCACTGGCAACGGTGTCACGTTCCACTACCAAGGAGTCAGTTCCGCACAGCAACCCCCTTCGACAACGCCTAGCGATCTGGCTATTGCATTGGAGCTCAACCCATACATCACAGATGTTGAGGTCACGTCCAATGGCGCCACAATCTGCTCTGGCTCTGAGGTTACCATTTCCTTCAACGATCCATCTGGCAACGTGGACTCGGTCACGTTCACACCTGACTTCTCAGCTGGCAGCATCGTGTCAGGAACAGAGACGGATGGTGTGACACCGTTCCGACGGGAAAGTCAGAAGTTTTCTTGCAGTGGTCCTGGCGATGGTAGCGGAAGCGTGCAGTTCTCCTTCCGTGGAAACACCGCCACTGTGTTGGACAACGTGTCTCCCACCGATCTCGACAACACCTTCGAGACAACCCTCATGACAGGAACGGTGGAGATCAGCGGCTTTGATGGATCCAGCCCCAGCGCAATCTGTGGCTCGGATGATCTTATCATCACCTTCACCGAGCTCACTGGCGACGTGGAGCTCGTTACTGTTGATGATTCTTCCCTGTTCTCGGGTGCCGCGGGCGTGACTGCTTTTGTGGATGGTGTACATCCTCACTGGGGTACTTTCAAGCTTCAGTACGGGGACGCCGTGTCCGCGCCTATTCGGCATGACGCCACAGCCTCTGACATGCGCTCAGCTCTGGCCGCCATGTCAACCATTGGCGACAGTACCGTTACCCGCACTGCAATTGGGACATTCACTGATTCGTTTGGCACTGTTCCTCTGACGTACATGTGGACGGTGCGCTTTGACCAGCAAGCCCAGCCAACAACCTTTGGCACCCTCAACCTGCTCGAGCCTGTGGTCGACAACAGCGTGTTGACCTTCTCAGATTCTGCCCAACGCACCCCGGAGGTCCACGTGGCACGCGTCGAGGCAGGGACAAACGGAAACCACCGCACGGGTGGTACCGACATCGACGCAATCAACGTGCATTTGGTCCACACGGAGTTGGCAAACACGGAGATTGGTCGCTACGAAACCGTGCGTGTCGAGTGTGATGCCACTGGTGGATCATTCGACATTCGCCTCGGGGCCACGGGCAATGACGTCAATGTCCCCGTCGCTACGACCGTGTCTGGTCTGGAGACTCTGCTGGAGACAGAGCTTGCGTCATCGCACGCAGCTGGCTTCACGGTCAACGCTGTGTCTGGATCCGCAGTTTGTGACGCCAGTGGTGCAGTGTTTGACATCGTCTTCAATGACGAAGGAGACCACACTGACTTCATTGTGTCAGATGCAAGTTTGTCTGGGCACACGGCCCCCACCAACGTCACAGAAATCGTCAAGGGTGGTGTCTCCATCACATATGTGGCCGATTCTGAGGGCTACTACGATGTGCGTTACGTTCCAACCAAGAAGGGTCTGTACACGCTGTCCATCACGATCAACGGCGCAGCCATCGAAACCGACGTCTCTGCTGGGGTGTTCGTTGTTCCAGCGCCATGCTCTGGCCCGCACTCGACACACAACGCACAGCCCTTGTCAATCGAGGACGTGCGTGAGCACTTCACGATTCAAGCGTACGACGAGTTTAAGAATGATTTGGACGGCGCTGTGGCGGAGGGTGAGGAGTTTATCGTCTTCTTTGAGGGCACTCCCCACGCTCGTGGCACGCAAGCGGCTTCATCAGCCCGCATTGATGGTAGTGTCGAGATTCTTTCGCCCAACACCAACGGCCAGTACCCCGTGTCATACTTCCCTGAAGTTGCGGGTGACTACGTCATGAGCATTTTGTATCGCTCTGCGGGCGGTTTGCACGCAACCTACTACCACACCGAAGATTTCCTTGACCCTGTTGCAGGAGACGCGACGCACTGCATCCCTACAATGACCGTGTGCGACTCGACTCGCATCGACGCGACTGTGAACTTTGACTGGGGCGTTGGCGCACCGCTGTCTGACTTCCCGTCTGACCACTTCAGTGTGCGTTGGGAGGGTGAGGTGCGCGCACCTGTCACGGGCCCAGTGACGTTCGTCACCACCGCCGACCACGGCGTGCGCGTGTTTGTCTCTGGCTCAAGCGTCATTGACGCATGGACACCGGATCTTTCAGAAACGTCTGGAACGGTGAACATGCAGGCCGGGCAGTTGTACACCATCCAGGTGGACTACCGCGAAGTCACTAAAACGTCTTGGGTGAAGTTGATGTGGTCTTTCGGCGCTATGGCTGCGCCGGAGGTTGTGCCATCGTCATCCTTGTTCTACCGCCGGCACATTGAGAACTCGCCGTTCTCCATGACACTGCAGCCGGGCGACATCGACAACGAGGATACCATTGCCACAGGGCTGGGTCTGACTGATGGCATGTCTGGGTTTACGTCCACCTTCACAATCCACGCCAAGGATACACACGGAAACCTGCGCTACAACTCTGGTGCGGACGAGTTCGATGTTACGCTAACGGGGATCGGTGGTTGGGCCGCTATTGGCCGCTTGAACGACGCTTGGGACAACAAGCCGACCATCGTCATGGGCGCGGTTGTGCCAAACGACTGGGCGGACACGGGCTACACCGCAACTGCCACGCAAGGCGACATGTTTGTGACCACCAGCGGCGATTTGCGCAGCGTGGTTGCCCGGGGCGACATTCTGCGTATCGGCCAGGAGACGTTTACTGTTCATCCGACGGCGACCTATGACGCTACGAGGCTGCCTCTGACCACCCCGTACAACGAGGAAAGTGGAACTGGGCGGGCCATTTGGTTGGCGGGTGTCGATACAGGCCGTCACACGGTGACGTACGACCCAGTCATCAAGGGAACCTACCGACTGGATGTGACGTTCCCACCAGTGGGCGAGGTTCAAGTCGTGACCCTTTCCGCGACATCCGCCCTGTCAGGTGACTTCACCCTGACACAAGGCGGTACCACTGTATCTGTGTCGTACAACGACCTTGACTACGTGGTGCTGTCTAAGCTGTCTGCGTTTACCCACGCCCCTTCGAACATTACCTCATCCTCTGCTGATGCCAACGGTGCTCGTTCCATCTTCATCCGCTTCAACGCGACGGATGGTGACGTTGCACTGCTTGTTGCTGATGCGTCCACTCTGGATGGCAACAATGCCGCAGTCGCGGTTACAGTGGAAAGCGAGGGTGTGCCACCACTTCACATTGATGGTAGCCCATTTACTGTTGAGATTGTTCCGGGCCCGTCGTCGCCTGCAGTCACGACCGCACACGGTGCTGGTCTTGTGGAAGGCATTGCTGGTGAGGAGCAGACGTTTATCATCCAAGCAAAGGACGCCGCTGGCAACAACAAGCTGACGGACCAGGCGCTCGACACTTTCGCAGTCGACGTGTTCCTGCCCGACATGACTGAGGACGTTCCCGGTGCCGTCACGCCACTTGCGGATGGCGCGTACCAAGTCCGATTCACCCCAACGATCCGTGGTTTGCACACCGTGGCCGTGATGATGGTGACGCAGCAGGAGGAGCAGGTTATCACGACTGTGTTCCCAGTCGCCGCTGGCCGCGATGGCACCTTCACGCTGAGTTTCAAGGGCGAGACCACCGACGCCTTGGCGTGGGATGCCTCTGCAGCTGAGGTGGACGCCGCGCTGCAGGAGCTCGTTGCCATTGATCAGGTAGATGTAACAGCAACCCCCGTGGACAATGGCTTTACGTACCGCGTGACTTTCAGTTCCCGCGTTGGCGACTTCGAGCCCATGGTCGTTGATGACAGCGCTCTGCTTCCGGCTGGATCCTCCGCGTCCGTGAGCCGTGATGTGTTGGGCGAGCGACAGCACATCAAGACCGCCAGCGCACCCATGGTTGAGGAGGTGCAGGTGGTCACTACGTCGTACGGTGCGGCTGACGGTGGTGGTACCTTTGCACTCAGCTTCAATGGCCATGACACTGAGCAAATGTCATACGCGATCACGGGCGCGGACATGGCCACTGCTTTGGAGGCTCTGGACACGATCGGTAGTGTCGAGGTGAACCGTGCTGCGAACGGTGACGGCTTTGATTGGCAGGTGACGTTTACGCATACTGACGCCCAATCCCTTGTCGTGGCCGCCTACAACATTGGTGACCTCCCAGCGCTCTCCGTTGCAGACGACTCGCTGCTCACGGGTACCGATGCTGCCGTTGCTGTGACAGCGAGTGGCCAAAGCCCATCCGTGTCGGGCCTTTCCCCGTTCACGATCGACGTGCACTCTGCGGCCATCAGTGCGGCTCATTGTACCGCTACGGATGACCGGGATGGAGAGACGGGACTGTCCACCGGCACGTTCGAGACGCTGTCCTGGTTTACCATCGAGGCGCGTGACCGGTTCTCCAACCGTATCACGGACGGCCCGCGTGCTGAGGTGCAAGCCATTGTGATCGACGCATCGTCTGCCATTTCCGGTTTCTGGACTGTGACGGTGGCGGGCCAGACCAGCGCCGAGATGGCCTTCCCCACTGCCACGTCTGAAGTGGAAGGCGCCTTGGAGAGCCTGTCCGGCGCCGGCACTGTCACGGTAGAGCAGCGAGTGGTGAACACCAACGGTGTGGAGTACCTGGTCATCTTCGACAGCAACTTTGGTGACTTGGCCGCCCTCGAGGTCGATGGCGCCGCGCTCACGGGGGTTGACGTCACAGCTTCAGTGATGAACTGCGACTTGCTCCAGGTGCAGCAGGTGTACACCGCCGCGGACAGCGCGTTGGGTGGCACCTTCCGCATTGAGTATGGGCCTGAGACGACCATCGATTTGTCGTACGCGTCCACCGCGGACGCAGTGCGTGATGCGTTGATGGACATGGACGCGATCATCACCGCGGCCGTTACCGTGTCAAGTGCAGGTGCCAATGGTGAGCACACGTGGACCATTACGCTGTCTGCAGTGGACGGAACCTTGCTGCCGTTGTACGCAGAGGGCAACCTGTTGACAGGCACCAACGCACGTGCTCGGGTCACCAACGACTATTGCCCCACTTCCATTGCGGGCGAGCAACTCATGTCGGGTCGCCACGGAGAGAACTGGGTGGTGCGCCTCACGGGCGCCGCCTACGTCCAGGGTAATGCCAGCTACACCAACAAGGGTGGACTGTACAGTGTGAGCTACATGACTCCACGCGCCGACACGTACAGCATGGCTGTATCACTTGCCGACGCTGGAGGCCTGCATGGACAGTACTTCACCAACCGCTGGCTGCAGGACCCGCCTGCCTTCACTCGCGTGGACCCCATTGTGAACTTCCGCTGGCCGACGTTCATCACGCCCACTGGCAAGGACACCATCTCCATCCGCTGGACTGGCTTCGTACAGGCCGGATTCGACGAGGTGTACACCTTCTACATGCAGGTGAACGACGGTGCCAAGGTGTGGATCGACGGCGAGGTGGTCATTGACGAGTTTGAAAGCACGGCCGCCGCTGATTCTGGCAGCGACTTTGTGGAGTTGTCTGGCACCACGTCCCAGCCACTGGTGGCGGGGCGTCTGTACGACATCAAGATTGAATTCCGCGAGAATGTGGGCGTTGCTGTGGCCCGGTTGCTGTGGTCCAGTGCCAGCCAGGGCAAGGGCCTTGTTCCCACGTACCGCCTCTTCCATGACGCGACACCGATTGTCGCCTCGCCATTCACTGTTGTGCCGGTGGGTGTGATTCCCACTCGCCCGACCCAGCCCGAACTCACCATCATGGCCGAGGACTCGCTGCTCATCGAGTGGCAGGCGCCTGTGAATGATGGCGGCGACGCCGTGACAGCCTACCGCGTTGAGTGGTGGAGCACACCGGGTGTGCAAGAGGTTCAGACGCTTCGCCTGATTGGCGCCTCTAACGGCACGTTTACCCTTTCGTATGGTGGCGATGCCACGCCGACCATGCCGGTGAACGTGTCTGCTCGGGCTCTGGGCATCGAAATCTCCAAACTGACCGATGCAGGTGACGTGGACGTGGTGTGCACCGGGTTGGAGGACAAGGACCATGCCTGCACCTCGGGCGAGTACACCATCACGTTCCTCGACACCGTCGGCGACGTGGCCGCGCTTGTTCCCGACGGCGCATTGGTGTCGCCGGGCACTGCAGACGTTGGTGTGTGCCACGACGCGGGCGTCACCGCGTCGGGTGATGATGTGGGCTGCCTTGCTGGCGACAGCACGGCGGGTGCCGCGGCGAGCGAGTACTGTGAGCCTGCGTGGTGTGGCGAGGGCCCGTGCGCGACCACGTGCCCCGTGGTGTCAGGCACCGACTTGGATGTGGTGGGCGTGCCCTTCTCCTACCAGATCATGGGGCTGACGCAGGGCACGAACTACCGTGTGCGCGTGGCCGCCCTGAACCCTCTGGGGTACGGTTTCCCGAGCGAGGCCATTACGGAAATCCCGCGCGCGGTGCCCAACGCGCCGGGCAACGGCACGCTGCACTTGGTGGCTGGCTCCAGCACCGCCTTGAAGGTGTACTGGTGGCTGCCCGACCACAACGGCGCCACCATCACGCACTACCGCATCGAGTGGGACACGAGCGACAAGTTCGACAGTCCGGCGCTGGGCTACTTTGAGAATGAGGCCCTGCTGCTGGACTCGGCTCGATCCGATCTTGGCATCTTCGAGTACGTGATCGCGGGCCTGCAGGCTGGCGTCACGTACCACGTCCGTGTGGCCGCGCGCAATGAGATGGGCTTGGGGGCGTTTGGCCCCGCTGGCTCAGAGATCCCACGCAAGGCCCCGGTCGCTGTGGACCGCGGCAACGTCATCATCTCGGCGCTGGTTGCGGACGGCAGCACCACGGTGTTGGATGCTGTGACCTGCGTGGACCTGGCGTGGCAAGAGACTGCAAACATGCACGGCAGCGATGTGGATGGGTACTTGGTCGAGTACTACACAGCGCCCGGGCGCGACGAGGTGCAGGTCTTGTCGGTGACGGGTGCGGAGACGGGCACGTTCAAGGTCCGGTTTGGCACCGACGTGACGGACCACCTTGTGTACGACATCTCGCAAGCCGACATGAAGACGGCGCTGGACGGTTTGGCCACTGTGCGTGACGTGGAGGTGGAGCGGTCTTCGGTGGGTGACACCCTGGAGTGGACCGTCACCTTCCGCAACATGCGCGGCGACCTGGGTGATGAGCTCAGCATTGAGCCGTTCCTTGTGGGAGCCCACCTCGACTACAACACCACCGCGTCGTTGAACCACGAGCTGTGGGACACCTTCTCTGTGACCTTGAACGCGAATACCATCACCGCCTTGACCGACTTCTCGGCGACGCTGCCCGTGGGCACCTTCATTCTCATCAACGACGAGGAGGTGCATGAGGTGGTTGGCATCGACTGGGACTCCACTACCTTCACCGTCACCCTGGCGGACACGTACACCGGCGCGACCAACGCGGCGGCGTCCGTGAAGCACGGTCCCGCGGTGCCAGGCGCTCTTCCCACCGACTACATCTCCATTTTCCACCCCCGTGTGGACGGCGAAGACGCCGGGCCTTGGTACAAGCGCACGCTGAAGGAGCTGTCTCCCGGTGTGGGGTACTTTGTGGCCGTCACGCCGCACAACGACCGTGGCTACGGCCCCACCCAAACCTCCCTGCCGGAGTCCGTTGCGCCGCCTCTGCAAAAGCCGGATGTGCCGCTGCGCGCCAGCGTGGCGGTGCAGTCTGCCACCTCGTTGCGCACGCTGTGGTTCCACCCAGAGTCCAGCGGTGGCCTCGTCGTGTCCAAGTACAAGATCGAGTGGGACACCGCGGCCTCCTTCCGCTCAGGCCCAGGCGGCGTCGCGCTGGGGTACCACGAGTTCGCTGTGGCCTCGGCCGACGCGTGCACCGTGTCCCCGTGCTCCTTCGTCATTGGCAGCCTGGAGACGGGCACGCCGTACCATGTGCGCGTGTTTGCCTACAACGCCCGCGGCTACAGCGTCGAGTCTGCGTTGACGACGCCGAACGCCGAGACGCCGCGCACGTTTGCCGCGCCGCCAGCCCTGGTGTCTGTCACCCCCGCCTCCCCCACCGCTCTGACCGTGTCGTTTGACGCCTCTCCCGACAACGGTGGGGCGCCGGTGACCAAGTACCGCGTGGAGTGGGACGTCATGGGACACGACGCCGTGCTGCAGAACTCTGTTCAAGCGCAGTACTACTCGTTGTACGAGGTGCAGACCATTACCACCGCTGCCTCTGCCAACAACCTTGGCGGCTCCTTCCGCCTGTCCTTCGAGGGCCATTCCACGGGTGAGATTCCGTACAACGTCCAGCCCGACACTCTGCGCCAGACGTTGGAAGCGGTGCCCACCGTGGGTGAGGTTGTCGTCACGCGTGAGTCCGTGGAGTGGGGCTTCCGCTGGGCGATTTCCTTCCTGGGCAACCTGTACGACGTGGAGCAGATGCTCGTGTCCGTGGACGGCGGCGTGACCTTTGGTACAGTGGGCGGCGCCAACAGCCTGACGGGCTCAAGCGCCACCGTTGTGGCCGCCACGACTGTGCAGGGCATGGCTGGGTACGAGCAGCAGTCCATCTCCGTGGGCGCCAGCGCCAACGATCTCGGCGGCACGTTCCGCGTCACGTTTGATGGCCAGTCCACGTCGTCCCTGGCGTACAACGTCACGGCGGCGGCGATGGAGATGGCGTTGGAGGACCTGGGGACCACCGGTGACGTGTCCGTGACGCGCCGCATCGACGAGGCCGTGTTTGGCTTCGTGTGGACGGTGACGTTCCTGACAAAGCTGGGCAACCAGGCGCCGTTGCTGCTGGCCAGCGAGCTGACCGGCACGGACGCGACGCTGCAGTACGACGAGACCGTGCCGGGCGACCTGCCCGCCATGGACAGTGACGCGCTCGGGTCCATGGAGGTGGACGTCTCTGACGGCGGCGCGGGGCCGTACACGTTGACGCTGCCGGGCCTGGTGCACGGCGCCGCGTACCACGTGCGTGTGGCGGCCTGGAACGGCGTGGGCAACGCGTACGGTGCCACGCAGTACTGCACCCCGGCGCTGGCGCGTCCGCAGTTCACCCCCGCCGCGCCTCTGGCGGTGGAGGTGGAGCCCGCGGCGTGGACGTCGCTGGCGGTGCGCTGGACGCCGCGTGCGACCGCGGCGCTCGGCGGCCACGGCGATGCCGACAAGTACCGCGTGGAGTGGGACACGAACGCGGGGGCGGCGGAGGTGCAGGTCGTCACGTTGGCGTCCTCCACGGCGCCGCTCACCGGGTTCTTCACCCTGACGTTCAACACCTTCACCACCGGCAACGTGCCCGTGGACGCCAGCGCCGAGGAGGTGAAGCTGGCACTGGAGGGCTTGACCACCGTGGGCACCGTGAACGTGCACAAGGCGCCGGCTCCGACGACGTACGGCGCGACGTGGGCGGTGACCTTTGCCACCAACATTGGCAACCAGCCCGCGCTCGCGGTGAACGACGGCCTGGTGTCCAGCCCCGGTGTCACCGCCACGGTGACGGAGCTGGTCCCCGGCACCAACCCTGGCTTTGACCAGGGCACAACCGGCAACAACGTCAGCCCCACCGGCACCGTGGAGGTGCCTCGCCGTCGCGAGGTCCAAGTGATCCAAGTCACCACCGGCGCCCAGGACCTGGTGGACAGCTTCAGCGTCACGTTCAAGGGCCGGACGACGCCGGCCATCTCGGCGCTGTCCACGGCCGCGGAAGTGAAGCACCTGCTGGAGGGCATCGACACCATTGGCCACGTGGACGTGACGGCGGTGGACCCGCTGCAGCTGTCCACCGTGCCGCCGGTGCGCCGCCACGGATTTGCGTGGAACGTCACGTTTGTCAGCGAGGTGGGCGACCTGCCCCTCATGCTGGTGTCCGTCACGGAGGGCAACGGCCGCGTGAACGTCAACCCGTCGGCGGCAGGCTCCTCTGCGGGCCGCACCGCCGGTCTCAAGGGCACCACGCCGCTGGTGACGGTGACGGAGGTGGTCAAGGGCGCCATTCCCTCGACGTACGACATCCCGCTGCTCACGCCGGGCACGCCGTACTACGTGCGCGTCTCGGCTCACAACGCGTACGGCTGGGGCGTGCCCACCCAGGCAGCGTTCAGCGCGGCGCCGGCACCCCGTGTGCCGGGCCCGCCGCTGGATGTGACCGCCACCCTGCTGTCCGGCACCACCTTGGGCGTGTCCTGGCGCCGCCCGCTCAACGACGGCGGCGACGACATCACCAAGTACCGCCTGCAGTGGGACTCGGACCCGGCGTTCGGCGCCACGGCCAAGGAGGCCACGTTCACGGACGTGGCCGCCCAGGAGCCGTTTGCGTACGTCATCACCGGCGTGTCGTCGGCCACCCAGTACTACGTGCGGGTGCTGGCGTACAACAGCGTCGGCGACGGCTCGTACGCGGACGCCACCTCGGCGGATGCGCACTACGAGGTGCAGTCCGTGACGCTGGAGGCCGCGACGGCCATCACCTACGGCCACTTCCGCCTCGCGTTGGACGGCGCCAAGACGCCGTTCATTCCGTTCGACGCCGAGGCGTGGCGCGTGCAGGAGTCGCTGCAGGCCCTCACGGCGGTGGATGTGGTCGACGTCACGCGGGAGGACCGCAGCACGGCGTTTGACGCGTCCGGCGTCAGCACCACGGGGACGTCCTACACGTGGCGTGTCACCTTCCGCGGCACGGCCAACGCCGGCGACGTCCCGGAGCTCACCACCGTGACGAGCAGCACGCCGCAGGACGGTGACACGCAGGTTGTGCGGGTGTACGCCTCGGCTGGCACCCTCACGGCGGGCGGGTTCCGTCTCGCGTTGGATGGCACACCGACGGCCAGTTTGGCCGACGGTGGAGGCGCCGGCTGCGTCGGCTTCGACACGAGCGCGGGCGACCTGGAGGCCGAGTTGGAGGCGGCCTGGTTCTCCGGTGACGACATGGTCACGGTGTCGGAGGCCCCCATTACCTCGCCCGGCGCGGGGAAGGCCTTCATCGTCGTGTTTGACGCGACACAGGGCGACCTGCCGGAGATGACGGTGATGGACATGGGCACCAACGGCTGTGACGGGTTTGCAGGCGGCGAGGGCCCGGAGGTGCGCGTGGGCACCAGCATGGAGGGCGCCGCCCTGGGGTCGCTGCAGGTGCTGGAGGTCACCTCCGACGCCGGCACGCTGACCAGCCTGGGCCTGCGCCTGAGCATCGGCGGCTCGCAGTACCCGTCCGCCTCGTGCCTGGACTTTGACGCATCCGAGGCGGACGTGCTGAGCGCGCTGGCCGAGGCGGGCGTCGCCGGCAGCCAGGTGACGGTCACGCGCTCCGCGGTGGCCTCACCCAACGGCTTCCGCTTCGTGATGGAGTTTACCAGCGACGCACTGTCCGCGTCGGGCGGCGTGCCGACGATTTCTGTGGGCGACGTGGACGGCGTGAACGGCTGCGACCCCGACGCCGGATCGGGCGGGCACGTCGCCGACGGCTACTCGGCCGCCGTCACCGTGTTGGCGCGCACCGGCGAGCCGTGGCCGTTCTCTGGCACCCCGGACACCTTTGCGGTGGCCACCGTGCGCGGCGGCACGGACCCAGCCGCGGCGTGGATCCAGCCGTTCGACGTCGCGCCCACGGGCCCGACCGACATCGTGCTGACGGTGGTGTCGGACACGGAGCTGGGCGTGGCGTGGGAGATGCCGGCGCACGCCGGCGGTGTCACGCCCACCAAGTTCATGGTGGAGTGGGACACAGCGTACACGTTGCTCTCGGGCACCGCGGCCGCCAACAGCCACGTCTTTGCCGTGAGCTCGTGCAACGACGCCGCCAACTGCCAGTGGTCCGAGGACGGCACCAGCGCGACGTACCAGTACAAGATTGGTGAGGGCGACGGCCACACGCTGGTGGCGGGCGTGGAGTACTGGGTGCGGGTGAGTGCGTGGGCGGCGGGCCACGGGTACGGCCAGGCCGTGAACCCGACCCCGGCCAGTGCCGTGACGGCCATCCAGATGCCGTACGTGCCGGAGCGCGTGGACGTGGCCGTGTCATCGCACAACGTGCGCGACGTGATAGAGGTCACGTACTGGCGCCCGGTGAAGGATGTGAACGGGTTCTACACCCACGACGGCGGCGACACGGTCACGGACTACCGCATCGAGTACGACACCTCGGCCAAGTTCAACTCGGGTGTGGGTGACACGCCGCTGGGCTACGTCTTGGCGCCGGCCATCGACTTCCAGGGCCTGCCGGTGGCCTGCGACTCGGGCTGCCTCACCCACCTCGGCGCGGAGGTGCAGGTGCTGCGCACGTACGCCTTTGTGGGCACCACCACGGCCGGCGGCTTCCGCCTGCGCTTCCGTGACAACACCACGGCCGTGACGACCGCCGGTGGCGGCGCGGGCTGCCTGCCGTGGGGCGCCTCGGCGTCGGAGGTGGAGGACGAGCTGGAGCTGTTGGACGCGGTGCTGCAGGACCAGATCACGGTGGTGCGCCAGAACATCTCGAGCCCCGGCAACGGCTTCGTGTACTACATCCACTTCCTGGGCGACCGCCTGACGGGCGACATTGCCGACATTGAGGTGGTGGACGTGGCCAGCAACGGCTGCGACAGCTACGTCGGCGGCGACGAGCGCCACGTCACGGTGTGGGAGCACGCCAAGGGCGGCGTCCTGGAGCCCGGCACGCCGTACTACGTGCGCGTGAGCGCCGTGAACACGGTGGGCACCGGCGCGCCGACGGTGAGCAGCCCGGTCACGGAGATCCCGCGGGCGGTGCCGCTGGCGCCCACCAACGTGCGGGTGTGGGCGGTGCGGGACCACAACACGGCGCTGCGCGTGACGTGGGAGCCGGTGGAGAGCGACGAGGGCTCCGCGGTGACGGAGTACCGCATCGAGTACACGACGGACAACTGGGCGACGGTGCTGTGCGACGGCAGCTGCCCGACCATGACGGACATGAGCAACCTGACGTACACGCTGAACCTGACGTCGGGCACCGCCTACGGCGTGCGCGTGCGCGGCATGAACGACCGCGGCTACGGCCACGCCATGGAGGCCACGCCGACGTGTGAGGCCGACATTGAGGACTGCCAGGCGCTGGTGGTGCCCCGCGGCCTGCCCGGCGCGCCGGTGGACGTCGTCCTGGCCAAGGTGGGCAACAAGAACGCGTTCACCAACTCGAGCCTGCGCGTGACGTGGCACTCGGGCCCGCAGGGCGGCGTGGCCAACGAGTGGTACAAGGTGGAGTGGGACACGTCGCCGACCTTCAACTCGGGCGAGGGCGGCTTTGCGTTGAGCTACGAGGCCCACGGCTTTTCGGGCACCTCGCCCGAGGTGGCGGAGGTCGCCACGCCCGGGGACGAGGTGTCGTACGACATCACCGGCCTGACGCAGGGCCAGGTGTACTTTGTGCGCATCTCGGCCAAGAACACGCTGGGGTACGGACCGGCGACCGACCCGGTGGCGGCCAAGCCCATGCGCCGCCCCACCATGCCCACCAACGTCATGTTCTCCAACCTGGACGACTCGTACGACACGTTCACCCGCGGCACGTCGCTGCGTGTGTCTTGGGGCCACCCCAGCGACGCCGGTGGCGACGCCGTGTTCAAGTACCGCGTGGAGTGGAGCACCGAGCCGTGGACCAACGCCACGGACGGCGCGGCGGCCATCGAGTACGTGAAGGAGGTGCAGGTGGTGGCCACCGACCACGGCAGCGGCGGCGGCGACGTCGCCGGCTACTTCCGCCTGCAGCTGGACACCACCGGGTGCGACGCGTGCGCGGTGGAGGGCGACCACACCTCGGCGGAGATTGCGGTGGACGCGACGGCGCTGCAGGTGGAGGGCATCCTGGAGAACATGCCCAACGTCGGGGACGTGACGGTGCGCCGCAGCACCGTGGACGCGGGCCACAGCACGTACGCCTGGACCGTCACGTTCGAGTCCGACACCGGCGCCCTGCCGGCGTTCGTGCCCGACACCACCGCCCTGACGCACGTCGCCGGCGCCGGTGACGAGACGGTGACGGTGACGCAGGCCACCAACGGCGTGGCGCCGGCGACCCTGCGCTCGACCATCGTGGAGGACGTGGACGCCAACACCTTTGTGCTGACCGGGCTCACGCCGGGGCAGACGTACTACGCCCGCGTGTCCGCCGGCAACGAGGTGGGCTTTGGGCTCATGCGCGTCACGACGCCCGGGCCCGCGGTGCCGCCCAAGCAGGTGCCCGGCAAGCCGCTGTCGCCGTATCACACGGGCGACGCCAGTGCGCCGGTGCTGAAGGTCGACTCGGCCACGACGCTGCGCGTGTACTGGGGCCCGCCCACCTTTGACGGCGGCGACAACGTGACGAAGTACCGCATCGAGTGGGACCCGGCGCCGACGTTTGACAGCGCCGCGGGCACCTCCCTGCCCGTGGGCTGGGCGGAGATCGACGCCGGCAGCGCCGGAGAGGTGCTGGACGGCAGCGTTCCGGCGCAGTACGTCATTGGCCTCGCGGCCAACGGCGACGCCGCGTTGACCACCGGCACCCCGTACTACGTGCGCGTGGCGTCGTACAACTCGGCGCACCGGTACGGCGAGTACGCGGCCACGGTGCCGGCGATGGACACGCCGCGCCGGGCGCCGATGGAGCCTTCGAACCCGGCACTGACCATCGCGTCGGGCACCAGCTTGGACGTGACGTTCACCGACGCCGGCGCCAACGGCGGCGTGGTGGACAAGTACCTGGTGGAGTGGTTCACGCGCTCGGCGGCGTACCCCCACTTTGGCGTGCAGGAGGTGCAGTCCGTCCACGTGGCGTTCAGCTCCCTGTCGGACGAGGTGGGCACCTTCACGCTGGCCTACGGCGAGCTGGACACGGCGCTGCCGGGCACCGTGAGCGTGGTGCAGAAGCAGGTGGTCCGCTCCCGCGCCGCTTCGGTGCAGGGCGGCGCCTTCCGCCTGAACTTTGACACGCGCACGTGCTACGACTGCGGCGTGCAGGGGCTGTACACCACCACCGACATTGCCTTTGACGCCGACGCGGACGCCGTGCGCAACGCGCTGCAGGTGCTGCCCAACCTCGGCACGGTGGCGGTGAGCCGCACCACGGACGACGCGTCGCTGCAGCTGTACTCGTGGACCGTCACGTTCACGCCCGACGCCTTCACCAGCGCGACCACGCCGCTGGTGGCGCTGGGCAAGGACTCGACGCAGCTGCTGACGGGCGCCAACGCGGACCTCAACATCACGCAGGTCACGCAGGTCACCACCTCCATGGACCTCACCCAGTTCATCGACCGCGGCGACCAGGTGCGCATCGGCAACGAGGTGTTCACCGTGTCGTGTGACGCTGCGGCGCCGTTCAACGACGGCGTCATGCCGCTGGCCACGTCGGCGGACTGCGACGTCAACGCCAACTACCTGGGCCGCGCCGAGGCGAACGTGGCGGCGTACCACCGCCCGCAGACGCAGCGCCTGCCGCTGTCCACGACCGCGGCGCAGATGGAGGACGCGCTGGAGAACCTCGAGACGATCGGCCTGGTGGCCGTGGACCGGTGGGAGACGGCCACGCAGGCCATGTGGGTCATCACCTTCCTCACGGACGCCGGCCCGCGCCTGCCGCTGGTGCTGAACGCCCGCGAGCTGCCACACGCCGGCACCACGCCGAGCGGCGTGAGCGTGAACGTGACGGGCGTGGCGCCGGACAACTGGGACTCGATGTGGGTGGCGTCGCAGCCCGGCGGCCCGCAGGTCGCCACCATCACCGACCTGGTGCAGGGCCAGGCGTACTACGTGCGTATGTCCGCCCACAACGACCGGGGCCTGGGCAACGTGGTGCCGACGACGCCGGAGGTGCTGACGCCCAAGCGCGTGCCCGGCGCGTCGTCGCGGGTGGCGTTGGACCACTACACGGAGACGAGCCTGCGTGTGACGTACGACGAGGACGCCAACGCCGGCGGCGACACGGTGGACATGTACCGGGTGGAGTGGGACACGGCCTCCAACTTTGCCTCGGCGGCGTACGGCTACGTGGACCAAAACGTGACGTACGACGTGCAGCGCGTGACGACGGCGACGGCCTTTGCGCCCATCTCCGGCAACTTCACGCTGGCGTACGGCGACTTTATGGGCTCCTTCTCGACGCGCCTGGGCGGCGACAACCTGTACTCCATCGAAGACCAGGACACGGTGCTGGTGCGTGCCGCCGGCACCGTCGACCTGGACCAGGCCGTGTCGCGCGGGGACTACATCCTGATCAACGACCAGGAGTTCCGCGTGCACGCCACCGAGACGCTGGCGACGGACCGCCTCACGCTGGCGCTGGTGAGCGACGCGACCGTGACGGCGGAGTACACGGGCATCGCGCTGGACGCGGAGCCCGTGTTTGTGCGGGACACGACGGTGGGCAGCGTGAGCGTGAGCCGCGGCGGTGGCGCTGTGGCGACGCAGTGGCTGCTGGAGAACGAGGTGAGCCAGCAGAGCATCGACTTGACCGGCGTGCTGGCACCCGGCGACCTGGTGCGCCTGGGCCACCCCGTGACGGGCTCGACGTTCCGCGTCAGCACGTCCCACGCGACGCCCGTCGCGGACGGCCTGGTGCAGCTGGCGACGGTGGAGAACCCGTACACGCCGGCCACGTTCAACGACACGGACCTGGCGTTCCAGCCCATGTACCGCCTGCAAACCACGGCGTCCCTGCCCTTTGACGCCACGGCGGCGCAGGTGAAGGTGGCGCTGGAGGCGCTGCCGTCCGTGGGCAAGGTGGAGGTGACGCGCGAGGTGGACGGCAACGGCTTTTCGTGGCTGGTCACCTTCACCCGCGCGGCGGGCACGGTGCTGCGCATGGACGCGGTGGACGAGGAGCTGCAGGGCTCCTTTGGCGCCACCGTCTCCGTGGCGGGCGTGAACACGGTGGTCGTCCCTGGCCTGGCGCCCCACACGGCGCACACGGTGCGCGTGCGCGCGCGCAACGTCATGGGCTGGGGTGACGCCGCGGCCCCGACGCCGGTGTGGCGCACCACGATGCACCAGTTCCCCGACGCGCCGCGTGAGGTCACGGCCGCCGTGCTGTCGGCGTCCTCGGCGCTGGTGGAGTGGGTGCCGCCCGCCCACGACGGCGGCCTGCCCGTCACCAAGTACGAGGTGGAGTGGGACGTGAACCCGGAGTTTGACTCGGGCGCCGGCGGGCGGCCCATCGGCTCGGCCTTTGTCGCCGCGTCGGCGCCGGGGGAGGTCCTGGACCGCCAGGTGATCACCACGTCCGTGGCGCCGGGGTCCAGCCTCAGCGGCACCTTCTCGGTGGCGTTCGACGGCCAGACCACCACCCGCCTGCCCTTTGACGCGTCCGCCGTGCGCATGCAGGCCGCCCTGGCGGCGCTGACGACGGTGGACGAGGTGCTGGTGTCCCGCAACGTGGTGCAGGGTGGCCACTCGTGGCTGGTGACCTTCGTGCGCGTGCCGCAGCCGGGCGACCAGCACGGCCGCCTGTCCGCGTCCCCCGTGGGCCTCAACGGCACCGACGCCAACGTCGTGGTGTCCAGCGTGCAGGAGGTGCAGGACGTGACCTGCGCCGCCGGGACGTCGAGCTTCACGCTGACCTTCATGGGCGACGTGAGCGCGCCCATCCAGGCCGGTGACGGGCCCAACACCATCAAGGCCGCGCTGGAGGGCGTGGCGTCGGTGGGCGAGGTGTCCGTGTCCCTGTCCGGCGACGGCGCGGCGGTGACGGCGTGCGAGGCCGGCGACGACGTCGTCATCCGGGTCACGTTTGTGCGCCGCGGCGGCGACCTGCCGGAGCTGGTGGGCAGCACCGGCGCGACGGTGGAGACCATCCGCAACGGCGTGGACCAGTACACCGTCGGCCGCAAGGTGTACAGCCACATCATCGACTCGGGCATCGGCACCAGCGACGACTACTACGTCCGCGTGTCGGCGTACAACGAGCTGGGCCACGGCGACCGCCGCTCGGCGCACACGCCGCAGGACGACGACGTCATGACCATCCAGCCCGCGCAGTGGACACCCACCGCCGTGCGCTCCGTCACGACCGCCATCGCGTCCTCCACGTCGCTGTTCATTGACTGGGAGTCGCCAGAGGACGACGGCGGCGGCATCACGGGCCACATCATCGAGTGGGACACGCTGGACACGTTTGACCACGAGTGCGGCGAGGCCAACGAGGTGGTCGTCGTGACGACCGGCGCCGAGGCGGAGCTGGTGGCGGGCGAGTGGACCTTGACCGTGGCGGGTGTCGGCACCTCCGACTGCCTTGACCTCGCCGCCCCGGCCGCCACGGTGCAGGCCTTCCTGCGCGCCAACCTGTTTGCGTCCAGCGCGTACGTCACGGTCACGGACCCGGCGTGCGGCGAGTCGGGCGCCGTGGGGTCGTGGCAGTACGGCCACCAGTACCGCATCGAGTTCACGGGCGAGTACGGCAACCGCGACCTGGACGTGTCGGTCGCCTACGGCGCCGCCGCCGGCTGCACGGCCGTGGACCCGGCGTCGGCGTTTGCCTCGGTCGAGACCGCGGTCGAGGGCCGGGGGCTGGGCAGCGTGACCACCACCGCGTGTGACGGCACGTACATGGCGCCGCTGGGGCGCATGCAGGTGGCCGAGGGCGCCACCGCGACGAACGTCACCATCCCGCGCCTGACGCCGGGCGTGCGCTACTTTGTGCGCGTCGCGGCGTACAACGCGCGCGGTGTGGGGCCCTTCACGCCGTCGACCACGGGTCGCCTGGCGCCGTGGGACGTGCCCAACGTCCCCGCCCTGGCCTCGCTGCGCATTGACACGACGCAGAGCCTGCGGGTGGACTTTGACGTGCCCCACAACACGAAGCCGGAGGGCAACAACGGCTCCCCGGCGAGCTCCTTCCGCGTGGAGTGGGCACAGCGCACCGTGGAGCGCCAGTCGGTGTCCCTCACCGCCTCGCTCCCCATCTCCGACGGCGGCTTCAAGCTGCTGCTCGGCGCCGAGTCCACGGAGTGCCTGCGGTGGAACGCCACCGCCGACGACGTGGCGGCGGCGCTGAACTACCTGGCGGCCGTCGACGGCGCGGCGGTGGTGGCGCAGGACCACTCGGGCGTGGACTTTGGCACGACGTGGATGGTGTCCTTTGACGGCGCCTACGACGCGAACACGGACCTGCCGGAGCTGGTGGTGGACAAGGACACGTGCCGGGCGTGGCACCCGTCGGCCAACGACGAGGCGTTCCACGTGGACACCCTCATCGACGGCGAGCCGTCGTTCGTGCCGGAGGTGGTGAAGGTGTGGACCTCCGCCACCGCCGGCGCGACGCCGCTGTCCGGCACCTTTTCGCTGTCCCTGGACTTCCGCGGCGCCATGCGCGCCGTGCTGTGCGACGGGTGCGTGTCCATTGCCCGGGGCGAGTACGTGGCGACCACGAACGTGGACACGCGGCAGCTGCTGAACCGCGGCGACCGCGTCCGCATCGCGGGGGAGGACTTCACCGTCCACGCCTCGGCGCTGTGGACGTGCGACACCCTGCCGCTGAGCTCGTACCACCGCAACGGCACCGCCGGCCACTTTGTCGACGCCTTTGGCAGCGACAGCGCCGTGGGCACCGTGGCGGCGGTGGCGGGCGTGGACAGCATGGAGACGCAGACGAGCTTCCTGGACGAGCTGCGGGTGGGCGACACGGTGCTGGTGGGCAACCCGGTGACGGGCCAGCAGGAGTTCCTGCTCAACCACGTCTCGGCCACCAGCGTGGGCTTTGCCAACCTGGAGGGCTGGGACTTTGCCACCGACACGGCCGTGACGCTGTACAAGCGCCGCGCCGCCAACGTGAGCTACGACGTGTCCGCCGCCGGCATGAAGGCGGCGCTGGAGGCGCTGCCGGGGGTGGGCGCCGTGGACGTGTCGCGGGTGGGGCCCTCTGCGGAGGACTCGTACCTGTGGTACATCACCTTCACGTCGCTGCTCGGCGGCTCGACCTGCCCCGACGCGCCCTGCCTGCAGGCCCGCACCACCGACGCCACCGGCATGACCGGCGGCAACAACACGCTCGGCGGCACCGCGGCGGCGGTGCACGTGGAGGTCTCGCGACCGGGCAAGGCGCCGTCGTTTGACGCCGCCACGTCCCTCACCGTCGACGGCTTTGTGCCCGAGGTGCAGAGCATCGTGATTGTGGCGGCGCAGGACGACCTGGCGGGCGACTTTACCATCGCCGACGGCGAGGCCGGCGACCTGCTGCGCACCATGCCGCACGACGCCACCGCCAAGGACGTGAAGCTGCACGTGGAGGCGCTGCACAGCGTGGGCGAGGTGGCCGTGAGCCGCACCACGCGGGCGCCGCCGAACGGGTGGGGCTTTGAGTGGCGCATCACGTTCCTGACCACCGTGGGCGACGTGCCGCCGCTCGTGGTGGCGTCGTCGACGGCGGTGAACCGCCAGCTGGCCGGCACCTCGGTCACCATCACGGTGGCGGAGGTGACCAAGGGCGTCGCGCCGTCGCCGACGGCGGTGCTGCCGGCGCTGGACCTGGGCACCACGTACTGGGTGCGCGTCGCGGCCACCAACGAGGCCGGCACCGGCGCCGCCACCGACACGGAGCAGAACCTGGGGCTGGGCGTCGTGCCGCTGGCCGAGATTGTCGCCACGGCGCCGGGCGCGCCGGCGGTGGCGTCGGTGGCGCCACGGTCGTCGTCGCAGCTGGAGGTGGCGTTTGGCGCCGCGGCGCCGCGGGGGGAGACCGTGGACGCGTACAAGGTCGAGTGGTGGACGGCCAGCGGCGTGGACGAGGTGAAGACGGTGGAGGTGGTCGACGCGCGCTTTGGCACGTTCACGCTCACCACCGCCGACGCCGAAACGACGCTGCCCATCCAGTTTGACGCCGCCGAGGCCGCCGTCAAGGCCGCCCTGGAGCAGCTCACGGGCGTGCCGGCGGTGACGGTGGTGCGCTCCACCGTCACGGACGGCCTGCGGTGGGACATTACCTTCCTGCAGAACGTGGGCGCGCTGGGCGCCATGACCGTCGACGGCACGGCGCTGGTGCCCGCGGACGGCGCCAGCGCCGCCGTGGCGACGGTGCACCAGGGCACGGCCGCCGCCAGTGACGGCAGCGTCAACTCGGCGGACGGCGACCGAGCCGGTGAGGCGCCGCAGGACTACGGCGTGTACGAGCTGGCGGCGGGCGACGGCCACGCGCCGACCTCCGCCGGCACGGACTGCTCCAGCTTCGTGGACGGCGTGCACACGAGCCAGTGCGCCGGCGGCAACGGCGCGGTGCAGGTGATCGCGACGGAGGCGGACCTGCCGCTGGACGGCGTGTGGGCGGTGGCCATGGGCGGTGTGACGTCCGGCTACCTGCCGCACGACGCGTCGGCCGAGGCCGTGGCGACGGAGGTGCAGGCGCTGGCGGCGGCGCCGGGCGGCGCCGCGTGGCCGGCCGCGTGGGTGGCGGACATCTCGGTGTCCACCCGCCCGCACGTGGACAACGGCACGCTGTGGATGGTGACGTTCCCGGCCGCCGCGGGCGCCGTGGAGCGCCTGCACGTGGACGGCCAGTACCTGACGGGCGCCTCGGCCACGGTCTCGGTGTACGACGCCGTGGTGGTGACCACGGCCGCGGACCAGGACAGCCTGTCCGGCCAGTTCACGCTCCACCTGGGCGACGAGGCGACGCGCGCGCTGGCGTGGGACGCGACCGCGGACGCGGTGGACCTGGAGCTGCAGCTGCTGAACGGCGTGGGGCGCGTGGACGTGCTGCGCGACCGCAGCACCACGCCGCTGCCGGGCACCGCCCGCGGCCTGCGGGGCGCGGCGTCGCTCAAGGTGAACCGGGACTGGACGCGGATCGTGGCGCGGGGCGACACCATCCTGGTGGGCGGCCTGGCCTACACGGTGGCGGACACGGGCACGTTTGACGCCACGGAGGTGCCGCTGGGCGTGGAGGGCGACTCGAGCACCGCCACGACGTACGCGGGTGACTACGGCGAGGCGCTGACCGTGTCGCGCTGGACGTACGGCTACACGTGGACGCTGCTGTTCAAGACCCACATCGGCACCCTGGCGACCTTCCGGGCCGTGCCGACGACGCTGCTGGGCCACGGCGCGACGCTGCACACGCGCCGCCCCGGTGGCGTGACGCCCACCACGCTCCTCGTCGGCTCCCTGGCCGAGGTGCAGACCATCACGGCCAAGGCCGGCCGCGACGCCGTGGCGGACGACCCCAGCTTCGCGGGCGTGGACCCGACCAAGTTCGCGGTGGCGTGGGGCGGCCAGGAGACGGCGTGCGTGGAGTTTGGCGCCTCGGCCACCGAGATGCAGACGGCGCTGGACGAGGTGCTGACGGCGGCGGGGGAGACCAAGTTGGTCACGTCCGTGACGCGCACCGGCGACGGCTCGTCGTCGTCCGCGTTTGGGTACGTGTACACCGTCACGGTGTGGGGCTCTGCCACCTCCGCGACGGGCGTCGCCGCCTTTTCGCTGTCGGGCACCGACTGCTCCGGCAGCGGGTTCGCCACGCTGGCGGCCGCCAACGCCGAGGTCGTGTTTGCCACCGTGCGTGAGGGCGTGGTGGACGCGCGCCACAACCACCTGTACACCGCGCTGGCGGAGAACACGGAGTACGCCGTGCGCGTGTCGGCCGCCAACGACTACGGCTACGGCTACGCCGCGCCGGTCGTGGTGGCGACGACGGCGTCCGTGGGCGAGCTGCCCGGCGCGCCGACGGCGCTGCGGGTGGCGGACGAGCACACGGGCGATTCGCTGGCGCTGCACTGGCGCCCGCCGCACACGGACGGCGGCCTGCGCATCACCAAGTACCTGGTGGAGTGGGACACGGCGGCGGCGTTTGACGGCGCCGCGTACGCCTTTGACTGGGTCGCCCAGACGCCGGAGGTGCAGCTCATCCAGACCTCGTACCAGGACAGCACCGGCATCGGCGGCACCTTCACCCTGGCGTGGGCGGGGCGCACCACGGACGCGCTGCCGTTCGACATCGGCGCCTCGGCGCTGCAGATTGAGCTGCAGATCCTGATGGGCGAGTGGGCCGTGGGCCGGTCGCCGGTGGAGGTGGACCCGCCGGTGGCGGTGGGCAACGGCCTGGCGTGGGCGGTGACGTTCACGTCCGACCGCGGCAACCTGGGCCCGCTGGTGCCCGACTTTACGCGCCTGGAGGGGTACAACCCGCGCGTGACCGTGTCCGAGGTGCAGGCAGGTAGTAAGGACCTGGTGCCCGGCGAGTTTACGTACGAGGTGCAGGCCGTGACGACGACGACGGTGTCGGGCGTCGAGGCCGGCTCCACCTTCACCCTGGCGTTCGAGGGCAACACGACGCTGGCCATCCCGTTCGACGCGGACGCGGCGTACATGAAGTACGTGCTGGAGGAGGCCACCACCATCCAAACCGTGAACGTGGCCGTGGAGGACGTCGTGACGGGCGACGCCACCGCCGGCCGCACGTGGCTCATCACCTTCACGCACCTGGAGCACGAGCGCGAGCAGGGCGCCGGCAACATTGGCCTGCTCCTGGCCGACGACGCGGGCATGGGCGGCACCAACTCCACCGTGCACGTCACGGAGGTGGTGCGCGGCTCCGACCGCATGCGCTACTCCATCGGCGGCCTGCAGGCCAGCACGCCCTACCACGTGCGCGTGACCGCGTACAACTCGCGCGGCGTCGGTCCGGCGTCGCCCGTGCGCACCGTGGCGCCGGTGGGGCAGCCCGCGCCGCCGGTGGACGCGACGCTGGCGGTGACGTCGGCCACGTCCCTGCGCGTGTCGTGGGAGGCGCCGCCGGGGCCGCCCGCCGGCCACGCCGTGGACCGGTACAAGATCGAGTGGTACACCGGCGCCGGCGTGGCGGAGGAGCAGATGGTCACCGTCAGCGCCAACGACCACGTGGACGAGGTGCAGCGCGTGGTGACGACCGCGGACACGGAGAGCATCAACGGCTTCTTCCGCCTGTCGTTCCGCGGCGAGGTCACGCGCGCCGTGGCCTTCAACGCCATGCCCAACGTCGTGAAGGAGGAGCTGGAGCTGCTGTCGACCGTGGGGTCGGTGCGGGTGGAGCGCCGGCGCAGCCGCGTCGCCCTCGCCGGCACCGTCTCCGTGGCCAAGGACGACAACGAGGTGACGACGACGGAGGACCTGCGCGGGGCGTTGACCGCCGGCGTGTCCTCGGTGTGGATCGCCGACCACGAGTTCCTGGTCAAGACGACGGGCATGGACGCGGACACGTTCTTCCTGGCGCCGCCGTCGTCGGCGGCGGGCGACATGAACCTGCCGGTGGAGGGCGGCGCGGCGCTGACGGCCTACACCTGGGCCAACGGCTACGAGTGGACCATCACCTTCACGGACGGCCACGTCGGCGACCAGCCGTCGCTGGTGGCGCTGGCGGACGTGGGGTGGAGCGGCGACCACGCGGCGCTGAACGTGTACACCGCCACCGAGGGCCTGCAGCCGCTGTCTGGCGACTTTGCGCTGTCCTTCGACGGCCACATGACCATGCCCCTGCGCTACGACGCGTCGGCGAGTGACATGAAGCGCGCCCTGGAGGCGCTCGACGGCATCGGCAGCGTCGACGTGGCACGGGGCGTGAACCGCAACGGCTTCAACTGGCGCGTGACGTTCACGTCGGCGCTGGCCGGGCCGCAGCCCGTGCTGCAGCCCCACGGCGCGTCCCTCACGGGCCCCGCCGCCGACGTGGCCGTGTCCCGCATCCAGGTCGGCGTCGCGCCGGCGGGCTACGGCTCGCACGTGTTCACCGCCGTTGACGCCACGACGCTGACCCACGTCATCACGGGGCTGGCGCAGGGCACGCCCGTCGCGGTGTTCATGTCCGCCGCCAACGCCCGGGGCTACGGCTACCTGACGGCCACGTCGCCGGCGTCGGAGACCCCGCGCACGGTGCCCGGCGCCGTGGTGGAGCTGGACGTGGCGCCGCTGACGGCCACGAGCCTGAAGGTGACGTGGGACGCGCCCGCCGACGACGGCGGCGCCCACATCGACCTGTACACCATCCAGTGGAGCACCGACGCGGCGTTTGGCGACGTGGGCGTGTCGGGGTACACGTACGTCTTCCAGGACGTGTCGGACCCGCCGACGTACCACTACAACATCCCCGGCCTGCTCACGGGCACCAACTACTACGTGCGCGTGGCGGGCCACAACGACCGCGGCAACGGCCCGTGGAGCAACAACACGTTCACGTCCCGCGGCGCGCCCAAGTTCCGCAAGCCCGGCCCGCCCCTCAACGTGGAGGTGGCCGTCGTGTCCAACGTGGAGCTGCTGGTGACGTGGGACGCGCCGTCGGCCAACCTGGACGTGTACGGCGGCGACGGCGGGCGGGAGATCACGACGTACAAGGTCGAGTGGGACACGCCCGACTTTGCCGACATTGACACCCCCGCCGCCTCGTTTGCCAACACCCTGCACGGCTCCGACCGCAGCTACCACATCGGCTGCCGCAACGTGACCACCGGCTACGAGTGCGACACGCTGCTGGCCGGCGTCGTGTACTCGGCGCGGGTGTCGGCGTTCAACTCGGAGGGCTACGGCCCGTCCGCCGTCGCCGACCCGTCGCCGGTGACCACCAACGACACCACCCCGTCGGCGCCCCGCAACCTGCGCGCCGCCTCCGCCTCCGCCTCGTCCGTCGCCACGGAGTGGGACCTGCCCGTCTCGGACGGCGGCCGCACCCTGGACTGGTTCGTGCTGGAGCACGCCACGGACGCCACGTTTGCGGCGCCGGTGGAGGAGAAGCTGCTGGTGCAGCACGAGGAGCAGGCGGTGGTGGTGCAGAGCGCCGCGACGAACGAGGTGCAGTACGTGGACGTGGTGGTGGAGGTGACCAACGAGATCCAGACCATCACCACGGACGTGGTGGGCGTGGACGAGGTGCAGACGGTGACGCTGAACGCCTCCAAGGTGGTCAACGAGGTGCAGACCGTGACGACCACGGCCACGGACATTGACGAAATCCAGCTCATCACCACCTCCGCCGACGACATTGACGAGGTGCTGGTGATCCAGACCGCGTCGGCGCGCGTGGACGAGGTGCAGGTGTTCACCCTCACCTCGGACGTGGAGGTGGACGAGGTGCAGAAGATCGAGCTCACGGAGCCGGACACGGCCGTGGCCCAGGTGGGCGAGTTCACCGTCTCCAACGCCCAGACCCTGGCGTCGTTCCAGGACGTGTACATTGACATTGAGTGCCCCGACTCGGGCGAGTACCGGTTCGGCCTCAAGTCCACGGCCGCGGCCACGACCTTCCAGGGCTCCGCCGGCACCGACGTGGAGGTGGACGTGCAGACGGCCGGCGGCGTGGGCACCGTCGAGGACGACATTGCCGCGGCCATGGAGACGGCCATGGAGGGCGTCGGCGCGTTCTTTGACGTCGCTGTGGCTAGCAACGTGGTCACCGTCACGTGCGCCACCGCGGGCGCGGTCACCAACGACCCCGCCGTCTCCTCGTCCTCCCACCTGGCGCTGTCGGGCACCAACCCCAAGACGACGGGTGTGACCAACACGCCGCTGTCTGGCACCTTTGTGGTGCGCCTGGACCTGCGGTCGTGCACGCTGTGCACCACGCAGACGCTGGACGAGACGGACGCGCTGGACCCGACCACCATGACGCAGACCGACCTGCAGACGCAGATCGACCTGCTCACGAACGTCGCCGACGGCAGCGTCGTGGTGGGCCTCACGGCGGGCAGCGACGAGGACATCACGTACACCTTCACCTTCTCGGGCAGCGACGTGAACGGCAACATCCCGGACGGCGCCATTTCCACGTTCCCCACCACGCTGGGCGGCGACAACGCGCAGCTGGCGGCGTCGACCACCACGGACGGCACGGAGATCACGGGCTCGTTCGAGCTGACGCTGGACGGCCGCGTCGCCAACCCGATTCTGTCGATGGAGGAGACGACGGCGGCCATCTCGGTGGTCGCCACGGCGGAGGTGAACGACGGCAACAGCGTGAAGGACAAGATCGAGGCCCTGACGGACATCAACAACGCCGTGGGGCTGGAGGTGACGCGCAGCGGCCCGGACAGCGTCGGCGGCTACTCGTGGACCGTCACGTTCCACGGCAACGACGGCGACCTGCCGCTGCTGGACTGCGGCTCGGCGGCGTCGGACCCGTTGGGCGGCGGCGGCAACGTGCTGTGCAGCGTGTGCCCCGACCCGGCGCAGTGCGTGAACGGCAGCATGATCACGGGCGAGGTGGTGATGGAGCTGCCGGACTTTGGCACGTTTGTGCTGGGGGCCGACGACAACTGCACCGCCGTGGAGGACGCGCTGAACAACATGGCGTCGTCCCCGGGCACCGTGACGTGTGTGAGCCGCATCATGTACCCGTACGGCGAGCCGTGGAACGGCGGCTACCGCTGGACGCTGCGCTTTGACAACGAACCCGGCAACGTGACGGACATTGTGGTGAACGACCAGACGGCGCTGCTGGACGGCCACGGTGGCGTCACGGTGTCGGTGGGCACCGGCGCGCACCCGATCACGGGCGCCGAGACGGACGGCAACCAGGTCACGGGCCGGTTCCGGCTGGGGCTGGACGGCGACGAGACGGAGTGGATCTGGGTGAACATCTCCGCCGCCGACCTGGCGACGCAGCTGGTGGCGCAACTGTCGGCCGTGGACGCGGTGACGGTGACGCGCAGCCTGCCCGGCGTCGCGGTGGGCTACACGTGGTCCATCACCTTCGACGACCAGGCGCAGGGCGGCAACGTGAACCAGATGACGGTGGTGGAGACGGACGTGGCGGGCGTCGGCGCCAGCGTGGCGGCCTCGACGCTGGTGGAGGGCAACGACCTGGTGGGCGGCTTCTACCTGCGCTTCCGCGGCATCGACACGCCGTTGCTGAACGCGGACGTGGACGCCGCGGCGATGGCGACGCAGCTGCGCACGCACCCGTTCATCCACGAGGTGTCTGTCAGCCGCGAGGACCTGGAGACGAGCGATGACCAGGTGAACGCCTTCCGGTGGACCATCGAGTTTGTGTCGGACGACCACGACGGCAGCGACGTGTGGGCGACGTGGGACTCGGGCCTGTCCCAGGCCTGGGGCCGCAACGTCGGCGAGAACGTGGAGCTGCTGTCCTGCGTCCACGTCGGCTTCCTGTCCACGTCGGGCGACAGCGGCAACTCGGCCTCGTGCGACACGGCGCGCTCGGTGCGGGGCACCGACCCGCTGGGCGGCACCTTCCGCCTGGTGCTGAACACGACGCAGTGCGAGACGTGCGCCGTGCGCGGCGAGTACACGTCGGACCCCATCCGCCACGACGCGCCCGCGACGCGGTCGGCGGCCCACGCGGGCGGCTACCCCGAGTCGTCCTCCGTCCAGGCGGTGCTGGAGCTCATGCCGAACGTCGGCGTGGTGGACGTGTCGCGGTCGGTCATGGACCTGGACAACGGCGCGTACACCTGGTCCGTCACCTTCATCGAGGACGCCAACACGGGCCTGGCGGCCGGCGACATGCCGGACTTCACCGTGGACACAACGTCGCTGCTGGGCGAGGCCGCGAACGCGACGGTGGTGGAGACGGTGCGCGGCAACCTGCTGCGCGGCAACTTTTCCCTGCAAATGTCCGACACGGCGGAGGCGGAGGTGTTCACCGCGGACCTGGAGTGGGACAGCACCGCCGCCGCCATGGACGCGGCGCTGGAGGCGCTGTCGGACGTGGGCAACGTGGAGGTGTCGGCGGTGCAGGTGGACAAGTACGGCAAGTGGCAGTGGGTGGTGACCTTCACCCGCAACTACCTGCACCGGCCGCACGGCGCCGGCGACCGCGCGCTGCTGGCTGTCGACCCGACGCACCTGCACGAGACGGCGGCGGGCACCTGCGACGCGTGCCTGCCGGCCGGCAACGGCCACGCCGACCTGCGGCCGACGGCGCTGGTGAACGTGACGGAGACGGTGGCGGGGTCCGTGGGTCTGGAGGACGCGGCCAGCGTGTTCACGCTGGACCTGGGCGTCACCAGCAACGGCCCCAAGACGTTCCACTACAACGAGGACCCGCTGCGCATGGAGCTGTCCCTGGAGGAGCTGACGACGGTGGAGGACATCCACGTCTCCCGCGTCGAGTACGGCGCCGGGTGGGACGCGGTGGTGTCGGCCGCCGGCGGCCACGGCGGCTACCGCTACGGCATCACGTTCCTGACCAACGCCGGGACGTACGCGCCCGACGGCGTGACCTTCCCGCCGGGCGCCGGCAACCGCGTGGAGCTGGACGCGGAGTACGGCGCGTTGGTGGGCACCGGCGCCACGGTGCTGGTGTCCACGCCGGTGCCGGGCGCCGAGACCATGACGGGCCTGTTCACGCTCACCTACCTGGCCGCCGAGACGGACTCGATCCCGTACGACGTGTCGGTGGAGGACCTGGCGACCAAGGTGACGGCGCTGGCCACGGTGGGCGGCGCCAGCGCCATGGAGGAGGACCTGACGACGGAGCGGCTGCCGGGCACGGTGACCGTGAACTTCCAGGAGGCCACGGTGACCACGACCGCGGACCTGCGCGGCTCCGTGGCGCCGGGCGACCTCATTCGCATCGGCGGCGCCGACGGCAGCGGCGCGGCGGGCGACCTGGTGGGCTCCTCGGGCGACGAGCCGCTGAGCGGCACGGTGACGCTGACGCACGCCTCGGCGACGGTGGCGACGTCGGTGAACCTGCGCGGCGAGGTGGCGGAGGGCGAGTTTGTGCGCCTGAACGGCTACGTGTACGAGGTGGCGTCCACCGGCGTGGAGGTGCAGGTCATCCACGTGGACGCGGGCGACGCGTCGTTTGCCGACGCGCCCACCGCCTCGTACCGCCTGAGCTTTGGCGGCGACACCACGGAGGACTGCCTGGCGTGGGACGCCTCCGCGGCGGCGGTGCAGGCCGCGCTGCTGGGGCTGGACGCGCTGGACGACGCCGGCATGGGCGTGACGGTGCAGCGCGCGGCGGTGGACACCAACGCCACGGCGGCCGGGTACCGGTACTTCATCTTCTTTGACGGCGACGGCCACACGGGCGACGTGGGCGACGTGACGGTGGTGGACGCGCTGGACGGCGGCAGCACGGGCGGCGCCGCCGCGTGCGTGGCGGGCCCGGGCGGCACCTCCGAGGTGGCCAACGACTGCCTGGACGCGCTGCCGGCCAACAACGACGCGCGGTGCCGCACCGGCTCCGCCAACGACAACGAGCTGACGCTGGGCACGGCGTACACGGGGCTGGACGAGACGGGGGCCAAGGCGTACCGCATGGGCAACCTGTTCCGTGTGCTGACGCCCGGGTACCACGTGACGCGCGTGACGCTGACCGCCACGTCGCTGCCGACGACCGGGACGTGGAAGCTGGTGCGCTCCGACGGGTGGGAGACGCCGTGCTACGCCTGGGACGCCGCGGCCAAGGACCTGCAGGGCGACATCCCCAGCACCATCGTGACGCGGTCGGGGTCGGGGTCGGCGCCGGACTACGGCTACACGCACACGCTGTACTTCCACGACGCCGCGTGGGGCAAGCAGTTTCCGTACACGTACACCGAGTGCACGGCCGTGGACAACGGCGGCACCGGCGTGGCGGAGGACGTGGTGGACGGCCACATGCGCACCGCGTTCACCGCCACCACCCTGCCGCTGGCGTCGGCGTCCAACGACACCGCCGCGGTGTGGCCCGGCTACGGCGCCGCCAACGTGGCGGCGTACAAGGTCAACGGCCGCGTGCTGCGCGTGCAGTTTGACACCAACCTGGGTGACGTCGCGGCGCTGGTGCCCAACGACGCCTCGCTGTCCGGCACCAACGCGAGCGTGAGCGTGGGCGACGACTTTGTGCGCGGCGTGGTGCCCACGAGCCACCTCACGACGGGCCTGACGCAGGGCATCGACTACTACTTCCGCGTCAAGGCCCACACCGCGGTCGGCAACGGCCCGTGGAGCAACACGGCGTCGGACATCCCCATGGCGGTGCCGCAGCCGCCCACGGGTGTGGCGCTGGGCGTGGCGCTGCGCCGGGCGGAGGTGCAGACGGTGACGACGGCGGCGACGCACGTGGACGAGGTGCAGACGGTGACGACGACGGCGACGGCGGTGCCGGAGGTGCAGACCATCTCCACCTCCGCGCCCGAGGGGCAGGCCGTGTCGGGGTACTTCAACATCACCTTCAACGGTCTGGACACGGGCATGCGCAAGCAGGTGCTGACGCAGTCCCACGCGCAGCCCGTCCAGTTTGGCGGCTGGCGCATCGCGTACGCCGGCGTCAACGGCAGCGACTGCCTGCCGCACGGCGCGTCCGCGAACTACGTCAAGGAGCAGCTGGAGGAGATGCCGGGCATCAACTCGGTGTACGTGGCGCGCAGCGGCGACGGCTCCCTGGACTCGGCCTACGGCTACGCCTACACCGTCGTGTTCCTGGCCATCGCGGACGAGGGCGTGCTGAGCGTGGAGCAGGACAACTGCACCGCGTGGTACCCCGACGCCGCGCCGTCGCACGTCGTGACGGTGACGGACACGGCCAGCTCGGGGCTGCCGCACGACGCCACCGCCGCGGAGGTGGAGGCGGAGCTGGAGAAGATCCCGGGCGTGGGCGACGTGACGGTGCACCGCACGCTGGCGACCAACCAGGGCGGCTTTTACTGGACCGTCGTGTTTGACGCCCAGACCACGGACGCGCCGGAGATGACGTGCGCCATCGACGACGGCATCTCGTCGTGCGCCGTGGTGACGGACTCGGACCGCAACATGATCCAGGGCCAGTTCCGGCTGTCCCTCAACGACCTCACCACGGACCTCATCGACGCCGACGCCTCCACCGCCGCCATGGTGGCGGCGCTGGAGCCGCTGTTTGCGCCGCCCATCACGGGCGCCGTGTCTGTCACGCGCTCGGACGTGGACGCGCAGGGCGGCTACACCTGGACGGTCACCTTCACGTCGCAGGCCGGCGACGTGCCGCTGCTGGAGGCGCACCCGTCGTCCCTCACGGCCACGGGCGTGACGCTGGCGACGCGCCAGGTGACGGCCGGCAACATGCTCGCCGGCACCTTCACGCTGACGTACAACGGCGCCACGACGCTGCCGATCGCGTACGACGCGCCGGCCACGGGCGCCGCCGGCAGCGTGCAGGACCGCCTGTCGACGCTGTCGTCGGTGGGCGTCATTGACGTCACGCGCTCGGGCCCCGACACGGAGCGCGGCTACACGTGGACCGTCACCTTTGGCGGCGACGGCATGCAGGGCGACCTGCCGGCGATGACCGGCGACGCGACGGCGCTCTCGGGCACCGGCGCGACGGTGGACGTGGCGCAGGCGGTGACGGGCGGCCGGGCGCAGGGCAGCGAGCTGGACCTGACCTTTGTGCCGCCGGTCGACAACGGCGGCTTTGCCGTCACGTCGTACCTGGTGGAGTGGGACGCCAGCGCGGCGTTTGGCAGCACCGACAAGCGGTCGGCGGTGATCACCAACGCGGAGCTGCTGCACCGCCGCCAGACGGTCAGCACCGCGCACGCGGACACGGACCTGTCGGGCGGCACCTTTGTGCTGCAGTACGCCGGCGACAACACGGCGGCGCTGGACTGGGACGCCACGGCGCTGGAGGTGCGCACGGCGCTCGAGGCGCTGCCGGGCCTGACCACGGTCAGCGTCTCGCGCGACCTGTCGCAGACGCAGCCGCTGGCGGCGACGGGCACCGTGACGGCCAACTCGGACACGGTGACGACGTCGGCGGGGCTGTTGGCGGTGCTGGCGCCGGGCGACCGGGTGTGGGTGGGCGGCGAGGCCTTCACGGTGCACGACACCAACACCTTTGACAACACGACGCTGTCGCTGGGCGCCGCGGACGACTCGTCGACGGCGGCGTTCTACTCGGGCGCCTCTGCGACGGGCGTGGCGATCACGCGCTGGGCCCACGGCTACACGTACGACGTCACCCTGCACGCCACGGACAGCGTGGACCCGACGGCGGCGACGCCGCCGCAGGCGCTGCACCCGCCGCAGCACGCCCTGACGCCGAGCGACGCGACGGTGACCGTCACCGGCGGCGGCTGCACCACGTGCTTCCGCCTGGACAACCTCATCATGACCAACAGCCGCCAGCCGTACTACGTGCGCGTGGCGGCGGTGAACAAGGTCGGCCCCAGCGCCTGGTCGGCGGTGGCGCAGGAGGTGCCGCGCCAGGTGCCGGGCGCCCCGACGGCGGTGCAGCTGCTGGTGCTGTCCGACTCGGAGCTGCAGGTGGTGTTCTACCCGCCCGTGTCCGACGGCGGCGACGACATCACGGCGTACACGGTGGAGTGGGACACGGTGTCCACCTTCAACTCCATCAACACCACCACCGCCCTCGGCTCCGCGGTGGTGTCGGGCTCCACGCTCGACGCCACGCCGCCGTTTGCGTACACCATTTCCCACGTGGACCTCCCCGACGCCGGCACGGCGCTGACGGCCGGCACGACGCTGTTCGCGCGGGTGGCGGCGCACAACGCGGTGCCCTTCAGCGACAACTACGACACGGACACGAACATCGACGCCGACAACCAGGTGTGGGAGCTGACCACGCCGCTGTCGGCCACGACCGCGTTCCAGGTGCCGCACGCGCCCGACGCCGTGTCGCTGTCCATGCTGTCTGGCACCCAGGTGCGGGTGTGGATCACGGACCCGACGCGCGTGGGCGGCTACAACATCTCCTGGTACGAGGTGGAGTACGACACCAGCTCCGGCTTTGACTCGCCGTCCGGCGACGCCGCCGTGCGCGGCCTCGTGCAGGTGCTGGCGTCGGACACGGACGCGCTGCGCCGCCTCCGCGCCGGCGGCCCCTGGCTGTACGACCTCGGCGGCCTCGCGACGGGCTCGACGTACTTTGTGCGCGTGCGCGTGGTGACGGTGGCCGGCGTCGGGCCGTGGCTGACGGCGTCGCCGTCCTCGGAGATGCCGGAGCGGTCGCCGGCGGCGCCGAGCCTGGCGGCGGTGACGACGCTGAGCGAGCTGGCGACGCCGATCACCACGGCGGACGTGACGTGGACGCTGCCGTCGTCCACCGGCGGCACGGCCATCACGGACTACAAGATCGAGTGGTGGACGCAGGCGGCGGTGGAGGAGGTGCAGGTCGTGCGCGTGGCCAACGGCGAGGGCCGCACCGACACGAACGGCACCTTCATCGTCATTGTGGACGGCGCCGCGACGTCGCCGCTGGCGCACGACGTGAACGCGGACGACATGCGGTTCGCCATCATGCAGATCAACGCCAGCTCGCTGGTGAACCAGGCCGTGGACCACGTGACGGTGTCCCGGTCGCCGGAGGGCGCCGTGGGCTACGTGTGGAGCGTCACGTTCCGCCACAGCAACGACGCCGGCGACCGGCCCGCCTTTGCCGTCAACGGCGACGACCTGCAGAGCCTGACGAACTGCGGCAGCGGCGGCCCCGACAACAGCTGCGTGACGGTGAACATGGTCACGCCGCAGCCGGTGCGCGGCGTGCGGGCCGGCGGCCAGAGCGAGGTGCAACTCGTGGAGCTGCTGGACGCCGGGAACGGCGTCGTCGACGGCGGGTTCTTCCGCCTGGGCTTTGACGGCAGCGAGTGGAGCGAGTACCTGGACTACGACGTGTCGGCGGCGCAGCTGGCGGCGCAGCTGGAGGCGCTGTCCACGGTCGGCAAGGTGGCGGTGAAGCGCGAGGTGCACGCCACCGGCTTTGGCTGGGCGGTGACCTTCCTCACCAACGTCGGCGACGTGCCGGGGCTGGTGCTGGACGCGGACGACGTCACCACCAGCGTCGGGCCGCTGTCGGCGACCGCGTACGACGCGGACAACGCCATCACGGCGCTGGGGTCCCTGGCGTGCCCGAGCTGCGTCGTGGGCGAGACGCCGGCGGAGTACAACTCCGCCACCGTCGCCGCCACGTCCTTTGCGTACCAGCTCACGGGCCTGACGCCCGGCACCGCGTATAACGTGCGGCTGTCGGCCCGCAACGCGCGCGGCTACGGCGAGGTCGCCGACCCGACGCCCGCCACCATCACGCCGCCCAAGCAGAAGCCGGGCGTGCCGCAGAACGTGGCGGTGAGCGTGAGCACGGGCGTGAACACGGAGCTGAAGGTGGACTACGACGCGCCCGCCAGCGACGGCGGCGACGCCATTCTGCAGTACCGCATCGAGTGGGACACGTCGCCCACGTTTGTGGAGAACCGCGGCTACAAGGACGTCAAGTGCGACACGTACCGCGCCCACGCCGTGTTTGCCATCACCTCCGCCGCCGTCACGCCCGCCGACCCGATTGTGGGCGGCGACTTTGCGCTGACCATCGGCCGCGCCGGCGCCACGGAGACGACGCTGCGCATCCCGGTGGACGCGGTGGCCAACAACGAGGACGAGACGCTGGCGACGGGCGTGTTCTGCACCTTCCAGGGCGAGGGCGGGTGCCTGGAGCCGGTGGGCAGCATGGAGAGCTTCCTGCAGAACCTGGGCAACGTGGACGACGTGGTGGTGAAGCGCACGGCGCTGGACGACGGCGGCTACACGTGGACCGTCACCTTCCTGGACGACGCCGACGACTGGACCGTGGCGGTGGCGTCGGAGAGCTACGACTCGTCCAAGGGCACCGCCTCGGTGACGCAGCTGGTGGCGGGCGAGTCCACGTCCACCCTGTCGTGCGAGACGCAGCAAACCATCACGGGCCTGACGCAGGGCGTGCCGTACTACGTGCGCGTGTACGCCTACAACAGCCTGGGCTTTGGCCTGCCGGCGCTGGCGCCGGGGTCGGAGAAGCCCACGGTGGTGCCGGGGCGCCCGCAGACCGTGACGCTGTTTGTGGTGCACGGCACCGCGCTGGCGCTGCGCTTCAGCATGCCGCTGGACAACGGCGGCGACGACGTGACGCACTTCAAGCTGCAGTGGGACACGGCCGCCACCTTCGACTCGGCCGAGCTGGGGACGCACCTGTTCACCTCCCTGGCCGGCGCCTCGCCGTTCCAGTACACCATCACGGGCCTGACGACGGGCACGCCGTACTACGCGCGCGTGTACGCCTGGAACTCGCAGGGCTACAGCGAGGCGCAGGCGCCGACGCCGCCGTCGGAGTACCCGCGCCAGCTGCCCACCGGCCCCACCGGCGTGGCCATGGGCTCGACGCGCAACAGCATGGTGACCGTGTCCTTTGCCGCGCCCCTCGACAACGGCGGCGACGTGGTCACGCAGTACCGGGTGCAGTGGGACCGCACGCCGACGTTCACGTCGGCGTGGGCGGCGCCGCACAAGGGCTCCGTCGTGGTGCAGGCCGCCGACGACCTGTCGTACACCATCCAGGACCTGACGCCCGGCGCGCGGTACTACGTGCGGGTGCAGGCCGGGAACCTGGTGGGCTTTGGCGCGCCGCAGGCCCCCAGCCCGGTGTGGATCGAGCCGGCGGACCAGGTGCCGGGCAAGCCGGCGTCGGTGTCGGTGACGGACGAGGTGGTGGGGGAGAACAAGCTGGAGGTCATCGTGTCGGACCCGCGCGTGCCGGACCACGGCATCTTCTGTGGCGGCGGCGGCACGGACGACCTGACCACGCCCACGGTGTGCCCGCTGGGCATGGGCCGCAACTGGACCGCCGACGGTGGCCAGGCCATCCAGCAGTACGAGGTGCAGTACTCGGACGACCCCACGTTTGCGACCAACGTGCAGACCGCCATCATCCCGAACCGCGACCACGAAAGCGAGCCGTACTCCGTCGTGATCGAAGACCTGTTTGCCAACACCGAGTACTTTGTGCGGGTGGCGGCGCGCAACGGCGTGGGCATTGGCGAGTTCTGTGACCGCGGCGGGCTGTTGTGTGACGGCGCGACCGTGTTGTCGTCGTACGCGAGCACTGCGTAGAAGGCGTAGGACGTAGGTTGTGATAGTTTTGACGGATTTGATGAGTTTGATGAGTTTGATAGTTTGATATGATGGGTGACCATTGGTTGGTTGGGTGGGGTGTTGTGGTGCACACGTCACGTTCGTTCGGAGGGTTGTGTTTCCGGGTGCTTTTGGGCCCGGCTCAACACCACTACAATGTAACAAACAACCAGGGTTCCCAAAACTTTCAATTGATTCCAAGATTCCTGGGTTGTCCGCCGGCACAGCTACTACACTACAGCAATGCAGGTGCCGTGTGAGCCGTGCGGGCAGAAGCGCTGGAGCACGTTGAGTGCACAGGGATGACGCGACGCGCTCATCACGTGTCGTTGTCACTGCAGATGTCTTTGGTTTCCACACAACACACACACACCAACTACGTGTACAGGCTGTCGAGGACAACTCAGTGCAGGTGACACTCACAGCTAGGTGGTCTTGTAAACAGGAGTCGAGTGCGCGCCGACCCCAAGCGTGACTGCGCTTGCCATGAGCACGCGCACGGCACCCCACGCATTCACGGCACCATGATGCAGAGCTTCGTATGCACTCCCCAACACATGCACCGTTGTGGATTCACCAACCGCGCAGCCAAGAGCGTTATGTGTAATAACTTGCATTGTGTATCTTTCCTTCACACAAGCCCAAAAAAACGCAATCAACCACAATGCGCAAGTGGCACAAGGGGCAAACACACGGGGACAACTCAATCGCTGGCCTCTGCCACACTCTTGGACACCTCCTCGATAGCAGACCGTGCCGCCTCAATGTGCCGCCGTGACTCCAGCTCCACCTTCTTCTGCACCTTTTGTCGCTCCACTTCTGGAAACAGGAACGAGGTCACGAGGTCTCGCACAACAGCTGCCGGCGGGTTCAACGCCGCCTCTGCCTCGTCGATACCAGGCAGGATGGCTGCCTTCTTGAGGTACACCTCCTGTGCAGCCTGGTGAGCTGCGGCACGATCCACCACCTCGCTGGCAATGTCGTCAAAGTAGCTGTCCCCTGTCTGGTTGTGCACACGCTGCAGTTGTCGGAATACGACGTCCTGTCGCGCACGCACAGCTTCCTCCGCCTGGCGCCTTCCACTTTCCGCGGCCTCTCGAGTGCGCCGCGTGCGCGCCGCCTCATTGGCCAACGCGTTGACCGCCTCCACCTGCCGCGTTCGCACCAGCTCCTTGGCCATGAAGTCCATGGTGGCGCTCATCACTTCGCCCTGCAGCGCATCCACCGTCGCAGCCTGCTGCGCCTCCAGCTCTGCCTCGGCCTGCAGCCGTGCGTCCTCGGCCGCCGCCTCGTCGGCCGCCCGCATCAGCTCCTCGTCGTGCCGCAGCTCACGAATGAGCTCCAGGCGCCGCTCCTTGCTCTCAAACATCATGTTCTGCACCGCCCGCCCGCGCAGCAGCTTCTGGATGAGCAGCACCGCGTTCTCCACGTCATCGTCCTCGTCCTCGTCCTCTGGCACCGTCGGCGTCGGCGGTCGCACCACACGCACCTGCCGGCGCCGCCACGCCGGCAGCTCCACCTTCTCCGGCCCCTCAGTGCGCTTGCCGGTGCGCAGCAGCTTGTCCACGCGTTCGAGGTCGCGCACGATGGTGCGCTCCAGTCGAGCCGCCGTGCTGCGCGCTGGCTTGGGCTGCGGTTGGCGCACCCGCGTCTGCGTCACCTTGCGGGGCAGGGTGGACTCCAGGTTCTGCAGCCCGCCCAGGGTGGCAAGGTCAGCGGAGGTTACCTCCACATTGCGGCGCGCCTGCTTGTCTGGGTGCTGGCCCTTGCGCGTGATGGGCGCGTACACCTGAGAGCCGTAGTCCGCGTACTCCATGATGATGTCGCGCTTCTTCTTGCCCAACTCGTCGGCTTTGCGCTGCTTCGCCAGCTTGCGCAGCGCCGTGATGCGCCGGCGCTGAATCTGCGCCACCGCGCGGTCCTTTTCCTCCATCTTCTTGCGGCGCACCTCCTCCACACGCTGGTCTTGCACAAACTCGTTTTCGCGGTCGCGCGCCTCGATGGCGGTTTGCAGCAGCTCCAGACGCTCGGCCTGGATGCGGTCGATCTCCTTTTCGCGCTCCGCCCACTCCAACAGCTCCTGTTCCTCCATCATGCGCCGCCGCAGTTCGAAGCTGGCCTCATCTGTGATCGGCGGCAGCGACTCTTCGAATGCGCGCTTCTGGCGCATGCGTTCAATCATCTCCACCTCAGCGAGTCCCGCAGGAAGTCCACGGGCTGTTTGGGTGTGCGCCACAAC
>Ga0213833_1000435_pt1 | contig 44238 bp, 63 predicted proteins | sample SWATP21_FD_160575 | JGI IMG/M metagenome (GOLD analysis project Ga0213833, IMG submission 160575) | Coastal seawater microbial communities from Marineland, Florida, United States - SWA TP2 #1 | ecosystem: Environmental > Aquatic > Marine > Coastal | place: USA: Florida | collected 2016-08-14 | reverse complement strand
TGGTTTGTGGTTGTACGTTGGGTGTTCTCCGGGTCTCTCTAGACCTGGGTTCGTAGTGGCTGGTAGGTCACTGGACCGTGGACGGTAACAAGTGGTTGAGGACATAAGGAGTGTCACAACACCTGCTTGTCTGTCGCCCCTTTCCCTGTAGATTGCGTTTCATTAAGTTCTCGCCGCGCTTAGACGTAGATAGTGCTGCTGTGACAGTGGCAGGATGATGTGCTGCGAACAGACACTGTCATGTTCTCTACGTCTTCCGTCGTCGTGCAAGCCGGCACCGCGATGCTTCCCTTTGCATCCCCTTGTCATTCAGTTGTAGTCACATATTTCCGTGGTGAGCATCTCGAGAGGAACCGAGCAGCTTCAAGACAGTCGAGTACGGACATGTAACGCAAGCTAGTCCAACTTTTCGCGCTGCCAACTTTTCGCGCTCGCCTTGAACGCACCAGACATTCACGTCACGTGTGTTGGGTATGTTTGCGGTGATCGTCATGACCGTGAAGAAGAATCTGCCGAAGAGGCCACTGCGAATACATTGAATATTCATACTTTCATTGCCGCTTTGGTGGCGTGCAAGTGAACACGCTTCAGCAGCGTCTACACCTGCAATCTCAACTGCTTCAATGGAGAAGGTGGTGCTCGAGGATGCTGAGGTTGACCCACTGAGTGGTTTGTTTGGTGGTGTGGACACACCTCCTGGAACTGTCTCCCGTGCAGAGTCTGGGGTCCGTTTTGCCGTCGGTGTTGCCGCGTGAAACTGTGTTCACTGACGCTTTCACATCTGCCCCCCCCCCCCCGCCCCCCCCCCCCCCTTCCCTCCCTCCCTCCCTCTCTCTTTGCAGGGGTTCGTGCTGCCAGACCAAGGCGAGACACTAGTTCTCCCCCAGGTCAACCTCTCTCGCTTGGCACAAAAGCCAACCAAGACAAAGCTTTCGAAAGCCGAGCGGCGGCAGCACGCGGAAGCGGCGACAGCTGCGGCACTGGCAGCAAACGCGGCAGCCGTGGCCACGTTTGTGGGCGTTCCCCAGCCGGCAGGGTCAACTCCGACCGCGGAGGCTGGTGAGACCGTTGATGTCAACTCGAGCGGCGAAGCCGCCACGGTGAAACCAGAAGCAGTGGCGGAGCCCGTGCCGGCAGGTGGGTGGGTGTGCACGTACACGATCCCGCACCGCGATGACACGCTGCTTTGGAATGTGGAGTAACAGTATCCGCAGAGGCCGCAGCCCCAGTGAGCGCACCAGTTGAAGAAACAATTGTAGACGCCTCTGTGCCGACAGTGCCGCCAGCTGTGGCTGAAGCGTCCCCCTCCAAGGAGGAGGAGGCCAGTGGCGCAGCGATCGCGGAGACGGTTCCCTCATCTGCAGCAGAAGCCTCAGCACGTACGCGTCGTGGCACCTGGTGAAGTCTTGCATTGTGTGCAACACGTTAAACGTGGTTGCTCGTGCGTTTGGGTGTTTGCCTTATTCTTTCTTCCTGTGCAGCATCTTCGTCAAGCGGGGCATTGGGGCTTGGCAGCGAGCAGGCGCATGCGCAAGCAGGTGCGTGTGCGCGCACGTGGATGCAGCAGCGTCAGCTCGTGCATCACGTTTCGGTGTTGTTCTTTTCTCTCACTCAGTATCATTGGAAGCTCTGTTGGGCGAACCCAGAAGTGCAAGCCACACTCGAGGTCAATTTGCCCCGCGTTGCGTGCGTTTGCGTGTTGCTCAGCTCAGCTCCATGGTGTGTAGTGCAGATGAAAGCACAGGTTTGTTTGGTACACAGCCAACGGTAGCGGATTTTGACACCACTGCCACTGCTGGAGCATCCCGTGCCGTTGCGACCGGCGATCCACTTGCTCGCAAGTTCGTGTTGTGTTGAGGAGCGGCTGCGTGGTGTTGGGTGCTTGTTCCTCCACTTGAGTCACCGTATTCTTGGTTACAGAGATCGGGCGCGCGCCAGTATGTTTGCGTCTGACAACGACACCGTCGAAGTAGACGCCCTTGCAGGATTTGCTGCGCTTGGTTTTGATGCGGTAAGCAAATGTGAAGTTTGTCCTGGAGTCGTACGCGTGTAACGTTGTGGTGTGCAGGACAAGGCCACAGAGACGGAGCTGTTCGGGGCAGGACAGGCAACAGAAGACGTTACTGCCGCAACATTGCTGTACGTGTGTTGTACATGCGTTTCTCTGGTTGTGGTGTTCATGTGGTTTGCGTCTCAGAGACCTGGGGACCGATGAGACGATAGCCAAGTTGGAAGCTGCGACACATGACAACAATGATGTTGCCGTTGCTGCAACAGCAACTGTGGCGCCTGCCGCTGCTGTACGTGCGACTGAGTTGCTTGTTATCGCTTGTTATATCTGGAGCCTTACCTGGGTAATCATGTCGTGACGCACCACAGGCTTCGCTGGGATTATCCAGTGCAGCAACCGCCGCGGAGTTGGATGATGATTTGTTTGGCATGGTACGATTCTGGGTTTGCGCCAGCTTGGCTTGACATGCAATTAGCATGATTTAACCCCACCCCCTAACAATGTGTCTGTGTCACAGCTTGGGAATGATAACTCGGGTGATGGCAACACAGCTGCGTCTGCAATGAACTTCTCCGACTACATCGCACAGCAACAGGATCAGTCTGGGGGATTGTTTTCGTAGCCTTAGTCCTCAGTCCTATAAACTTTCTTTATAGGAGCCACGAAGCCACGGTGCCGTGGGGCCTCCGTCATCGAACACAAAAATAATTCTTTTTTTCCACACACCGGCGCCAGAAGGGGGGCGAATCCCTATAATGTTTCTTTATAGGAGCCAGGAACGGGGACCCACAAAGAAGATTATTTTAGCAAAAGTACTCTACGCGTGTGGCTTCAAACCGCCGTGCTCTATGTGTTCAGCTGCCCCTTGTAGATCACGCGTCCAACTTGGGTGCTGTACTTCACACCAAACGACGTTCCATCACACCTGCCTGTAGTCCACAGGTGTTGTGTTGGAAGTTGTTTGGCGCTCGTTGCGCCAATAATGGCTTGCCCGACTTGGTGGCGACGTTTGGCAGCAATTGCGTGTGTCGTTCTGTGTGCGCTGCCACCCCTCACTGTGGCGGAGTACCGGACATTTGATGGTCAGAACAATAATGTCAACAACCCTACCTGGGGTATGGGTGGTGAGGTTTTGGATCGTAGCTCAGGTTTAACCAATTTCAACGGCAGCACTGGTATCGAAACCCATGTTCCGGCTCGGACTGTCAGCAACGTGTTGTTCACAACTCTTCACAACGAAGAGAATCGATTCGACGCGTCAGTACTTGGTGTTGCGTGGGGCCAGTTTGTGTTTGACGACCTACTGTACCTGGATGATACCGGTGGCGAAGCTGTGACGCTCCCCACGCTGCCCGATGACACACGGATGCCGTCGCCCCTGGTGGCGCAGCGCTTGTCCCCCGTCAACGATGAACATGGTGTGCGCTCGACCCCGTCGGCAACCTCCAGTTATCTCGACGGGAGTGTTTTGTACGGAAATTCGTCGGCCCGTGCTAGCCTGATGCGCACACTGTCTGATGGCACTTTGTACTCCGATAGTGTGACTGGACTTGCACTTGAATCCAAGGCTGGGTTGAGCAACTCGATGCACCGCTACCGGGTTTCAACGTCTCCACAGTTTCTTTCTGGTGATCCCAGGGCCAACGCTGGTCCTGGTCTCACTTCTCTCCATGGTCTGTTCGCCCTCGAACACAACAGATGGGCCTCAATCATGGCGAACATTCAACCAGAGTACGACGATGAGACCGTGTTTCAGGAAGCTCGACGCCGTGTGATCGCCGAGATCCAAGCCATTACGTACCAAGAGTTTATCCCTTCCGTCATTGGGTCTCCGCTTCCAGCGTACACTGGCTACAATGCGTCAATACACGTGCAGCCGGACTTATTCTTTGCCGCGGTGGGTTCTCGGTTTATCAATTCCATCACGCCGTCCCTCTTGGGACGTTACGACGCAGACGGCACGGCCAACATTCGTGGACCGATTTTGCTTCGTGACAGCTCTGGTTCCACCTCATGGGCTGCTGGCGGTATCGCGCCAGTGCTCATGGGAATGTCAATGCAACGCCAGATGGCGGCGGACATCGCCTTCGTCGATGATGTCCGCAACTATGGACTGGGCAGCGTCCCAGACTTGGCTGCACTGGACATCTTCCGTGGCCGAGATCTTGGTGTTATGTCGTACACTGAGGCCCGTGCGTGGTATGGTCTGTCTGTGCCCTCGTCGTTCGCTGACGTCTCCCCGAACTCTGCCGTGCAAGTGAAGCTGCAGCAGCTCTACGCCAACGTATCTCAAATCGATGCCCTGGTGGGCGCTCTGTGCGAGGCCCCTGTTGACAATGGAGTGGTAGGCCCCCTGTTCGCCGCTTCTTTGACTCGCCACTTCGTCCGTGTTCGAGATGGCGACCGGTTCTGGTTTGAAAACAACCAGTTCGGCGCGGCGGACCTGGCGGTGCTGCGTACCTTGCGGTTTTCAGATGTCGTGAAACGTGTCTTCCCCACGTTGTCGCGATTCCCATCGCCTGCGTTTTATGCTGCAACGTCTCGTCTCGTTGGCAGTGGCGCTGATTTGGTGGTGTCGAACGGCACTTCTGTTGGGCCAACGGACGCTAGTGGGTCAGTTGGCCTTGACGCACGGTTGTCGTTTTCCTGGGAGGTCTCGGGTGATGTTTTCACTGGTTCTTTGGTTTACAAGCGCCCGCACATTTGCTCGGGTGCTGTGTGGCTTGCGTTTGGACTCGGCGCCAGCATGATCGACGCAGACGTTGTGATGTGCCAGTGGCTGGGCGGCACGGCCACATGCTCCGATCGCACGGTGACTGACTACGCAGTCCCCACGTTGGACACCGTTCTTGGCGGCTCTGAGGATGTGTCAATCATTCGGTCAGACTGCACCTCGTCAGACCTAACGCTGGTGTTCACGCGTCCAGTGGGCGCCTCAGACAGTCGTGATGTCTCGATTCGTCCTGAACCAACCGTACGTGCAGCAGCGTGGTTAAGTCATTAAGCAGCACACGGAGCTTCTCACTTGTAGGTGTTGGTCTTTTTGTTGCAGCCCGTTGTGTTTGCGTATGCAGAAAGCACGACGTGGACGTACCATGGCCCTCAACGTTTCTCGGGCGTGATTGACTTTTCCACTGGTGCCTCAAAAATGAACACCAGTGTCGCCAAGGTGTTTGTCATCCATGGCATCGCCATGTTTGTCGCCTGGGGAGTGCTTGCACCGTTCGGTCTGTTCACGATCCGCTTCCTGCGGCACAAGTCGTATTGGTTGGAGATGCACAAGAGTTTCATGAGTGCTGCGACGTACATTTCGCTGCTATCGGCTGCGGCCTCCCTGGCGTCCACTGATGCCAGTCAGTCGCAGGCGCACCATGTCTTTGGTCTGGCGCTCGTCATCATCATCCTCATGCAACTCGTTCTGGGCTTCATCATTAAATTCTTTCACATCAAGCTGTTCCCGCCTGTTCGCTTTGCCATGATGCGCTACGCACACAAGCTCATTGGCTACCTGGTGTTCATTGTGGGCATCGTGACGATGTTCCTTGGCGTGGACCAACTGAACGATGACATGTGGGGCTGGATGTTGTTGATCTACATCGTGTTTGTGGTGTTGGTCCTGTTGGCCTACGACGTGTACTTCAACATGCAGACACGCCGCCACAAGAACCGGCGATCAGCACCGCCAATGCTGGTCACTTTCACTGCTTCCCAAGTGGATCGCCAGATCCGCTCCGGTGCCAAGTGGGTGATCTTATCGGGACGCCTATACGATGTGGCGCCCATCCTCGCCTCTCATCCTGGCGGCTCGTACTTGCTGGAACGGTGCATTGGCGTGGACATCACTGCCTTTTTTGGAGGAAAGACCACTGTGGACGGCATGGTCAAGCCGCACCTGCACACTTTCCGTGCGGAGGCCAAGCTGAACGCGTTGTGCGTGGGCACGTTGGTAGATGGCGGAGAAGACTCCACCTCAAGCGGAGACGAGCGACCCACACGACGCCCGGTGCACCAATCGTCGCCCCGACTGCAGAAAAGCACGTCGTCTATTCCCGACTCGGCACAGCCACCCAACCCCACTCAACCTGTCCTGCAGCACTCCCGAACCAGCAACAGTGCGTGTGCCCCCCCCCCCCCACCCCCCCCCCCCGCCCCCCCCCCCCCACCCCCCCCCCACCCCCCCCCCCCTCCCCCCCCCCCCGCCCCTCCCCCGCCCTGGCCCCCCGCCCCCCCCCCCCTCCCCCTCCTCCCTCCCACTTGTGCACCTCATCAACGTTTGTGTTTGCGTGACCGTGCCATCCTTTCGTGTCGCCTTCCATAACGTGATTTTGGTGTACAGCCGACGACGGCAGCAGTAGCCGCTCCACGTCAGACCCGCTGTGGGTCACGACTACGCAGCGTCGCAACCATACGTTGGTACGATGGTTTCGCTTCTGCCTTTTGGTTGGGGCCGTTTGGTGATGTTTGTTGTTGCTGGTTGTTGTGATCTGTTTCAGTCCTCCTCGTTGGTTCCGAAGAAGGTGTCGGATCTGGACTTCCATCCTTGGACTGTGACACACACTCAGTGGATCACCGCTCCCAGCCGGCCAAAGCCCGTCAAGCTTTTGATGCTCATGCCGCCGTTGTCCCTTGGCGAAATCCCGTTGTCGTACAAGCACTTTGGCAAACACCTTCATGTATGTTTGACGCTGTCAGGGCAGCAGTGTCCCTCAGTCTCTCACCACCTGCTGTCCCCCGCAGACTTGCATGGATGTTGATGGAGAGCAGCGCGTCAGCCCGTTCTCTCTGTCGCGTTGGGGGCCTGCCAATCCCCACACAACCCAGATGCCAGGTTCCATCACTCTCATTGTGCGTCGCTACCCTAATGGAACCGTTACCCCACGCGTGCACAATCTCAAGCCTGGAGAGACCGTCATGTTCGTTTGCAGCGGGTATTGTGGTTTTGATGAAGCTTCGTCCACTCATGTGGTGCCACGTGGTTCAGGCTTTCTGGTCCCCATGGTCTTGGGTTCCGCCTGAACTCTCGGAGCAATGGCGTGATCGTTGGATTTGCGCAAGGAACGGGTGTAATCGCCTTCTTCGATTTGATTCAACACCTTGTGGACCAACAAAAGGCCGCGGAAGACCATTCGCTCTCTGAGGGCAAAGCGGAAGAGGTGTGGAGCTTCGTGCAGCCGTGGTGGCTGTTTTTGTCGGGGTTGCCGTGATTATGACTGACGTTTGTGTTCTGAACTTGCACCTTCGCTATCCAGGGAGCCTTCTCGTTTTCCATGCTGTCGCGTGGGGACACAATGGGAGTATCGGCGGCCGTGGATGTGGGATCCAAACCTCACATTGCACGGTCGTCCTCATCCATGTCTGACTCGACAGATAGCGGAACGCGACCTCCACCCCCACCCCGGGAGCGTCGATTTGATGACCGCAGTTCATTCTCTGCTGGGTGCGTGTCGTTGTGGTCTTCAGTGTAGAATGTGAAACCAACCAGTGCTTGTGCTTGACGCAGAGGCAAGGGCCTGAAGAACTTGCATCTGCACCTGGTCACACTGTTTGGAAGCAAGGAAGACTCCGTCTGCTTGGATTGGCTGGAGCGTGCTTCCAAGGCTGCAGGACCAAGGTTCAAATTGTGGGCGAACCTGGAAAAGGGCAAGAAGGTAGGCTGGGAGCGTTGCCATTGTGTGCGCAGGAGCCAATGCACTGTGTTGCTGTGGTGAACCAGAAATGGGCTGCCGGAGGCAAGCACCGCTGCATTGGCCCAATGAGGGAAAGCATGGTGCGTGAAATTTTATCCAAGGTGACGGAGACAGGGCCTCTGAACAAGATCTGGGTTTGTGGGAAGCCGGAGTTCACCCAAAGTATGTTCGCACGGCTTCCCAGCTTGGGGGTTCCAATCTCGAAGATCCATGTGCTCTAGTAGCGCCAACACGAAGCCCCACCGGCTCAAACCGCTTTTTCTCGTTGTAGCACATCCTCAATTTTGCTCCCGTGTGATTGTTTCGTGCCTGTCGTGTATTGCGAACTTAAGCTGATAACATGTCATGCAATGATTGCGTGGGCATTGAGTCAATGCCCACGCTGCCATTGACCTATCGTAGCCACGGATCTCAATGTAATGGATTTTATAAATTTGTGCCGCCCTTTGTGCCGTGATGCCGCATTTCCAAAACAGAACCCAGCAACCATTGCGCACCACCTTGCCTCCAATCTTTTACCGAATTCCTTTCCCTTCCCTCTGTCCCACCGGCCTGCCCCGCCTGGTTTGTGTCGTGTCAACATGGGTTCCTCTCGTGCCTTGTTGGCCTCTTTGGCTGTTGCCCTTGTCCTCATGACCGCGGCTGCTGAGCAGCGTTATGGTCTGGTGTTGGACGCTGGTTCCAGCGGCACGCGTGTGTACCTGTTCACGTGGGAGCACGACAACGAAGTGGCCTCTCTTCGCGAGGTCATGCACAAGAAAGTTTCTCCTGGAGTGTCATACTACGCCGATGAGCCTGCCAAGGCTGCTGAGTCTGTGAAGAAGCTGCTTGACCTTGCTTGTACGTGCTGCGTCGCACCGGGCGTGTTGACATATTTTCGCCTGACAGATGTCCCCCAACCCAGTGACCCACATCCCCGCCGAGCAGATTGCCAAGACCCCTGTCACCCTGCAGGCCACTGCTGGCATGCGTCTGTTGCCCAAGGAGGAATCTGAAGTGTAAGTTTGCACACTGTGGGTGGTTGATCGCGCTCTTCGCTCACGCTTCATGTCACGTGCAGCGTCTTGGTGGAGCTTCGCAAGATGCTTAGCGAGAGCGGTCTCATCTTTACTGATCACGACGCACGCATCGTTGATGGTTGCTCTGAGGGTCGCTACCTCTTCCACGCGGTGAACGAGGCCTTGGGCAACCTGGGCTCGACCAAGGGTACGTGAAAGTGACGTGTGCAACACAACGAGGCGCGTTCCTCATCCACATTTTGTTCATTTGTTTGTTTGGCTGCCTTTTCTTTTTGTGGTTGTCTTTGCTTGCCAGGTGTTGTTGCGACGCTTGATCTTGGTGGCGCGTCCACTCAGATCGCCATGCCCCTGCCCGCTGGTACCCCTGGCCAGTACCGCTTCAACGTGTACGCCTGCAAGGCTGCCGGCGATTGCGCCGCACGTCGCTCCCTGCCCACCCCGACGCCCCTGTACACTGTCTCACGCCTCGGATTTGGTATGAATGAGGCGTACAAGGCCTTCCTGCGCGACCGTCGCTTCACCCCGGACAACCTGGAGTCGCCGTGCCTGTTCCGTGGCCAGGTGGACGACACCGAGGAAATGGCACCTGAGGTGTACACTGGCCGTGGCGACTACGATGAGTGCCTGGGCTTGGTTCGCAAGTTCGTCCAGGCGCGTGAGGATGCCGGCCTGTACAACAACCCTGACATGTCCAGCCTGCCCCCGCTTAACCTCGACGTAGACTACTTCGTCACTGACAACTTCCCCAAGGTGGTGATCCCCATTCTCGAGTACAACCAGAAGGTCGAAGTTGGCACCCGCATTCATACCATCTCGCCCAAGGACCTGCAGTCTGAGGCCCGTTCCATCTGCGCCCAGCCGTTTGATTCAGTGTGGGAAGCGCTTTCCGAAACCAAAGCAACCCGACGCAAGAAGATCTGCTTCGGTGCCGCCTACATCACCTCCTTGCTCGACTTGTACGGCTTCCCCGGCGACATGGAGTTCAACTTTGCCCTGGAGATCAACGGTATCGACATGAACTGGCCTTTGGGTGCCATTATCGAGCAGATCAGCGCCGTTGCGATCGAAGACATCGCAGAGTCGACTCACACCGAGCTGTAGGCGTTCTTTCGTTGTAGTGCAATGTGGTGTTGGTTGTTTGCGGTGTGTATCAACCAAACACATGCGTTCAAAACAAGTACAAGTTGACCCAAGCCTGAGTAGCAATGTGACGAATGGTATCGAATGTTCAAGTTTGAAACGGAGAACGGTACTGACGATGGTTTGGCTCAAAACAGAACCGTACGCAAGCAAACAGCGGGAACCGAAAAGCAGCAGACACACGCAACGAAGAGGGAGGTTGCTGGCACTCACCAGAACCTCAAACAAAAAAGGATTACCACGAACTACCGAAACAATACACGGCTATGCAACCATTGAAACATCACTGCTCGTGGGAGATACGCTTCCAATGCTCATGGGCGACGACGGGCTGCTCGGTACCGGTGGCGGCAAAACCACAGGGGCGACTGAGTGCAGTGAGCACTCTTGAGCCTTGGCGGTTGACTGTCCAGCAGGTACAATCGCAGCAAGGCGAGTTGATAGTGCCGCAGCGACCTGAAGGAGGGATGGACGCTCCGCAGGATTGATGGCAAGCATGCTGTACAACAGAGCGAGCACCGGCTCACTTGCTTTGCCTTGCTCGCCTGCGTACATAAGAAACTTGCCAGTGGAGGCATAGTGGGCGAAGTCCTTATCGGTCCGACGAACGTCGCTCCAGCACCGCCGCCGAAAGACAAGTGTGAACAGAACCGCTCCAAGCGACCACACGTCCGCCGCCGCGGCTGAAACACCAGTGGCAGGCTGCATCCCGCCGTGTACGTCCCACACTTCAGGCGCAGCGTAGGAAGGCGATCCATGCTGGCCGATCAGGCGCTTTGACTCGCTCTCGCTGAGGTGTAACGCCATACCAAAGTCAGCGAGCTTCAAAGAATCGCTCTTGGTGTCCACCAAGACGTTCTCGGGCTTGATGTCCAGGTGATACACGCCGCTGCGGTGGCAGTGGTGGAGAGCGCAGGTCAGCTGCAGGCCGTATCGCAAGACATCTGCCTCGGAAAGCGACTTAGACAGCACCACTTCCAGCAAATCGGTGCTATACAACTCCATTGGCAGATACACGGCACCGGTGCGACGATCCTGTGTCGCTGGGAAACGGGTGGGGAATGTAGCAACGATGTGGTTGTGCGCTGGCAGCTGCGCAAGCATCATCGCTTCCTTGGCCAGGCGCCGAACGTGACTCGCGTCGGACCGTGCCACTTTGACTGCAACATGCCTGGAGCCGTCAACTGGTGCTCCTACATACACCGTTCCGTGTGCGCCGCTCTGAATTTTGCGCTGGAGCGCGATGCGCCGGCATGGCGTCAAGTGCACGCGGGGCACAGCGATCCGGAGCGAATCCTGGCGCCGCTGCGGAGCCGTGGATGGACCAGCAACAACAGCTGTGGCCATGTTGATGAGGCGAGAACACCGAAAACCGGAATGCCGAGGGAGGGGGGAGGGGGGCAAGTGATGTCACGTGACCCAAATGCTCACGTGACACGGTGTCACTCACAGCTGCACAGAAACCGTCGAAGTGGCGAACAGAGGTCTGTCAAAACGAGACAGCGTCACTGAACACAGCTTGGTGCTGGGCGTTCACACACTTGATAGGAGCGTGTCAGGAAAGGTTTGAAGGATGGGATTGGTTTGGTGTGGGGAGGGGTGGGTTGATGAATGATGGGCGCACGGGCGTTGGCGGGATGTGACACTGAACACGCGCTACCATGGCACGCCCCTTGACAGTTATCACACAACGAAAATACCATTATGTCACAGAAAGCATCGCGAAACTACCATGGGGAGGCCGGTTTCAACGCATCTTGCTGACCGTGGCGAGACGAAAGATGCCGAAGGTGCCGGGCTGTCAAAACACCAATTATATACCTCAGCAGCTGACTCACGAGCAGGGGGTTTGTTCCACAGCCGGCTGCGGCTGTTTTGGATGCCAACGTGAGAGCATATCTGCAGGTCCCGAGTTTGTGCCCGTGGATGTCACCCATCGTCATCATTGAATAGTCATCCGCAGTGGCAAGGCGGCGGGTGGTCCAAAGCGACCGTGCGTGAACATGCGCCGCTGTGCAGTCAGGTTGAAGTTGTGTGCGCCGTGTCTCCACCCGCTTGAGACTCGGGTTTGTGGTGCTGCCCGTTTTACAACGTCACGCACACACGAAACACAGTACAAGCTTCCTGCACGCATGGAGGTGGGCCCATCGAAGCGTAGTGTGAGAATGAACCGCATCGCTCCTGCGATCTTGCTTGTGGTTGGTCTTATCACGTGGAAGTTTGTGCGCCTTGCAAGTGTACGTGCCAGTTCCTTTTGGTGTGTTTGCCGAGCGCTTTGTTCGCTTTGGGCAAGGTGGTGAACCTACTAGTACTGCCTGCGATCCACAGGTCACAGAATTTTTGCAAAACCAGAAGAAAGCACAGGCTGCAGAGATTCAGGAGGTAAATGCGGCGCCGCTGTTGTCGAAACGCTTGTCCTGACTCTTGTTTTGTTCCAGGGTCTTACCCCGGTACCTGTGGATTGGGATCGTGTTGAACAACGGGTTGAAGCGATCGAGGATATGATGGCAAACGAAGCACGCTCGCCGTGAACTGGCTGCGCAGTGCTTGGAGCATCATGCTCGAGTTTTACTGAGCTGCCTGCGTTTCCGTGGCCCTCTCTCACGACTATTGCTTCAACACATGTGGCTGAGACATGGGGTTGTATTTCGGCTGAAACGGATTGCAGTCACGTAGCAGCGCTTGTTTCAACCAAGTTGGTGGTGATAGTTCTGTGCCACACAGGCTTTCATTCAGCACCTTGCCCAGTCAGGGTCGCCCGACGTCGCCTCTGCCGCTCTCTTAAAAGTGAAGAGACTTGCACTGGACCAAGGTGTGCTGTGACGTTGTGTTGCCAGCAGCCGCGCTGCGTTTTGCCATCATTCACGCACGAACATGCTTGCTCGAGTAGGCATAGCAGTGCCATGTCGGTTCTCACGGCCTCCATTCCGTGCTTGACATAGCTGATGCACGTTCCTGTGCAGCACAGGTTGTGAGTCAACTTATGAGTCAACGATGAGCTGCCCACCCTGCTGGCCCCGCAGCCGCGAATGATGTTATGGAATCCATGACCACTATAATAACAATTCTACCATTCTCCCGCTGTATTTTATTCACGTTTGATGCGAAGGGGTGCGATTTGTTCCCAACTCGTCTGACCCGCGCTCCGTGTGTTCACCTGTCCCAGTTCGGTTTCACACTCAGTCACCATGGGTCAGTCGTTGAACAAGTTGTGGGCGCGCATGTTTGGCAAAGAGGTTAGTTGTGTGGAGGCGACGTCGCTAAGTTGTTCTCTTCTCTGACCGGGTGGGCTTGGCTGCACAGGAGATGCGCATCTTGATGGTCGGTCTGGATGCTGCGGGAAAGACCACGATTCTCTACAAGCTGAAGCTTGGTGAGGTCGTGACCACGATCCCAACAATTGGTGCGTGCTGTTTTTGCAGTCTTCCTTTTGCGCATGTCTGACTTGCGCTCCGGTATCACAGGCTTCAACGTGGAGACGGTGGAGTACAAGAACATCCGCTTCACTGTGTGGGATGTCGGAGGCCAGGACAAGATCCGTCCTCTGTGGCGCCACTACTACCAGAACACCCAAGGTCTCATCTTTGTGGTCGACTCCAACGATCGCGACCGTATGGAGGATGCCCGCGAGGAGCTGAAGAAGATGCTGGATGAGGACGAGCTGCGCGATGCCATCGTGCTCGTGTTTGCCAACAAGCAGGATCTCCCCAAGGCCATGTCTGCGGCTGAGGTCACCGATGCACTTCAATTGCACTCTCTGCACCGTCCCTGGTTCATCCAGGCTGCCTGCGCCACCCACGGCGATGGTCTGTACGAGGGCTTGGACTGGCTGTCTGAGACTTTGAAGAGCAGCAAGAAGTAAACCTCCTTTTCGTCGTTTGTGCACTGATGTGTTGATGTGGAGCCGAAAATGAGCCCTAACTCGGTTGGCCTTGTCAACCTTCCTGGCGAAGATACCAAGCGTTGCTTTGCCCAACATCGTAAACAGATGCGGTGGGCGCGTTCTATTGTTGTCTTGTTGTTCGGTGGTTGACTTGCTGCCCGTCTTTTTGTGGTTGGTGGAGTAGCTATCCACCTCCCTTTCTGCTGTTGGGTGCACGGTATTCCACAAATATGCATCTGCGTTTTCATCAGCTTTTTCTTTGACTGTGCTTCTCCCCACCTACTGCGCTCCTGGCGCGGGCAAGAATCCGCCGCCACGGAAAGCGCGTCCGTCTATCTCCTTCTGCTCCCAGCCAAACATGTCAGTTGCTTGCACAAGCCAGGAACACGGCGACAACAGCACACAATACCTTGATACGCAGCAACATGTTTGGGTTGCGCATCACCTCTTCCAAATCGGCACGAGACATCTCAGGCAGCTTGTCGACAGCCGTTTTGGGCGTGTTCTGGACAAATACCTGTCAGGCTCGGGGGTTGTCACGCGGCACCTCCATTGGCTCCGTACCTTGTGTTTGGCTCTAATTTGTTCCTCCAGATCCGCACGCTGTCGAGCTGCATCTCGTCGCTTTTTGGCAGCAATGCGGGCGTTGGCGACGGCGGAGGCATCGGCACCGCGCGTAACGTTCTTGACGAAGGCGGCTTGTTCTTTGGCCTCCTTCGCTCGGCGCGCCTGACACAACATGGCGTGAAATACGCGGCCACGCACGTGCACACCCAACATAAGATACATACCCGGAGCTCGTCTCGTTGCTTGATCACGATTGCCAAGCGCTCATCTTCAAGCTGCTTCTTGCGGTCCTCGCGTTGCTTCAGGTCTTTCCGCCAGACTTGAATCTGGTCCTGCACCCATTGGTCTTCCAGCTTGGAGAGTCGCCGAAGTTTCTCCTTTGCAGGCTCGGCCATCTTCACCGTAGCCCGGGCGGCTGCCTCCTGTAGTGACAGAGGGTGAGCGCAAGAGGACCCATAGACTCTCGCGAACGCCGACGCGCTCAGCCAACCCAGCCTACCTGGCGCTTAATATTGGCAAGCACGTAGTCCTTCTTCTTCTGCTCCATCAGAGCAGTTCGTTGAATCAATTTTTGCCGCTCCGCTTCCACCACCTTCGGGTCCACTCCAGCCGCAGCTTCAGCGTTGGCAGCGCTGCGAATGGCACTAATCCTCTTCACCTCCTTGTCCAGGGCCTGAAGCGCAAGCCAACACGTTTGCTCCTGGTTTCACAGTACTATCGCACGATATCATACCTGGCACAGATCTTCCCGGGCTTTCGCTTTGGCGCGCTTCGCGGCGATCTCAGCAGCTTTTCGCTCACGAATGATGAGCTCCAACTGCGGATTTGCACATGGTCAATCGCAGTCCCTACCGAGCAAGCAACTGCTGCTCACACAGCCCGCATCACCAACTGCGTACCTCCAACTTTTCGCGCTCGCGCTCCTCTTTCTTTCGCCGCTCTCTTTCAGCGACCACACGGCTGCGCTCAAGCTCGCGCTCTTTGAACTCCTGGATACGAGCCAATCGCTTTTCCTTTTCTTTCTTTTTCTGCTCGAGGGCAAACGCTTCGGACCGCCGAAATTCCTCCTGGATTGCTTTCATGTCTGCGGCGTCTTGTTTCCGTTTGGCTTCGCGTGCCTGCCGGACTTGCCAATCCAAAACTTTCCGGTTCTCATGGTACTTCTTCAGGAATTCCTGCTTTTGTGCTACCTTCTTGTCCTCTTCCAGGAACCTGTAGTAGGACTGCAACACCTTCACAGGGTCGCGCTCAGCCAATCGCCTCGCACTGTCCAGTCCCCGCTCCGTATTCATGACGCTGGCTCCAACGGATGCGATGCTACCACGGCTTCGCGCTCCAGTAGCAGGGCGAACACTGGGCTGGCGGCTTCGCCTGGCACGGGACACATGATTCACGAGGCGCAATGGTCACAAGCAGCGACGCCGTCACACATCGCACACTGCCGCCCTACGAACGCTGTGCTCAGGTTCCTTGAGCGTGACGTCATTCGAGCTGACCCTAGCGCCTGTGCCGAACCAGCACGGGACAAAGTGGATTTGGGCGTCCTAGAAGCTCCAGGCAACACGAAGCGACGGGGTGAGTGTCGCCTCAGGCACACAACATGCAGCCGGCCACTCACCGTGGCTGGATGGGACCACTCGTGAACAACTGTTCGACATGGCCACCTTTGGCTCCTTGAGATGTAGTGGCCAACTGGGCTTGGAGGGGGTCAACCTTGCGCTCCCACACCAACGCTACTACATGCTCTTCCAGCTCAGACATGACGTTGTTGGACAACTGCCGACATCACGCACCGTTCAGCTGGCTTCAACACCAAGCGCATTTCAACACGTACAGGTTTGTCAAGGTTGAAGAGGAAGTCCTTGGTCGCTCGTGCAATGACGGCCCGTGTCGTGCGAGCCCCAGGAGTGTCGGTTCGTGGCTCGTACTTGTTGCAAAGACTTTTTGCCACCGCACTGACCGCTGCGTCACCGCAAACAACACGTTCAGTATGTGACAGACACGAAAAATCCAATACAGGTAAGCAACTTGTTGGATGAAACGTACTGTCCGGATGGATCTTGAACGTTTGACGCTTCTTCTTCTGGCCTTTGCTGTTGTGGAACCGGAACTGGGGTGCCTGAGTGTGGATCCGCGACGAAAGTGCCCTGCGGCTGCTAGCCATGGCCATGGTCCCGGTGGACCCAAGAACACACAGCAAGAAGCCTTTTCTGTAGTGCTTGCACCAGACTTTGCGTGCAAAGTGGCGTCACCCTCCTGGCCCACGGTGGCGACGTGTGTGGCCGCGCGGCGGTGTGACGCCACCCCGCATCCGTTATCCTGACAGCACATTGATTGATTGGACATACTCGAAAACAGCATTTCTTGCCTGACGGGATCCCTCGGGACAGCAGTCGCCACTACGACGCACGCGCTCTCGCTTCACGCCTGGGCATTTTCTCCTGCTGTTAGCTTTAGAAGGCCCACAGCTTCCACGATGCCACTGCAGCGTCGCATTTTAAAATGTACAAAAGTGGTGCTGGTAGTGTCTCACTCCAGGCTGGGTCTCCAGCCTGCCCCCGTCCCATGTGTGGCGCATGTTACCGGCTCACCGGAGCGTCGCCTCCCAATGCAGAGGTTTTGATCACTTGTCATTCATGTTTACATGCTCGCCAGACGCGATGCAGGGTGCGGAAGGAGTCTCCAGGCTGGCGCTGCGGATCTTGAGAGTACTTTTGCGAAAATTCAGACCCCCCGACATCGCTGCTAGCGATTCGCTAGCACATGTGCCGCGCTGTTGCGTGACTCGTGTGGTCTTTGTGGCACGCGTGACAGCTGGTACCATGGCTTCACTTGACCATGATGCCTCACATTTCGAGGGATCATGGGATCATATTGAATGGATTCATTCCCATCCGCAAGTGCAAGCGCTTCCTTGCCCAGGCAGCGCGAACTGCCCGGCACACAACCAACTGTTCACCCACTTTCCGCTTCTCCAGGGGCTCTACTTTGAAGCTGAGAAGAGCTTTGTACGTCTCAGATCTGCATACAACTGATGTATTGGCAGCACTGTCCTATGTGAGATTGGTGGGGGTGTAAACCGTGTCTTGCTGCTTTCTTCGCAGCGATCTCCCGCCTTCGCCAAGTTTGCCGCCGATATGTGGATGCTCCCTATCTTCTTGTGTGCTGCCTACGTTGTGTTTTGTTTCGGTGGCAAACGCTTGATGAAAGACCGCTTGCCTTTTGATTTGCAGTGGTACGTAGCTGCGGTGGGAGCAAATGGTGCTGTGCAGAGCCGTGTGTCATGCGTGCACTTCTCTGTGCAGGCCGCTTGCCATGTGGAACCTGGCACTGTCAGTGTTCAGCTTCTGGGGCGCACTCCGGACGGTTCCACACCTGCTGTTCTACTTGAAGACGCAGGGATTGCATTTCACGGTAAGTTGCTCCGTGCGTGGTTTGGAAAGCGTCCATTACGGCTCGTGCACCAGGTGTGCGAGCCGGCTTGGAACTGGTATGGCTACCAGGCGTCAGGTTTGTGGACCGCTCTGTTCATTTACTCAAAGGTATGATGGGTGCCGTGCAAGTTTACTAGTGTAGCAAAAACGTGTTGAGCTCATGGATCGCCCCCACAGGTGCCGGAGCTTGTAGACACTGTGTTCATCGTCCTGCGCAAGAAACCTCTACGCTTCTTGCACTGGTACCACCATGTATCAGTGTTGCTGTTTTGCTGGCATTCGTACGCCACAAGCAGTTCAGCCGGTACGAGTGCGTTGTGCTTGTTAGTTTGCACTCCTTACGTTCCCTACCGTACACAGGTCTTTGGTTTGTCAGCATGAATCTGACCGTCCACGCCGTGATGTATCTGTACGTCGTTGCCTGTGCGGACAAGCTCGGCTGGCGCATCGGTGCGTGTGCAGTCGATTCTGATTGTTGTTGCCCACAGGTACTACTTCCTTGCCGCGATTGGACACCGTCCGCGGTGGGCGCTGGGAGTGACGATTTTGCAAATTTCACAGATGTTTGTGGGCATCACCATCTGTGTGCTTACGTACATGTACAAGCAGCGTGGCGCGTGTGATGTCGCCACCAGCAACATCAAGGCTGGCGCACTGATGTATCTGTCCTACTTGGTGCTGTTTGTCCACTTCGCGGTCCAGCGATACTGCTGTCGCTCTCCACGCAAGGCAAAGAAGGAGTAGTGACAGGATTGGGATTCATGCTTAGTGGTGCGCGAAAAAGGAGCAGTACTCAACACGAAACCCTCTGTTGAGTCTGTCTCCTGCAAGAAAGACACGATGTCTCTCTCCCCTCTACCCAATCACGTAGTTGTAGAACAAGTACATCGCAATCAGGATGGCCCAGCCCGGAATCTTGAGGTGTGGTCGTTCCTGGGCGGGTGCTGCACCCGCTGCCTTGGCGTCACCGTTCTTGGCGTCCTTCTTGCCGGACGTAGGGGGCGCTGAGACCCGTCCCGGACCTTTCTTCTTTGCTCGTTGGCGCATTGTGGGCAATGGTTGCGCCACATTGGCAGGGGAGGACGCCACGGAAGATGCACCACCGCCAATGATCTGTGGAAAACCGATGTGTGACGCAGTATCGGTGCTGCACCACCCGCGAGGAACGCACCTTCGCCCCAGCGAGAAGCTGTCGCAAGGCGCGCAACTCCATCAACACTTGTCGTTGCCGCGTTTCAAGGACCGCAAGTCGATTGAGCATCAGGTTTGTCTTGTCGACGTATGTCACCGCAGCCAAGACGTGGCAGCCTGCGAGGCAACGCAACATCTTCACGCCCTCCCCAAACATCGACAGAAGCAGAGCTCCTACCTTGCATAAAGGAGGCATAGCACAGCTTGACAATTTCACATTTCTCAAAGGGGGTATGGAACGGGAACAAGCTGCGTGCTGGACTCCAGCCCGAAAACTTGGTAGCAACGTCCAGCACCAGCACCAATAGCAGCCCAGTGTAGCTCCATCTGCACCAAAGACAAAAAGCTTGGTGGTCATGATTGCGAACGTCCATCTTTTGCACCATACTTACTTTCTAGCGAGAGGTGACCCCTTCCCCAACGTCATCAGGAAAGTGAGAACCGACATGGCGACGTAGAACACTGCCATGTCAACGAGAGCCTGCGTCAGAATACCGTCGCTCGCTTGGTGACGGAGACGCTCCAGCATTGCAGGTCCGAACTTGTCGTACACGCTCTGGTGGTTTACAGCGAAGTCAAGTCACCATAACCAAACCAAACCGCGCTACATGCGCATACTCACCTTTGAGTTCTGGTGCAAAAGCGATTCATAGGCGTCGCGAATGCTCTGGAACTTGACGTTCGCGGCTTCAACCTCTTCTTCAGTCAGATCACTTCCAAGCTTGTCCGGATGATACTGAAGCGACGCTCTTCTGTATGCAGACTTGATTTCCTTGGCTGTTGACTCCACGGGAACATTCAGAAGCTGGTAGAAGTTCTCCCCCTGGCTCTGAATGTGGTCGTACAGTGTTGGGGAAAGCGCCAACACGAGCACAGCTATCGCAATGATTGTCGCAGTGCGTTGTGTCCATCGCTTCGGAGATTGCTTCATAATCCAGTCCACCACCCATCGTGTGCCAATGGCAAACAAGAAGGCATTTGCAGACGTCATGATGCCAGAAGAGAGACAGGACAGTCGTGTGGTCAGTCTCGCACATGACCACTGATTTACGAATATTGAAAATACATTGACCCTCACTCACACTACTCCCCGCCTCAGCAACGTCACAACCAGCGCCATGACACAAACGAGCACTTGTGTAAGGCAAGGGTGTGATTTCAACGCCGGGCTAATGATGGGTCCGGGTGCAATGGGGCGGTACTCCACAAGCGAGTGAGCAACAAGTGTCTCCGTCCACGACACATCCACTGTCAGGGACGCGTTGCCAGCAGACCGTGGTGCGATACACGAAACAAAGGTGTGGTTCCAGCTCAGCACCGGCCAGCAGCGCTTTCGTGCAAGAACTAGGTCTGGATCAGTATCAGGCCTGTGGAATGGCAGCATGCCATGTCAGTCAACACGTGCAGCAACCCGCTCGTAGAATGAACAAGCGTACCGAGCGTAGACGGTGTCAATCCACACAGCTCCTTCGCTCCCAAACGAAGACCCAGCAAGTTCCACAACGCCGCCTCTTCCTGGAACAGTGACAGGATACACTTTGGATATGTTTGGAGCTGTGTACTTGAAGGTGAACGGGTTGCTGGTCACGTTTCTCTGAGCGGCGTAGCTGTAGGTTACCACCTGCGGGAAGCGACAGTCAGTCAGTCGAGAGACACAACACAGAGTACAAGCCAACGGTATGTCTCTTCCTACCGTAAGTTCGACGGTTGCCGTGTATCGATAATCGCTAGGGCGTTGATCGCAGACCACTTCCGAGTCGATGTAGCTCACCACATCGCAGTACACAGCATCCGTCGCTTCATGACCTGGAATGCTCACCCGTACCCACCCCAGAGGGCCTCCACCGCTCTGAAACTCCACTCCGCTGATGACAAGCTGGCTGCCAACTGTGTGTTTCACAATGGCAACACAACCCCAACACACAAGAGCGGAAAAAAAGTGACGATGCAGCAAACGAGAAAGCTGAAGGAAGTTGCACTCACTTGACGGCCCGGTGTCTGGCGATACCGAATGGATAGCCACGACGGGTATCACATCATCAATGTTGTACCAGTATTTCTGGGACGCTTGGGCATTCACCGTCACCACGACTTGTCCTCGGCGCTCGTGAGTGCAACACTCCAAGAGGAAGTGGCTGTGCAGCGTGATGGACTCGCAAGGAGTGTCATCAACAGTGGTTTGCACGACACCAGCATCAGCACCGAAGTTCTTTCCTCGAACTCGCAGCACCAAACATCGTTCGTCAAGCGGCTGCAACCCCACACGTTTTCACCACAGTAGTGCTGTGAGCTGAGCGTAGCTCATGTGCTTCATACCAAGCACAACGGTTCTCACCTCCCGATGCAGGTCAGTGATGCCATCGTCTGGGAACGAAGGGTGGGCATGGATTTGCCACATAGCCAGCTGGTCGTCTTCTTGCCACTTCAGGGATACATCATCGATGGTTGGGGGCTCGTATGCCAGCATCAGTGTGTTGGAGAAAGCGCCGTTGACGTTCAACTGCAATGGATTCAAGGCGCCAGTACCATTGGGAACGAGGAATCGAATCATAGTTTCGGAAACCGTCTCCCACCGCTCCTGGTGTCCACACCCAACAGTGGGAGATTCCACGAGCTCGTTAGACTGGCACTGTGTGCAGAGCTCTCCGTGCACTCACTCTTGCGACTTCGCGGCCGCGGTAGACGAGATTTGTGTGGGACAATGCGAACATTTTCGCGAAATGAAGCCCCGTGATGACACGCACAGCTTCTGCCTGGGTCGGCGTCGTCGAGTTGTCCAGGTTGTACAGCAGAGGAGTTCCATACCGCAGCGATCCTTGGTGCGCCTTGGACGCTTGTCCCAGCACTTCAACCGTCCACGTCATCGCACTGCCCACACCACACACCACACACCACACAGATTGGCATTTAGCACCGCAACTGACACGATGGTCGTGGCCAACGCATGGACAAAGCCATCAAGCCACACAAGGTGCGTAAAAGTACCGGGATGCAAAGCCAGGAAACGAGCGACAGCGGATTTGTGTGTGGAGGGCAGCCACATGGCAACCCACGGCGGTGAACAACGTGAACCCGAACTTGCGAACTTCGTCATCTGATATTCCCATCGGTGCTTGGGTCAGGTTGTACGTGACGATGGGCTGCACATCGTCGCGAATGGGCCCGAGATTTCTGCACGGTGCCAACGGGCACAGAAGCAAGTGAGGTACATGCGGGCAACGCAAACAGGGAGAGATTGGCGCGCGCCAGGAACTCACTCGCCAGCAAGCACAATCACTTCATTGCCTCCAGACGTGAGTTCGGCAGTATCACTTGGATTGCTGGGTGCTGCCAACCACACACGGTGGATGCTCGGGATGGCGTACGACGTGGATATGACGGCACTGGGTTGGTCAGCGATTTGAACGTTCCAACGCAAATCTGTCCCTGCACCGGTGTCAGTCAAACATGTGACCTCTTCATGGTCACGCGTCACGCGACAGTTTGTGGCGGTAAACACGACGTGGGGGAAAGCATTGGGCCAGTAGATCACTCGAGTAACATTGTTGGTGGCAACCAAGCCAAAATTAGCTCCTCTGCACAGACAGTGATCAGCGAGCGCAACGCGATGCGAAGCATCGACAGCGTTGTCATACCTGAGGATGATTGTCTGTGACCCATTCGTGAGTGCGTTCGCCAATCCGGGGCTGGAGTCATGGAAAAAATAGATGACAGGTGGCTGGTACTTTGTAACGAAAGGCGAAGGGGCACTTCGCAAACCCCGTGCTGTGAACGTCCAGCTGTGGGCGGCACCGCAGCGCATGTGTGCACGCATGTGCAAACAATGTGTGTGAGCCTCGCAACGCTACAAATGAAGACAGACGCACAGGACGAAACGTACGCATATTGGGTCCCTGTGCCAGCTTCCGCGTCACATGTCATGATGGAACCATCGTAGATGTCCAAGAAGCAGTTTGACGCGTAATGGAACGTATCACCTGCAAGCAGACTGAGGTGACACGATGCCACCTACCGAGGCTACAGCAGCTCCACACGACACGAACCGTTGTTGAACTCAGCCGTCAGACCCAGTTCGTCTGCATCAGCAAGCGGTCCGCGCCCCAGGTCATTGATGCGAAACGTCAACGAGGCTCCCGGAGTTGGGATTTCCGGTTCTGATAAAACTTCCAGCATTGCCGGCCTGGGAAGGCAGAGCTGAACGTGACACCCGATGCAAGTGCATATACCACGTTGCATTCGTACGTACATAGAAACTGTTAGTTTGGGTGGTCGAGAGATGCAGTGGGGACCCAGACGAATGGAACGATCGTCATTGTAGGTGAGCACACGGACATAGTAGGTTGTCCCTTCTACCAAACCGAACGTGCGCATGTATGGCTCTGGTGTGCACGGACCGCACGGTGCCCTTACGTCAGTCAAACACGCCTGCCAACCGCAGCATCCACAGTACGTACCGTCGTGGAAATGTTGTGCGATATCCGCCGGCATAAACTCGTCATACACCAGGGTTCCAAAGTCTTCGTCAGTTGATACTTGAAGTACATACCTGAGCAAGGATGTGTGACACGACAAAAAAATGGAGGCTACATCGACCCCGAGGTGCAAGAAACCCACCCGCTGGTGTTGTACAGCTTATTGGTGATGGGGGCACGGAAAAACAACGTCAGTGCGTTCCTGTCATCGAGTGTGATGTACACGTCGCGGGCGATGTCTCCCCATGATCCTGTAACTGTAACAAGCCTGCGACAAAGCAGTGGGGAGGCGTGGCATCGCGGACGAGGAATGAGACAAGAGCGTTCAACGCAGCATTGATGTGATGCATTGCAGCCAGCGTGACGTACTGCTGAGATCGCATGAACGGCGAGGATCGGTCACGCACACGCAGCGGCGAGGTGCTTCGCATGCGAACAGCCATCTTTCCGACCGCAAATCGTCCACGAAGATGATCTTCAAAGTAGGTTTTCGCGTCGGCGTGTGTAACAAACGTCACCGTGAGTTGGTTGCGAGCTGTCCAGTTCCCAACATAGTCAATGTCATCAAACGGTGGGATGAATTCCACCAAAGCGTCGACTTGCGCCCTTGTGTAGGCCGGAATGGTGGTGTCAAGATCGAGATCGAAGGTGAGGATGAGGGAATCGCCAAAAGAAGGTCCGTGGGCGGAATGCTGCGACAGTGTTGTGTTGGAAAACTCAGCTCGTGCCTCCACAAGGCTGGGTTCGTCGTAGTCACCCCAGGAGCCCGCTCGCAGCAAGAATCCTGGAACAGCATTGATAGTTTGTGTCACGCCACGAGTTGTCCATTGAATCGCTCGTCCACAGACGCCGTGCAATGGGCGGTGCTAATGCTGACTCACCTTGAGGGAAGTCGGCTGGTTGTGTCGACTGGTTCACTCGACGCAGACCTCCTTCTCGATGGATGAAGAGCGTGAGCGAATCCGATAGTCGAGTGAACAGTGGATCTGTATCCAAAACGCTCTCAATGGTGACCTCCAACGTCGATCGATTGACCCAGCGGCCTGACAACTCGCCCGCGATCGCAGTTGAGAACCTGCGTTTGGTAAGCACATGAAGTGCCACCAGTCAACATGAGCCGTCCCAAAGCAAGTGGAGCAACTCCAGGGCACAACGTACGACACAAGCTTCGTTATGTTCACGTGGGTCGTCACGTTCGGAAGATTCCCGTCCACTGAGAATGTTATCATCACTCGGTCTCCGACGCTGATGCCAGGTGCCCGACGCGCGGGGTCATCAGATTCCATGACCACCACTTGAACAGGATACGGCCAACACGTTGCCGTGGGGTCTTCGCAGTCGAATCGCAGGCCGCCAAGGCAGTAGAACTCTTGCTCACACCACTCCTGGCCTTGTCTGGTGGCAGTTCGATTGGGCAGATCGGGGACAGAGTAGCGGCCGAATTCAACAAGGTGGCGATTCGGGTCTTCGTACGTGCCTGGGCAGAAGTACCTGTCGGCAGTACCGCTCGGTGTCAGTCAGCACAACCCTTGTCATTCAATGCAACAGCGTTCATGGTGGCCGCTTTCTGTTGTGGGACGAGGCACGAACACCGCCCACACCAACAAATCAACGCCACAAGGAACACGCACCGAGGGTGCCCACAGTCCTTGAGTACAAGGTCTTCCCAGAACAATCCAGGTGTGGGGTACCATGTTTGGTAAGCGTACGTCACGGGCGCGGACATGAACAGGCGCCCAAGTCGTTCGTTCGCGCTCATGGCGCTCAGCTGGAGCTCCAACGGATCCGGCGAGAATCTAACGCCCGTGGCAACATGGAACACAGCACACGAAGAAGGGCGATGCGCACGGGATCCAAGGCAATGAGCAGACACACGACGAAAACGACAAACACAAAGAAACGAGATAGTGACACGAGCACCGCGCCATCATACGGCAAAGTGAGCTTGTGGTTCTTTGCGAGGAGGTCGTCGAAGGGGTTGGGGTTGGTGTCATTGAACGAGTAGTACACTTGCTCTGACGGCAGCCCTGTAATCGCGGTCAGCTCGAAGGGGCCCGGGATCAGGTATGATCCAGGCGGTGGTTCAAAAATGGGGGGTGGGATGGGGAAAAACTCGTATCCACCGAAGTGGTACACGCGACCCTTGAAGTTCGCTGCATCGCCACTTCCCATAACAGCGCCGGTGTCCAGAGACACCTGCATACCAAACGTGTCTTGCGCGGCATGATCGAGCGCTGTGACTCGTGTCGCCTGTTCCCAGACGGTGGCGTTGAAGAGGTAAAAGTAGCACTTGCCGGAATTCTCTTCCCAGGGGTCTGCAAAGGGAGCACATACCACGGACGCGTTGCCGAACAGCCCAAGCGTCCAGCCGTAGTAGTCGTTGGCAGCAACATCATCAGGTCGTAGCTTTGCTTCCAGCGTCCAATCACTTGCTGTGGCTCTCCTCCAAATGTAACTGCACAAAGCAAGGAGCCACGGAGTTACAATGTGCATCGACCGCGTTCGTGCATGTCATGTGATGCAGGTGTACGTACGCTGAACCAGAATTCTCCAAGTTGTCAGTCCAATCACCCGGCGCCCCTGCCACGATGACTCCTCGATCCAGCACAACGTCATACCCAGTGTGCTGGTTCACTAGGCCATCGGGTGTGGAAAGGAATGGTCCTTCGTACCACCGCCGGTCGCGTATGCACTGGGTGACATTCGGGCAATCACGCTGCCCGATGTAGTCGTAGTGAAACACTTGAACCCCTCCGGAGGCACGACTGGGGCCAAACTCACGCGGTACACCTATGACGATCGTGTAGTTCTGCGTGGGTACGTCGACGAACTGGTGTGGATCATATTTGATCGCTGCAGTCACGCAACAAGCCAAAACCCGGGACAGCATGCGCACACACGCCAGGTCACACATCACAACGCAGAAGCAAAGGGGTGCCCGACATTCCCACCTAGTTCGGCATCCGGGTTGTAGCTCAAAGCGATCGCCACGCTGAAGCCAAACTGGTCGCCGTTGTGGATGTTGACTGTGGAGAGAACTGTGACGTGGGTCCAAGTGTTCCCACTCACCACACCTGCCAGAGTAGCCATGGCAGGATCCTCTGCCATCGGCACGCGCTGGAACAGGTGCACAACGCCACCATCCGCTTCGAATGGACAACCTATCACGGCATAGTCATCCCGCACGGCAACTGAGACAGCGCATTGCAGGTTTTCAACTGGTGTGGGCGCGGCTAGGATGGCTTCCAGGCTCCACACGTCGGAGCGTTCGTTGCGGTGGTACACAAACGCTGCACCGCTGTCAGAAACGCTGGAAGCATCATGGAGTGGCACCCCTACAACTCCGGTTTGTTCGTGAAGCGATACACTCGAACCAAATCGTTCACCGGAGGTGGGAACCGGGGCTCGGAGGGTACTGCTCAGCGTCCAGTTCCAGCCGGTGAAGAAATACGCGTGCACCTGGTGAAACAGCACGCTGGTGACGTTTTGGGGATGAATGCTTCTCCCGGAGGTGTTGGTGATAATAACGTACAGCACCACGGTTCACATCATCGCTTGGACTTGAGAGTAGTGCCCAATCACCACTGATGTCCACAGCTGTGGGGTTGCCGTGCCTGATGTGAGCACGCTTGCGGAACGGACAGACTGGCCGGCTTGCTTACCTGTGCCGAAGTTTCCACCAGGCTCGTCCTTTGTAAGAACGATCGCAAAAGAATCTGTGGTGTTGGATACCATTACATGCAGCCATGTCATCAGAAAGAAAAGCAGCGGGAAGAGCGCAGCAACAGCAATCAAGGCGCGTCACCTTCAATGAACCTGTCATCTTCTGCGTGCAGAGTGCCACACTGTAGCACAAGCAACACTGCCACCAAAGCGAAGTGGACACCCCCTGCCCCCCTCATAGCTGTTCGCGCACACTGACTTCAAGCAGCCACCATCTCAAGCACTTCTATGCAAGAAGAACTCGAACGCAACACAGCGCAGCGACGACGGAGCGCACACGGAAGGCGAGCTACAAATTCGCCTCACGCCGGCCATGATTGATTGCTGCGAGTGTTGTGACCATTTCCAAAACATCGATTCGGGTGGTGGCGAAGTTGGCGCATCTCGGCGTCACACACCACGTGCCAGTGTTTCCACCCACCCTTGTGATGCGAGACTACCCGCAGGTGGGGACCTATTCGCGTTGATTGCAGAGTAAGCTCGAAGGGGTGATCGATGGCACCCCTTCCATTGGCGAAGCTAGCTGGCCTGGTGGTGAAAGCCATCACGAAGCCATTGGCGAAGCGCTTCAAGTCGGAGGCCGCATCAAATGACTCCTTCCGTGGGTTCGTTTTCGCTCTTGTGCGAGAGAAATCATGCATGCACAACTAATGGACAATACCTTGATGTGTTGCAGGATGTGTCGTGCTGTTGGTCGGGGTGTCCACGCGGTTACTGGCAACCTCAACAACTTTTTGGCCGGTCGATTTGTCGCGGTACGTGACACCTCTCTACCACTTTTCACCCTCATGACACATCGGTTGCGTTGGCGCATTTGTCGTTGATTGCAATCAGGCCCGTCCAATCGGTGACAGTGCTGCGGTGAGCCTTGGGGCCGAGGTGCTCGGGTGCGTTTCGCTTCGTGCCGCCTGGATTTGACGGCATGTACCTTGCTTGACCCAGACTGTGTGCTTGCAGCGAAGGGATTGTTGTAGCTGTCGCCGGCGCCGTTGTTCTTATTGAGTTCAGGCGAAGCAGCAAAGCAAAGAAAGCAAGCGAGCTGAAGGCGGCAATTAAAAAGAAACAGGAGGCTCGGGTACGTCATGGGCATGCTTGCGAATTTTTTGTTTTGAGGTGGCGCGTGATGAGAGAACTGACTTCCCCTGTTGTGTCCAGAACCTAGCTTTGCGATTTGAAGAGTATGAAATGCGCCTGTGCCAACTGGAGAAACTTGTGGGCGCCAACCAGATCACGCTGTCAAACTCCAGCCTGTTTGACATTGCATCCAGTCCGCGGGATGTTGAACGATCTGTGGTGCTTGCGCCAACAGGTCCCGTCCACACCGGTACACCTGCCAGCTCGTTGAATTTCGACGAGTCGTTTGATGAAACCGGTGAAGACATGGTCGTTGCTGAGGATGAGGAGGTGCCACTCGCTACACGTGGTGGAAATCGTGAGGATGCGCAGCCCGAGCCGGAGCCGGGGCAGGTCCCGACGGCACGCTCAAAGCACACCGGTGATGCCGTGGACACGATCTCAGTGTCGAGTTCATGTGATTCCGTATCGGTGTCTGGTGATGACGCTCCGTCTGCCCCGCCTGGAACAGCAGAGGAAAGCAGCGAGCGCGATAGCACAGCAACCATTTCGTCGTCACGGCAAGAAGACCTGGGATGGGGGGCTTGGTTGTCCAGCTTGGTGTTTGGGCCGTTGAGGGTCCCGCCCGTCCAGCCCTAACTTGCCAAAGCTGACCATTACGTAGTCCAACCGTGACTTGGGGGTGTGCGGTGATCCATATTTGTGTGTTTTGAAACTCAAGATCACTTCCGTTCCGTCTATCTTGCAAACACGGGGGGCAGCTGGGGCACACAAACCTTCGGGCTTACGCCTTCTTGATGTAGAGGTCACAGCCAGTGACAGCGCGCCGCGGGCCAGCAACCTGCGTCTTCAAGTAGCCGTTCGAGTTGAATCCAGCGCAGCTAGGGTCAGCATTGCAAAGGAACATCATCTGCTGAATGTCTTGGGTCCAGGTCCTTTCGCCATTGAGCAAGTCAGACCCCGGAACATCCATGTTTTGAACCTACGCGTCCACAAGCACCACACGATGACAAACCATGGATATGTTACGTGGGTTGGCACTGAAGTTCGTGAGCCAATCACAAAAGTACGGACGATATCATATGAATCCAGGCTTGGGAAGTACGTTTGCATGATGTCGTTGGCGACCGCCAGGACATCGCCTGTAGCCATGTCCATTTCACGTGTTTAGGACATTCAATCACGCCCCTCCAGCACTGTACATGGCAGGCTCACCTGTCACAGATGTTGGATAACTGTCGTGCGCTTCCCCCCAATTCTCTTCAAGGACCAGGAGATCCTTCTCATAGTCAACAGGGAATCGATCATCGTTACACTTTGCCGGGACGGGGATTTGTCCGACGCATCCGAGCAAACTCTGCACAAACAACTCCCATCTCGAGTAGTAGTACGTCCCCACCAATCCTTGCCATGCTTTCGCCGCATAGTCGTTGATTTGTCCCGTCGGGCCTGCGCAGTCACGGTGGACTCGAAGGTTAGAACTGGGCAGCTGAGTCGACTGGTGTGGCCGCACCTACCCCAAAGCGTGATTTGGTTCCGGGCGTTGAACTCCAGAAGGCTTTGCTCGGCAGGTGTGCTTCCCCAGCTCCTGCAAAGTCAAGCAAAACCACGAGATGGCGCACAGCGTACTGTCAGGCTGGTTGCTTGAGCACACGACAACCCAGACGCACTTGGCATTTTCCAGCCAAGGCCCCAGCAGGTAGTTTGTGTTCGTCCCGAGGATGGCGTCGGTGTCGTTAATCATCTTGAGCAACGCCTCACCGAGCGCTTGAACTTCCAGTGTTGTGTTGTACTCATAGAACTGGTACCGCTGATACTCCACACGAAAAATACCTGCACCAAGAGCGAAGCAGTGAGCACAACTCACGGAGCACACTTACCACGAACAACGTACTGTGCAGGTCGTAGAACAAATTGCCCAGCATTTCCCGTGCAATATCGACAATATCATAGCTGAACGGCAAGACGACGGTGCCGTTGAATTCGTCGTTGGCAGACTGCGTCCCACATACAACCCAGTCGTGTTGACATTCGCCTTCGAGCGACAGCATGCATCCCATCGCACCTGAACAAAGAGCCTGAAGACATCAGCAGCAGCGGTTGCATTGGCTACTGTGCTGGTGGACATGGTCAAGGCGGGTGAATGATGGATGATGCTTTCTGTGATAGGGGTGGTGTACAGCGTGTGCTGTAACAAAGACCAACCCTCCAAAGCCATTGGGCAGGGTGTCTTGGAACACAGATAGCGACGCGACGCATAGCTGGCCACCTGGAGAAACGAGTGGCCACATCAGAGGCGACCCCAAAGAGCCAAGCAAAGCGCATCTGCACCGCACCCAATCGTCGACATCGAAGAATGAGTCCCGCCACCCCATTTCGAACATTAAGTTGAACATGATAGGATTGTTCTCGATCGCCTCGGGTGTGATGCCTGTGCCCACCATGGTCGTGTTTCCAGCTTGCAGTGTGGAAATGGGCAAGGTCGCTGTAGCGTTGATGTTCCCAAACATGCCACGGCGACCACCATAGTCGAGGAGCAGGCCTGAACGCGAGAGATGAGAGGTGAGGTCATTACAAAGGCAGAGGTGTCCGGCACAGTTTGCGCGACGGTCCGTACAAAAGATGAATGGCTTGCCAAAGTACGATTCAGTGAAGGTGAAAACAGGGCTTTCAATGGAGTTCAAGTCCAAGATCATCATTGCGTCGTTCGCAACTCCACCCAGATACCTATTGGTGGCACACATGATGAGAGCAGCAACTATGCAGTGCTCCAGCCAACGCACGCTTTGATGCGGGAGACGTTGTCGGTCCAAAACTCGGAGTGGAACAGCCAACCCTGCATGAGCCACTTGCCCTGGGGCTGTTGGTTCTGAATGCCTTTGACGACAGCGGCGCTTGTTGACGCAAGATACGCTGGTAGCACCACAAGGTACCACAATGTCACGCCCAACACACGGTGGCGCATCACTCACCACCCAACCCATCCACACAAACCTGGATCGTCACTTGATGGATTCATTTCATTGAACATGTCACAATTGTACCACTCGGATGTGCCAAACTCCTTTGCCTGAACCTCCATGAACTTGTCAGCAATCTTCTGAAACAATGGATCGTTTGGCTCGAGCAAGTAGTCACTTCCGTACCTGTGCCCAATGCTGTTTGGTGAAACTCGCACAAGCCACGGCCACAGCACGCCAACGCCGCACAATCCGACGCACGGTGATGGGAACTTGTTCCAATCTGCGGAGCGAGTGATGTTGGCTTGAGGATACAAGCGCTGGATGGCACCGGGAATGTGACCGGCAAAGCAAGGCAATACGCTGTACATGCCCAACTCTCGTTGCCGCTGCAAGATCTGCTTCTGCAGGGCAGCAGTCGCGTTGCGCCACCACTGTGTCGTGTAGGCACGGGCAAGGAGGACCACCACAACCCAGAGTAAGCACACGTATCGAGTAATCAAGCAAGAGCCAAGCCAACGTACGGCTCCCAGAGGACCGCCCCACCCCCGAATGTTTCCCATTCGTCCCTGTTGAGCAAACACGCACGTCCACAAGCCAATCGCCAAGCGCGATGTCAGTCACACCAGGGCACGAACGAGAGTTGAGCAGGGGGACACACCCAAGCTAGGAACGCAGGTCCCGCAAAATGGGCATCCAGATCAGCTTCTGTCAGCCCGAAGGACTTGTAAACTGTCCAATGTCGGCAGATGATGTCAGCCAAGATTCAAGCACCAAGCCACTACAATCGGCACCAATGACCAGCAAGCACCAACCTTGGGCCCAAATGTACTCTGTGCCACATAACATCATATCGTGAGGAGGCATGTTTCAAAAAGCAATACCAGCTGATACAAAGCGAGCCCTACCTTGGCCGGTGAATGACAATGGCATGTTGACACCGTTGAGCGCGTTAAAGTCGATCTCTCGCTCCCACCTAACCATCAATGCCGAATCACAAAAGCGTGCCACAAAACGAGCCTGGCGCGCCCAGCTTACCTTTGCCAGTCCCACCACGCCATCGAGTAAGAAACAGTGCATACGTTCCAGGCGTAGCGGTACTTGACGGGGGACACCTGTCGAAAAGGGTTGACCTTTGGCAGTGGGCTTGGCAGATCCAACTGGTCACCCGACCCATCCCGGCCCCAGCTCATTTCGGCATGGCAAGAGTACTTCAAGTACCAGTTCAGGCCAGATGCTAAAGCAACAGCTGCGGAAAGGCATCATGGCACTTGTTCAGGTGCAATGCAGCGGACGGAAGGACGCTTGACTCACACCTACCACTGCTGCCTTTGACGAAGACAGGAACCCCCGAGCCCCCGCCGCTCAACTCAAACACATCATTGCCATTGCTTGCAGCAGGAATCAACATTGGAACGAAGTTGTCAACCTGTCATGCCCGTCAGTCACCAAGGGGTGAGGTGAGGGCGTGTGTATCCAAACTCAACCCTGGCGCCAAACACGAACGTAGTCGGAGCCCAGAACGCGGCCGACCAGGGCTTGAAAGGCCTGTGTCGGAGATGTCGTCGTCTGCTCCGCCGCATAAACATGATCAAATACAGTTCCCAACACTAGAATCGACACAATCGCCACCAAAGCCAACAGGCGAGCCATGGCAAAGAGCACCACTTCAAGCTACGGAGTGACAAGTTGTCACGGCGGAAGCAAACAGCAGCGTGTGTAAGAAGCACATGGAAGTACACTTCTCGTTCTTGGTGGAATCTTGGCGATGTCGGGCCCCACCCACCCCATCCAGGCACTGTTTCTTCGTGACACTTCCGAACACCCGCACATCCAGTGAACATGGCTGAAGAGTTCAAGGCTGCAGTGGAGAGCTGCAAGACGTACGAGCCCGCTACTCCGGTGACGGATGATGAGAAGCTCAAGGCTTACGGCTTGTTCAAGCAGGCCACCGTCGGTGATGTTGAGGGCAGCCGGTGAGTGTTGCTGGGTGTACACGCGACGTTCTCTGTAGACGCAGCTTAACCACCCATTACATATTGCCACAGTCCCGGTATCTTCAGCCCCACCGCTCGGTACAAGTGGGACGCCTGGAACGCCAACAAGGGCATGTCCAAGGAGGAAGCCATGACTTTGTGTACGTTGATAAGCGCAGCAGTTCTCAATCTCTATTCTCACCCTCGAACCCACAGACGTTGCTGAGATCAAGCGCCAGCAAGAAGAGCACGGTTCCAAGTAGTTTTTTTTTTCCCTGTTTGAAACGAAAAATCGGCACAGTGTAGACACAACACATGATCACAGAATTCTGGACGAGTGGTGCAACAGCACCTCGTTGACACGGGCACTGATGGCATCAACAACTTCCTCCCCAAACGGTCCAGCTGGAAGGTTCACACGCACATGGCCGTCTTTACTAGCCTCAGCTGCCTTGGCAAGACGCTCACCCAACTGAGGGGGCGTGTGTGGGCTCTGCAGAATGCGCCGCACGCTATCGGGGGTGGCAGTGGCTTCCGTCAGTGGCTTCACCAAACGCGAGGTGCTCGTCAAAAAGGCGGCTTCCCAGTCAAGAAAGGTCGCAGCGTTCACCCCAGCGAGCTCTACTTTGATGTCTGCCCGGGGGTGGCAACAACATGCGTCAGCATGTGCAACAGCCCTCCCCACTCCACTGCCACGTACCCAAGTCCTCGCATGCTTCGAGCACCGCACCTCTCACAGTGCCATGAAGGATGTGCTCCTCGGCAGTGTATACGACACCATCCTGTCCCAACGCATGATTCCACCACAATGACAGAACGTGCGTGAAAAGGCCACAGGGTATCACAACACCTTTTGCCAAACACACAGCCCACGCACATGGACCGCGAAAAAGTTGCTCTGCGTCCCCTCGGCCACCTCTCCACCATCCGTCATCAAAATCACTTCATCCACATCACCCACGATCAACTTTTCCAACTCACGTCGTTGCCTGTTGACGCACAAGGCAAGTGAGCCTAGCAAACCAGCGAATGTCGGGCAGCGACGTACACAACCCAGCTGGAGTCCTTGTACACGGCAGATTGTCTCGGCGCCCCGTGGAGCACCACTTTCGAATGGGGGCGCACTGGTAGAGGCTCAACGACAACAAACGTCGAAAACGGTCGGTTTGGATGAGGGTCCATCTGGAGTGGCATCATTTGTGTGAATGGAATGAAATGTTGGCAGGAACGTGACAGCGTTCAGCGCGCACAACACGCACGGCGAACGGAAGGCCGTTCCCACAGTCCATCTGCACAGGCTCGGTGGGTTCCGTGATCAAAACTGTGATCTTGAGGTCCTTTTCCTGGGCCTCTGAGAACCTGGAAAGAAAGTCCTGCACCCCAGTGCGTATGTCGTCGGTTACCACAGATCGAAGCGAGCTGAGCCCAGGGCAGGGACGACCCTCGGACCCCAACACTCCCACACAACTCGTCTCTGAGGAGCGCACCAGCACACTCCAGGACGTTAAGAAACCAGAGCAGCACTGGATTTGTGAAGAGCAAGCGCGAAGAAGTGGTGTATGTGGCTCACCAAGTCGTTCCAAATGCTTGTCAAGCTCGAAGACATGAGTGCTTCCTTGTACTGTTCGGCACGTTGTGTACACTCCTGCACAGCGGGCCACCCCTGAATTTCTACAAAACCCAATGCAGTCTGCCATGCACTAACCAGCAGGTCCACATGTCAACAGTGATCCGCTCTGAACAGCGGTGTCCATTGTCACCCCATTGAAAACCAGAGCGCAGCGGTCGCAGGAAGCAACATCGTCTGCAGATGTGCTGGTGGCGAAACCAGAAGCAGCAACAACAGCTGTCCTGGCTGCACCATGCACATTCCCCTGTCTCGCAAAGGCAGCACATGCACTGCTGCACACAGACGCAATCATGGCTGCAACAAGCACACGCCACATGCAAATGCAGCAACAGAGCTGCTACGACTGCGGCTTCAAGGCACCACACTGCCACAGATTGTTCTCAATTTCAGCACCGCAATCTGAGTTGTGCTCGCGAGCCTGTTGTGACCGCGCGCGAAGTGTCATCATCATGGCGTTCGCATGTTGCTCCACCAAGATCCACCATGTGACGCCAGTGGTATCATTGGCGTTTCGTATGTTGAACGCTTCGCACCCAGGTACTCCTTTGGTGATGATTCAGGGACTGAGCGCCGTGAAGGAGGTGCGGCGTCGTGTGCGTCACAAGTACGAAAGCTGTGCCCACGCTCAATCGCTGTTTGCAGGACTGGCGGCACCTAGCCGATGATTTGGCCAAGCACAGACCTGTTGTTGTCTTTGATAATCGTGGAATGGGAGAATCCACTGCTGACAAGTCAGAGCACTTCTCCCTCCTGGACCTTGCACATGACTGCATCAGCCTTATCCAAGCCAACCCATGGGGTCGGCCTGTGGAGCGTGTTCACGTGATGGGAATCTCCATGGGTACACACTTCTAGTGCATGTGTCTTGCTGTGCTGCAGTATGTTTCTGACGCCACGTCTCGTCCCAGGCGGAATGATTGCACAGTCGTTGGTGTTGGCTGCCCCGCATTTGGTGGATCGGTTGGTGTTGGGGTGCACACATTATGGTGGCCATGAGCTGGAGCCACCATCAGATGGCTTCCTTGCATGTTTCAATCCTCTGGATTTCAAGGAGCTTGGGCCGTTCAAGTGTACGTCTGTCGTGACATGTGCAGGGTGTTGTTGCTCCAACGGTGGCGTCATGTTGCGCAGACACCGCTCGCATGTTGGCGTTCAATTACACACCCGAATGGGTTCGGGAGCACAAAGAGCAGTTCCACTCCGTTGTCAAAGCTACATTTGCCACCAAGCGCCCCTTCCGCTTCATATCGAAACAGATGGCTGGTTCGTGGCGGTGGAATGTTGTGTTGTTTTGTGCGTGGGTGGTCTCAATCACGTCCTTTGGATTCCAGCGATTGCCGACTATGATGTGTCCGATAGGGTGGGCAGCATTACAAGTCCAACCTTGGTGCTCCATGGAACACACGACGAAGTGGTTCCGTTCGCGAATGGAAAGAAACTTGCTGCGGCGATACCAGGAGCTGCGCTGAAGTGTCTGGACCGCTGTGGCCACATTTTCTGGGATATGGACTCACGGCAGAGCGTAAGGGCTGTTGAGACATTCTTGAGCGCTGCATGCGCCGAGTTGCCAAGGTCGCGCCCTACACATGCCAGATCTAAGTTGTAGTGCGAGGTCTGCGTGTTATAGCGATGGAGGGAGGTCTAGCTAGCGCACAACGAAAGAAGAAACAGAACGGCCCAATGAAGCGCAAACCAGTATCACAACAAACGAACAACGTTTTGCGGAGCCTACTTAGACGGCTTGGCATCGAAGCCCCGTTCGAGCTTGTACTGTCGGAACTTTTCGTCGGTACTGAGCGGCTTCAGGCACTCGTTCATGATGCGGCTGTGCTGCCGGCAGCGAAAGATGACCATGAGCCCTTGTTCCTTGCTGCACTGAACAAAGTCTTTGATTTCCTTGTCACACTTCTTTCGGCACTCACGCAGGAAGTCGTTGTGGAGAACCTGCCAAGCATGGCGCGCAACACCACGTCATGCCTTGCACCACCACAGCCACCCACGCCCCGCACAGCACGCACGTCTTCGTCATGGTTCGAATGCTTCAGGGTCATGCGTGACGAACGCAACTCGCCCTTGTGGTCACCTTTGTTCGTAGCCATGGTGAAGTGTGGGGGCAAGCGACACGGGTCTCGGTTGCTGCGGTTCGCTAGTGTCACTCGCGCTCGGCACGCAAGGCTGTAACAGCAGGAGGCAGTAACAGCAGAATATCAAAAATACCACCCGAACGTTGATTGGGAGCACTGAGTTGCGGGGCGCGGGGTTGTTGTTGGCACCCACGATTGCACCTCTGTGTTCTCCGCTGCGCCGAGCGATCACACCTTGCTATCACCGTTTTCTCGGTTCCTTGTGTACCCAACACATTGTTGCTCTCTTTGAGACTTGTTGAAACACCTTTGTGGACGTGTCCTTCGGTCGGAACCTCCGTCCGTACATCGTGAGTTGCCAGTATGGCCACCAACCCCCAGAAGATCGTTGACCAGCTCTTGACGCTGTCTGCGGACCCCGAGAACCAAGCCTACATTGTTCGCGAGTCAGGTACTACATGAGGGCTTAATCGCTGCGCAAACGGGTTGCTGACGGCGGTATCTGCACAGGCTGCCTCGCTGGTTTGGTCGGGTACCTGTCATACCCCGACTCCAATGTCGTGTACACCGCTGCCAAGGCCATTTGGCACCTTTCCTCCGGCGTTTCGAACCGAGATGCCGTAAAGAAGCACCCTGGATTGTTGGCCAAGTTGGTACGGTGGTGTGGGGGGCAGGGTTGGTTCGCTTGCTCTTGGGTGTAGTGTCGTCCGTTGTTGACGCGGGCGCTCCATGTGGTAACGCACAGAACGAGCTCAGCTCCACAGGCACCCCTCGCGTGAAGGATATTGTCAAGAAGACAACGAACAACCTTGTTCCCCGTGTCCATGCTTCCAAGCCCGTCATTGTTTCTTCTGAGAACGTGGCTCCTGCCACTGCGACGGTTGCAAAGAAGAAGCCCCGCGCGCGCCCCATCAAGATGAAGGTGGACGGCATTGCACAGGAGTACTGGCGTTCGATGGTGGAGAAAGCCCTGATCCGCGTCCCTGGCGTGATTTCTGTCACCCTCAACAAGCGCCGTGAGGAGGCGATCGTGTACACAAAGCAGCGTGAGGGGATGGTCTCCAAGCTGGTGAAGGCCGTGCAGGGATTGGGTATGGAGGCTACGCCGTTGGACGGGCGAGCCACGGTTACCCCCCCTTCCGCCTCCCGCACTCCCGCCAAGCCGGTGCGTTGCTGTCCACGTGTCTCAAAGAGTCGCACCCACCCGCTCGTGTTGTTCCTTTCTCCATCAAGCACGCACCTGGAAGCCGTTTTCGCCTGGTTTGCTCTGCCGCCGCTGACCCACCTTGCTTCTCGTTCCTGCTTGTGCCTGCTTGTGCCTTCTTGTGCAGACCCGCAAGCCCTTTGCTTCCGTGCAGGAGCCGGCGTACCTTGATGAAGAGGATGAGATGAGCTACTTTGGCGAAGGTGTGATGACCCGCAACATGGGCAGCTCGAGTTTGGAGGCACGGCTCGCGCGCAAGCGAAAGGAAGAGGCAGCTCGTCAGGCTGGAGGCACGGGTGCCGCTGTTGTCAGCATGTTCGGGCGCCTAGGCTCCTCTTTCGGTCTCTGGTGAGGCCTCACAATACAATGCAGCCACGTGTTTGGATGCGAGGGGGTACGTTGCACGTAGCAAAGCAAGGTTTGGTAGGGTAGGTGTGTTGGTTTGGTTTCGTTTGGTGACTTTGTGAGCACCATGTAGCTCCTAAAGCAATCTCTCTTCTTCGAAATACTGTTCCATTTGGCCAGTGGCACAAAGCACCGGGGGTGTTCGGTTGCTTGACGAGAACGAATAACGAGTGTTGGATTACCACAAACGAAACACATACACATTACACACGTCCAACGGCAGCGGGGTGCGACCAAGCAAGGACACCGCCGCCACAAATGTGCTGCACACCACGCACATATCCCTTGCTGGCCAACAAGATGAGGCGATGAATGAGCAATCATCACAACGACTACCATCGGGAATTATTTCCGCAGCCCATTACCCCTCTCGACCTATTTACTGCACCATTTGAGGCCGGCGGGCGTGTTGGAAGGCGGCTGGGAGTTTGGGCGATGACCGTGGGGCAGCATGGCGTGAGCTGCGAGACGTTGCTGCGTCCATGGTGGACGCAAACTGCTGGCGCCGTGACCCGCCGTTGGCGTGCATGGCATCGCCAGACGCCGCTCGCCAGCCACTCTGGAACCCGGCGGGCCGCAACTTCTCGGTGCTGCGACGGTAGTAGGCTGCAGTCGAGGTCGCGGTTGCGGTTGCGGTCGCAGCTGTGGTGGTCACAGGCGACGGCTGTTGCACACCGTGTCGGGTGGTGGCTGGCGACAGGGATCGCCTCGGGCGAGCAAGGGAACCGACTGTGCGCGCACCCCACTGGGTTTGCGCCGTGGGTCGGGCTCCGGCACGTGGGGTGGGCCGATTCTCACAGTTTTTGCACGCGTCCACGTGGCGCTCGATGGCACCCGGGGCGAACAAACGGCTGCAAAAGGGGCACGGCTGGCGGGAGTGGGTGCGGCGCTCCACGTCCGCAAACACACGCGAACGCACGCCGCGGTAGGCCCGGCTGCGGCTGCGGCTGCGACTTCGGCTGCGGCTGCGGCTCCGACTTGCATCTGCAGGTTCTTGGGTGTGCGGATGTTGAGGGTCACCAGACCCTGTGGGTTGGACCTCGTGCTGGGCGTCAAAGCCAGGGGCCGGGGTATGGGCTGGAAGGGCCGTGTGAGATGGCGCAGCCGCAGATTGGGGTGTGACGCGAACCCCGGAAAAGTCCAAGGCGGCAACAGGAACTGCAAACACACGTCACGTCGCGAACAGCGTCAAACACACGAGCGTAGCCAGAGGCCGCCTTGCACCCCGCTGCACAACCAAGCACCACCAAACAAAGCCACAGCAACAAGAAAGCACACACGCCCAAACGTACACGAGGGAGACTCAAGGTCATGTCGTCGAACGTTCTTGCTGTTGTCCCTGTTATTGGTGGAGAGAGACTGTTGCGTGCGCTGCAGCGAAAACATTAACTGTGTGAGGGGCAGTGCGACCATCGCAACACAAACTCCCTTCCTCGAGCACCGAACATGAAGCGCGGCACCCCACGTACCTTCAACATCACACAAGCGGTGTTCAAATGCTGCCCAAAGGCGTCTTGCGCAAGCACAACCTCGCAGTAGGGGCATGCGACAGTGTCATCATCATCATCAGCGTCTCGCTCTCCCTGCAACTCGGGCTGCTCACGCGACTTCTCCCTCGACGACACATGCCCCGCAGCAGCGGCGAGCAACGCAGCGGATGGCTCCGCCGGCTCAACGTGAAACCCTGCTTCACCCGTGGTGCCACCCGGGTTGCGCTGCGCTTGCACGCTGGCGCGCAGGTGGAAGCTGGCCCTCATGTCCCTCACTGCGGAGCCACCTGGCATGGCCTCATGAGACGCCGATGCTCGATGCCACTGCAGGTGGTCCGCGGTCGGTGTTTGGTCAGCCGCAGGCGTCGCCACACCGGCTGCGGCGACAGCAGACGCAGAGGCGGATGCAGAGGCACTCCGGGTGGTCCAGGCGCCCACTGCGGCACCAGCACTCCGGGTGGTCCAGGCGCCCACTGCGGCACCAGCCGTGCGCATGCTGGCGGGTGAAATGGTGCCGGGCAAGCCAGTGCTGGGCACGTCACGGGAGGCTGTTGACATCGCAAACGGGGTGGCATGTGGGCCAAGGGAAACGCCAGAGCCAGGAAGAAGCGCGTGCGCGCGGATGGGGCCATGTGACCGACCCGAGTGCGGCTGCAGTGCTGCGGCGCCTGCACCTGCACCTGCACCTGCACGCACACGGTCTTGGGTTCCCAGACTCCCTCTCAGTGGCAGGGACTGGTCACCACGCCGCCGCCGATGGGCCGTGGTGTCAGGTGTAGAGTGCGCCGCGGTGCACGTGGCCAGGTGTGCGACAAGGTGGGGCACTCCATCCAGCTCCGCGTGGCAACTCATGCACTTGACCGGCGCCACTCGCATGAACGCGGGCACGGAGACACGCACCTCGGCCAGTGACGTGTGCGACGAAGCCACCGCAGCAGCGCCCTTCCCACTCCCGGCGCTGCCAATACGGTCGCTGCTCTTCTTCATGGACGACGTGGCACCACCATGTCGAAGCGGTGAGACGCTTGGGGCCCCACCGATGGACGCCTGGTGGTGCCCACCATGCTCGGGTGTGACACCGGTCGCGTCCTCTTCCGCCATGCGTGGCGTGCCATCGTGACCATCCCGCTGGCGCGCCGCGGCACCAAGTGCGCGCGTCGCAACAGTCGTAGCGGCAGTGGCTGGTGTCCTGGTTGGGTGACTTGGGCTTGGGCTTGGGCTCGGGCTCGGGCTTGAGGTTGATGTTGAAGTGGAGGATGCGGGGGCACCATCCACTTGCGCGCCTGGGAACCGCGAGGACTGTGCCGCCGCACCCGGTTTGACGCCACGTGTACCGGGCTTGGTGCGCCGCACCAGCTGCGTGAGCTTCCGTGCCGTGGACGCCAGGCCATCCGCATCCGTCGTGGTGGTACTCGCGTTTGTGGCGTCGTTGCGCTTGGCAGGGGTGTTCGCGCTTGGTCCTGCGGCAGCGGCAGCGGCAGCGGAAGGAGAGGCAGCTTGCACGTGGCGCTGGCCAGCAGCCAACAGCGGCGTCCCATTCTCACCCACAAGCGGCGACAGGAGTTCGCGTTGGACGGAGGTGGCGCCCGAAGCGGAACCCAGCTTCGCGGGGTGGCCACGGCCACGGGGTGACGCAGGGCTCTCACCGCCGCTCTTGCCGGCGGGCTTGGCGGCACCACTAGGTCGGCGGCTGCGTGTGCGCACGTGTGGCTGGGACTTGGCCGCAGCACCACCGCCGTGGCGGGTGCGTGATCGCGCAGCGGGGCGACTGGAGGTGGTGGCGGGCGGCGCGTGGTGGCCGGCCGCGCCTCGACGACGCGCGGGCGACCGGGTTCTGCACGACACCTTGGCGTGGAGGCGCGCGTCTTCCTCACACGCAAACTTCTTGCCGCAGTGCGAGCACGGCTCGGGCTGTTGGTACGCCGCGAGTGGGGTGTCTTTCACGCGGTGCCGGTGCGTGTCGTACGTCGACCGCTTTTGGATGAACACGCGCTTGCACACCTTCACATGGGACGTCATGCGACCGCGGGCAAACGTGCGTTTGCAGTCGGGACACATTTCCATCTCTTGGACCGGTGGCGGGGTGGGGTCTGGCAACTGCACGCCTCGCGTCAGCGTCAGGGGCGTTCCGGCACTGGTTGTGCCAAGTGGACCAGCCACGTCACGACCCCTCATGACGGGCGCGTGACCCCGACTGCCACCCACACCACTGCCAGAGGCCGCGTGCTGAGTGGAAGCTGACATGGGCGCCACGGCTTCGTCGCCTCCTCCAGCTGCTGCTCCGCCGCTGGCCCCGCCTGCAGCGGCGGCGGCGCCAGTGCTGGCGTGCGTGCCAGCACCAACGGCAGTCGGGGCGGCAGCGCCTGGGTGCGTGACAGCACCAGCGTGAAGCGCCGCGCGGTTGACGCTTCCACCCCACGCGACGTGGGCACCGGTTGTGGCGACAGGGGTCGGGGCCACCCGCGAGGAGGAAGGGGACGAGTGCGTGGCACCCGACTCACCTGCACGACGCCCGTGCAGCGAGGACGAAGCGGCGCGCAGTCGCACCTGTGCCGGCAGCATGTCGCCCGGCACCGCAGGCTGCTGCGGCGGTACAGAGTCGGGGCCGAACTCGGCGAACTGATGGGACGGAGAGAGCGCACGCGATGTCGGTGCGGAGGTCTGGGTCTCGTTGTCGCCGGTGTTGAAGGTAGTGGTGGCGCGGGGTTGGGGTTGGGCTATGGCTTGGGTGGGACCACCCATGGTGTCAAAGGGCAGGCGGCGCGCGAGAGGCGGGGATGGGTCTGCCATGTCCTCTTCGTCCGCTGTGTGGAGCCCACTGTCGCTGTCGTCGGTGTAGCCCTCGTCGTCGTCGTCATCATCAGCATCGTCCTCACTCACTGCTGAAGCTGCGCTGGCACCCGCAGCAGCTGTGGGTTGATCAGCCGTCGGCATCGCAGCCACAGGCGCTGCACCAGTGCTGACAGCGTCCCGCGGAGCACGCGAGGGCGACGCATCCTGCAGCACTGCATCACTGTCATCGCTCGACTCGGCCTCAAACTCGTCGTCTTCATACGAGGTAACGTCCAATGCCGTCTCCGACGTCGCTGCGTGGTCAAAGCCCGACGTGTGCTGCGCTGCCGCACTGGGAACGCCGGTGGCGGACGTGTGCAGGCTCATACTGGAAGCCGGGGACGGTGCCACTTGGCCGGTCACAACGTTGGCAACCCCGGCCTGTTGTGCGAAGGCGGAGCTCGACACAGCAGGGGAAAGTGCACGCGCCACCCGTTGCTGTTGCTGTTGCTGTTGCTGTTGCTGTTGCTGTTGCTGTTGCTGTTGCTGTTGTTCTGGCTGCGGGACACCCTCGTCTGTGAAGTCCAGCTGACGTGCCGTTGGACGAGGGGACATGCGTGCAGACAGGGCGCCTTCGTCGTCTCCAGACGACTCGTCGTCCGAGCTGCTGCTGCTGCTGCCGCCCGGCATGGTGGGGTGTGTAAGGCGTCCCGAGGTCGCGGACACGGCCGGCGAGGCGGAGGCGGAGGTGGAGGTGGAGGTGGACATGGACGCCAAGATAGCGCCGGCACCCGCACCGGAGCCGGCGCCCGCAGAAGTGGACGCGGATGTGGAGGCGGGGGCATGACCAAGCTGGGCACGAGCAGCGGCCCGGGCGGCGGACAGTGCCGACTTGGCACTGCCGCGCGGCACAAAACCATGCTCCTCCGCACACCGCACCACGTGCCGCATCATGACGAAGGTCTCGTCGCAGCGCCCGCAGAAGCGGCACGTGCGCATGGGACTGCGCGTGGCGAGCGCTGACAGCAGCGTTCCAGGTTGTTGGCCCGAGGCTCGTGCGGGAGAGGTAGAGGTGCCACCGCGTCCCGGAAGGCGGCCTTCCTGGGGTGGGGCGGCCGTGTGCGCAGCCGCAGAGGCGCTCACGCCCGGGCTGCTCGGCTCTCCAGCCGCTGGCGCAGCCTCGCTACGACCGTTCGACACCGCCTGGTCGCTGCCAGGTGAGGCGGTGGCGACGGTGGAAGAGGCTTGGTGGTGGGGGTGTGGCCACCGCTTGTGCACCACAGGCCCCGTGTACGATGCAGGCAGCTCCCAGCGGGACTCACGCGTGCGGCGGTTGTAGTAGTACAACCGGCCGTCACTGGTGGACACGGACCGCCACTCGTCCTTGGACGAAGCGTCGGCACCACTGCCGCTGCCTTCTTGGGTGGTAACGGGGTTGTCGGTTTCGCCGTGGGATGCAGCGGGCTGTGTGGATGTTGCCGTGGTGTCGCCCGTGAGACTGTCCTCGTCCCGCTGG
>Ga0213833_1000427_pt1 | contig 45012 bp, 4 predicted proteins | sample SWATP21_FD_160575 | JGI IMG/M metagenome (GOLD analysis project Ga0213833, IMG submission 160575) | Coastal seawater microbial communities from Marineland, Florida, United States - SWA TP2 #1 | ecosystem: Environmental > Aquatic > Marine > Coastal | place: USA: Florida | collected 2016-08-14 | reverse complement strand
ACACACACACACACACACACACACACACACACACACACACACACACACACACACACACACACACACACACACACACACACACACACACACTCACTCACTCACTCACTCACTCACTCACTACACACCACTTGCATCATCTCACAAAAGCTACGCGGGTTCACCCGTGCCAGTCGTTGCCGTGTCGGGATTGGCAACGACTTGCGAGACGAGTGACATCACCAAATCATCGCTTGGCTGCTGCACCGACCCAGTTGGTGGAGCTGGGTCACCGGGCTGCGGCACCGACTGCACCGGCGCGCTTGAAGCTTCTGCCACCAGCGACGCCACCAGACTGTCATCCTCAACTGACGCCGGTAACGTTGACGGTGCCGGTGCCGGTGCCGTTCCGGGAATTGCCTCGACATCACCCGACACCCAAACGGCCGTTTGCATGCCTGCGTCACCCATGGCGCCTTCGGACGCTTGGGCAACAAGGGCAGCGATGGGGTCGTTGGGCGTGGCTGTCATCCAACCAGTCGCCGGCAGGCCGGCGGCAGCGTCCTGCGCAGCACTGCCAGCGCCGCCACCACCACCAGCAGTAGCAGCAGCAGTAGCAGCAGCAGCAGCAGCACCACCACCATCTACTTCCATGCTCGCGCTTCGGGCCGGGTGCAGCAAGGGGTCACGCTGCGGCTCCAGGGCACTGAAACGACGCCCTGGCGCCGGCGCCGTCACCGCAGACGGCGAGTCGGTGACAGGCAGCAAGCCACGGTGCGACAGCGGGTCCAACAGCGCCGTTCGTCGAGCCAGTGGCCCTGCGGCCAGGGCTGTCGACATGGGCGGCGGCGACATGACGGACGTGGCCATCGTGCCCTCTGCCATCATCGCCGGAACGAGCGAGGAGCCGGCGGAGTCAGGATTGGGCGACCGGGGTGGCGTGATGTTCACCACGGGCTGAAGCGCATCTGGTGGAGCCCCCGGCGTCGTCCACACGTTGGCGGGCGCCAACTGGGGGGTGTCAAACGGTTGCACCGTTGGCGTCGACGCATGGTGCGGCTTGCCACCTTCTTCCTTCTTGTTCTTGTTCTTGTTCTTGTTCTTCTCCTTGTCGCCCGTCATGGACTGCAGCGGCGTCGAAGTCGGGCGCCGTGTGAACCGCACCACAACTAACCCCACCGCAACCAACGCGGCCACCACCAGAACGATCAAGACCACGATGATGGCGACGCTCATGCCGCTGTCGGCTGGGGCGCGGCCGAACTTGAGCTGGCCAGACACCGCGGTGACTTGCAGTCCGTGGGGCGTCAGGGCCGAGGTCAGGGAGCCGGACGTCACTGCCGTCGCAAGCGCCGCGGCATCAGAGGCAGAGGCGTCCGAGATGAGCATCTCCAACACCAGCCCGTCACCAGACGCTGACGACGCCACCGCCGTGACACGCACGCTGCCGGCACGCTCCTCGAGTGAGCGCCCAAGTGCGGCGACCACGGCGGCGACAAGCGCGTCGAGCTTGCCGTCACGCAGCGACTGAGCGCCGATGACGGTGAACCAGAAGGTGCTGGCTGTGGCGGCCTGCGCCGGCGTGTGCTCCGTCGGTGCACCGCACGCCGTGGTACCGGCAGGGCACTCTTGCGGCCCCACCGCAGCGGAGCACGTGGACTGGGCGTTGGCACAGGCACCTGCGCTGTCCCCGGCGCAACCCGAGCACGGCGGCAGCACCGGACCCAGGCGTGGCGCGGCGCACAACACCGAGCCCGCGGGGCACACACCCGTGCCGGGCACGTACTGGAAGCACGTGCCGTCCAGCTCGCTCTTGCACGGACCGTTGACGTCGCCGCCGGTGCAGCCGCTGCACGTGGCAGTGTCCAGGCAATCCACCACGCCATTCGCATCCGCGTCGGCGTCCGGCTGCGTGCAGCCACACAGCCCCGGCGCGACCTTGCCAAAGTTGGCGGGGCACCGGTCCTGGGGGTGGGTGACCGTGGCGCAGTTGTCCATGGCGCCGTCCATGTCGCGGTCGTCGTCGCGCAGGCCACAGCCACACACGCCCGGCTCGGTCTTGGCAGCATCGTGGATGCACAAGTCACGCGGGTGGGTCGGCGTCGCGCACAAGTCCATGGCACCGTCGCGGTCTGTGTCCGTGTCGGGCACGCCACAGCCACACACGCCGGGCGCGGTCTTGGCCGGGTCCAGCGTGCAACCATCGGGGCAGTCGACGACGCCGTCGCCGTTGTAGTCGTAGTCCGCCACGCCACAGCCGCACACGCCAGGCGCCGCCGCCTTGTCCGTGTCCAGCGGGCACGCATCCACACAGTCCGCCACGCCGTCGCCGTCCGTGTCCACGTCGGCGACGCCACAGCCACACTGGCCCGGCGCGGTCTTGGACGCCGTGTTCGGGCACCCGTCCAGGCAGTCCGGCACCGCATCGCCGTCGGAGTTGGTGTCCGCGACGCCACAACCACAGGCGCCCGGCGCAGTCTTGGCTGGGTCGTCGGGGCACAGGTCGTCGCACAGGGCACCTGCTGTTCCGGCGGGGCAGTTGCACGTGAAGTTGCCGATGCCGTCGGTGCAGCGCCCGCCGTTCACGCACGTCACGCCGACGCACTGGTCGCCGGTCATGGGGTCGACCGAGCAGTCGTCGCCACTCCACATGTCCGAGCAGGCGCATGTCACCGCGTCATCATCCGGCAGCTGCGTGCACGCGCCATGGCCACTGCACGGTGGCGGCACTGCGTGGCAACGGTTCACGCGGACGGCGCAGGTGGCGCCATACCACGCGTCAGGGCAGTCACACGTCGCCGTCTGACCGTCAGCTGCCGGCACACACACGCCACCGTTCTCGCACACCACATCCGTCACACACACCACCGCGGTGCCGTCGGACACAAACGTGCTGGGTCGGGTCAGGTTGGCCACTCCGCCGCCACCACCAAGGAAGGTGCCAGAGGGCGCAGGCAGGCGAAGGTGAGCGCCGTTCGCGTTCAACATCGCGGCCACGACGTAGCCACGGACGGTGGCGTCTTGCACCACAAGCGCCGAGCGAGGCGCCAGGAGTGAGCCAGGCAGCGACAGAGACGGAGGCACAGTGAGCGCCGGCGCTGCACCGGTGTTGGGCTCTTCCACACAGTGCACCCACGTGATCACGGACTGGAAGCGGCTGTCGGCAAAGGCGCCTTCAAAGGTCAGGCCGGTCGGCAGGGCCACGGACTGTGGCACTTGCAGGCGCACCACCGTCGGTGGCAGCGGCTTGCTGGATGTGACATCCACGCGAGGAAGGGCCAGGCGTGCCACCGTGGCACCCGTCAAGTTTGCGGCCGACACATCAAACACGTTGGTGTCCGCACGGGCGCCGTGGAGGTGCAGGGTGGCACCCTTTCGCGCCACTGTGCCCGTGGCCGTCCACCCACACACCACGTCGGCGAGGCGTGTCAGCTCCGCTGTGGCAGCACACACATCAAACAGGGCCGTCGCGGCAGCCGATCCAGACGCCACGCTGCGTTGGGTGCCTGGAGACGCCACGACACCGCCGGCAACAGACACCGTGGCGGTGTCCACCGTCACGACGTCGCCTGTGGCGACACTGCCCGAGGTGAAGCTCAAGGCAGAGCCCGCCACGAACAGCGCGGTTGCGTTGTCCGGCAACTGCACAGCGTAGTGCTGGACGCGTGTCGCCACGTCAATGGCGTCCAGGGAGGCTGCGCCACCCACTGCCAAAGAGCCTTCCACGGTGGAGGCGCTGCCACTGACCGTGGCGTCGCCCAACACCACCGCCGTCCACCCTTGCATGGCGGCGGCCAACGGCACCAAGTCTCCTGGCGTGTCACACGCCACGCCACGCCATCCCATGTCACAGCGGCAGCTGCCATCGTCGGCGCACACGCCGTGGTTGGAGCACGTGACCGGCGCAAAGCACGTCGCGGAGCACGCAGGGCCGAACAGCGAAGGCAGGGCCAGGGTGACTCCCGGCGCGGCTCCACAACCCGGCCACACCGGCAAGCACTGGGCCGCAGCGTCCAAGGAAGGCGACGGCGACGGCGCATCACCGCCAGCACAGTCCATGCAGGTGCACGTGCCATCCGCACCACAGCTGCCGCGGCCGCCGCACGCAAGGAACGCGCCCTCGACGCACTGCGAGCAGTCGTCCCCGCCGGCGCCGGGTTGGCAAGCGCACATGCCGCCGTCCACCGGCGCACCGCACGCGCCACGCTCGCCGCACTTGGCGGACACGTCGCACGCCACCCGGACGTCGATCGATCGCACGCCGGCGTGCAGCCGGCGCACCGTGCGGTCGTCGCCCGGCACCATGGCGGTGTCTGGCTGGAGGCCGGGCGGGTAGGCAGAGGCTGGACACGACGCCCACGACACGACGGTGTGGACGGGGTACTCCAGGTCGTGCTGGGCCCCGGCCACAAACGCGGCGGTGGCCGAGTGCGGACCCGCCCCCGTCCACGACACGGTGTCGAAGCGGAACACGCCGTCGGCAGCCGGCGGACCCGCCAACTCATTGCGGACGGTGGCGGTGGGGCCGGACTCCCACGTGGCACGGCCGTGCGGCAGTTGCAGGTGGGTGCCCGGCTCGAACACGCCGGCGCGCGGCAGGATCTCGGACGTCACCGTGAACCGCTCCTGCGTGTTGACGGGGCCGTTCATGGCCCACCTGCCGTCCGGCGCGGGTACGACGCGCAGCAGCACAGGCGGCGCCTGCGTCACGTCGTGGAACACGACGGGGAGGGCAAAGGAGGTGGACCTGGAGGTCGGGTCGCCGAAGCAGGCCGAGGTGACGGAGGAGCGCACGGACACACGGGTGCCATGCACCACGGACAGCACGTCCCGTGTCACCGCCGCCAGCGTCACTCGCAGCGACGGCGCCGTTTCTGCCGCCGACGTGGTGGTGGTGCACAGGTCAAGCACCACGGAGGTGCGGTTCATGGTGGCCTGCGCCTCCGCAGCGTCGCGCCAGTTGCCGCCGCCCAGGCACGTGGACGTGACGCCACCCGCGGCCGGCGCCACGTCCACGACGCGCAGCCAGCTCATGGCGTCCGTGTTGTCAATGTGCCACGTCAGGGTGGTGCCCGAAGCGCAGGGCGCAGCCGGCAGCACCACCTCCGTCGTCCACTCCAGGTACTGGCCCACGCACGCCTGCAGCAGGCCATCCGCATTGCGACCGTACGGCGCCACGACACCTGGCGCCGGGGCGGCGACGGTGGTCGTGAGCACACGGTGCACGCGGGTGGGTTGCGGTGGCGCAGCGGTGGCCGCCAGGCACATGGGGAAGGACGAGGCACAGGACCCCACCACCGCGGGGTCCTCCAGTGGCATGGTGGCGTAGGCGACGCGCACGTCCGTGGTGTACACACTGCCCAGCGTCACGTTGGCCGGCACTCGCACCGCGTACACCACCGACAGCGTGTCGCCCAGTGGCAGCGCGTCGACCTCCGCGACCTGAGACGCGGCAGCGCCAGCACGACCGCCGGCTGCTGCTTGCCGGGCGTTGAAGGTCACCACGCCGTTCACACGCACCGTGTCCAGTGCGTAGGTCGCCTGCGGTCCGTGTGTCAGCGGCGGCACGCGCACCGTGAGGTCGGACAGGGTGATGCACGACGCGTCCGCGGTGGACTCCGGCGTGTGCGCGATGGTGACGGTGACTTCGTGCGTGTTGGGCGCCAGGGAGTGGTCCTCGACGTCGTGCGCGCGTGTCGTGACCTGGAGCTCGGCCTTCTTGGGGGTGCCGTCCAGCGTCGCGGCCACGGACGGACCCGTCCCGGGTGGCGACACGGAGTGGAAGAACAACGTGGCGGTGGCACGGAACTCGCGCTGGTTGGGCATCGCCGCCGTGTCCACGTCCACGTCCACGCAGATGCGCGACGTCGCGTCGGTGCCACTGGCCGCACGGACCAGGGCACCGATGGAACACGAGGCACCGACACCGGCGCTGCCGCCACTGCCGCCGTCCACAGCACAGGCTGTGCCGACGGCAGGGAAGGGCACCGCGGCACCGGGCACAGCAGCCAGGGAGGAGCCCACAGACGACACCTCGGCGGCGGTGATGGTGTCTGTGGCGGGCACTTCGATGCGCAGCACCTGATTCCAAGTCTCCCCCAGCGCCGGCACTGCACATGCCCGCACTCGCGTGCGGAAACACGCCGCTGTGGCGGTGTGTGACAGCTGGGTCAGCGTCACAAGCGGCTGTTGTGGTGGCAGCGGCAGCACGGCGTGCGACGTTTGGTGAGGCGCGCACAGGTGGGCGGGGCTGGTGGAGGCGTCGTAGGAGGTGGTGAGGTTGACGGCCAGGTCGTGCACGGACATGACATCCGCCAGCACCGTGACGTCCACATCCACCAGCAGCTCTTGCGACGCCGCGAACACCGGTGTCGTGACTGTGGCACCCGCGCCACCAGCGGCCTGCTCCACGGTGGAGGACGTGGAGCCAGAGACGCGCACGTGTGACGCCTCAAACACGGACGACCGCAGCTTCCCGGAGGCCTGTGGGTCGCGGTAGTGCAGGGCGACCTGCGTCACGGCGCGGTACGCGGTGCCAAGCGACAGGTCGGTGTGCGAGACGCGAGCGCGGAGGTGCAACACGTCACCACGCTGGACGTGGGACGGCGGCGACGTCAGCCACTCTGCCTGGAGCTTGGGCGCAAAGCGGAACGTGTTGGCGTCTTCCTCCGAGGAGCACACCCACACCTGCTGCATCGCCGTGCCGACGGCGCCTTCGACGTCCGTCACGGACAGGGTCACATCCACGACGCCAGGCGCGAGGAAGTCCGCCTGCACCTCGGTGCGCGTGTTGTTGCTCAGCGTCAGGATGTCCGAGGCGTTCACAGCGCCGGTGGGGGCGTGTGGTGAGCCGGACAGCGCGCGTGTCACGTCCCACCGGTACGCCGCGATGCCCTCGTCGTCCGAACTGGAGGCAGCGGTGAGGACCATGGCGGCGTCGCTGCTGTGCACCCACGTGGCGAAAATGCCTGGCACGGGCGTCCGCAGTCGGCTGGCGACAGCGGCAGGGACGTTCAACTCCACCACCGCCACGGGGCGCTCGTGCATGTGCACGGTGTGTGTCACCACGGCGGCGTGGCGATCGGTCAAGCCGCGCTCCACCAGGCTCACGTGGGAGCGCACAGTGTAGGTGCCGGTGCCGCACCAGCCGTCGGCGGGGGCGGTCATCAGGGTGCCGGAAGACGACGGCGCCGACACGAACCGGATGCCAGGGCACGCCACCGGCGGTGTGGAGGGCGTGGCAGACAGGGGCAGCACCTCCACCAGGGACCACGAGAAAATGGGCGACCGGGCGCGGTGGTGCATCATCAGTGGCGTCGTCAGCTTCACCGCCGACAGGTCGATGGGGTATGCCACGCGGGCCGGCGCACCGACCTTGCCCAACACCCGCAGCACCGACATGGCGTCGTCAGTCGCGCCGTTGAAGTCACGGGCGACCACCTTGACCGTGTAATCGTAGGCGTCCAAGGCACCACGGGCGATGGTGGTGGTGTTGGGAGACGTCACACCGTCGCGGAACACCTCCGAGGTGAGGGTGGACAGCAGCACCGGCGCCGGCGCTGCCGACATCGACGTCGCGACGACGGACCAGGTAAAGTCTGCAATGTCCGAGAACGTGGACACGGAGGCGCCAGCGTCCAGACGCACCGCCATGCCACCAAAGGCAGCGTCCGTGGACACCACCCGATGCAGTGGCGCCGCCAAGGCCGCGGACACGTTGTGTGGCAGCACTCGCACCCGGAGCTCCACGCGCGTGTCTTCCCGCACGTCGTCCGTCACCGTCGCAACCAGCAGGTATTCACCCGCCGCCGCAAACGTGACGGTGGTGGCTGGCGCTGTGGCGTTGGCCACGGTCACGCCATCGGAGGGCGAGGTGTGCCAGCGGAACCACAAGGCAAAGCGGTCATCACGCGCCAGCGCGGCGGACACGGCATTGTCACGACCCACCACCGTGAGGTAGGTGCCATCCACTGCACGCATGGAGGTGTTGACGCTGGCCGTTGGCGGTGCGTGCACCACAACCGTCAAGGTGCCAGACTTGGAGTACGCCGTGCCGTCGTCCGCTGTGACGTTGACGGTGCCACGCACCTTGTACTCACCGGGGCCACACAGGTCCGTGAGAGTCGTCGTGGGCGTGTCCACGGACGCCGTGAGGGTGAAGTTCGGAGCGCACGCGCCACCGGCCACCAACGTGGACGACAGCAACCGCCACTCGTACGCCACCGCTGTCACGTTGGGGTGCAGGTGCGGCGTCAGTGTGATGTTGGTCTTGGACGCCGGCGCGACGACACTGAGCAGGCCATCGTGTGTGGCGTGCGCAAAGTCGACCACGACAAGCACCGCCACGGGCACGCGATCCTGCAGCAGCACATTCGCGGAGTCCCACACGTTGAGCAGCATGTGGTAGTCGCCAGCGGTGTAGCCACCCACCAGGCGCGCGGTGACCGTGTCGGCACCCGCAATGGCGGCGGTTGGAACGGGCAGCAGCGTGCGGTGGTCAATGAGCTGCCAAAGGTACGCCAGCAGCGCACCGTCTTCGTCGGTTGACTTGGCGGCGCTGAAGTCCAGCTCCACCATGCCGTCCCAAGGCGGAGACGACACCACAGCCATGGTGCTGCTGGAGGCCACGGCCTCTGCAACGGCGGCGCTGGGGTTCTTGAACACCACACGCTGGGTGCCGCTGTGTGTCACACCACCGTCGTTGTCCTCGAGCTCGACGGTGAATTCAAACTCGGCGTGGTCCACGACGCCGTCAATGGTGACGTTCAACGACTTGGTGTCAAAGCTCGACACCGTGGCGGTGGTGCCCTTTGTTTGGGTGACGCTCCAGGTGCGGCGCACAATGGAGCCGTCCACATCCACGGAGCGGGCGATGGAGATGGTGATGTTGTCTCGTGGCAGGAACACTGCCCGGGGGCAGTCGATCCACAGCTCGGGGCGGGCGTTGACCACGACATCCACCACCGCCGTGTCCGTTTGCGCTGCCTCATCCTGCGTCTCCACGGACAGTGCCACCGTCGTGACGGTGCCCACAGGCAACCCCGTCACGACAGCCATGGCAGGCTGACCGGCAGGCGATCCGACCTGGGGACTGGGTGTCGTGCGTGCACCGACGTAGCGAGGACGCGGTGCACCCACGACACTCCACAGGTACTTCAGCGGCGAGCCCTCTCGATCCCACGACGCCGTGCCGTTGAGCAGCGGCGACACGGTGCCAGAGCCGCCAGCCGCATGCGTGACGCCGTGCACGAGCATGGAGCCCCACTCGCCGTGCGGAACGGGCGGGGGGTGCGGCGCCAGTTTGGCTCCCAGCGCGGCGATCGGGGGCTCGTCATGCCAGAAGTACACCGGCGTGGAGCGCTCCCCCAGCGTCGTGTCGATCGCCGTCGCGGTGGCCACTGACAGGCCGCCGGCCACAGCTGCCACGGACGTGACGCTGGCGTTGGTGGCCAGTGCCATCGGCGCGGCATCGGATGGGGCACGGGCCAGCGTGTAGGGCGTGGCATGCATGTCCCACGCCACGGACGCGAGGTCACCGTCCGGGTCGTAGCTCCGTGACGCATCCAGCGGCACGGTGGGGCCGAACACGTCGCCGGTGGTGGCGTTGCGTGACAGGCGCACAAGGGCGACACGAACGCCATCGGCGGCGGCGTGGCCAGCGGTGATGCGTTGCAGCGCGTCCGAGTGGTTGGTCCACACCCACTCCACCAGCTCGTCTGGGAGTTCCTCCAGCACCACAACGGGGCGGCGTTGGAAGAACAGCGCGAAGGTGGTCAAGTGGCAAATGTCGACGCTGTAGGTGCGGCGGGCGTGGTCAATCTCGTCCCACTGCAGCTCCGCTGGGCAGGTCAGCTTGGCGGGGATCCAGTCACCGGTGTCGATGTCGAAGATCTGCAGGCTGGGCTCCCAGTCCGTCGGCGCGGCTTCGCCCTCCAAGATCTTGTCAATGGCGTACATCATGGAGATGCGGATGGGCTTCTCGAAGGCAAACCCTTCGTCGACCTGTCCTGTCTTGGGATCCTTGGCCTTCAGCGTGAAGGAGTAGTCGCCGAACTTGAGGTTCTGCGCCGGCGGCTTCACCTCGGACGCGTTCACAGCGTCGCCACTCTCGATGTCCTCCGGCGTCACGGCACCGCCAATGAAGTTGGTGTGCTCCGACACGGCACCAGGCGGGATCGCGACGGCAGCCAACGTCTTGGGTGGCTCCGCGTCGCCCTCTTCGTCAGTGGCGTTGGCGTCGGCACCACCCGACTTGGCGTACTGCGTGTCCAACGAGATGGTGCTGCCGGACTCGGAGTCGGCTGCCACCTCTGACTTGCCCACTTGGATGCCGTCAGAAGACAGCAGCGTCGAGGACAGACCGACGATGTTGATCGCGCGCACGGAGGCGTACATCGTCATGCCCTCCTCCAGCTCCACCAGGAAGGGTCGGTTGACGACACCGTTCAGGGTGGCATTCTGGCCGCTTTCCTCTGCGAGGATGTCTGCGGCGCCAGGCGATGAGCCCAGGGACCACAGGTACTCCACCACCTCTGTTTCGTTGTCTTGCGCACCGTACGTGGCAAACGCGAGGTTCATGAACGACTGCGCGTCCACATCAAAGCCAGACTGCAGGCCGTCGTTGACAAACACCATGGCGGGCGGCGTGTCGTCATACACCACGCCGTCCGTACACACGGGATCTGTCCACAATCCGGCGCCATTCACTGCAACGACGCAGCCAAAGTACCGCTCACCAGTGACCAGGTCCTGGTCCCACAGCGTGAAAGACTCGTTCAAACCCACCGGCGTCCAATCCAACAGCGACGTGGTGGCATTGACAGTGCCGAACGACACCGAGTACGACGCAATGTCGCTCTCCAGGTCCCGCCAGCCGCAGCACCACGAAATGGACAGGTACGTCACATTAGTGGTGGCGTCCAGGTCCTTGGAGCAGTACGCGCACTCACTGGCGTTGCCCAGGTACGAGTCGAACACCAGGCCTGACTCGGGCGGTGTCCAGTCCACCTTAAACTTCGGCGACGTTTGCGTGTTGCGGCGACCAGAGCGAGACACCACCGTGACATCCACTTCGTACTCCGCACCGTTCTCCAGCGGTGCCGTGTCGTTCACACCCAAGAACCAGAAGCCGTCGTCCACGCTGCGGCACTCGCGGCCCGCACAATCCTCACACGTCTGCGACACGCCACCAGCGGACCACTCGCCACTGTCCACGTCACACCTGGCGCACGTGGTGGGGACGTTCGTGCCGGGGGACGGCACACGAACGTCGCCAGCCCAGCAGTACGTGGCGCCAAACACTCGACCGCGAGAGGTGTCGGACGGCAGCGTCGACCAGGTGCGAGAGAAGGGCGAAGCGAACATAACCATGCCGCCGCCGATGGCCACAGAGGTGCCCGCACCATACAGCAGCGGCACCACCTCTGCGTCATCGCCGTCGAAGGTGCGCAGACTGTCGGGCGACTGTCGCAGCACCGACACCACTTGGCACACCTTGTCGTCGTCACCATCCTCACCACCAGTCACCGACGACGCCAAGAGCGCGGTCTCATTGACGCGCACCACAACCGCCATGTTGGCAGACGGCGCACCCACGATGACGAGCGACGTGCCGACGTTCGTGGCATGCTGACGGCCTTGTGCCAACGCGCTGACGGCCGACACGGAGTAGCCAAACATGCCGTCCTGCGCCAGCCCCTGAAGCGTGCACACGTGGGACGTGTTGCCAGCAGAGGACACGCGCAGCACCGACACGGCACCCCGACCACCGTCGGCATCCGGGTCACCCACAACCACCAAGCCCGCGGAGGCAGCCAGGGCCACGCCAAAGGCAGAGCTGGCGGTGGGGGAGGAAACTGGCGGGAAAATGGAGTCGGAGGCGGGTGTGACAACGCCACCATCCACGACAAACGCGTGGGTGGCGGTGCCATCGCTGCTGCTGCTGTTGCAGGCCGCATGTGACGACGGATGGTGCAACAACTGGGCGCCACAGGCTGACGGCTCCGACGCCAGCAACACCAGCGCGGACGAGGCGGGTTGGGACTGCGCTGGTGCCGGCGGTGCCGGCGGTGCCGTCAGTGCCAAGGAGGCACCGAAGGTGGCGGATGCTGCGGGTGAAGCCCCGCCCACAGCCACCAAACCGGCACTGGTGACGCGCAACACCACCACGGCCTGTGCGCTGTCGGAAGCTGCCACACCGCTCACGGTCACTGCGATGATGTCACCCAGCGTCGCAACCGCGCCGTCAAATGTCGCGCCACCAAAGTCACCTGCCACGCTCGCGGGGGCGGTCAATGTGAACAGCGCATCAAACGGCCGCGCCGCGGCGATCGTTGGCATGGCGTGGACCGCGCTGGCGTTGTGTGTGGCGGCAGATGGCTGCAACACGGCCATGGCGTACGGCGTTACCAACACAAACATTGCGTCGGCAGCGACGTGTACCACTGCAGTGGGATCGGCGGCAGGGCCGGTTGCGGCGGGTGCGGCGTTGACCTCCGCCACAGTCACGGTGCGTGTGGCACCGGTGTGGCGGGTGTCGAACACGACAGCGGCACCAACGCCAGCCACACCCACGAATCGTCCGGTGGCGGAGATGGAAACGTCACGGCCAAAGCCCTGCATGCTGTGGATGGGGCGCCAGTCCCACTCTTGGTACATGGTCGTGGGGTTGAGCTCGCCGTAGGAGGAGCAGCAACCCGACCACGGCGAAGCCATGGCCGGGCCAACCTGCGTTTGGTGCATCACCACCGTGCTGTCCGTAGCGTTGCTGGCCTTCTTCATGGGCTCATCGCCAGCGTCATCGGCCGTGGCGTTTACGTTGGTGGAGTTGTCGATGTCCAGGCCGGTTACGTTGGCCACGGGCGTGAGGTCCGTGTCCTCGCCGTTGGCCTTGGCCTTGGCAAAGAAGCTCTCATCCTCCTCGGCATCGGCCGTCGCATTCACGTTGTCCTCTCGGCGTTCGATCTTGCGCAGCTGCCACTCTGCCCAGGACAGAGGCACCACCGGCACGTCCACCTCCGTCACCACGGGCTCCACCGCAGACTGGTTGGTCGGCGCGTCCGTGAGCGCGCTGACCTGCTCCAGGCACACAAACGGCACGTCTTGCTGGTGCAGTGGGTCCGCCACTGCCGGCCACGTCGCAGACAGCTCGCCCTCGACGGTGAGGTACGCCGGCACCACGCTGGGATCAGATCCCGCGTGAGGACGGCCCATGCACGGGTCGCTGCGGTCAAACACGATGCCGTCGGAGGACGACACGGTGACCAACCCGGCGCCGTTGGTAGCCCGCACCAGCACGACATAGGTCGCGCCGGTGATGATGTCCACATCCTCGCGGAAGGCAAAGGTGGCGTTGCCCACGTCTAGCCAGTCCGTGATCAACAGCCCCTGGTCGGTTTCAAAGAACACCGACGCACGCCCCGTGCCATACTCGCGCTCCGGCAAGTCCAACGACGCGCCACTGGCGGCAAGGAACTTGGCCACAGCGCTGCGCATGAGCTCTCCGGGGTGCTCTGCGTCCACAGGGTTGCGTGCGCGTGGGTCCACCAGCAGGATCGCCCACTCGTACTTGGCAATACCACTCTCCGGGTCCTGCCACTCATCCCATCGCGCCTCGACACTGCCCAGGTCCGCATCGCCAAAGTCGGCGTCCACGTACGAAGCCAGTGTCGCGTCCACCGCCTCGTCGTCTTCTTCGTCAAAGTCAAAGATGTCGTACACCCACCCGTGCTCTGGCGCGGTGGTGTCCACGAGAGTCGTGGAGTTGGACAGCATCGTGGTTGACATGCCGGCGTGGTTGAACGCCGTGACGATGGTGCGATAGGAGTGGCCGTGCTGCAACTCCAGTTGGGCGCTGCGGAAGCCGGTGGCGGTGCCAAGGTGCTGCTGCGGCAGTGCATACGACCCCGTCGTATCGTCCCACACACCGGCGGTGTAGAACGCGACCCCGGACTCGGTGTCCACAAACGGCGCCCAAGTGGCTTCCCACGTGTGCACTCCGGCAGTGGTGGCGACCTCATTCTCAGTCGCGGCGTCCAGCAGCGTCGTCACGGTGGCAGGAACCGGCGGCGTCAGGTCGACAGGCACAGCCGGGATCTTGGCGTAGGAGCACAACCCCAGGGAGTTGCAGGCACCCACACGCACAATCGCGGTGAACGACGCTTGCACCGTCGACGCGTTGGCCGTGCCGTTGAACAAACCCGTCTCCGGATCCACGACCAAGTCAGCCAAGTCGTCACGCAGTGCCGCCTCCACAGCGTCCTCTGCCTGTGCCGTCAGCTCGCCGACCAGCGTCACATTGAGGCTGGCGGACGACACGAACATGTAGCGCGATGTCGGATCGTCGATGGTGGTGCACGGGAACAGGTCACCAATCGCAGCCTCGACAGCGCTGGACACGCACACCTCGTAGGTGGCGACGCCTGACTCTGGATCGCCGAAGCCATGCCACGACACATGCAGAGGCGCAAAGCCCTGGTGCCACAGCGGGGAGTCACGAGCACGGGCTTCCAGCACACGGGTGCGCGCCGTCAGCGCCTCGTCCTCGGACAGCGGTGTGTCGCCAAAGTCGACGCCGCCCATGGCCATGGTTGAATGTGCGGCTTGATAGGACAGCACAGTTGCGGTGCCAACATCCGGCGGCGAAGTGTCAATGAGGAAGCCGTCACTGACGGCGACGCTGGCTCGGCCACTGGCGTCGGTGGCTCGGACATGGAACATGTACGTCTCACCTTCATTCAGGGCCAGGGCCGCAAAGGTGGTGTTCTGCGTCAGCCCGACGTTCGCAAAGAACGACAGGGCGTTGTCGGGGTTGTGGCACTTGGACACGGAGCCGCAAATCGCCACCTCGTAGTGCACAATGGGGGCGATGCCTTGGTCAAACCCGCGCCACACCGCACCGACGGTTTTGCGTTGGCCGTACAGGTCCACGTCCTGGCCGTCCGGCACGATGGAGCCGTTGAAAGCGCGAGCGTCCAAGACAGTGCCCACCGGGGGATCTTCCAACACCACCATGACGCCGTCCGACACGGCACTGGACGACAGGCCGACGCCGTTGATGGCTTGCACCGAGATGTACACGCGCTGGTTGTGCGTTAGCGGCGCCTCGCGGGCACACAAGACAACCAGACTGCCGTCTGCCGCACCGTCAGACACCGCCTCCTCGGGAAGCACAGAGGTGAACGGCAGAACGCCACATGTACCCGCCACGGTGCCGACACACAGCTCCCACGCCACCACGTCTGTCTCGGCGTCGTAGAAGCCTTCCGCGGTGACGCACAGCTCAGAGGCAGCGCCGATGTACTCAACGTCAGCGCCTGTGGTGCCGTCAAACACGACTCCGGGCACCGGTGGGCTGGCGTCCACTTGGATGGCCTCGCTCACGGCCGACGAAGTGAGATTCGCACCCGAGTGGGCGATGACAGTGACATAGCAGGACGTGAAGTTGCCACGGTCCGCCCGCAGCTCAATGTCATCCAAGCCTGCGAACGCAGACGCGGACGACGCGTTGACCACGGCCATGAACACACGGCCCACGTTGTGGCACGGCACCAGGTCTTGCCCCATTGGGCTGGAGCCCACACACATGGAGAAGCTGTCGATGCTCGACTCGGCGTCGCTGAAGCCGTGCCACTGCGCCGCGATGAGCTCCCACGTGCCCTGCCTGCTGTGCACCGGCAACGTCGGCACCGCCTCACCCGGCCCGTACGCGCTGAGGAGATCCAACGCAGCCATCGGATCCACAGCCGTGACTGTGCCAGCAACGGGTGGCGTCGTGTCCACCATGAACCCGGCGCTGGAGGCGGTCGAGGCCAGGCCGGCGCGAGAGGTGGCGCGCACTGTCGCCACATACCGCACACCCGACGCCAGATCGGGCGCGATCAGGTCGATGTGCGTGCGGAGGCCGACGTTGGTCCAGGCCAAGGGGCAGTCCTCGGTGTCTGCGGAGTGCTGCAGGAGCGGCGCGCACAGCTGCACCTCGTAGAAGTCCACGCCCGACTCGTCGTCGACGGCACTCCAAGACAAGGTGACGTTGCCACCCTGGCCCGTTGTGCGCACGCTGCGCTCGGCAAGCTCCGGTTCTGCTGCGGGGTCGTAGTCGGTCACCCACTCCATGACGGGTGGTGTGGCGTCCACCAGCACACCAGAGGAGGTGTTGGAACTGCGCCATCCCGCCTCGTCCACCGCCGTGACGGTCACAAAGTACGTGGTGCCGGTGGTCAGGTCCAGACCGTGCAGCACCTTGGCTGTGGTGGACGCCGGCACAACAACCGCGTCCACGACGTCGTTGTCACCGGGCGTCGTGCCGACGCTGAGCTCAAAGTGTACGATACTGGTTTGGTACTCCACAAAGCCGAGCCAGCTGGCCCACAGCGTGGTGTCAGACGTCTGAACGCTCACGTCATCCACGAACTCGGATGAGGAGTCCAGCACCACACCCACTACCGGCGGCTCCACATCCACGCGCACGCCGTCGCTGTAGCTCGTGGTGCGCAGCCCCACCTCATTGACAGCCGTCACGGTGCTGTAGTAGTTGGCCAACCGCGGGCGGAAGTCCTCCGGGATGGTGTCCAGGGCGGCAGGCGACAGGAAACCGTCTGGCGTGACGCCCCCTTGGGCCACCGCGGCGGCGGCCACATCCGGACCAAACGTGGCACCGACGAGCGCGTCCAAGTGGTAGTCGAGCGCGTCGCCACCGAAATGGGCAGTGGCAGAGAGCGCCAGGCCAACATCGTGGCACGCCACAACGTCACCCCGGCCCGGGCTGGTGCCGACACACCACTCGTAGTGGTCAATGCGGGAGTCGGGCTCCGTGAACGGCGACCAGTGGGCAGACACTGTGGTCAGGGAGCGTGCCAGGGAAACATCTCCGGACACGTACAGGTCGCCGTCGCTGACGATGCCAGCCACAGGTGGCTCCAAGTCCACACTCATGCCGTCCGATACGATGGTGTCAAACAAGCCGACGCCGTTGAAGCCGCGCACAGACACGCGATACGTGTGCCCGTGCAAGATATCGAGGGCAGCATGTACGAACATGGTGTCGGTTCCAACAGGCGACCAGTCCAAAATAACGGTTGGGGTGGCGTGTGTCACATCTTCCACAAGCACTTCGTAGTGGTCAATGCCTGCAACGACACGCGAGCAGGAAACGGCATGGCAACCAACATTCCATAAACATTCCACACACAATGTCAGATGAGGTGGGGCAGACTCACACAACCACTGCAAACTGCCAACAGAAACGTACCGCTTTCTGGATCCACGAACTCCAACCACGCAACCCGCAACGCCGTTCCACCCATGATGTCCACATCCCCGCCCTCGTTGGCGCCAGCACCCGCCACACCAGCCAGCTTGGTGCTGTTGAACGATGTTTCAATGATGTGATGCGGACCCGACGGTGCAACGGGGGCTGTTTCGTCCACGAAGATGCCCTCGGTGTGCAACGTGGTGTTGTATCCCACCACATCCACCGCCGCCACAGTAGCGTACACGCGCCCACCTGGCGACACAACGTCGTCGAGTGCCCCAAACACGTGGGAGCGCGCCTCCGCAGGCACACGAACGCGCGCCGCTACATCCGCAGCACCAGGCGCCCAGCCCAGCGACACCACGTAGTGGTCAATGCCCGACGTGGCGTCAACGAAGCCGTCCCAGCTGATCTCCACCAAGTTGGCGTCAACAGTCGTCTCGAGCTCCGTCTGCAGTCCGTGTTGCACGACGGCGCCCGTGGCGTTGGGTGCGGTGGTGTCGACGACAAAGCCGTCACTTCGTGCGGCGGTCGTGATGCCAGCACCACTCGTGGCATTCACCGTCCAGACATACGTCACGCCGTCCTCCATGTGCAACCCTGTGGCTTCAACGTGTGCGTCTGCGCCGGTGTGGATGGGGCCTGCCTCGCTGCACGGCTCCAGCGGCGTGCCCAGGCACGCAGAGAAGCTCACAATGTGGGACTCTTCGTCCCCAAAGTGCATCCAGTGCGCACTGGCGACGTCGCTCACGCGGGACACCGCCATGTCCACATCGCCTGCGACCGCAGCGCCGTCCACGACCTGCCCAGCACGCGGCGGCGTGGTCTCCACCACCGCCCAGCGCTCGCTGCGGAGGCTCGTGCGCTGGCCACGGATGTTCACGCACTCCACCTTGGCGTACATGACCTGGCCCTCCGGCATGGCGACATCCCACTCCACCACCTCCACACCGGGTGCGGTCTCTGCTTCCAGCAACACCTCGCCGCCACGGGCCGAGTCTGCCACCTGCACGGTGCAGGTGCCCAGTCCCTGCAGGTCGCTGACGTTCCACGCCACGACGACCGGTGACGGAGCGACGTAGTACGCCCCCGAGGTCGGGTCTGCGGGGGTGGAGGACAGCGGGGATGGAGCACCGAAGCGCACATCCGAGACGACAGGCGGCCATGAACCCAAGACGATGCCGTCACTGCTGGCGTTGACGCGCACACCGATGTCGTTCCACGCCTTGACTGTCGCGTACACGACGGTGCCACGGGGCACACTGAAGTCCTGAAGGACGTCGAGGAACGTCTCGTGTCCCTTGTATTCCCAGTCGCGCAAGTCTGCGAGGCCTGGGAGGGAGCCCAGACCAACCGAGTACCAGATGTCGGACTTGGGGTCGGTGAAACCTGCCCAGCGTGCAGAGTAAGCGGTCGTGGATGGCTGGTAGTTCACGTCATCTGTCGGACCGTCGCCTGCGTGACCGTCATTCACGTAGCCGGGGCTCAGCGTCTCGGTGCTGATGAGCACCGGCCGTGACGCGGTCGAGATGCGGAAGCCCACGCCGTTGGTAACGTTGACCTCAACCCACACAAAGGTGTTGTTGGTCAACACCACGCCGTCCAGCACCGCAGACAGCAAGCCGTTGGACACGTCCACAGCCGTGGCGGCCTTGATTTCGGCCAGGCCCTCCACTTGTGTGAACCCAATCGGCACGAGGTCGCCTTCGTTCAGGTCAGCGGCCAAGATGGGGTCCTCCACCGACTGGTACGCGGCGGCAGACACCTCCACGATGCCGGAGTGCGGGTCCAGGAACGGCGTCACCGGCACAATGACGGAGCCACCATGGACGGCGCCAGGGTACGTGGGCTGGTCGTTGAATCCCAACGGGAAGCTGTACCGCGGCTCAAACGGCATGTGCGGAAGCTCGACAAACGCCGGCGGCGAGGTATCAATGCGCAGTCCCGGCGACGACCGCTGCGTCACGAGGCCCACAACGTTGGTGGCCCACAAGGTCACAAAGTACTGCGCACCGTCGCGCAGCGCAAGCCCGGAGAACACGTGCGTGGAGCCGTTGCGAGCACCGGTGTCTGGTGCTGCCGTCACAGTCTCACGCGGGACGACATCGTCCCATCCCGGGCGGGTACCCAGACCGACCTCCACCGCCACAAGCGGCGTGTCGGGCTCCGTGATGTTCGTCCATGCCATGGCGATGGATGTGCTGTGGGTTTGCCACGCGGTGTCTTCCTCCACCTCGGCCGCGTCGCCAATGAACACACGGCCGATGGAGGGCGGTGTCCAGTCCACCAACACGCCGGAGGTGTTGGACTCACGGACATGGCCCAGGGGGTTGACCGCGCGCACCATCACCTGGTACGCCTGGCCCTGCTCCACCTCAAAGCCAGAAGCCCATGCACACGTGACGCCGGTCACGAAGGCGTAGCCGGCGTACACGCCTTGGTTGGCGGAGCTGGATGCCGGCACGGGCGACCAACCCGTCAGCTGTGTGAAGGGTTCGTGCGCCAGGCGTGCCGAGATGAGGAAGTGGTCCACCTGTGACTCGTCGTCGGAGGCGCGCCAACACGCGGCAAGGGAGCCAGCAGTGGATTGGTACAGCGCATCCACGTCGGCATTCGGGCCGTCGGTGGGATGCGCGTCAAAGAACGGCGCCGTGATGTCCACCTTCCAGCCATCGGAGTCGGTGGCGGAGTGCAGGCCCACGTTGTTGGAGGACAGGATGCGCGTCCACACCAGCACGCCAGGCACAAGGGGCGAGGACGCGGACGGCACTGCGCGCACGATGTGGTGCACCACATCCGCCGTGCCCAGGACCACCTCATCCAGCAGCACTTCCTCGTCTCCCTGATCAGCATCCGTGGTGAGGAGCTGGACAGACAGGTTGGCAACGCCGGTGTGAGGATCGCTCACACGGAACCGCACGCCCCAGTGGGTTTGGTTGGCTGTGAACGCCATGTCCGCGACCTGCTCCACACCGACGACGTCACGCGGTCCAAACACCACGCGTGGCGGGCTGCTGTCGTGCACCTGCCCATTTGTGACACGCCACACCCAGCTGCCAGCGCCGTTCTCCACATACACCACGCCGTAGTACCGCACGCCATCCAGCAACTTGGTGGCGTACGACGCCAGATCGGAGAACATGATGCGCCAGGGCGACGTGTGGTACTCGCCGATGGTCTTGTTGTGGATCCTGTCGAGATGCGGCGGCACCTCCAGAGCCGCGAAGGAGCCGTCCTGCATGGGCATGGCGTCGTCCCATCCTTGCACGGTACCCAAACCCCAGCGCACCCGTGCCGCACCGCTCTCCAGGTCTGTGCAGTGCACCGCCACGCGCGGCACGCCCTCAGTGCTGAAATTCATGTCCGGCAAGCCGAAGGAGCCATCCCAGATGGAGCACTCGGGTGGCGTGAGGTCGACAAGCACACCCCGTGAGTACGTCAAGCGACGCATACCGACGCCGTTCTTGGATCGCACGGCGCCGTAGTACACGTGCGCGTGCTCCATTTCCACATTGATCACGGCGGCTTGGTCACTCAGGCCGATGTACACCAACGGCACCATGTCAGGCTTGCCTTCCTCGTCACCCGTGGGTGTGGAGGACAGGCCAAACTCGTACGCCACGATGCCACTCTGTGGGTCCCGCATGTCCACCCACCGCATGAGTACCAGGTCGTGGCGGTTGGTGTACTTGCGCACGGGGGTGTCCCACAGTCCGTGCTCAATGTCACCGTCAAGTGGCGGCGTGATGTCGATCGTGACGCCGTCACTGGACGCGATGGTCTGGTGACCAGCGTTGTCGGTGGCTCGCACAGTGACGAAGTACCGGGTGCCGTGGATGAGCTGGCGCTCCTCGAAGAAGCTCATGAACACCTGCGTCTTCAACCCCACGTTCACCCAGTCTTGCACATCCACTGCACCCTTTCGAGTGCCCAAGCCCGCCTCGAAGTAGCGGATGCCCGTCTCGTGGTCTTTCCACCAGCGCCAGTTGGCCGCAAAGGTTTCGTTGGACGGCGACAGGTCAATCTCGGGTCGCATGGGCAGGCCGTCAAACACCAGTCCAGCCGACGGCGGGCGGGCATCCACGATGAGAGCCCGTGGTGCACGCTGGCGAATGAACTCATCGGCGTTGTTAATGCACACGATCCACGCGTAGAACGTGAAGTGGTTGAGCAGCGCCACATCCTTGTTCAGCACCTCATCAATGGCGATGTTGGTGACGACGGAGTGGGTGCTGGCGGGAATGTCAATACACGTGCCGTCGAACAGGCAGATCTCCTCGCCGCCGCGTGTGCGTTGCACGACCGTCTTGGAAGCGGCATCCACATCGGCTGCTTCCCGTGTAATGACGCCGGTCAGGTCACTGCCGTCAGGGTAGGTGCCCAGCGCGTAGCGGCACCGCAGCACGCCACTCTCCGGATCAGAGGCGTTGACGATGATGGACAGCTTGGCTGACTCGCTGGCGATGATGTGCGGCTCGAGGCCGACGGGACCATCGATGCGGAACTCGACGGGCGAGGAGAACACCGGCGGTGTCACATCCACCTCCGTGCCGTCACTGCGGTAGTCTTTGTAGCTGCCAGCGCGATTCACGGCGCGGACAACCACACGGTATTGGTCACCGTGCGACATGGTGGGGATGGGCATTGTCCACTCCTTCAGACTGGGGTGCACCCACACACGATCGGACAGCACCGAGCCGTCCATGGCCTCCGTCCACAACCAGTAGTTGTTGATGCCAGACTCGGGGTCGATGAACTGTGTCCACGCCGCAAACGCGGAGCGCGTCGCCCAAGTGTACTCCAGATCCGCGTCCTCGTACCCAAACAACGCGGAGTTGCCATCCCACACCACGCCAGCGTCGTGGGGTGTGGGCACTGGCCCGGTGAGATCCACCAGGATGCCGTTGGTGGAGCAGTCCAAGTACGCGCCGGCGCGGTTGATGGCGCGAACGACAGAGCGCACGCGCTGTGTGTGCGCAAGGGTAAGGTCCTTGAACGTGAACTTGGTCAGCTTGGCAACTTGCACCGGACCCGCCAAGATGAGGTCGCTGTCGGCGTCGAGCAACGACACCTCAAAGCGCTCCACCAGGCTTTCCAGGTCAAACAACGCCGACTTCCACTGCGCCGTAATCTCGGTGGAGATGCCGGTGAAGTCAGAGTCGAGCAGGCGGTGGGTGCCGTCGCGAACACGGTATTCCACGCACACCGGCGGCGTATCGTCCTTCATGATGCCGTCCGACGAGGCCCACAGGGACAAGAGCCCAGCACCGTTGACGGCCGCCACAGCGACGTAGTACCGAAGGTGGCGCAGGAGGGTGGTGGAGGGTGGCAGTGGCACAGTGATGTGGCGCACACCATCCACCACGATGGGTGTCCAGTCCATGACGCCTGTGGAACCTGGCGCCGGGCCGACGGCCACCATCACAAACTTGATGCCGGAGTCCTCGTCCCACGCCGCAAAGCCAATGTGCAGCTCGGTGAGTTCCACCACAAAGTCCATTTCGATCGCGTTCTTCTGCGCTGGGGTGAGCAACCCTGGGGGGAAGAGCCCGCGGGCGTTGTCGGAGCCGGGTGTAGGGACAATGGCGAGCGGTCCCTCCGTGGGCGTGACCTTCAGGTCAAGAACCTGGCGGATGTGCGGACGCGTGATGTCGATTGTGACCGTGGGGCTGACACCAACGGAGTACAGGTCCGCATCCGTGTGGGCCCGCACTCGGATCTCGTACTGGAACAGGTGCGGCAGGCTGAAACCGTCCAGCGTGACAGAGGTTTCAGGGTGGGTCACATGCGCCGACGCAATGGGCTTGAGTGGATCGCCCTTTGCCTCGACAAGTGAGACGTCGTAGTCCAGAAGCTCGCTTTCGGGGTCGTCGAAGTTCCACACGGGGCTGACCAGCCACGCAGTGGCCGAGAACTCAGGGTTTCCCGCTTCAAACGGCATCCACTCCAACAAGTACTCGAGCATGATGGACTGCCCGTTTTGAACCCACACGTTAACTGGCTTGGCCGGCGTGAGATCGACAAAGATGCGCGTGGGAGCGGTGGCAATGCTTTGCAGCCCAATGGAGTTGGTGGTGCGGATGTGCAGGTAGTACTCCACAGCGTGCTGAAGAATGAGGCCGGACAAGGAAAACTGGCTGGAGGGCGACTCATTGAAATCCGTGAGCACCTCTGTCCACTCGGCCGCGTCTTGGAAGCTGCTCGGACCCAACCCTACGGCTGCTTCGACGGTCGCGATGCGGATGTGCTTCTCGGGGTTGGACTCAGAGATGCGCACCGACACTTGCACGGACTGCGGGTCGCCATGCTTCATCAGCGGGTCGACGGTGTACCGCCTATCCCACTGGCGGAGGAGGTTGATGGTGCCTATCACTGGCGCACTGTTGTCCACCGTAATGCGGTCACTCACCAGAGTCTCCAACCCCTCGCCGTTCTTGGCCAACACATTGGCGTAGATCTTCTTGCCGTCCAACTTGCTGACATCCACCATGCGGAACATCGCGGACTGGTCGCGCTCGGTGTTCACGCACGCAACCACGTCCTGCCCACCCGGGGTCGTGCCAAGGCACGCTGTGTACGACTTGATGTTGCTTTCCTCGTCGTAGAAGCCACCCCATGACACGAGGAAAGTTTCTGGGTCGATCTGCGTGCCAGTGACGACAGCGTCGGCCTTCTCAGGTGGTGTCGAGTCTGGCGGTGTGTTGCAGATGACAAACAGGTTCTTCTTGATGGGAGCCAGGGACCACTTCCAGATGGGGAACGTTTTGTCAGGACAGAACTTGAGGCCACATGGAAGGGACACGCAAATCTCGGCGCCGAACACGCTGACACATGCCTCGCAGAACTTGATGCAGAGGAAGAGTGATAGCACACCGCGGACATTAATGGATATGGGCCGCAGGACAATGTCAAACGCCAGGCACACGCCCATGCCGTTCTTGATGGTCAAGGACGCGGAAGGAAGCAATTGTATGTGCATGAGACGAACCAGAATCTCAATGCCCGCCCGTGCAAGGTATGGCACCTCGATACCACCGAACACCTCCACTTCAAGGGCTACTTGCGGAATGAGGGTGCCGATGATGGTCTTGTCAATGATGCACGCCGTGAGTGCAAAGTCCATCCACCAAACGATGGCCGCAACGATCTCGATGGTGACCGGGGCGGGGCCGATAAAGAAAAGGTACTTGTACTCGTACAAGATCTTCTCCGTCTCAGGAATCAGGTTGAAGTCTGCCGATATGCAGCGCGACAGGTCCGCATACTTCTCGCCCCTCGTTTCAAGTTGACGTGCGGTGTGCGCGACAACGTGATGCCGAGACGGCGTGGCGTCACCCCATGGCACCTGTTCACCCGCGCGTGCATATGCGTGCTCGTGTACTGCCGTAGCCATGGAAGACATGGGCGACATGTCACCACCAGTGGGCGAGTCGTTCTCTTGCAACCGCCGCGGTTTCTTCTTGGGCTTCTTTTTGCCACCGGGCTTGGACTCGGCCTTGCCGGCCTTGGAGTCTTCCTTGCATTCGCTGCCGATGGGCAGTACGCACCGGGGTGTGATTTTGTACTGCATGAGGTACTTGACGTAGACCACGTTCTGTTGAACATCGGGTGGGAGGGTGGCCAAGCCCGGCAACCACATCAAGTGCACACTGTCTTCCACGTCCTGTCCCGACACCAACACCTGGTCAAAGTACGGCTGAGAACCGGAGGCGAACAAGAACATGAGGAAGTTCTCCGACGTTGTGATGCGATACGCCATGCCCGTGGCACCAGACGGCACGGCAAACACGGAGGCCATGGTCCCCTGGTCACCCAAGTTGCGTTCCTCCACTTCGGTGTCAGGCTTCTTGCCCTTCTTCTTCTTCTTGCGCGCCACACTGTTGCGTGTGCCCTTCTTGCGTTTCTTCTTCGACTTCTTTTGTTTTGCACGCGACTTACGGCGATCACCCTTCCGCGATGCCTTGTCTTGAGACTTACGGTCTTTGTCTGGCTTCTTTGGCGTGTCACTTGAGCCTCCAGACGCTTCCTCCTCCGAATCAGGTGGTGTACCCGGATCCAGCAACCGAGCTTCGAAGAAACGGCCAGTGTAGATTGAGACAACCATCTCCGCTCCACCGTTCTCCAAGGTACGGTCGTCAATTCGATGGAATTCCACGCGGCAGGCATACCCGGAGGCAAAGGTGCACCGGTGCACCACAGCATAGTCACGACCCAGCTGTGACGCCAAGGCAAAGCCGCGCACGCCCTCACCAACAAAAATGGCGGCGTCTGGCCACACAACACCAGGACCGTCCAACAGCGAGTCGCCGACAGAAGCCGGGTCCAACAGGCCGCTGGTAGGGTGCAGGTCTTGGCGAATTGCCCACCCACACTGCATGAACTCCGGGTTGCAATGCAGTGCTCGCACCTTCAAGTCGCGTACGGCGCTCATTTCAGGAGGAACCTCCGGAGCTGACACAGACACGCGGGGGCGGTTTTTCTGGTTCTTCGGTCGCACAGAGTCCGGCTGCTTTGTGGAGGAAGGACCGGGGGGCAGCGGATCTGCTTGGGTGGAGGCTGGGCCGGAACCAAACTCTTGTTGACCTTGGTTGGCAGCCTCTTGGCCATTGGGGTTCAACAACCGAGGCTCAGCATACTCTGCGATCCACAAGGAGTCGATGGCACCGCCAGGCGCAAAGTGCAGCGCAGCTGGCTTGACTTCGACGTGGTAGCTCTTGGAAATTGTGACCGCCAGCGGCTTGCCGACTTGTGTTCCAAACTGGAAGTCAGAGAAAGCCAAAGCCACGACGCGGTTGTTCCGAGAGTGCTCCAGGTGCTGGTAGCGCTCACTGTGGAGAGGCAAACACACAAACGAACACACGTGAGGATATGGAGACACATGCATGCATACACACGCTCACAACACCACACAATACAAGCACCCATGGAAAGAAAGGGCAACACAAAACACAGCACACCGCAACTTGCAGCACACAGTTCAGCGCAGGTGGTACGCACTGTTGCTCATCGTCACATGTCCACACGTAGAACGGGAGAGGCGGGGTAATGGTGGTGCGTCCAGTGACGGTTACATCACGGACCGAGCCAGTGAACGGCGAGCCGTCCTCTTCATACAGCTGGAAAATGCGCATCACTTCGCCTTCCTTCTCCTTTCGCATGCGCACAAGGATGGACGGCTTGCCGTAGTTGTTACCGACTGGCTGCATGCTGATCAGGTAGCTGCTGCCGTCCAACACACTGATCCCATGTGGAATGTACGACTCGAACAGCCCAGGAATGATGGCACGGTTCATGCGATTCTTGTCGTTGATGGGCGGAATGGTTTCGTACCAGAAACGAGAGTACACGGCAGGGAAAATGAGGTTGCGGTATAGCGGTGAGCTCCGGTCAATCTGACGCACACACACTCCTGTAGGAGAGGTGTCGTTGCTGCAGTACGGAAGTGTGTTCCATGGCGCCAGGTCTGCCTTGAGGCGACCCAGTGACGCCTTTTCGTTCAACATTTCCGCGTACGCCAACAACTTGCGAGCCTTGTCTTCCACAAGCTCCGAACCGTCTCGCATTTGTTCCAGCAAGAGCTTTGCGCGGGTCTTGGCCTTTGCAAACGCGCCACCGTCGCGGATGATGATTTGCCGCAGGAACGTCCGTGCAGAACTCATCAGTTTGTCGTACTGCTGCTGCAGAATGCCAGCAATGTCGATCATGTCCAGGTACTCCATTAGGCGATCCCGCGTCGCCGACACATCCGTCAGTGACTTGACTGTTTCCTTGGCCCACGCAGTGCCGTCTACCAGCACCTTCTCGGCCGCACGGACGTAGCCGAAGCCGCGCTCGGCTTCGTTCTTGACCATCAAGACCTTCTCACGGAAGATGCCCAAAGCCTGCTCGACGGCGCGGCCAAGCTTGTTGGCACGGGACTGGATCATCTTGGCGTGTCCGATCAAAGTGGCCATGCCGCCTTCCACGTCCACGCCAAACAGACGCCCGGACATGAAGTCATCCGCGAAGGAGCGCACCTGCTCCAAAGCATCGGGGACGGGAGACATGCAGTCACCCACCGAGGCAACCGCATCCACCATGTCGGGCAACGCGCTACCCAAGTCTTCCAACGCCACCAAGCCTGTTTCGAATGTTTTCAGCATGGTCACCACGTCGCTAAGGCGCGCCTCGAGCACGTTGAGACCGCACATAGCACCTTCCACGCATCGCTGCCCACCGACAATGTCAACCAGGGCAGTCAACTCAGTCGCTACTGTCATCATGTCCGACAGGGACGGCGCGAGCTCAACGAGCGTTACCATGGCCTCACTCAAGGCGGTCACGGCATCAAATCCAGGGGCGGACTCGAAGTCAAACGAGCAGCCGTTGGGAAGGTCCAGCAAACGGCGAGCGGGGATGGCTTGGGACACCTTGGAACCAATGGCGTTCGCCTCACCCAAGTAGTGGTTGACGAAACCGCGGATGGAGTCCACGGCGGCAATGGGCGGATCCAGGTACGACAGCACCTTCTCCATCAGTTCAAACAGCAACTCACGTCGGTCGATCAAGTTGAGAACCGAGTCACTGCTCTGTTTGAACTCCACCATCACACCCTTGACGAACACAAGCGCACCGTTGATGGGGTCCAGCACGGAGCCGATGGTGTCAACCACCTTCTCGATGCCCTCTGCCACCAGGTCCAACAGTGCCTGCGCAAGCTGGCGCTTGACCCGCAGTGCCTCCGCCTTGACTTGGAGTACTCGTGTCCGAACAGCATCGAACAGCTTCTTTGTCTGCTCCTCCAGGGGCACAGAGTCAACGAACGGCTTGACCCACCCGGGTACGTCCACAACGCGGGTAAAGAAGTCGTCCAGGGTGGTGCGAAGCTGCTGGAGTTGGGCAACCTTCTCCTGCACAAAGTCGATACCCTGGACAGCGATGGTCAAGGCTGACGCAAGTTCGCCCAGCCGCAGGCTGTCCTGCGGATCCATGTCCCGCAAGAGCAACGTGATTTCGAGGGCAAGGTTGGCCACGTCCTCCCAGGCTTGCAGCCGCTGCTGCTGCTGTTGCAGGAAGGCATCTGTCTCATCCAGCATGTCAGCAGCCTTTTGAAGAATGCCGCCGCCCAGATTGAGCAGTGCTTTCTTCACACGTTCCGCTGTGTCCATGGCGTAGTCCTTGGCTTCCTTAACAACTGCCAGGACCACCATCTCCAAGTTGTCGATTTCGGCAACAAGAACATCAAAGGAAGAGATCAGAACGTTCACATGCGCCTCCAGCCCGTTCATGACTGTGAGCACCGCTTCGTTGGCCTTGTCAGTCACTGGTTTTGTGCTTTCAGTAAAGGCGAGGGCTTGATCCACAAGCGCCATGACAGTGTCGAACAGATTCTCCGCGATCCGGATCTGGTCGTCAAACACGCCCAGCTTTTCTTGCACCTCCCCGGTGATGCCATCGCGGAACGCCTTCACTTGATCCACCGCACGGTTTGCTTGCTGCACGGCACCATCAATGCGCTCCATGGTGACTTGAGCATACGTGAGTGTCGAGTCGAGGAACTTGCCCAGTCGCTGCAGGTCCTTCGACGTCCCAGCGGTGTCCACAGCACCAGTGGAGTTTCCAGCTCCGTACTGCGCCGCGCTGTCGTCTACGAAGGCGGTGAATGAACCGATGATGCCACTGGCTTGCTTCAGAATGGCGGTTTGCAGGCGCTTGGTCAGCTCCTCGGTGGCTTTGGACGCCAATCTGCGCAGGGTCACAAAGTCTGCACCGCTTTCCACGAGGTCTGCCACTTCCTCAATGTAGCCCATGAGGAGCACCAGCTCGATGGAAGTGGAGGCCACCAGACGGGGGCCCTTGTCGAACCGCTCATCGCTCACTGCACCCAGCACGCCCAGCGTTTCGAGCGCGGCGTCGCGAAGCGCGGACGGGAGAGACGCGTTGCCAGGCGACACGACTTCGGCCTCCTTCACCACACGCACAAGAGCAGAGCGCCAGTCGGACAGCGCAAATAGCAGCGTGTCGTACTGCACTGCCGAATCAAAGCTGTACATGTCGCTGACAGCAAGTGGGAGTTGCGCCAGGTTCAGCTCCAACAACAGTTCCACTTCCTCTGCCAACTCAAACGCATCAGCCACGGCGGTTTGAACGCTTTCAGGCGACGAGGCGGCGCCGCCCGTTTCTTCCACAACCAACGAGAAACTGCGGATGGCGTTCAGCACCGGCTCGACTTCCAGCTCGTTCAGCTCAGCGACCGTCAAGTCGGCGAGCCACACAAGCAACGACTCGGACAGCTGCGCGGACAACTCTGGGCCGCGCTTCCCGAACGCGGACAGCGTCAAATCGGCGAGGCTGTCCACCGCCCCCACTTGCTGCGCAAGCACATCAAGCGCAGCCACCGAGGCACCTGCCAAGTTGATGGCGGTGTCGCCCAGACGGGTCCCCAGCCAAGCCTCAATGGCTGGCGTGAACTCGGCAACAATCCAGGCGGCGACGGCCAGCTGCATGTCGTCTGACGCTTCCGCTTCACGCCGCACGGCGTCCAGGCTCAATCCAGCCTCCTTGGCGGCGGATATCGCCTGTGTCAGCGCATCGACGTCCTGGCTCAGGGTGCGGAGACCAGAGAAGGTGTTGAACAGGTTGGCTCGGGACAGTGCCACCGAGGCGGCGACTGCAGTATCATGCAGGCGCTGCATGGCATCCACCGCCTCCACCACATCTGGATCTTGGGCCACAGCATCGGTGATGTTGGACTGCGCGTCTTGGACAGCGCTTGTGAGGTTCGCCTGTGCATCTTCGATGGTGTTGGCAAGGACTACGCGACCGTCGCGGATGGCGCCGGCGAACGTGGCCACCGCAGCCGCAAACAGGTCGCTGCCTTCCATGCTGGTGGGCGCCGGCTCCAGTTCAGCCTCGGAGGCTAGCACATCCACCGCGGCACTCTTGAGCTCCGTCACGGCGGTCATCAACACCTCACGCCCAGTAGACAGCAGGTCCGTCACGGATGAGACACGCTCGAGCTGCTGCAGGGCCTGGAACACCGTGCCGGCGCCATCCACCGCACGCAGCGTCATCGACAGCGTGCGATCAAACTCGCACGAGATGGCGCATCGCAGGTTGAACGTCTCCGTCGCAAGCGACACGAAAGTGTCCACCTCTGGTGGCAGCGTGTTGTCTGTGGACTCTCGCACCAGGTCAGCGGAGGCCACGGCGTCCTTGAGAAGCAGCAGCACCTCCAACACCGGCTCACGCAGGCGGCGCACGATGGTTTCCACCTGCGTTTCCAGCAGCACGGCGATGTTGCCGTCCTGACCCGCAAAGCCAGCCTCTTCCGCAGCGGCAACCACTTCGGCCGCGAGCTTTGGCAGGCGGGCCTCGACCTCCTTGAGCGCCGCGACCAGCCGGTTCACACGCACCGTGACCCATGGAAGCGGACCGGTGTAGTTGCCAAACTCCAAGGTCGGCACGCTCGGGGGTGTCAGGTCCAACGCAGCCACAGCGTCGGCCGCGGCAGTGGCAATGTGTGACACCACAGCGGACGCGGGCAGCACCAATCGCTCAACGAGTGGCTTTGCCTGCTCCAACAGGCGCTCCAACACCAACGTGGCGGCGTCACCGATGGTACCACCGTTGGCAAGGACGTCCTTGACGTCAAAGAGGAGCTTGGCGACTTGCATCGCTTGACTGTCTCGCACCACCTCCAAGGCAGCAGCCACCTCATCCAACGGCGGCAGGATACGGGACAGGGCAAACGATGCCTTCAAGGCCCCCATGGCAGCACCCAGCATCGGCGGCTTGCTGGGGATGGCGTCCATTGCGGTGTCCAGGGCGTTGGTCACCTTGGCCCGGTCCGATGGCGCCAGACCCTCCAGAGCACCGACACCTGTCACGTTCGCCAACACCGTGTCCAGCACCGTGAGACTGTCCACCGCCGTGGCAGCGACGACGTCCTCGCCACCAACGGCTTCAACCACCCGCTGAGCATCCAACACAAGGGCCACCTCGAGCCGCAGTGCAGACACCACCACATGGGAGGGCACAATGCCGGCCTTGGCGGCAGCCTTGATGGACTCGACGACATCGGTTACCTCGCCCATCAAGGCCAACAGCTTGTCGGCATCCAAGTCCGCAAAGCCGGTGGTGAGGACTTCCACAAGGTTCTGCAACGCCGCTTGCAACGCCGCTGCGTGACCAAAGAAGCTCTGGATGCTGGTCAGCGCCCACAGCACCGGCTGGATGCTGCCGGCTGGCGACGAGCTGCCGCTGGAGTGCAACGTTTGCTGCAGCATGGCCAAGGAGTCGAGGTCTGCCAGGACCGTGGCATTGGCAGAGGCACGCAGGTTGTCGAGGGCGTAACGAGCCACTGCGAGCATGCCCGCAATGTGTCCCAGCTTCTCCGACGCCACGTCGGCGAGGTTGCCAGCGTCATCCAGCAGCGCCGCACCGGCAGCAGACACGTCGAGCACCGCAGCACCTGCCGCAGAGACATTGGCTTCGATGGCGCCGACGCCGCTGACAGGAAGCGCGGCGTACATGGCGGGTGTGACCGTGTCCAACACCTCCGTCATGGCGTTGCGGAGCAACAGCGTCGCAGCCGACGTGGCGTAGGCGGTGGCTTGCGGACACAGTCCACCGGCCATGCCCTGCACAGAGCACTCGACCACGTCCGACAGGGGACTGGCCTTGGCCTCCGCCAGCAGCTGCTGTGCGGTCTGAGTGAGTTCAACCAATGCCGCACGGCCACGGGCAGCCCAGGAGTCGAGCACGGGCCCCACCAGCGTGTGTTGCAAAGCGTGGATGGAGGGCATGAGATCATCCTGTGCGGCGGTTGTGGCGCCACTAAAATCACCAGACACGGCCCGTGAGGCGACTGTCGCAGCGGCTGCGCCGACGTCCAACGTCGCCTCCACCATGACCACGACGTCTTCTGCCGTGTCACACAGCTGGGCCACGAGGGCCTGCACCACCAGGAGACGCAGTTCATGCAGTGCGACGGTGGCGACAGTGTTGCCCTCCTCTTCGGCCACCGACAGCGCCGCATTCACGCTGGACAGCAGCTCCCGCAGCTCCGACATGGGTGCCGAGGGCGCGATCAAACCTGGAGTGGCAATCGCCGCGCGCACAGCTACCACCGCGGGTGTGCTGGACACACCAGCCACATCCGCCAGCATGCGACCGGCAGTGGAGGTGACAACGTCGGGCACCTCCGCACCAAATCGGGCCAGAGCGGGGCACGCAGACGGCACAGGGTTGAAGGAAGATCCCAGCAGGTCGATGGCCAAGACAGCAAATTGCAGCGGCCGCTGCGCCCGGCTAACCATGGAAGTGGCCTGCATGAACGCGTTGTGGAACGCCATGGCACCCTCTAGCGCTTGGGTGAGGTCGGTCATGGCGAGTTGCAGTTGGGTCTGGAGTCCGCTCTCTTGCAACGCGCTTGACGCGGCGTCAGTCCGCTTATTCCAGGCCTGAGAAAGCGTGGCCACAGCGGCATGCAGCACGGCGAAGCGGGCACGGACGTCGTTGGAGAAGGCCTCGGATGCAGCGGACGCTGACGTGACGAAGCCTTGTGTCACCTCACGCACATCGTCCAACGCCTGTACAACCTGCTGTGCGGCCGCAGCAATGCGTGCGACCTCCTCACGCTGTGCGTTGGTGGGGCAGATGCCGACGCACCGGCGTGCATCTGCCTCGAACTTCTGGAGCAGCTCGCTTGCCTCCATCGCCGCGCCCACGACCCATTCCTGGTTGTGGACCTGCAGCTTCGCCGGCGTTGGCAGCGCCGCACCGGATAGGTCTTCCACCAGCGCCGCGACCGAGGGCAACAACGTGTCCTTGACAAACGTGAACCACGCCTCGATGTTGTCAACGCCTGGCGTACCAGAGGCGTCCTGCTGCGCCGACACGGTGTCCACGACGTCCAACACGCGCGCCAACGTGTCCACCAGTCGAGAACCTGACTCCACCAGTTCCAGCACCTGCGCCAGGTGCAGCATTTCCTTCAGGTCACCCAGCCAGGCTTCGTACTCGTCAAAGGACTTGGTCATGATGGACGGCACCTCCTTGTGTGTTCGCACCGCGGGAATCACCCCCTTGAAGCTGTCCAACAGCCCATCCACTGCCGCAACAATGGCACGCAGGCGTGACACACCCAAGTCAGGCAACGCAACGCCCGCCACCATGTGCACTTGTTGCTGTTGTTGTTGCTGTTGTTGAGCCACAAAAGCACCCATGGGCGCCGCCACCAGCGGCATCACGAGACGGTGCAGCTCCTCAAACCGGGCCGGGATGTCAGAGACACCACCCAACATGCGGGCAAGGCGGGCGAAGTCTTCGTGAGCCACGCGGGCAGTATCCACCGCCGCCAGCACGAACGCAGCATCGGGCACGGCACCCAACGAGACCGTGAAGCCCGGATCGGGCCGCACAGAGGCGGTGATCGAGGCACTGGCCGAGGCTGTCAGGTTCTGTGCCAGTGTGGAGCTACCGACAATACGACGGAGGGCCGCCGCTAGCTGCGAGGTCGACGCTTGTACCGACTTGATGGTGGTGCCGGGCTCCTCAGCACCAGCGGACTGAAGGGCGGTGAACAGCGTTTGTAGGGCAGAGATGACATCCGAAACGACACTGGACACGTCCGCGGCGGCTTGAGTGCCAGCGGTCACCATCAACCCGATCTCGGACGTGGCAGCCTGTGTGGCTGCGCGAACGGCGGCCTTCAACGACGCGTAGTGCGCGCGCGCACGGCACGTGTGGTTGCCTGCCGAGTCGGTGGACGACACGGTCTGGCGAGGTGGCAGCAGGGAACAGCAACTGCAGTTGCACTCGCCTGCCGCCGCCCCATTGCCTTCCAACGGCCGCAGCAGGGGCTGCAGCGCCGGAGGCAGCTCCTGTCCCGCCACAATGGCTGACGCTGCTTCCCATGCCAGCGACACGCCCAGGCTGGCAACACGCTCCAGCGCAGAGTCGTCCGATGTAGCCACGGCACGCACGGCTTTGAACACGTCGCCCAACTCCAGCTGCCGCTCCGCCATGCTCGCCACGGCATCCAGCTGGGGTCCCGTCAACATCGCCAACGCCGCAGCCCACTCTCCGTACCCAGACTCGACCATGCACGCGTGGTGGATGACGGCGTCGCCATGGCGCTCCAGCGCACCCACCGCGGCCACCGCGGCGTGGCTGAGGTCAGTCATGGCCGCAGGGCCTTCGTGCAAGACACGCCGTGCCGCGGCAGTGAAGGTCGACACCGTGTCCTCCACGCTTGCGAGGCGCTGTGCAAACGGTGTCACCACCGTCGTCATGACGCCGTCCACTACTTCTTGTGTGTCGGTGAACGTCAACTGGGACAACACGGTGCGCACACATGACGCGGAGCAGTGGTGTGCCGAGGTCAGTGGCGTCGCGAACAGCTCCTTGCATGTGGGGTGCATCGCTGCGGCGTCACGGAGCGCCACATCGAAGCAGCACGCCTCCGGCATGTCCACCTCAAATGCGGTGATGATGTCGCGGCACGATGGCACGCTGGGGCAGCTGCCATGGGACCGACCCATGGCCGCCAATGCGGCGCAGCACGTTGGTGTCAGCGTCGCGTTGGCATCGTCGGCGTCCACCAGACACGCAGGGCGCTCCGGGCAAACGTCCACCGGGATGCCAAGCTCGCGGAGCTCCGAGCAACACGACAGCGGTACGTCACCGGCTGGCATGCTGCTCAGCGCTTCACACGGCGTCGGCGCCGCCTGCAGCATGCACGCAGGGTGGACCAGGCCCATCGAATCGAACGTGGTGCAGCACTCGGCGCGGGGCATCGTGCCGGATGTGAACGCGTCCAGACAACTGGTGAAGTCGGTGCAGGCAGGGTGGCTACCGCCCAACGCGGGCAACACGTCACAGCACTGCTCCACCGGGAACGACTCGCCCTCCAAGGCCCCACCGGCAAGGTAGTCCACGCATGCGGGGAAGTCGGCGCACGCTGGCAGAGCTGTGACGTTGCCTTCCGCATCGATACAGCACGCGGGTGGCAGCACGGGCACACCAGCAGCAATGAAGTCGTCACAGGTGGGCAGGGACACCGGGAGCGTGGGAAGCTCCAGGGAGATGCCTTCCAGCTGCGGCCCGGCTTCGCACTTGCCGGCAGCTCGATCAGCAGCACAGGCCGCACCACCGACGTTGCCGTAGCCCGCGGCTGCCATGGCATCCGCAGCCAGAGCCGTGGACTTGTCTGCAGCATCTTGCAGCGCCGTAGATACACCCTGTACCGCGGACACCAAGCCATCCACCACAGCCAACGCGGAGTCGGGGGATGGAGTGGACAGCAGCACACCGGCGCCAGACACGGCGTCCGTGACAACTGCCTGGATATCACTGGCGGTGTCAAGCACGACACCCACCAAGCCAGACGCGGTTTCCACGCCACGCACGACACCCAGGAACGTTTGGGTCGCGGCCGATGCACGCACCACAGGCGCCAGTGCCGCAAGCGACACGGCGACACCAGTGGCACCTGCGTCGTTGACCCATCCCAGCACATCAAGCGACGCTGCAGACACGGCAGCGTCTGCCACGACGTCGCGCAGCTCGGGTGGGAGCATGGCCATGGACACAGGTGTGGTGAGAGGCACGTCCCGCTGCGCCGTGGCGAGGCCTCGTGCCAAGCCGTCCAGTGTCGCGGCATGTTGCGTGTGGCCGGCGTCGGCCAAGGCCAGACTGCCGCGCACCAGCGCCGAGTGCAGGCGGTACAGGTCCAGCGGCGACGACAGGTGCGCGTCCATAGTCGCGACAAAGGCGCGCACGGTGCCGAAAATGTCAACCAGGGAGGACGGGAAGTCAGCAGAGGACAGGGAGGTTGTCACGGCGCCCACGGCTGTGTGCGCCTTCTCCACCACCTCTGCGACTGCGACGGCGGTGCGCAGCTGTCGAGCGGCGTCGAAGAAGTACTCGCTGCTGGTGCGGCGAGCGAACTCATTGGTGGTAAAGGTCAAGTTGTAAAAGCGAGCATGCAGGGCTTCCAACTCTGCGAGCAGCCCCGCCACCCGCGTGTGGTCGCGCAAGCTGACCACGGCCAAGGGCCCCTCTGCGCGCGCAAACACCACCACGTCGTCCAGAGCAGCTTCAAACTCGATGGCCGCCAACACGACGTTGAGGACAAGCGCAGGATCCACCGTGCCGTCGTCTCGCAGCACCGTGGCCAACTGGGCCACGAGAGGTGCTGCGTGCTGCGCAGTGGCCATGCAGTGGGCGGCAGCCATCACGACGGACGACTCCGACTGATCGCCACACAGGCAGGCAGCTGAGCGACGGCCCACGTCGTGCAGGAGCACGGGCAGGTGCTGGGAGACGTTTTGCAGCAGCGTGTGCAACGCGTCAAGGTCGGGCGCGCGCAGCGGCTCGAACATGTCCCGCACGACCTGCTCCACCGATGGAGTGACCTTGTTCACGGCGTCTTGCACACCGCCGAGGTAGTCCAACACGGCGCCACCTTGCGCCTCCGCTTCCTGGGCGACCACTTGGAACGACTGCAACGCCGTCAAGGCTGACACCAGCATGCGGCCACCGACGCGGACCTCAAACGAACCCACGCCAGCTGCGTCGGTGACACACTGCGCAGTGGGGAGGAAGGAGTCCTCCAGCCACTCAATTTGACTCGCGAGCGTCGCGCCGTTGGCCAACGGCGAGCCCTCGTCGCCCGCCAACACAGACTGTGCCAGCACCCACGCCTCCTGCAGGCAGCCATACAACTCCACAAGCTGAAGCACCTGCTTCCATCGACCGGCCATGTCAAAGCCGGCAACCTGTCGCGCCGCCACTCGGCGGGTCATCGACACAAGCCGACCGACACGTGCTGTGGCTTCGTCCACCACCGCGGCGCCCAGCTGCTGCGCGTACTGCTCTGCAGCTGCCAACACGTCGCCGGCACGACTGGCCACCGTGCTCACTTGTGCCGCCGTGGCAGCACGCAGGGCCATGGTGACATCACCACTGCTGCCAGCTGCGTTGACGAAGGGCTCCAATGCATCGGCAAAGGCCTGGGCGGTAGCGGACATGGTCTCCGCCGCCGCCACCGCTTCCGTGCCCTGGGCCACCACGGTGGAGTTCAAAGCCTGTTGCGTCGCCTCAGCGGCAGCGGCATCGCACTCGGCGCGCACTACAGCGAGGAAGTCGGGGGCGTGGGACATGAGCGAGGCCAGGAACGTCGCGGCGACGTTGTCCACGGCACCCTCCACCGTGCGTCGCACCTCGTCCGTGAGCAGCTCGGGAGCGGGGCGCGACGGCGCATCGCTTGTGGCGTCCGCCAACACCGACGACACAGCGAGGGCTTGGTGAAACGCTGCAGCGTACGGCTGCAACTGCGAGAGGAGTTGTGTGCGGCCGTATGCGACGGCGAGAGCCCGGGCTTGGCGTCCAGCAGCTTCGAGGCGGTCCACCAGGTCAGCCATGGAGTCTTGCTGGGCGCGCTCCAGGAGCTGCGGGAGGGTGAGGTAGTTGTAGCACTCCTCCACCGGCACCTCCTCCTCTGACAGATAGTCCAGGCAGACTTTGCGGGTGACAATGTCCCGCCCGGCACACCACGTGGCGTTGGGGTAGTACACCACCACCTGGTGCACCGTAGCATTGGTGACGACGGTGCCGTTGGCAAAGGTGCCGTTGATGAGCGTGCCGTTGATGAAGGTGCCATTCACCAGCGTACCGTTCACGAGCGTGCCGTTGATGAAGGTGCCGTTCACCAGCGTGCCGTTCACAAGCGTGCCGTTGATGAAGGTGCCGTTGACGAGGGTACCATTCGCGTTCGAGTCTCCGCCCAGCGTGATGATGCGGGTGGAACAGTTTCGGGCGCGGGTGGTCGCGTTACCGAGCGCGTCCAACACCGGCTCGTACACACACCGCGTGCGCTGGAAGGTTTGGTTGCGGATGAAGATGGAGCACAGTGCGGGTGACTCAAAGGTCGCGGCGCCGGCCACAGCAGAGCGCACGGGTGCCAGCACAGCCGACTCGAGACAGGTATGAGCGCCATCGTACGCAATGCGAAGCGCGTCGAGGAAGTACTGTTGCACTTCTTCCGTCAGGTCCCCGAAGCTGGGCACATGGGAGCCGTCGGGCAGGGATGGCAAACGCTCCACCAGGGCGTCGCTGGTGTTGGCGAGGCACGACAGCGCCTGCGACACGTTGGGATGCACTGGCTCCAAGCGTAGCTCGTCCAGCGTCATGGATGCGACATGCGACAGCGTCGCGATGGCACGCTGGCGCAGGTCGTCCGCTGACGCCTCAATGGCACGCGTCTGGCGCGCAAACCATCCCGCTGCAAAGCCGGCCACCGCACCCGTGCCCAGCTCCAACTGCTCCGCCACCAGCTTCGAGGCATCTGTTACTATCGTCTCCAACGGCACACTGCCAGAGGCGGCGGCGGTGGCCAGCTGCTGCGATTGCAGAAGGAACCCCAGTCGCGCAGCGGGGGCATACATGGTGGTCACCACGTCCACCGCGCTGACAAGCGGCGGCCACAGCAACTCGTCCATGAGGTCGCGTAGATTGGGGCACCGGCTCCGGAAGGTGCGGGAGGATTCGAGGGCTCGTTGGGACGCCACCGCGGCGGCAAGGAAGCGACGGGCACTGGTGAAAGTCACAGCATCCACATTCGCATCGCGCACCACGTCCGTGGCAGCCACAAGCAAGTCACGGGCAACTGCGTACTCTTCCGACGCGAGATCGTGCAGGGCCGCTACGCAGTCCTCGCACTCCGTCAGGAACGCTGTGAGCCGCCCCTGTGTGTGCTCCAGCGTCCCCAACAGGGATGCTACGAGTGTGGTGGCCTCCGCATGCGCCTCGCGCAGCGGCACCACGACGTCGGAGTTGATGGTTGAAACGGCGTCTGTGAGCATGGACACGTCCACGACAGTGCCCAACGAGTCCGTGGCAGAGTGACCGGCCGCGGCGAACAACCCGTTGCGCTGCTGCAGGTTCTGGGCCAGAGTGGCCAAACGGCGTGACACCACCACCACCACCTGCACACGCTGCGCCATCTCGACCACCTCGGCAGAGGACATCATGGCACGCACCGCTGACATGCCATTGGCGAGGTACCGGTCCACGATGGGGTCGTCAGCGTCCATGAGTACTGCAGCGACCTCCACAATCCCCTCCAGTGCGGTGGGCAGGTCCGCAGCAGGCGCAGGCTCATCACCCGTCGCAACCAGCACACCCATCCATGTGTCCAACACGGCGGCCTCCAACACAAACTGTTGGATTGCGGCCAAGCCGTCATGGAGCATGAGCATGCGCTCATGCACCAGCGCCTCCGCGGGTGGCAGCGTGCCACCGGCCTCCAGCTTGTCAATGTGTAGCACCTCCAGCGCCGTGGCCAGCTCGGACATGACGTCACGGATCTCGGTGCGACCCACCGCCCGCGCCAACTCATGTCCCAGCGCGTTGATATCCTTCACCGTGTCCAGCACCGCGTTGGCGTCGCCCAACTTGCCACCGATGGCTTGCAGGTCGCGCCACAACGACTCGGTGACCTCCACACCGGCCACCTGGGCGTCGTGGGAGGCACGAGACGCCGCGTCCTGGACCACCGCACGCACCTGTGCCTTGACAACGTCGCCAAACGGCCCTGCCACAGACGGCACGGTGTCCAGTTCGCCTCCCAGCACGCGCTGCACCTCCGTGTTGATCGTGCCGACAAACGGCAGCAGCTGCTGGTCGAGCCAGTCACGGCCTTCGTTGATGGCCTGGGCCCAAGGGGACGGCGGCACACCGGTGTCCAGCAGCGTCGATGCGGCGAGGTGGGTGTCGTGCCCTTGCTCCACAGGCGGAACAAGCAGGCGAGTGAAGCTCCCAGACGCGTCCTCCCATGCCTGAGAGGTGCGATCGAAGACGGCGGAGGAGCGTTGCACGACAGAAGCCTGCGTGGCGGCAAAACCCGCTTGCAGACGCTGCGTGAGCAGCTCCATCGCACGTGGCAAGGACTCGGAGGAGAGGTCAGACAGCAGCTGCTCGATGGCATCGTCGAACTGCGTCTGAGCGCCACCCAGCGGCGCCGACTCTTGCCCAAACCCGTCCACATACTGCGCCACGGCGTCTTGCAGGCCACTCAGTGCGTCCTGCGCGCTGTTGTCCACCATGGCGGTGGCAACCTTCAACGCAGCGTCCAAAGGGGAGCCGTTGCCGGTGTCAGCAATGAACGCCGCAGCAGAGGAACCGGTGGTCTTGACCTGTTCCAGCAACGCCGTGGCAGTCGACATCGCGGCATCGGCTTGCTGCTGGCTGGCCTGAGTGGCAGCGGAGATATTGAAGCGTGCCAACACAGACTCCAACCGCTTGCCGTACGTTTCTTGCACCGACCCGGTTGCTTTCTGGCCCTCGGCCAGGATCTTCGCCTTGGCGTCGGGCACAAGGCTGCGCATGTAGCTAAGCAGAATGGTGCGAAGGGTGTCCACCCCCAACCCCGCTGCGGACACGAAGGCACGCACGGTGTCGACGACGGTGGTCACTTCCCGGATTTGCTCCCGCACGGGGGGGAGCAGCGCGGTGTAGTTCGGCACATGCATCTCCACGAAGGCGCGGGCGTGCACCTGGAACTTCAGGGTGGACTCGGTGTAGTCGATCACAGACTGCACCTGGTTGCCCATCTCCACACGGGCCTCCTCGAGCTGCTCCAGGCCGTCCACTGCTTGGTTCACGGGAAGCATCAACGACGCGACGGCGGAGCGAATGGCGATGGGGAACCCCAGGATTCGGCCCGTGATGGTTTCGAACGCGGTTTCCATTTGGTCAATCAGCCCGGAGAGGATGGCGACGTAGCCTTCGACATCGTCCAGGAAATTGAGCACCTTTGTCAAGGGCGAGTCTTCCCCGGTCAATAGCGCAACGCCCTTGTTGTACGCGTCATCGGCCAGTTCACGTGCCATGTCCACAATGTCGTACTTGGCCATCAGCTCCATGACTTTGGCCTCCAGTCGTGCCAACGCCTCGTCAATCAACGCGCGTACCACGTCACTGGTACTTTGGTACTGCGCCGCAATCTGCAGGAACTGTTCTCCCTTGGCAACATAGGCGTTGATGCGGTCCACCACCTCCTGCAGCTTCGCTTCAAACATCACAATGTAGCCAATGGCACGTCCCGGCAACGCGCGCAGAGACGCCGCCACGTTGCCCAACGGCGATTGGGCGTTACCGCTCAGCTGTCCCGCAGCCTGGGCGACGTAGGACACACCGCCGGTGAAAGCCAGCTTCGCGTCCAAGAAGTCGACCGCAAAGCCCCACAGGTACACACGCGCGATCGCCCAGTTGTCGATGTCGATCTCGAAAAAGCCAGAAAAGAGCCCGAAGTTGATGTCCATGGTATTCTTCAACCCGGCGCCCACCAAGCCACCCACCAGGCTTTTCTTGCCCAACGGCTTCCGCCACCCCTCCTCAAACCCTTCGCGGAACTGGAACTTGGTGTTGACCATGATCTTCTCCAGCTCCTCCAGGAGCTTGAACAGCCGTCGGCCACCCCGCACGAAGTGGTGCGAGTCGTCTACGACCGATGATGACGCATCACCGGCGTCCTCGCCCATGTCGGCAGAAGCGGCCACAGTGTCCGCCAGTCGCCGGGCGTGATGTTCGACGTCATCACCCGCTTCGAAGTCGCCCACCAGGTGCGGAAAGCGCGCCGTCAACAGTGACGTCACGGCGCCCTCCACGCCCTCCAGACCCTTGCGTTGCATGGAACACGCACGGCGGCACTGCTTGATGCCACGGCTGTGGCACATCTTGCTGCACTCGATCTCAAACTGCCGCCAGTCCGTGTCCTCCAGCTCAGCCAAGTGGCGCAGCGCGACGTCCAACACCTCATTGCGGTGGTACAACGCCGCCTTGGGCCAGTGACCGAGCGCGTCCACGGCACTCGCGCGAAGCACGGCGTCTTCCGTGGGGTTGGACACGACGTTCAGCAGCATGCGTCGACCCTCGTCACTCGGGAAAGCGTGCAGGGCGTGCACAGCAAATGCACGCACCGACAGCTTGCGGTGTGTGGCGAGTTCAATCACGCGGTCTTGCGACTGGGCGTGGCCCATGTTCGCCAAAGCCTGCACGCTGTACCTCAACCGCGAGGCCTGGGCAGTGAACACGGCAGCCACACTGGCGTGGTAACCAGGATCACGACGCCCGACTCGGGCCGACTTCTGTGCACCCTCGTCCTCGCCCGAGGCGGCTTGGAGGTGTCGCACTGGGACGCTGTAGTCCGCGTGCAAGCCGTAGCCGTCGTGGTCTCCCACATTCGCGGCGAGAATGCGCGCAATCGTCTCCCTCATGTGGGCTTCGTACTGCTCCCGCTCCCACGGTGAAGCGGCATCCCACGTCTCCGACCACGTGCGCTTGTCTTCGTGGTTGGTGTACGCCATCCACATGTCGTACTCCTGCGGTGGCATGTCGGCGATGGCGGCGTCAGCTGCCGCAAGGTGCCGTGCGAAGCGCTCCTCGACGACCCGGTTTTCCTCACGGGCCTCGTCAAACGATGCGTGGAGTGTCGCGAGCACGCGTTCCTGGTGGTGCTGTGATAGCTTTCGCCCCACGCCACCCAGCGCCAACAACACCTGGTGGAACTGGTCTTGATGCTCCGCGTGATCCAGGAGCGCTTGGTGCAATGCGTCCACCACAACCTCACGCGGGGCGTCAAGCTCCGAGATGGCGTCCACGGTGAAGAAGAACAAGTGGCTGTCCGTGTACGACTTGAGCTCGGGTGTCTCCTCGGGCTGCTGCAGCAGCAGCCGCGCAAGTGCGGCTTGGCACTCAGAATCTCCGACGGCTGACACCACCGCGAGGAGGGCCTGGGGCGCGTGTTGGTACAACTCGCGCAGCTCCAATAGCGCGTCGCGACTGATGTACGACAACACCTCCTCCCGAGACCGCGCGTGCGCCTTCACCTCGTGGACGTAGTTGAGAAGGCACCGCGCGGCATTGGCGGCGCGCGTGTTGGGCGTGCTGTCGTCGCCGTCGCTGCTCCCGCGAGGCACAGAGCATTCAAGAAAGTGGAACAGGCCCTTCGCTTCACCCTCACCACCGACTTCACCTGCCGAAATGGTCTCCACAGGCGTGTCATGGTCAGGGTTTGCAGCGTACGGCGGTGCGTCGAAGCGGCTGAAGCTCTGGATGTGGCTGGTTGGAGACACATCCCACAGCACCAACGGCGGCTGCTGGAGTGTTGTGGCCTCGACCTCCCACCCGCTGGTGTCACTGTCGGCCTCCTCATCGCCAACGTGGTGTGAGGGCGGGGACGTTTGTGGTGACGACCGGTGTAGTAGCCGGCGCGAGAAGTGCGCCAACTTCGCAGTTGTGGCGTCGTATGATGCCGTGGCATCCAGAAATCGGCGCGCTGCTGCCTTGGCGTCGGCCAACGCGGCTGCAACGGCCGGTCCGTGATCACTGCCTACCTCAGCCGCGGTGGCCGCCGAAACCTCAACAGCAGCTTCCACAGCAGTGTGGGGCGCCATGACACCCGATCGGGGTGCAGCAGGCTTCCACTCGAGGAACCGGGCACGTGGATGCCTAGATGGCGTCTGCGCCGTCGCGTCAGTAGACAGCAGCCTGACGTCGATCTGCACGTACTGACGCGGTGGATCTTTCATCACAGCGTCTGCTTCCCTCACCTCTGCATCTGATCTGGCAGCATCAGCAAGCTGTGCGTTGCGGTGAATGGGTCCCGAGCTGGGCACAGGTTTTGGTTGCGTGTCCGCACTCTGGACAGCACGCGTGGACACCCGCACGATTTCGCCGTCTCGCAGCGTGGTCACGTCTTCACGGTAGTGCTTTGTCATTGTGCCCACCTGCTGTCCAAGCTGGGAGAAAGGAAGCTCGTGCTGGCGATTGGGTCCAGCCAACAGGCGGTTGTGGGACACAAACCGCTTGACTTGGCGCACCCGCTCGCCAGAGCTCGTTTCCGCCAGCCGGTGGTGGAAGCGAGCGTAGTACCTGTGAGAAACCAAATCAACACACGCGTCGCACCATCACCACACCAACAAATCAGTGCTGGGGCGCGAGGGGGTGTGAGGTTGTGGCGAAAGTACCAGCCAGAACGTACACGCCGGCTTCGTCCTGATCAACATCGTTCGAAGCGACGGCCTCATCACCCCAAGGCGCACCAACATGGGTGCGACCGTCGTGCGCCATAACCACACCTTCGGGGATGTCTCGCACGCTGAGAAAGGCCACCATTCCCCGCTTGAAGTTGCGCATGCGCAACGTTTCGTTGGCGAAGAACGACAGGCGTCGAACGACGCCGTCTTCCGACCGCAGCACGAAGAACGGCGTTTGAAGCTGTGCGTTTTGAGGGTCATACTGCCCTCCACTCTGTGCGCGTGCCTTGACGTACTCCCCGTGGAATCGTGCCACCATGGGCACACACTGCTGGATGTCCACCCGCAGCAGCCACGAGGCTCTCGGCCCACCTGCATGAGCTTGCTCACGCTGGGTGGGGGTGACAGTCAATCGGCACGACATGCCGTGGTTCTCGTCCGCGCGGGGCGGGCTCCAAGTAATGACATCGTCCGCAGAGCAGTCACGTGCGGAGGACTGGAGGAACCACTTCATATCAAGCTCGTACGTGCGAGCTGACACAACAGGAACCGCAGCGTGCAATGCAACACTCTGCGACATCCGACAGTGGACCACACACAACAAGGCCAGTTACGCGAAGCCGGCACACCCCACCCCACCCCACATAGCATAACACATACCTGCAGCAACAACGCAAGCACAAGAAGAAAGGCTCGGCCCCGCATCGCCACCGCCGCTTGGCGCATCTCTTGTGTTGTTGTCCGCACAGCAAACAGTTGGGC
>Ga0213833_1000425_pt1 | contig 45139 bp, 56 predicted proteins | sample SWATP21_FD_160575 | JGI IMG/M metagenome (GOLD analysis project Ga0213833, IMG submission 160575) | Coastal seawater microbial communities from Marineland, Florida, United States - SWA TP2 #1 | ecosystem: Environmental > Aquatic > Marine > Coastal | place: USA: Florida | collected 2016-08-14 | reverse complement strand
GGGGGTCAAGTCAGTCCAGCACCAAACGTACCGCTTCCGCAAAGCGTTGTTCTCGCGGGTCAGCTCATTCAGGAACTGAATTTCTGGATCAATGTCGCTGGCGTTCGCTTGGGCGTGAACATTGGACGAGAACACATCCATGTTGTTGGGGTGGGTGGGTTTCTGTGCGGGCGCTAGTAGCGGCGCGTCTTTGTTGAACGAAAGGTAGCGGCTCTTGACTCCACTGAGACGCGTTTTCTTGTTCGAGAGGCCTGGTAGAGAAGAAGGTCGTCATGACCAAGCACGCGACACATCACCCACTGCTAGAAGCGTGTCGCCAAGCATGAGCGGGAGATACGCACCGCCCATGTCAACTTCCATCTTGTGCAACGGCAGCCTCCACGCAGGTGTCTTCGCCTTGTTGACTGGTTGATGCTTGGGCGGCAGCAATCGGGGTGATGTCTTGGGACCTGGTCACGCCGCACTCGTCAGTGCTGTTGCTTTCACGCTTGCAGTGCCAGGAAGAATGAAACAGGGCGCAACGCACCATCCCACACACGTGTCGTCGTTTCTGCACCACGCAGGGCTTCGACCTTCTCCGAAATGTTGTGCACATTCACAGTCCCTTCCTTGGCCATGTGCCGTGATGATCGAGCAATGGGAGATGACGCAGGGCCAGAACCACGTTGGGACGATGGATGCTCAACCACCTTTGTGTGGCGAAGAGAGGTGGTTTCGCGCAGATGGTGCTCACTAAGGGCGTGCTGAAGACTTCGTTTGATATCACCAACCGTCGAGTCGGCCTGCACCGTGCCACCACAGTCGCAACAAGCCCTGCGAAGTTAAGACCGCCACTGGATGCTGCGCCATCAAAACACGCACGTTTCGCATGGCTTCATCCCACGTCCGTGCATACGAGTCTGCGACACTTTTCAGCGCCTCCATGACTTCCTGCTCACCAGCACAAGGGAGAGTACAAAACACAACAATGTACATAGCACCCAGGACGTCACCTCCACCACCAAGCCGCCCACAGCCACACCCCGCGGCACTTGCACTGCACAATGCTGCGCGTCGACCAATCAGGTCGCCACCACAACCCAACCCAACCCAACCCTGATTGAACAACACAACACCACAACACCACAACACCACAACACCACAACACCACGCACAGGAAGCGCAGGAAGCTTCTCCATCAGTGCCTCTCGAGGAAGCACCAGCGCGCGCACACCAGACGCGGTGGTTGCGGTCATGGTGCTGATGGGCGAATCGTACAGTGCGTCTTGCAGTCCAAGAATAGACCCTGGGCCCATCAGTGCCACATCCACCTGTGCGCCGTAGAGCCGCCCGATTGATCCTCCTTCTGCAGCGAACACTGACCGAGCTTCCTCGAGCGTGCGCGCAGCATCCAGCTGCTGCCGACGCTGTCGTTCCTTTGTGCGTGCTTTGTGCCGCTTGGCATCCTTCAGCGTGCGGAACGTTGCGGGAATGCCGTTTGCGAAAGACGGAGGTGCGGCTTGCAGCGCTGACAAGGCGCTGGCCTGATCGTGCCGCTTTCCTTTGCGCTTCATGTACACGCGACGGCGCAGCTCTGTACGCTGGCCAGGGATGGACACCCGGACTTCGCCATCAATGATGAGGAACAACTTGTAGTTCTGCCACGCGCGACACGAAGAACGAAGTTTAGGTCGAGGTGTCGCTCGTTTTTCTTCGCTTTGAACCAGTGCGATGCAAGCCCGCCACACCCCGCCTCACCTCTTGGCATGTCACACACAGGTTTGAGCCAAACGAAAAGCGAACTTCAGCAGCCTCAAAGGCCAAGCGAGTCGCATGACCCCGCGGAACGCCTCTGAAGAAAGAGAATGATGACAAAGTTTTGGCCTGTGGGGATACCAGGCACGCGTTAGCTCACCAAACACGGCGGCGCTCCTACGCACACCAACGCAACATACATGGTGCCTCACGTTGCGATAACGCGGGGTGTGAACCAGAAACTTCTGGAAGGCATTAGCGCCGCGCAGAACCAGCAGCGCTGTCACAGGTGCCGACTTGCCGGCTTGGATTGTGAAAGGTTGCCGGTGCTGTGGTAACAGGAAGGCCAAGTCTCCCACCGAAGACACCTGTCCCTCCACTTTCCAACCTCGCCCTACGTCGTACCTGTTGCTCAACAACCAGAGATGAGCGACGAATGTAGATCGCTGCGGAAGCGCAACGCACACTTTCTCAGCAAATGCATCCAACGCTCGTTCCAGGTCCTGCAAGGCGTAGCCAGTGTTTCGGTACACATCCTGGTCTTCCACCGCAGACGGGTTTCCATCACAAGCGCGAAGCGCTTGAGACGTTGCTAAAATGGCGCTTCTGCTCTTCGCCGCCAGCACGCTGGAGACATGTGGCGATAAGGATCCCTCACCCACAAGCGTCACACACAACGCCATTGCATGTGGCGAGCGCCGTTGCCGACAACCAGGGACGAACCTAGCACGCTCACGAATTTCCTCTGAGTTGGCAATGAAGGCACCCTTGGACAGCAACGATGTGGCTTGCTTGAAAAATGCTCTGCACTTGTTTACAAGGAGTTGAAGACCTTCAAACTGCACTCGAGCACTCAGTGCAAGCTGAACGGAAAACGAAAGAAAGGAACGGATAGGAAAGGCACGGGAAGGGAAAGCAGGCCAAGTAAGAGGGCGGCTTCGCACCGGCGACACTACACGTGATGCAAGCGGTGCACCCACCTGCTCTGTCACAGCTGTTTTGTCGTGGGAGACAGTGATGGTGTGTGCAGCAACGCGAGGCTCGAGTGTGGCCACCTTCTCGACCAATTTGTTGAGGGCGCGCCCGATCAACTTCGTGTACTGCTGTTTGACGCGGTTTACTCGTTGAGCTGTTGAAACAAGCACGCCGAGAAGGGTTTTGAGTGAGGGAGGCGCACCAACGTTAGAGACAGGTAATGCCCATGACGCAACAACATGTTGGACACACCTGATCCTGGGCGTTGTTCCCACCCCAACAGGTTTCCGAGAAGCAACACGCCATAGAATGAAGCAACGTTGCCCTGTTCGCAAACTGTGGCACCTGCCGCGTACTCTCTCACTTCAATTCGCTCTCCCAACCCGTGCTGGTGAATGGAAACAGACAGAGCAGCCGGTGAAGCTACGGCTGGGTGTTCGGCGCACTTGAGGACGCGCGCGCACGCACCTTGATATGTGCAGCAGCGAGATCACGCGGCACCCCCATGACTGTGTGCAATAACCAGACCAGATCTGAATGCTGGTGGGGTGAGCGATCCGCGGGTTCAACGCGAAGAATTTCTTTCAGCGACGCAACATGCTCGGCAGTTAGCGCCTGAAGCATCACCAAGCAAACCGGCAGCACACACCAACCAACATCCGCCACCAAGCGAACAATGCCCACTTGCTGGGTGATTCACTCGCTGGCGTGCCTACACAACTCACAACTCACAACTCAGCATACAACGAACCAAAGAAGCTGGTGAGTGTTCCGTGGCGCCACCTCTCTTCAGCAAGCCAGAGATGGGAATGCTGCCACGACGGCCCAGGGTCTGTCGAGTTTTGGAGGCCACTGTTCCCTTTGCGGACAGCGCCCAGGTCTTGGCTTTGACGGAGGTTAGCACTGCCCGAATGGCGGCCTTGAAGCGAGCAGATGCCTTATCGCTTTGGCTGTCGCGAGCCTTTCCGCCAAGCCGTCTCATTAACACAGCTGTCCGGGACAGAGGCTGCCCAGCCATGGTGGCCACCGGAGGTTTCTTGGTCACAGGTGAGCGGGGCCCACCTTCCACCAAGTGCCGAAGCGATCCCTTGCGCATGGACGGCGATCCAGGGCTTGCAGGTGGGGGTGAACCCAGGCGTTGTGACCGCGATGGGGACAGCTGACTTTGGGATGCGGGCGTTACATGAAGCGACATCCGACCCCCTGAAGGTGTCTTGCGTGGCACGGAGGAAGCACCAAGCTTTTCAGCAACCATATCCCCCAATGGCACCGGCGCTTTCACCCGTGGAGACCTGCGGCTGGGGCCTGTCTGGTGTGGGCGTGGGTTGGGTTGCGACGGCGGCCTTGGGCGAATGGGGGAGAACATTGCCAACGGATGGGACGGCACACACTGGCCCAGACCGAGCAGTGTTGCCGGAACCACAACTTCCCACCAGCGGCTTCAGCAAGGATATGCCTTGCAGCACACACGCGCACGCGTACGTGTGGTGCGCACAGCTCTGGCGAACGAGTGGCGCCTTTGGCACAGCAGCAAGGCTGTGAACGTGGCTGCACGAGTACTGTGCAAAGCAACCCCGAACAACTGATTGATTGGATTGCTGCCATTTCAGTGTTTCATGTTTTTTCTGCTTTTCAAAACCGACACGTCAACACCTGCTGCTGCCGTGGAAGATTCACAGTTGCGGGCTCGTGTTCCGGGGCTCAAAACAACCACGCCAGCAATGCGGAGCGTTATTTTTGTTTTGGTTGTCGCTGCGATCGCAGCGTTGGTGTCAAGCGCAGCTGCAGGGTCTCTGCAGGATGTTGAGCACGTCGTGATCTTCATGCAGGAGAATCGTGCCTTCGATCACTGTGCGTAGCCGTGCTGGTGGTGGTTGAGCGTCACCGCTGCGTTAACATGAACCATCGTTTCATGACATGCGATGACGATTGGCTGACTTGAACAGATTATGGCACACACAGTGGCGTTCGTGGCTTCAACGATCGAGCTGCGCCGCCCTTGCCAAACGGGCGCCCCATCTGGTACCAGCCATCTGTGTCGCCGGGAAACTCGACCTCACTGTGCGGCTGCGGCAGCTGTGTTGTCGATTGGTCGTCCAGCGATTCAACTGTTGTAACGGAGCTGATGGGAATGCAGTGCCCTGTACTGAAGTCAGACTTCGCAGGCGCAAGCCCGCCCGTGGAGTTTGTGCAAGGCATGAGCTGTGACTCCGTGTTCAAGGCTCTGGAACAAACCACGTATCGTGGCTCCAAGTTTGCGGACATGCTCACCCATTGGACTTGCGCCGCTGACCTGGTCGTGGACGAGGTGAACGAAGTGGTGGCCGAAGATCGCATGGCGACGGAGGCAGGCACTGCGGATTACATCCTGCCTTTCAACCTCCAGTTCAACAAGACAGCTGCCCAGTGCATGCCTGGTACGTTATGGACTGCATCGCCCCTGCACAACGCCGTTCGTATGTATTGTGATGTTGTGAACGGCTTCTTGTGCTACAGCGCCCTCGATGGGGTTTGACCCGGACATTCCCATGTTCAACGGAGGTCTGATGGACGCATGGAACACGGCACGCGACCCAGGGTTCGGAATGGCCTATTTCAACCGCACTGACTTGCCGTACTACTATGCGCTCATGGACAACTTCTTGGTGGGTGACCAGTACTTCCAGTCCACGTTCACAGCCACGAACCCCAACCGCCTGCACTTGTTTTCTGGCTCCAACGGGCTGTCGGTTCCCAATTCTGGGTTTGACGCTCTGTCTGACTACGAGCCACTGCTGGGATTCAACTGGGAGACAATGGGCGAGACCCTACAAAACGCCAATATCTCGTGGAAAGTGATCCAGGAGGAGGACAACTTTGACGACAACGCCTTCGCCTGGTTCACCAAGTATCGCTTCTCGTCACCCGGCAATCCGCTGCATGACAAGGGCATGGCGGATGTGGACAACATTGTTGACTACTTCGCTGGTTTGGTGCGTATGGCAGGGCATACTGCCTATGGGTGGTTGCTTGCGGCTCGCACAACACTGGTTGTGCTGTGCTTGGGGTTGCTTTTGTGCTCACCCTGCACCTTGCTTTGTCCACGCCTCGCTGCTCGCGGGTGCAGGTTGCGAACGATACGCTGCCACAGGTGAGCTGGATCATTGCCCCCACTGCCCTGTCGGAACACGCCACCAACCACCCTGGCGATGGTGAGGACCTCTCCCACCGATTGATCAACGTTCTTGCCGACCCCGCCAACGCCGATGTGTATGCCAAGACCGCGTTCATCCTGAACTACGACGAGGGTGGGCAGTTTTTCGATCACCACTGGCCACCCACGCCCCCGGTTTCCGCTGCCGATGGTGCCAGCACAGTCACAACCGTGGGCGAGCTTACACTCAAGGAGCAGTTCAACCAACCGCCCGGCAGCCCCATCGGTCTCGGTTTCCGTGTGCCGTTCTTCATCATCTCCCCATGGACCCGCGGACCCGTCACTTTCTCGGAGGTCGCCGACCACACGTCTGTCATCCAGTTCATCGAGGAGCGGTTTGGTGTTCACTGCCCCAACATCTCGCCCTGGCGCCGAGCGGTGACCAGCAACCTGTTGGCGGCTTTCGATTTCGATCACCCCGACTACTCATGGCCCGACAACATGCCGTACACCGGGGACAACGTTAACCAGTCCAAGGCTGAGTGCGCCAACCTCCCAGCGCCCACGCTTCCCAAAACGCAGTCCCTTGCTAGCCAAGAGCCAGGTGTGCGCATCGCCCGGGCGCTGCCATACAAGTTTTTGATCCATGACTCCGTTGCCAGCGACGGCTCCATTACGATCAACATGACCAACGCCGGCACCGCTGGTGCCGTGTTTTACGTGTTCAACTTCATGGCACCCATGGCCCCGCCTCGCAAATACACCGTCGAGGCTGGAAAGTACTTGACGGGGACGTGGGCACCGATCGCAGGCAAGTACAACCTTTCTCTCCACGGCCCAGACGGGTTTGTGCGAGCCTTCTCTGGCGGTGCCACCGCTGCTGCGTCCCCTGTTCGTGTGGCTCTTCGGTACCTTGAAACTCGTGGCGCTGTGGGGCTGCTTGGTGAGGCGGCCATGCGTTGCACCATGGCTGTGGAAGACAATGCGTATGGTCACGAGATGGAGTCTTTGGAGGTGTCGGTCCGCACCAACCCCACCGGCAACGCGCTTGATGAAGCAGGCGGGTCGGTGGGCTTGGTGCGCAGCGTGGCTGGTTCGGGCAACTGGTACGACTTGACGGTCACCGCATTGGACTGTGGCGTGGAGTTCACGCGACGCTTCATGGGCAAGATGGAGACTGGAAAAGACACCACCACGGATCCGGCCATGGCGGTGCCACCTTCCGCGGCGTCGTTGAAGCAGAACCACCCCGATGTGCCGGACTCCCACCGATTTGTTGAGCGCTGGCAACCGGAGAAGCACTGCGCGTCGCGTCGGTCACGCCACAAGGATGAGTGCTGGGGCTTTGGCGCGGAGAAGCCTGAGCACTACGAGCTGTAGCTTGTGACTTCACTCATCACGTGCGCTTGCGCTGCAGATTCAGTCGTCGTGTGGAAAAGTAATTGCAAGCAAACTCGTTGTCTCGAAGTTGCATCGGCCGTCCGAAGGCCCGCTTTTTTCTTCTTTTTTTCGGGGGTTTGTTTTGGCAAATTTTCTTCCAAAAAAACACAACAACTCTGCAAAACGTTGCTGACCTGTTGGGCAGTTTCAACATCGATTGGGTTGAGCTGCGTGGTGGCACCCAGTTTTTCGCACGGTTGCCAACACGATGGCACCGGCGGTGCCTCTACACACACAGAGGTATCATAGTTATCCCGCACGTGCACTCATTGTAACCACCCTCCTGGCGACGACCCTGCTGGGTCTGTGCGTGGAAGCAGCAGTGGAGCGGCGCGTGCATTTGAGGGTGGGTGTTTTGTCCCCTGTTCCGGCCAACCACTCCTCTTTGCAAGCCGTGGTTACCTACCTTGCAGCCATTGAACAACCATACACAGTGGTGAACGTGTTGGAGGATGTGGCTGCTGATGGAACCCTTCCGCTGGTGCGTCTTGTCGGTGCAAGTTTTGCAACCTGATGTGTGAGTGTGCTGACATGTGTTTCACTGTGTGGCTGGTACTGTGGTGGGATTGATAGACCGACCCCGCCAACCCGGAAATTGGACTCTATAACGTGATTATTGTACCTACACGAGAGCTGTCGTATCAACCGTCTGCCTCATTCTGGGCATCTGCGTTGACAAACCAGCAGTGGGCACAGCTAACCAGCTACCGCGCCAAATTTTTCGTGCGAGCCGTGTCGCTCCATTCGTGGCCCTACTTTCACGGAGTACGACCCGTACGTACACCCTATGAAGCCTAAACTCGCGCGTGTTTGGTTTGGTTTGTGGGTCCTTCCTCACGTTTTGCCCTCTGGCGTGTTGGCCAGCTCACTGCGACTGGCAACTCGACCATTTCGGCCGAGCATGAGGTTGCCCGCTTTGTGAACGCAACCAAGTATGACATTGCCGCCGTGGAGGCACTAGAAGTGAGCATGATTGGCACTTGGTCAACCCCCGCGTCCGCTGCAAGCATCGCGTCGAGCCCTGGCTTCGAGGCAGTGGCCCATTTCTACGACACACGGGCGCCAGGTTCGTGACGTGGACCAGTCGGCCCTTGCGTCGCCTCTTCAACATGTTGTTGGCCAAGTTGGCTTCCTTGTTGTGTTGGCTGTGCTCACTGGAGTGGTCTTTTCTCGCTTTGTGTGCTTTGTGCGTGCTGTGTCTCCCATGGCACTCTTCATACTCCACCTTCCCATCAGGTGCACCAAGTCATGGTGTGGCGGCCGCGATAGAGACGTTCAACGGACTTGAAACCTGGCACTTCTTCTACACACCATCGAACTGGTACACCGCTCACGTTGTGTCTCTTGGCGTGGCGCTTCAGTGGGCCCTGCGCGGTCTTCATATCGGGCAGCGCCGCGTCCTGTTCCTTCTCCAAGTCGACGACTTGTTCCTCGACACCCGAGAATGGATTGGTCCTGGACAGCAGGGCCCCGCCGAACGGACGTCGGGTGACGACCTGCGCGCGTTAGCGGTGTACCAACACGAGTTGGAGGCGTCGCTTCCTGCTGGAAGCACGTTCAAGGTGGAAATGGCCTTCAACGGCTTGGGTGTGGACGACCACGGGAACTACACCCAGGACGAGCTCGCGCTCACGGCCGCGGAGTTGCTTGATCAATACTACTGGGTGAGCCACACGTACAAGCACCCCAGTTTGGACCCTTTTCATGCCGCCTTGGTGAGTGCGCGCTGTGAAGGAAGACGCGGTTCTCGTTCCGCGTGTCAGGGTTCCTGACTGGTGTGTTGTGTGTGCGTGGCGGACATGTTTGTGCCTTTGTCAGTGCGAGAAAGAAATTGTCGACAACTTGGTCACTGCCACCCAAATCTGGAGCCCATTGCAGGCAGCGTGGCAGTTTGACAACTCGAGCATGGTGACGCCAGCCATTACGGGACTGCTCAATGCTGACTGCCTCCGCGGCCTGTACGCCGCAGGCATTCGTTGGGTTGTGGGTGACAACTCGCGGTCAGAGTTGATGTCCACGGTGTCGGTGCACCATGGTATTTGGACGGACAAGACCACCAACAATGGTTTCGGCGACATCTTCATCGTGCCGAGGTTTCCCACCAACATTTACTTCGACAACCACGATCCCTTGTTCAACGCCGCGCACTTCAACAACATGCACGGCGTCAACTACACCTTCGAAGAGGTGCTGGCTCATGAAGCCCGTGTGACAAGTCGTAACCTTGCCCAGTTTCGGCATGACCCTTACATGTTCCATCAAGCAAACATGGTGCGGTATGACAAGGACGGTCCTGGCGGCAACTCTACGCTGCTGGGGCACTGGACAACCGCCGTGGTGACGGAGTTGCTCAAGTACCAGCAGCTGCCGTTGATCACCCTACAGCAAAAGGACGTCACCAAGACGTTCCTGGACCGTGAAGCCCGAGATCAAACGGCACCTCATGTACAGGCGATGCTAACCATGAAGAACGGCGTCGTCTCTCGACTGAATCTCACCTGCACAGCAAACTGTTCTGAGGTTCTGCTCTCTGGCGTGAATGCGTCGGCGGCAGATGCTGGGCCTTGGCCGTACGAAACGTGCGTCCAACCGCCACCGTGGTCGCGTGTACCTACCTTTTTTGTCTTTCCCGTGTGCATTGTGCCAACAACCTTTGCCTTTTCCGTGTCCTCGGTATGCTGTGCTGCTGTGCTGTGCTGTGCTGTGTTGTGTTGTGTTGTGCTGTGCTGTGCTGTGCTGTCTATGTCCTGTCAGGTACGGCGGCATCACTACCGTGCGCGTCAACTTGAACCCTAGTGGTTCGCAAACCGCCGCGAATGCGTCGGTCGAGTCAGGATGGGACACGCCCGACGACGATGCTGTGTGTGGCGGCGGCTGCAGCGGACATGGCACCTGCAGCTCGCCTCCCAACTGCACGTGTGTGACAGGCTACACCGGCGCCACGTGCAATCGTATGGACGTGGTTTGGGGCCCCAACTTGGTCCCCAACCCCTCGTTTGAGAGGATGGACGACATGCGCGAAGTCGCGGCGTGGTTTCCCTACCGCAGCGGCTTCCAGCTCTCCACCTCGGTGCGGCATCACGGCGCCCAGGCGATGACAGTGGTGCTGCAAGGCGGCACCGGCAATGCCGGCGGCGCGGGTGTGTATGTCCACGTCGGTCAAACCTCTGCGTGGCCGCTCAAGGTCGGCGCGTGGAGTCGAGCTGTGGGTGTGACGCTGGGGAACTCGCCCGAGTACGCGCTGTTCCTGGACGTGAGGTACGCCTCGGGCGCAATGGAGTTTGGCGCCCGCGCCCAGTTTCACCCCGCGAGCTCGGAGTACCATGAAGCGTCGTTTGTGTTTAACCCGCAGCACCCGGTGGAGGGGGTGTGGGTGTACCTTGTCTTCAGCAACCTGCAGGGCGTCGCCCACTTCGATTCTGTGTCGGTCACCGAAGCTGTCCATGTCGGGGGCGCGCAACCTCCCCCCACCCCCTCCGCTGTGCTGTGCCACGGCTGTGCCTCCGGTACCGCAGGGCACTGCCGCGTGAAAGCCTCATCGCAGTGTGTCCCCTTCCTCATTGCGCAGGACCGGGTGTGCCCGCCGTCTGCCGACCAGTGCTCAGAGTGGAGCCACAGGCACCGTGTGGCCACCGGCATCTACCTGCGTGGCCCCACGCAGTCCGCGTTCCAAGCCACGTATGAATCGCGCCTGCTCGCCGCTCTGGCAAAGTTGTTGCCCACGGACGCCGCCAACGTGCGCATCACAAGCGGCTACGGTGTGAACATGGACTCGGCAGCAGATGCGCTTGCTGGGGGCTTCGTGGATGACCGCCGGCGCCGGTTGTTGCGTTCGTCCTTCCAGCATGCACCCTCCGTGTCGCTGCACCCGCACGCCTCGCCTCTCTCTCCACTCCCGCATGCCGTCGTGCTTCCGCCGGGTCAACACGACATCCTCATGCCGACCCTGAGTCAAGACTCTGCGCGCACGGCGTCGGGTGTGGAACAACCCCAGCAAGGACAGCTGCCGCGGCGGCTGGGGGCAGGGGGAGGGGCAGGTGAAGGCAAGGTAGTGAGCGCGGCGGCACCGACGGCAGGCTCAGGCGAAGAGAGCAACAGGGAGGACCCGCGTCCACACTACCACCGCCGCCACGCACGCAGCTTGGCCGTGGCGCCGCCACCGTCGTTGGGACAGCCGGGTCAAGTGCCTGCGTTGGGAGACTACGGGAACATTGGCGTCAAAGCGGTGGCGGTGGTGGTGCTGGACTCGTCTGTGGCGGCAGCAACGCTGTCGCCGCGCGTGGCGGCCATCATCCAAGACGGCTCGTTGGCGTTTGAGTTGGGGATGGACCCAAGCGACGTGTTCCTGGCGCATGGCGTGGGCACAACGACACCCACCCCGCAGGCCATCGAGTCGACGGGCCCCGTGGATGGGCCGTCGACGAACGACAGTGTGTGGGTGATCGTGCTGGGGTGTGTTGGTGCTGCCGTCGTGTTCGCCGTTGTGGCCATGTTCATCATGCGCCGGCGTGCTGAGGCCGACACCAACGGCACCACGCTCACGGCGATCGACTCCAAGGCCTCCATGAACATGGAGTCGTCCGACCGTGGCATGGACTCCACCACGCGCGGTGGATCGCCCCACCGCGTTCCTTCCAACGACAACCTGGACATGTTGCCCAACCCGAATCGCTCCGCCGTCACCGTCACCGCCACCGACAGCAACAACAGTGGTCCCGCCCCCCACCTGCGGTCGACCCCCAGCAGCAACCGCCTGCGTGCACACCGCAGCAGTGCGGCCAGTCGCCGAAGCGCCCACCCCTTCTCCGCGCTCAGCCAGTCGGATAGCGAAGGCGACTCCAGCGACTACGACGACGACAACGGCGACAACTACAACAACGGCGGCAGGCAGAACAATGACCGCCCCATGTCGGTGCACTCGGCGCGTTCCGGACGCTCCCTCCACAGCCGTGCCAGCGCACGCAACATGTTCATGGCGGCAGAAGCGCGGCCCAGCGGCGGCTCGCGCATGAATCGCGGCACTGCCAGTGCCGCGGACCTCCTTGCTGCCCTGCGTGACCGCGATCGGCAACCCGGGAATGGCGGCGACGCCGACGGCGACAGTGGTTGGGGCGTGCGTCGTGGCCCACGGTCCGTGGATCGCGCGTACCCCCCCAAACGCACCGCGTCTGCCCGCCGGTTCGGTGGCGGCCTCCACGACACCCGCAGCGTGGGTGCACAGCCCAGCGGCGGCGGCGACGACGACTGGCTGGCCAACTACGTGCGCAATGGTCCCCGTCGATCCGCGGCCCGTAGTCGCGCCAGCAGCATCGCAAGCAGCATCAACGGGAGCGTGAGTGGCAGGAGTCGCACGGGGAGCCGGGCGGGGAGTCGCGCCGGGAGTCACGCAGGCAGTCGGGCCGGGAGTCACGCAGGCAGTCGGGCCGGCAGTCGGGCGGGGAGTGTGCGAGGTGACGCGCCGCAGTGGGGCACCGCTGCGTTGGTGTCACGACTGTCGACGGTGCCTTCGGAGCGAGAGCAGAGCCGCCAGACCAGCATGCGGACGGGATCTGGCGTGGGTGGCGAAGATGGTGGGTTGGAAGCAGCGGGTATGCCGTTCGGTTCGGGTGGAGGTCTTGGCAGTTTGGGAGCTGACAGCATGGACGAGGCCCTGTTTGAAGCGGCGCGGTGAATGCCGCTGCAACGTGCTGTGTGATGCAGGGGTGGAGGCGTTTGTTTTTTCCTCGCTCGTGTGGAAGCAAGCATATGTTGTGTATTCATGAGTCATTTGTAGCGCCGTTGTGCGTTGTGAACATACCAGCATTTTCAAAGCCATGGCTCCGGGTACGTCGATCCTCGAAAATCCAGAAAACGCTCCACACATTTTCGGCTAATTCTGTCGCGGCTGATGGAGGGCAACAAGTTGTTGCCAACAACCAGCTATCATATATAATCCGGGCGCGACAGTTGACGACCTTGCTTGTTTCAACACCAAGGCCCTGCCGCCAACACTCATCCTTCCAGACAACCAGCTTCCAAACAGTTCCTAGCCACAAAAGTGACACGACGGGCGCCCTCACCACGTTATTTTCTAAACTAACAACAATTTGGGTAACATCACAAATCAATGATGTCGTGGCGCTGTCACAGCTGTGCACGAAAGTGTGCTGTGTATGCGCGGTGCATCACACTGCCCACCACACAACTGTGGCGGCCTCTGACTTGTGTTGTTTCACCTCGCACGAACCTTTCGACCGTGGACAGCGGCGTGAAATCCGCAGGCCACGATGCACGGGCAGGTTCTAGCCCTGTTTTTGGTGGTGGTGGGTGCGTCAGCCGTGTATGCACTGTCAGCCCTGGTGTGGTTCGTCAGTCTGGTGCGCGCACGCGTGCAGCGCACGGCAGCACTTGATGCATCGGCGTCTGAAGTCAATGAGCTGCTTGCGGCTGCACGGACGCCCGTCGGTTTGGTGCCCTCCAGGTCGCAACGATCGCTGGATACGCTCGTGATGCAAGCTGTGCATGGGCGTGGTCGCAGCGAAGCGGGTTCCACCGTCGCCACCAACGGCGACAGCGCCCGCAGAAGCCGCATCGAGGTGACTAGCGCCCACACTCGCTCCTACGGGGCCGTTTCTGCTCAAGCAGGAGCAGCCGGGCGGCATGACACACCGGCCACGCCGCTTCTGGTAAGTGGCATTGCTGGTGCCGGTGGCCACGTGTGGCCTTCTTCTTCGGCGATGGGGAACGCTGCATCCTCCTCCAGCTCCATGGCCAGGACAAGGAGCAAGGATGGGAGCCAAGGACCGTCCAGTTCTCTGCTCCCGCCTGTTGCGCCCCACTCTCGCCGCAAGCCCGGCCGGCGGGACGGGGACGTCAGCTCCGGTGGTGGTGCGTCCGCAAGTGCTGTGGGAAGCACGAGCGGCAGCGTCAGTTCCGGCTTTCCACCCATGGGCTTGCCAAACGTGCTGTCGGTGGAGTCAGACATGACGTATATGGAGGTGCACCCGCCTCGTGCGCCCACCGCGACGGAACTGGTGCAAGCGGAGCAAACTGCGATCAAGAAACAGCAAGGGTGGTGGCTGGAGATGTTCACCTACTTGTGGGTGTTGGGCTGTGTGGCCGTGCAAGTCATCTTGTTGGTGAACCTGGTGAGGACCGGAGCTCTGCACACAGTCACCAACGACACGGCACAGGTACGTTTGCTCTGGTGTGCCCGCTTTTTGCACACAGTTGCGCGGTGGCGTTTTTCTTTTTCCTCCTGCTTCTTTTTTCCTTTTCTTTCTGTCTTGGGCCGTGGAGAGGAGGTTACATGGCCCCAAGCATTCTGACGAACCATTTGCGTGAATACCTGCCATCCACACAGGGCTTCTTCACCATCGAGCGTATCTTCTTGTTGGCAGCATGGCTCTTGAACTTCCTCGTGGTTGTCGCAGAAGACTGTCGTCGCATTCCTCGCGGCGCTGCCACCATAGCGTGGTGGGTGTTAGCATGGGCGATCGAGCTGTGGTTCCTGGTTGCTCACGGTTGGAGGGGCTTCTCAGCAATAGTACGTGCCCGCTGTTTTGCTTTGCTGATGTGGTGTTTGTGGTGAGGTGTCAGCTGGCCTTGTGTGCCTCACACTGCCGTGGTGCTTTTGTTGTCTTGTCGTGTTGCCAATCGTTGCTTCCCCCCTCCCGCGTTCCCCCTTCGTTCTTATTGGTTTCTTCCTTTGTGTTTAAATTGCGACTGCAGCAACCAAGCACCAACAAACTGGTGCTTCCACTGTGTCGCACGTGTGATATCCTGCTGCCAGTCAACTTTGGTTGCAACTCGGTGCTGTTGGTCTTGGCGGTTGTGTATGCTTGGCGCCATTACAATGCCTCGGACGCGGACGTGTACATGGATGCCCTTGCCCGCATCGACCTTCCGCATGACACACGCTTCCGACGCGTCGCGCGACTTCTGGGTCGTGACAGGGTGCTGGTTGGAACAGCTATCGGTGCTGCACTGGTGGAGTCTGGAGCGAACCTCGCTTTCAACGTTCTATGGGGAAGCATGGTTGACGAGATCGAGTCAGGCGACAAGGCGTCGCTCAACTCGGTGTCAGAAGCGCTCGGTGTGGCGGCGTGTGGCATTGGTCTCGCAGTGTTTGCAGGGAACTGGTGCTCGATTGTGGCAGGTGCGCACAGATGGAGTTGGTGGTTCATGGTGGTGAACAACAGGGTTACTGCTCCGTGTTGTGCTGCTTTTTGTTGGTGACGTGTTGTGACGCGTTTCAGGTGCACGCCTCGTGTTGCGTGTGCAAAACATGGCCTTTGGCGGACTGGTAGATCGCCAATCACAAACATTCGTCGACACGCGAGGTGCTGACCGGCTCGCGGACGTTCTGAATGGGGAGGTGCCGGAGTTGAAGTCTGGACTGACTGTGTCAGTAACCCAGGCGATTGAAGGCTGTGTGACGTGTGTGGTGGTCATCAGGTACGGGTATTCATGGCACTGGCACTGGTGCCGAATTGCCTTTTGTTGTTGTTTTGCCTGCTTGCTTGCAGCGTGCTTGTGTGTCGTGTGCTGTGTGTTGTGTGCGCATGTGGATGCTTGCGTGCCGGCACGTGTGTACGCCTTGGGTGTGTCCTCAAACACGATGTTGGTCGGTTTGTTTGGTCGTGGTTTCCAGTTACTTGTTCTCCACCAACTGGCGCCTCACGCTGATCGCGTTGGCTGGAGCCGCTTTGCCTTTTCTCGCCTCGACTGGCGGTGGTAGAGTGGTCCAAGCTCGTCAACAGACCGCGGAAGCGGTGTTGGAAGAGCAAGAACTGTTGGCCGAGCACTTCATTCGCCATTCCGCCACTGTCAAGCAGTTCGGCCATGAGGTGTGTTCGACCACGCAAATGTCCTGTGTGATGATCGCATGACTAAGGAAACGACGTCCAAGTGGTTCTCACGATGTCGATTTGGGGGTGTGCAGGATGCTGTGAAAGCAGAGTACAGCCGCGCCACAGTGCGCTCGTACGGTTTGAGCAAAGCCGCAGCCACAGCTGCCTCCGCGTTGAATGGTTTCAACGCCGCCGTCATGTATGGTACGACCATGCATCACCCTCTCTGCGATGTCGTGTGTGCGTTGTGTGTGCTGCGCTGTCTCAACATCTGTTCGCACTCCAGGGTTGTTTGTCTTCGTGTTCTGGGTGGGTGGAAATATGTCCATTGAAGGCGATATTCATGTGCGTGCCTCTACCCCCGGTGTCGAGCACGGCTGTAGGTACTGAGTGAACGCTCGCTGACGCGGCGAGCTTTTGGCAACGTGTGTCGCAGGTCGGCTTCCTGGTTAGCATCGCCCTGCTGGCATTCCAACTCATTGACGGTGTCGGTCGGGTTGCGGACTCCATCCCCAAAGTGTGGAAGTGTGTGGAGGCTGGGCGCGGCGTGTTGACCATGTTCCATGAGCGCAAGAGTGAGCACGGGATCACCACGAGGTGGGTGTAGGTGGGGGGTGGGGGTGTTGTTTTCGACGGAAGTCTCACCATGCCTCTTTGCCACCGCTGCACTTGGGTGTGATTCTCGTCGGCTATCCCTGTTAGTGATCGCGCTTTGCGCAAGTCTCGTCGGGGAATCGTGGGTCACATCAAGCTCGAACGTGTTTCTTTCGCCTATCCCGTAGCACCACACAAGGTCGGCACAGCAACAATAGCAGGGTCCAACCGTTGCATGCTGTTTTGCCCCCCTCACCACCTCCTTGCTGCGCTTCATTTCTCGTGTTGCGCTGTTGTGGCTGGGAGCAGGAAGTTCTCCGGGATGTGACAGTGAGGGCGTTGGCAGGAGAACAAGTGGCGGTGGTGGGACTGCCCGGATCGGGAAAAACCGCGCTCCTCAACATGATCCAGGCATTGTACCGCCCCACCTTTGGTGTGGTCATGGTGGATGGCCACGACGTGACCACATTGGAAGAGAAGTGGTACCGCAGTCAAGTTGCCACGGCTGAAACGGTGCGTGGCAGTGTACTTTATCAGCGGTGCTCCTCCTCTACCTACTGTCGCGTGTTTTCTCGGATTTTTTGTGGTTTTGTGTTGCCTGTGTGGTGATGGGGTCACTTTTCTGTCCTCCTTTGCTCCTGTTGACATGGCTCCAGATCCCCATGCTGCTGCATGGCACCATTGCCAGCAACATCCGGCTGGGTGCCAATGATAGTGATGTCCCGCCCGAGGCGGTCCGAGAAGCCGCCCGACTGGTGCTGGCCGATTCTTGGATCGACAACCTGCCCAACGGGTATGACACTGTTGTGAACACCGAGTTCCGACCCACGCATGTGCCGGGCGAGCGTGCCTGGGTTGGCGTCGACCTGTCACTTGCGCAGCGGCAGCAAATCGGGCTCGCGCGCCTGGTGCTGCGACGCCCACGCATCGCTTTGTTGGGTACGTCGTTCGCGCTGCCAACGTCAGCACCACACATCGTGTCTGCTGTGCTGACGCTGAGGGTGCACTTGCTGGTGGTGTTGTTTGGTGCCCGTGCGTTCGTTCCCACATCGCAGACGAGTGCACGAGCCACTTGCCACCCGACACTGCCGCGGCGGTGTACGCCAATATCACCGCGTTCCTTCAATCCAGCACCGTGGTGGTTGCAACCAACAATCTCGACTTTGCCACGAAGTGCGACCGCGTGGTGGTGCTGCGAAAGGGCGTGGTAGTGGAGCGAGGAGCGCCTCAAGTGCTGAAGAGCCGCCAAGGACCGTTCGCACGCCTTGTCGGCGGCATTCCTGTGTTGGTGTCGCGTCGAGGTTAGTTGGTGGTGAACATGTGGGCAGTGCCTTGCCTGTGCTTGTGTGGATGGATGGTCGCAGCCGTGCGTGGTGAATGGCACTTGTCTTGTCCGTTCGTTCACAAAGCAACGCAAACCGATGTCACTGCAGATGATAACGAGACGAAAGTCGAAGGTGTTGAAGCGGCGGCCGACGATAGCAGCGAGGACAATGTCGCTGAGCCCTCTGCTGATGTCAGCATATTGGCGAGCAGACTCGCACAAGCGTGTGTGGGGCAGCAGCACCTCGTTCCTGGCTCGGAGGCGTCGTCTGTGAACGAGTTGGACGCCATGTTGCAAAGCATGTCGTCTGAGGCACGGGAGAATGTCAAGGAGGCTGCTCAGTATCTGTTGGAGCAGCTGCAGCGTGTGGAAGAGGAGATGTAAATCATACTGTGTTTCTTTTGGATTGTATGTCGGACTATCTGGCGCGAAATGGCTGTGTGGAACAAGAAGTCCACGTCCATCCATCTACCCTGCCTGTTGCTTTTCCTCCCGCGACGACCGACACAATATTGGATAAATGATACCAGGCACCACCCACCACACGTTTAATGCAGCGCGCCCTACACTCACAACGTTTTCAACAGGTCAAACGGAGCAACACCGCGCTTTGATGACGCAGCGTGGAGCCCATCAAAAAAGTGGAGCACGGTGCCGATGGCTGCACGCGCTTGACCAAGGTCCGCGTCGTCTGCAATCTTCACACGCACCAAGCCGCGCAGCCCCACCGCGGACTGCACCATGTGCGTCCGCGTCTCATGCGAAATGCGCTCCTCAAACAAACGCGCCTCCACCCCACCCGCGCGCAGCTGAGCCGCTGTGGAGCTGCCTGCGGTTGCCCCGGCTCCCATGGCTGCCATCGCACGTGCAGCACCCGCAGCCTGATCCAGGGTCGGTGTTTCGCTGTCGTACGGGAGGAGCCACCTGGACAAGCTGCCGCGCAACACGCCCAGTTCCTCTGCCAGGGCCTCCAACTTGTCGAGGAATGCCAAGCCCTCTCGGGCAGTCGCAACGGTGGTCTCCACATCCGTGGGAGAAGCCACAGGCTTGCGAAGCAGAAACATGAGTTCCCCCCACTTTTGCCCAAGGACCTGTACCTCAGCATCCACTGGTGTGGCGGCGGCTGCACTAGCCGCAGACGCAGCATCTGAAGTCGCGTCATCGGGGCGACTTCGCGACTTCCCGCGCACAATCTTCGGAGGAGGACGAAGCCATGGCTTCTTCTTCTTCTTTTTTAATGCTCTGCCGCGCCTCCCCTTGCCCCGGCGCCACGGCGGAACAGCGGATGACTTGGGGCCACCACCACCGCCGCCACCACCACCACCACCGCTGTCACCTCCACCACCATTGACGTTGCGACCGCCGGTGCTACTGGCGCCGCTGTCAACGGCATCAGCCCGCACTGCTGTTGGTATTGCTGTTGCTGCGACTGCCGTGGTCTTGCTGCTGCTTCGGGCATCGACGACGGCGTCAGAGTCCATCTCCCCCACCGATCCCGAGCAGGCACCGGTCACAGTCGGCGCTGCGGTGCCGTTGGAGGCTGCAGCGCCCCGAGCATCCGAAGCATGCGCATGGGTGGCGGACGCCACCGCCATCGAGGAGGTGGGGGGTGCAGCATGGGGCGCGAAGGGTGACACACGAACAACCGCTTGGCCTGCGCGACGTCCGTGGTACACATGCATGACTGGTTGTTGTGGGGCGTCACGTGACTTGCGCGATGCTTGCCTGTGGTTTTCCTTCTCCATGCCCTTCTCCTTTCCCTTCCCCTTTCCCTGTTGGTGTTGCTGTCGTCCTTGTTGTTGCTGTTGCGACTGTGATGACTGGACCTCCGTTTCGGAGGGTTGTGAGGCCGACTTCTGGCCCTGCTGAAGTCTCCATGGCAAGGGATCAAAGGGAGAACGCTCATGACCGCCACCATGAAAGCGCGGCTCTTTCCGGTCTGGCATGGTGGAGCCATTGCTTGCATGTTGCCCGGCACCACGACGCTGACTAGCAGCACCACGCGCGGCACGGCACCTTGAAGCTGTGGACTTCTTTGCAGGCCCCACGGCGTCGGCGGTGTGGGTGGTTTTGGTGACGGTGGCCTCGTTGACAGGCGAGCGCACGCCGGCAGCAATGTGGCGACGGTGGTGCGAGGCCCGGGCTTTGGCACGAATGGAGGCCACTGCCGAGTGGCGTTGTGAGGCATCGGGCTTGCGCGTCATGGTCACACGTGGTGACGGTGACGCCGGCAAAGAGGGAACCGGCGCAACAACGACAGGCCCTGCCCCGCCTGGCATGGTGTGCGCCGGGACCTGCTGGTCCGACGGGTGGCGTTCGCGTGCGGTATCCGCAGTCGACGCCGCGGGGACAACCGCTGTCATCTCTGGCGGTGGCGCCTTGGCGCACACCGGCGGAGGCGGTGGCGGTGGCGGGGAGTATGAACTGGCTGGCGGCGGCAAGGCCTTGGGGGGAGAAGAAGCCTGTGTGTCGGCACGCGGTGGCGCTGTGGAGACCGCTGCTAGAGCAGTGCCTGCTGCTACTGCTGCTGCTGCTGTTGTTGTTGCTGTGGTGCCAGTAACGAGCGCGGTAGTAGGTGTTGCCGCGGTGGAGGGTGCATAGTGGGTGGGGCTTCCACCTGGGGGATGACGGCTCCGCGTCGCGGCACCCTTCTCGGGCAGGGTGTTCTTCGCGTGTGCGTGCGAACCACCGCCATGACTGCTGTGTTGGTGCAGCAGCTGCAACTGACGGTGCCGCACCCGTGAACTCACGTCTTGGAGGGACGATCGGCGTCGGCGACGGCCAGACGAGCCGGACCGCTGTGCGCTGGATATTTTCCGCTTCAACAACGCCAGTTTGTTGGACGGTACCTTGGCCCCACCCGCTTCACCACCAGGGGCGCTTCCACCACCACCATCACCACCACCACCATCACCACCACCACCATCACCACCGCCACCACCGCCGCCACCAGGTGAGGCGCCAGGTGTCGTGATACCGGGTGGCGCGCGGTGGCCATGCGAGGCAAGTTGCTCGGCGGCGGAAACGGGGTGCTTCGCGGCGGCATGGTGCCTTGCGAAAACACCACTGCCGTGCTGCCCCGTGCTGGTTGAGGAACCCATGCTGTGGCTCGGCTCTGTGCTCCCGTGCTCCCCTGACACAACACGCTGTCTCTGGAGTCCATGCGGCATGCTTCGCGTTCTTTGAACGCCAGATTCTGCTGCCGCTCCGCGTGGCCCGTGCACAACGCGCTGTCGCTGTGGTCCATGCGGACAGCTGGACATGCTCCGAGTTCTGCGGACGCCTGCGGACTCTTGCGACCGCTGCAACGCGCCGCGTCGAGATGGCGAATGTGGGGACGGCGCATTTGAACCAACAACGGCACGCGCCGCGGACTGGATGCTCGAGGTCCGTGCCAGCGATCGCCTCGTTGATCGGTCGCGTGCCGAGCCACCCGACGCATGTACTGGACGTCTCAAAACAGACGCCATGCTTGAGAATTTGAACCACCGCTCTCCTCGCACGAGCTAGCGACCAGCGAGTGCAACACGCCGGGCTCAAGAAACCAATTCAACTCTGTCGCGCAGGGTCGCCTTCAGGGTAAAAATGAGGTTTCGCTATGGCAGTTTTGCAATGGGAGTTGCAAACGTTGATGCCGTTGCGTTGCGAGCGCAGCCACACGTGTGAGCAGTTTGACATCCCAGCCCAGTTGAGACTGCCTGTCAAGGTTTTGTCTCTACGCACCCCCAGCGGTGCTTCTCTTTCTCATTGCGAGCTCCATATCAACAGGACTGGTGGTGTGAGATTTCCACGCCTCCGTCGCAGCTAGCAGCTTCTCTTTCGTCGCGGTTGTGGCGAGCGCATCCAATCCAAACCACCACCAGCAACCATGTGTGGCAAGTGCTGCTGCAAGAAGAAGGTGGGCACCGAGGATGACATCATCTACGTGCAGCGTTCCGACCGCAAGTGCACAGACTGCCTTTTCTGCATTCTGTTCCTTGTCTTCTGGTTCGGCATGGTGGTCATTGCTGGCGTGGCGATCCCCGGCGGCGACCCCGAGCGTCTCCTGTACGGCGTAGACCACGAAGGCAAAGTGTGTGGCGGCTCGGACCGTGTGGATCAAAAGCACGTGTACTACCCGCGTATTACCGAGGACATCCTTAACTACGCGAAGAGCGGCGAGACAAACCCGCTGAAGATTAAGCTCTTCGGCATCTGCATGAACGGGTGCCCTGCTCTGGGCGACGTGGTGTGCACTTCAGCTGGTGAGGCGTCCATGACGTCACTCATCGCAGCCACCAACAAGACGCGCCTTGGGGTCATGGTTGACTCGTCCTCCTTTTCTTTCTGGGCGTCCCATCCATCGGATGTGAGCGCTGTGAAGAAGGGCTGCTGGGTGGTGCCTCTGCGCACGAAGGACTACTTCTTCCGCTGCCTGTGGCAACGCACCAAGACCACCAACGTGACGGTGTTCTGCGAAGAGCCGGAGAGCCTGCGTGGCGTGGAGCTCAACGACGACACGCCTGCCAACATCACCAACGCCTGTGTTGCAAAGCGCCGTCGCGAAGAGTCCGAAACCGTCGGCTCTGGTCAGAAGAACCCGCTGCTGGACCAGATGTTTGATGCTGTGGAACAAATGGGTCGCTACGTGTCTGACGCCCAGAAAGCCGTCCTTCCCATCATCATCTGCGGTGGCATCTTCGGCGTCATCATGGGCTTCATCTGGCTGCTGTTGGTGCAGGTCTTCGCCGGCTGCATGGTGTGGCTGACGGTGTGGCTTGTTATTATCGTGCTGTTCGCTGGTACCCTGTACGCCTACTTCAAGGCTGGTATCTTGAACCAAAGCGTGGTGAACAGTGTCACCAGCTCCTTCAATGACGCAGCGGGCACCAGCGTGGAGGTGGAGACGCCCGAGGAGCTGAACACTGCTGACAACAACATCAAGGACCGTTGGAAGTACTTTGCCTACTTCATGACCGGTGTGAGCGTCATCATCGTTCTCCTCATCATCTACCTGCGTAAGAAGATCAACCGTGCCATTGCCATGATCAAGGAGGCAGCGCGTGCTGTTCAGGCCATGAAGTTGATGATGGTGTTCCCGGTGCGTGTGCAGCTTTTGCTTGGTCCTCGCCCATCTGGCTTTCCCTTGTGCACATGTCTGACCTGACGGCTTGTGGTGGTGGTGATGTTGTTTGTATTTCATTTCACAGTTCCTTTCCGTATTGCTGATGTTGATTCTGTTGTCGTACTGGGTCACCGTGGCTGGCTACATCTACTCCAACGGTGACATCTCCACCGCCGACGTGGCTCTCAACGCCGCTGCCGTCATCAACGACGCCACCGCTCAAAACTTGCTGTGCGCCAAGGATGCTAGCGGCAACGTTAACGCCACTTCGTGTGTCGGCCTGGACGCCGCCGCTTCCTTCGATGCCAAGTCGATCAACAACTACCTCCTGCTGTACCACTTCTTCGGCCTGCTGTGGACCACGAACTTCATCCAGGGTTTCTTCACCATGTGCATTGCTGGTGCCGTGTGCATCCGCTACTTCAGCACCAACAAGCGCCACTCTCACAAGGTGCCGGTGTTTGAGGCCATTCGTACCACCGTGACCAAGCACCTGGGTTCCATCGCGTTTGGCTCCATGGTCATCGCCATCGTGCAGCTCATTCGTGCCATCCTCGCGTACTTGGACCGCAAGAGCAAGAAGCTGCAGGACGCCAACATGCTTGTGAAGTACCTGTTCAAGTGCCTGGCCTGCTGCTTGTGGCTGTTCGAAAAGTGCATCAAGTACGTGGCCACGTCCGCTTACATCATGGTCGCCATGAAGGGCAAGTCGTTCTGCCCCGCCGCCATGGAGGCGGTGAAGCTCCTGATCGGCAACCTGGCGCAGGTGGGCGTGCTCAACGTCATCTCGGCCTTCCTGTTCGTGCTGGGCAAGCTCCTCATCGTGGGCTCTTGCGGCTTCCTCGTCTTCGTGTGGATTGACAACGACTCGACGTACTCCGAGGGCGAGAAGGAGCTGTACTCGTTCTGGGTGCCCGTCCTGCTCACGGTGCTCGTGGCATACGCCATCGCCGCGGCGTTCATGAACGTGTTGGGCCTCACCATCGACACGATCCTTCTGTGCTTCTGCGTCGACATCGGGCGTGATGGCGCCGGTTCTGCGGTACGACGACGGGTTGAGTCGGGGGGAGGCTGCGTCGTTTGTTGTGTGTGGGGCTGTTTGTTTCTCACGCGGTTCTGTGTTTTCGTCGTTTGTCACGCCGTGTGGGGTGCTGCAGGCCAAGCCACTGTACGCGTCGAAGTCGATGCTGAAGGCGATGAACAAGGGTGACTCTGTCTCGCACGAGGACCAGGCCCATGAAAGCCGGTACGTTGTGCTGATGCTGTCGCGTCCTGCTTGGTGCTGTGTGTGCCGCATGCCATCTCACCTTGGTGTGTGATACGTGAACGCGTCGTTTTCTTTTGCACAGACGCGACTCCTTGAGCAAGTCACTCGGCAAGCTGGATCCGATGCCGTAGTCACCCAAGCGTTGCGAAAGAAACTCGTCAGCATATGGGGTTTCTACATGTAATATTGCCATTCTATGTCACTTCTCAAAGCAGAAAGGAAGGGAAACAAACACGTGGTGTGTGACGCTTGTGTTGCGTGCGCGCGCGCACACACACACACGCCTGGCGTTGGCTGGAAGACGCTATCCCCACGTGGCCGAGGGCCAAACAGAATAAATAACGGCGGGCGGGGGAATCAAACTCGGAGGGAGTTCCATACCTGCGGTGGGCACGGCTGTGGCCGCCGCTGGGATTGGAACCGCCGCTGCAATCGGAGTGTCAGCCGCGAGCGGTGGAGAGGCCAGGGGCTGGGGGACTGTCGTCCACACGAAGGGTCGTCCTGGATCTTCATGTGCGTTGTTGTGTGCTACTGAAGGTCGTGCAATGCTCGCCAAGCGCTGCTTTTCGGCTGGCACGTTGCGAGCCACACAGGTGAAGGCCAGCCCACGCTATCTAACAAGCAACCTCAACGTACCACGGACGGATGCATACCACTGCTTCACATTGTTACGGTGGTTGCGCCCTTGAAAATGGCGGCGGCGCGCCCCTGGATTATCCTTAAACTGCACTTCACAATAATCACAGTGGTACAACCCCTTCGGCATTGCCTGTCGCTGCGAAGACAGCTAGCAACATCAGCTTGCCCATGCATCCTTCTGCATGTGCCATAAAATGTGTTGTTTTATGTTGTTGGGTCCCGCTGCCGCAAGTGTGAGCCAGTGGCACACACGGAGCTCTTTGTCTCAGCACGTCAGGCCCCCGCATAAGAATCGGGAAAAGATGGTGCAGTGGTAGCCTTGTATTATGAGGCTGTGAGGCATCAGTACCGTGAGGGTTTCGCCGCGTGCAACCCACCGGCACGTCACTCGCTTGCACACGGAACAAGCGGTCACGTGTGCCCAGCTGCCATGAAGCACCGGCGCCCCTCCTCCTCCACCATCTGGTTTGAGGATGAGATCGAGGAGGACATCCGGCAGTGGCGAAACGTTTCAGCCCGTCGCTGGATGCTGTCACGAAGCTCCCAGTTGGCTGGGCAGCCGCCCAGTCCTTGGAAATGGTGGCAATTGTGGCGTTGGGCGACGCGTGGCTTGATGTTTGACGCCTCGTTCGCAGCCTTCACACGCCGCCATGGCGGCATGGACCCCCGCTGCCTGGCTGCCGTTGTGTTAGATGGCTTTGTTCCGGGCGGCGCCCCCCGCAGGACGCGGGCGACGACCGGGGCCGACGAAGAGGATGCCCGCACCGCTGCGCGCCGGGACCGCATTTTTTCCATGCTCCGCGCGCACCCCTCCATGCCCGTGGTGCGGTTGCTGGGATGGGGTCTCAGCAAGGTGTGGCGCCGCATGTTTTCTGGGGTGCTGGTGGAGGAGACGGGGCTGCAGCGGCTGCGGCACGTGCTGCGGCGCCTGAGCCGGCATCCGTGCCCGGACGGTGGTCGGCGCACTGCGGTGGTGTACCTGCCCACCCACAAAAGCCACATCGACTACCTCCTGCTGTCGTACGTGTGTTTTGGGTATGATCTACCCCTGCCTCACATTGCGGCGGGAGACAACCTGAACATGGCTGTGATTGGCTCCATCCTCTCCCGAGCCGGGGCGTTCTTCATTCGCCGGTCCTTTCGCGGCGATGTGGAGTACCGAAATGTGTTGATGCAATACATTTTTGTGCGTGTCACGTGCGGTGGTTGTTCCCACTTGGCATGCATGTTCCTGACAGCTGCGGGGTGTGCCTGTGCCTGTGCCTGTGCCTGTGCCTGTGCCTGTGCCTGTGTTTGTGTTTGTGCCTGTGTTGTGGCGTGTGGCAGGACCTGATGCGTGGCGGTCGGGTAATGGAGTTCTTTGCGGAGGGTGGTCGCAGTCGGCACGGCGCTGTGGCTGAACTCAAGCTTGGCCTCATTGGCATGTTGATTGAGTGTGTGTGGCGACGGCAAGTGAAAGACGTTGTCGTCGTGCCCGTGGGGTTGGACTATGACCGCGTCCCGGAAGCATCGTCGTATGCGGCTCAGCTTCTTGGAAAGCCCAAGGTAGGGGTCACGGCTTGGTGTTTGTCTGTGTTAGATTGTACTTGCTTGTGCGTCATCCGACATCTTTTTGTTGTTGCATGAATAGACGCCCGAGTCGTTGGGACACATTCTACGATCCATTCCTGGCGTGTTGCATCGCGTAAGTACATGCATTCGTTTGTTGGTGTCGCAGTTTTGCTTTTTTCTTTTGTGTTGATTGCCGCTTCACGGGTCGAGATACTTGCGTGCCGGAGTGAGGGCTGCCGTGCTCGCACCGACGCCACCAACGACCTTTCTCACCTCTGCGCGTGGCGTGGCACGACACAGGACCACGGTGCCATTTCCGTTCGATTCGGGGAGCCACTGTCCATCCGCGTGCTGATTGCCTCGATTTGGGGCACCGCCGATGTCCACCGCCCCGAAGACGTTCGGCACGGTGGCGCCCGCCCAGACCACCAGCGCCACCACCACCACCAGCGCCACCGCCATCGACACCGTCGACACGCAGGCGCACGGCCACCGCGCTCGTCGCCTTCGCTTCGCCGCTACCGCAGCTCCCCTGCACGCTCCACCTCCACCTCCGCGTCCTCCACCTCCACTGCCACTTCCGGTCCCCCCTCCCCTGGCAACGGTGGCAACGGTGGCAACGGTGGCAACGGTGGCAACGGTGGCACCGGTCCCTCCTCCCCTCCCCCTGCCAACTCTCCACCACGACGCGGAACGCGGGGACGAGGGGGCATGCGCCGCGTGCGTTCTCGGTCTGTCATGGCCCGCTTCCTGTCGTCCGATCAAACCCCGCCGCTGCCGCCGCTGCCGCCACAGCCCAGCCCCCCTTCCGTGGGCGCCTCGGACGACATGTCGGTCGGCGAAGACACCACCACCGACGAGGACGAGGACCGTGTCTCCGATGGCGGCACAGAACACGGCAGTGGTGCCGGTTCCGTAGGCGCTGGTGGTGCTGGTGGTGGAGGTGGTGCTGCCGCTCATGGTGGGTGGGCGTCCTCCGGCGGTGACGACGTCTCCACAACGGGCCGTCACAGTGTCCACCACCCAGCCTCGTTGTCAACATCATCATCGTCATCAGGCCGCCGTGGCACCGGGACGTCGTCACACAGTAGTGGGGGCGCAGGCGAGCTGGCTGGGCGGCGTGGCAGCGACTCAGGTGACCAGTTGCTGCCGGGGACCGCCGGTGGAACTCCGCGCCTGTCCAAGCGCCACTTGACAGGGGTGCCGCACGGACGTGTGCACGGCTTGGCAGAGCAAGGCGTGCACGCGGCGGCCGCGTCCCTTCCGTTGCGGGCGTATCGCATCCCACGCCGCCGCGACCGCCGCCGCTCGCGCAGCATCGAGGCCTACCCGTCCATGTCGTCGGTCTCGTCCCATGTCACCGTCCCCTCCTCCGCCCCGCCCCGCGCCCTTGCCAACGGCACTCGCCTGTCCATCGCCATCCGCGAGGCCAACGATGAGGGGTCGGCGGGTGTCGATGGCGGGCAGGGCGCTGGCGCAGCCGTGGAACGTGGGGGTGCTGGCGGGGTGGAGCCTGGCAACGGCAACCCCGTGGCGCCCCACCTCCAACGCGCCATGTCCTCGACCCGCTCCAGTGGCTCCACGCCGTCCATGTCGGACGCTGAAAGTGCCGCAACGCCCACCTCGTTCCCCACACAGTCTCGCCGGCGAGGGCTGTCGCTGGCGGTCCAACGCTCGCTGCTCATCCTGCCACCGGCCTCCTTGGTGCGGGCAGTGGGCCGCGTGTTGTCGAAGCGCCTGATTGCCACCACCACGCTGCCCATCACGGCGCTGTTTGCCACGGCGCTGCTGTGCAACCTCAAACGCCCTGTTGCGGTGCCCCTTCCCCATTTGGTGGGGCGTGTTGCGCAGCTGCACGCTGTCGCTGTCGCCGCGGGGGCTGTCCTGCCGTGCGACAACGCGGGACTGCTGCCTGCCGGTGTGAACGACCCGACGCCGGCGGCCCAGTTGTCTGGACCCGCCTTCGAGGCGTACCAACGCCTGTCAGCGTTCACCACGCCGCTGCACAGCAGCTCCACAAATGCGACCGGTGCCCGGGCCAAGAAGGTACACAGTGCCACCCCGCCGCCGCCTTGCCCCGACGGAGCGGACAGCGGCACGTTTGATGCCCGCTGGGTGGTGGCTCGGTGCCTGGCGCTGTTGTCGCACCTTGTGTCCGTGGAGCGCTGCGCTGTGCCGCTGCTGTTGTGTGGCGGCACATGCCACCCCATGTCGCCCTGCGTGTGGGAACCTGCCGGTGCGTCATCTCCAGCCGCGCGCGCGTGCCCGCCTTCGTGTAGCAGCACCGTGCCGCCCTCCCGTGTCCCCACCAACGGCTCCGAGGTTGATTTCGTGGTGTCTTGCAAGAGCGCGGACCCGTTGACGGTGGTGGAGCTCCGGTACTACGCCGCGCAGGCCACCCGGTTCTTGGCGCCGGAGGCCGTACGTGCCGCGGTGCGGTCGGTGGATGGGCTGTGGCAGAGGCGCAACCAGGCACACGCCCCGCCGCTCCCCCAGCACGATGACAACACTCCCCCAGTGGCGGCGTACACTGGCAGTGCGTTGACCCATCCACCGCCCCTGGTTGCCGTACCCGGTGACAGGCTGGACAACGGCGGCGATGATGATGACGACGGTAACCCCCGGGCGTGTGATGAACCACGTGTCGTGCCCGCCAGCTTCGTGCCCGCCACAGGGTCGCTGACCAGCGGCAGTGGCAGCGGCAGCGCGACCGGCACCGACCACGCCATGTCCCTTTCTTCCTCCACGGTCGCGTCGGTGTCGGGAGCTTCTTCTTCTTTGTCCGAACGCGCAGCTGTCGGCCGCACCCGTGCCAGCGGTCCGCTTGCCATCACCGTGCCGAGTGGGTGGATGGGGCCGGCAACGCTGCCGCCATCTGCCCGCGTGTTGGGCCGTTTTCTTCAGGCTGAGGTGCCCGCTCGGGAGCAGTACAGTTCCTCTCCCACCCCATCCCCCAGTGAGGATGATGATGACAACGACGGCTTTGACCTGGGCCGTTACAACACTTGCAGCCGAAGATCGCCGTCGCCCGTGTCTCTACCCAGCAATGTGCTGCTTTCTGTCGTGGCGCCCTTCTTGGACGCTGCGTGGCTGGTGGCGGTGTCCCTCCAGATGATTCTTCCCCCGCACAAGTCTGGCATGGAGGTGCGCAGGTTCATGGCACGTTGCCAAACCGTTGGCCGCGAACTGTTTTATCAGGTATGTGCACACGTGTGGTGTGAAGATCGCACGGCTGTGGTTGTTGCCTCACACGCGCCGCCTTGCAGGGTCGTTTTGTCCATGCGGAAGCCATGACTACCCATGCCATTCGTTCTGCGTTGCTGGCATGGAAGACGACGGACTTGGTGAACATTCAAACAGTGGTGCGTGGCTGTTTGGGGCTTGGTGCCTTCCAGCAGCGTCGGTCGCGCTCTGCCTGATTGTGTTTGCTGTCGTTCTTTCGTTTCATTTCAAAATCAACTGGCTCACCGATGGTGCAACCACTTGGCAGGAGGTTGAAACCAGCACTGCGGTTGTGACAGGAGCGTCAAAAAAAGGAAAGAAGCGCGAGCGCGTCAAACGTGCTGCTGTTCAGCAATGGGTGGCGCTTGCACAACGTGTGTGTCCTTCCATCCCTGTTGCACGCAACAGTGGAGTCCAACGCTTGCGTGATGCCTCCTTCAATGCTCTTCTGATGTGTCGGGTGCCCCCACCGATCGTTGTCTCGAACTGGAGGCGCGGCACTGAACCGCGTGAACCCCGCCCCAACCCCGTGATGGGGAACAGTCCTGGTCGCCACACCTTTGCGTTGACGTGGGTTCCACGTGAGGTTGTTGTCGGTGCGGGCATGCTGCGTTTGGGGCCCCAGCGTTACATTTAGTCGAGTCAGTCAGCCTTTCACTACCGCCTTTCTGGCTCATGTTGTGTTGTAGGCTTTCCCGCTGTTGTGTGGGAGGCAGTATAGATAAAAATCGAAGCAAATCGTCACGACAGTCACTACGAATGTGCGTGCAACATGGGATTTCCACTCATGCAACCAATACATGTGGTTCGTTGGTCACCAGCTAGTTGATGAAACCACCAGAAGGGGCAACAAAAATCAGAGAAACAATCATCGTGCAAATCAGCCATCCTAGGGTCAAAGGAAGCACATATTTGATCAAGCGCGCTTCATTCCCTCCGATACCCTTCATGAGGGTGATCTGCACAAAGACATTCATTCACCCGAAACACGCACACAATCAGCAAACCAACCACTAATACACGGAACAGATGGTGACGCACCACAATGGCGTTCATCGGAGCAATGATTTCTCCCGCAGAGGCACCGAGAATATTGGTCGCCGCAATCTCGTACACAGTGTTGGCACCAGGTGCCACGAGCCCAAGGTCTTTCGCGGTTGTCACTTGCAGGCGACCAAACAGGAAGTTTGACGTGGTCGTACTGCCCGTCAGGCCAGACCCCAGAGTACCTGCAGTTCCAACCCAAGCATCCAAAGCACTTCCAAATGAGCCACGCCACCAGCCCGCTCGCATGCGTGGTCAACGCAGCAAGCGGCTCTGGTTAATGCGACGCACCAATCACGGGCATCAGGAGCACGTAGAGCTCGGGGACACTTGACAAACCGTCCACCAGGAAGTCGGCCACCACTACACCGCCGCAGCAAGCTGATGTGAGCATGGGCCGGACACACCGGTGATACGACAAGCAACGAAGGTAGTAAACACACCTTGAATCATGCCGAACTTGTCCATCAGCTTAGCAACGGAAGCAAATGCAGTAATACTGGCGACGACTGGCATAACATCTGAGACAGCTTCCTTAAACGCAGCCAGCAGAACCTGCTTGCGCTTCTCGTTCGAGTTGTTCATGGCATGGTTCTGTGCAACAACGTTTGTTCACCATAAGCCACCTTGAAACATGTTGCACTTGCAGGCGGCCCAACACACGCACCTTCTTGCGAACTTCACTGAGCGACAGCTGCAGCACACGGTGAACACGAGACACCAAGCGAACTTTGTTGCGCGCGTAGTTGCGGCGAACGGTGCCTGGGCTGTTTTCCCATTCCGCTGTCCACACATTCAGAGTCCCGTCGTCGAGTGGCAAGCCGGACATCAGCGGTGCCTTGCCCTGACGAGGATCTGGTGGCGGAACAAACTTCGTGACGAAGGGTGTGACAGTGGCGATGACCGCAACGATGACACCGGAGTGCCACAGCCACGGAATGTGGCGCTTGAACTTCAAGCCACCCGAGTCAACGTTCCACACCCACGGGTTGAGGATCTGCGCTGGAATATCAGCTGATGGAGGCGCACATGTGGGCATGCAACGCCCGAAACACACGTCATGAGCATAGCGAGTCACCACGCAACACCCAAGAGGCAGAACGTACAACCCACACCCCAGTCGCCAATTAAACCCTCTTCGACGTAGGGAATTAACCGCATGACCAAAAGCACGGAGATGAGGAGAATGAAGGGAGTCATGTAGCCACGCTTTTTCATCGACGGCCAAGAATAATGGCCCCACTGGTGTGTTGAGGCGGTGCATGTGTTAGGGTAGGCGTGTGCACCAACCAACGAGGCGCATTGAACGATGCACATCCAACGCACGTTTTCCACAGCAATGTACCAAGCGAGTGACAAGCCTCCTGCTGTGAGGCACGGGAGCTCGGGTCCGATGAGCCACGACGTCAGCCACTGAACCAGCGAGTAGCTGCGGACACCATATCATCAGAGCAAGAAGAACACCAAAACAAAAAGAAGCAATGAGCGACGCGAGTTGGTGCCTACTCTACACACGTAACGAAACACTCACACGAAGCCCGTGCTGAGCAAGATCGGCATCTCGGGCTTGAGCTCAATCAACTTCGCTTTGATGGTGGGTTGGCGGGAGTACAGCATAGCCTGTGGAACGAAGGCGCAACGTCACTACAAGGCCACGAGGTCCAATGCACACGCACGGCACCTACCATGATCAGAGGCGACACCCACGAAAAGATGAAGAACTGAAGGGAGAACAAGCGACCAATGTGGCGACCACCGTACTCCACGTCATTCGGGTGATCAAACGCCAAATCTTGGATATCCTCCGCAATGGTTGTCACACTGTGGGAAGATCGAAAGACACGCAAACCGCCACATGTTTGAGAACGTGATCATACGAGGCTATACGACAAGCTAATTCGACCCCGGACATACCAGATACCAAGCAAGTTGAAGGCCGAAATCAGGGCGTTACCAAACAAACAGATAGTTCCAATGCGGAAGTTCGCCTCCAAGCGCGCCTTGCCAAACAGATTGCTGGGGTTCATCTCGATCAGAATCGCACCAGCGACAATGTAGTTGCTTCCACCAGGCGCCACAACAGCCAACAGAATTGCAAAACTGAAGGCTGGAGGGTGGCATGCGCACGATGTGAGCGGGGACAGGGAATATGCCTCACAAACCAAAAACACGTACCAACCACGAGAACCTTTCGCGTTGGCGTTTTGGCGAGCTTTGAGAACTCCATGCGCATGTTTTCGACGAGACCCCAGAGTTCCAGAACACGCATGAAGTAGAACGCAGCAAACACGTTGAAAACGTCTGCGTGACACAACGCAGCCACAAATACAAAGCACAGCAGGTGCCGGCACACGAGTTGAGACGCCACCGAAGGAGCACAATGCAGGCGTAACACAAACGCGTAACTGCGTACATTCGACAATTGCCCAAAAGAATCGATCAAGAATGATGAGGGTCGCACCGCCCATAACTGCCGGAAGCGTGTTGTTGTCCGCGAAGAACTCGGCATCACGAAAGAACAGGCTTCCCAGCAGAACCGAGTACACGGTCGAGAAGGGTGCCACATAACGTGAAGACAGCTTGAAACTCAAGATACCCTGGCACCGCGCACAATTCAGGGTCATACCAACGCGCACAATGCACACGAAGCTGTCAACAACCACGCTTACCTCGAACACAACCACGATGGGGATGAGACCGATCAGCACCCTCCACCCTCGGGCCAAGGGCAAGAACATTTCGGGGTCCTTGGTAGTGCATACTTTGGTGCATGTGTTGTTCAGGCACGCCATTGTAGTGGCGTTGATGTCGAGCTGAATGGAGGAAGTTGCAGTCGCTGGGGTTTGGAACACGCAAACCGTCGTACCAGATGCGGGATCCTGAGTACACACCACTGAGGTCACTGACTGCCCGACCATGCCACGATCCCTGTATTCTACGTACCAATTCACGCTGTGTGGAGGCAATGATTGGGAGCAAGAAGCACCAAGACAGGACGACGACATCCACAAAGATGCGCACAAACCGCCACTTGCTGGGAGGACCCTTGGGCTTGTCATCCTCATCATCACTCTCTTCGCCCAGCACGGTGCGCACTGCCTTCTGGAACTTTTGTTTCGCGGTTCTCTCCGGTGTGTCGCTGTGCACGTCACCGCTTTTGGCCTCGGCAATGCCACCCTGCTTCCCCTCGCCCTCCGCATCCACATCAATGCTGACATCCGTGGCGTCAGCGGCGCCCTCATCAGCTCCTTGGACGGGGGCTGGAGCAGCAGACGACGGCGCAGGTGTTGCAGCACTACTATTTTCGGCAGAGACACTCGCGGGTGGCGCCTCAGTCCCATCCTGTCCGTCAAGCACGTCAAGCACTGGTGAAGGTGGTGTAGCGTCGGTGGTGGTGGGTGCCACGTCGGCTGTGGCACCCGGGCCAGCAAGAGGAGTGGACATCGCGACTTCCGGCGTCAACTCGCTGGCGCTAGCAGGTTGAGGGGTAGCTACGACAGCTCCGTCGAGTACAGCGTCGCTTGGGGAACTCATCGTCACAGACCCAAGCTCAACAACCACAGCCTGCACCTTGTTGGCTCATCGAGCCGAGCAAACGCTTTTGTGTGCGCATTTGACGTGACATTTGCAACGATTTGTTTTCGTTTTGGTGCGAGCTACGCCCAACGTTGCGTCGGCGCTGCGATGGAACGGCCCGTCCAATCAAGGAAAGCAGCTCTGTCGGTCCAGGAAAGAGCCTCATATATCACTACGCCTGCACCTGGAGTCACCTTTGTAAAGCCAGTTGGGGTTACGGTCACAGGCGTTGCTGCAAAGTGCAACCACGAGTCCTGTGAGCCAGGCTGCTGCCCACTTCCGAAATCGTTTGGGAGAGTCGCGAGGTAAACAGCCACGACATCATACCAGACATCTGTGTGAGTGCCATTTCCTGGTTGCCTGAAAGAGGGGGTCCAGCGGACAAGTCAACACAACCAACAACAAGAACAAGACACCCGGAAGGCGCTTCGTACCACCAACAGTTGCAGTTCGCCATCCACCAAACATACGACTGAGCCAAGACTGAAGCTAAAGGGGTCGGATTGGACACCCAGTCATTGAAAGACTGTCCTTGCAAAACTGCGGTGCCACATGTGTCCAGCGGAGTCGCCACAACAGACCATCCTGCCTCGTACATCATGCGCGTGCAACGCGGGCACACCTTGACGTTGTCTGCGCTTGCACAAAGATCATCAGCGCTTAAACATCGGCCAAACCGAAACAGCAGCAACGCGCGTCCCCAACGTCTTCTCACATTCATTTGTTGGCGTCGGTGAGTTGTTGTACCCACGGTGGATCGAGCCGGACATGGCTCGGACGCGGCACTTGGCAACAAACGACGGTCCTCCCCGTGCAAGCAGAGCTGGGAAGTTTGTTGCGGGCGCAATAGCGACAATGGTGACATTTGCACTGCTGGCTCGCACAATATCAATCGCCGCGCCGATCCCATCATGGTACACCACTCCGGGATAATCCGACAACGAGAAGGAAGAGGCCCAGCCATACAATGGGGTCACTGTCTTGTTGGCGTTGGCGACACCCACACCTGGACAAAGAAAGAAACAAGTCAAACACGGTGACTCCCAATGGTACAAACAAAAAGACAAACACCACGATACGAGCGGACCAATGGGGATATCAGTGCGGTTGATCGCCGTCAGATACTTGGCAACGACTTGCGCGCGGGCCGTCGTGTCACCAGTGGCCGTGAGTCTTCACATGAAACGCCAAACCAAGGCAAATCAAGACGCAAAAGAGCGATGCAATGGCGGCACTTGGGTGAAGCGTGGGACGTACATGAGGCGCACGTCAAGTTCCGGGCGCTGCAACGCAACTGCGATTGCCGCGCTGTCATCAAACACTGAGCCAACATCGGTGTCGATGATTACAGGTGTCGGTGAGCTAACCACAGCACCTATAAACAGCACTACAATGCTGATAATAAGCGGGACACGCCTGGCCATGGCAACGGTCGCGTGTTTGACACTAGAGCATCCGACACAAAACGAAGTAAGCAGGTGCCAAGAACACCGTGTGCGTGCACTTCGCGGACCGCTGCTTCAACATGCAACACTTGCAAAAAATAACAAAAAATGTACCGACTGCGGGGATCGAACCCGCGACCACGAGATTAAGAGTCTCGCGCTCTACCAAACTGAGCTAAGTCGGCGTGTTTGCACAAGGTAACTCGTGCTGCACATATATTTAGATGGTACGTGCCCGCCTAGTGCGACTGCAGCTGCTGTAGGTTGAACTTTGACAACAACTCAATGAACGCATCTTCATTGACCCAATGAGTAAAGCAAAGTACGTAGGTGACTATGTCGTCACTCACAGGCTTGGGTCTGGCTCGTTTGCCACGGTGTACCGTGGTCAGCACAAGACAACTGGCGTTGTGGTCGCTATCAAAGCCATATCGCTCAGTCGGTTGGACCGCAAGAGCTTGGAGAACCTGGAGGGTGAAATATCCATCATGCAGCGCGTGAATCACCGTAATATTGTCCGCATGTTGGATATCAAGGTATGGTTCAAGCGACCGAAGCCATTGTGCGGCCTAACCACCTTCGTATGATCCGCAGAAAAGCGAGAACTTCATCTACCTCATTCTCGAGTACTGTGGGGGTGGCGACCTCTCCAGACTGATCCGCAAGCATGGTCCACTGTCGGAGAACAGAGCCAAGCAGCTCATGCGGCAGTTGGGTTCGTAGTTATGTCGTTGAAGGGTAGTATTCGTGTTTGCGTGCTTGAAACGACGTTCACCCTGGGTGCTTGTTCTCCAGCCGCGGGGCTGCACTTCCTTTGGTCCAACAATCTCATCCATCGTGATCTGAAGCCTCAGAACCTGCTCTTGACCTCGAACGGGCCCGATGCTGTCCTAAAGATTGGTGCGTATTGCCTGGGCATGTCGTGATGAGCGGTTGCAGTGCTCACATTGACATCGAACGCTGCAGCGGATTTCGGGTTCGCGAGGCAGCTCGCTGTGGCTGCAATGGCAGAGACGTTGTGTGGATCTCCACTGTATATGGTACGCACGCGTGCAGGATACCGACTCATTCACGTGTCTCTAACACATTTGTCCCTCCAGGCTCCGGAGATTTTGCGGTTCCAAAGCTACGACGCGAAGGCGGACCTGTGGTCAGTCGGAACCATTTTGTTTGAGATGATTGCGAAGCGGCCTCCGTTCACGGGGGCTAATCACATGGAACTGTTGAAGAACATCGAAACACAGGAGCTCCGTCTCCCTGATGGGCTTGTTGTGACGGACGGGTGTTTGTATGTTCTGCGTGTACGTCCCCACCCGACACACCAACACACCCGCTGCCTAGTCGTGTGTGCTCAGCGTCACCTCGGGTGTTGCTTTGTGCAGGGTCTGTTGAACCGCAACCCCGCTTTTCGCATGTCATTCCAAGACTTTTTTTCGTGCCCGTTTATTGATTTGACGGGCGGGCGCCCCGATGTCCCACCCGGTGCGGCGGGTGGCGCCGGTGCGGCGACAGGTCCGGTCAGGACGCCGCCACCCGGTGCTGCGTCCACGGCCGGAGCCAAACAGCAAAGCGGCGGAAAGGCAGACGAGGATAGCAGCGGCGCAGCCGGTGCTGCTCGTGCCGCGAGTGCCGCGGCTAACACCGTAGTCACCACCGATGTGGGTGCTGGCGCGGGTGGAGCCACAGCCCAACCCCGTCCTGTTCCAGAGGCTGCCTCCACCGGCGCGCAAAGCTCAAGAGAGTCTCCAGCCCCCGCCACCACCAGCCCCAGTGCCCCCAGGCCTCCTGCCACCACAGTGCCTGCCGACAGTATGGTACAACCACCACGAGTCCCACCTCCGCAGATGAAAGCTCAAAGTGGTAGACCCAGTCAACCGCCAGAATCCCAGTCGAGCAGACAATCGAGAGGAAGTAGCGCGTCAGACAAAGCAGCTCGAAAGCAGCACCGTGACGCCAGAAAAGGTATGTTTGGTTTGTTGCCAGGAACCGTTGTGTGGGGCACCATGGGCACCTGTGTGTCGATCAGTCACCCCCATGCTCCTGGTCTCCAGTGTCTGCGCTACGAACACCCGAACGCCGACCACGGAGACGACGCTCCACTCCAGCGATCACGTCACCCATTGTCCCCGCGAACCTGTCTGTGTTTGGGGTCGAACAAACGGCTGAAAGCGCCAGCCAACCACCCTCTCCGTCATCTGACGCAAATGCTGGTTCCCGTTTCTTACTGAACTCCAATGACTGTAGTGGTCGGAGCCGGAAGTTACGGAGCCTGCAGCCCGTTCCCCATTTGTGCGTGTGTGTGCGCGGCTTGTCGCCTGGATAGCATGTGCACATCGCTCACTCGAGTTTCACCACACCCACCACCTCTGTGCTTCGCTTCCGTTGGGGTGTGTCATCAGGTCGTCACGACCCCACCCCACCACGTCTCCTGATGGTGCTGCAGCTGCTGACACCGGGCGGGCTCTTCCGCCACCCCCTCGATCTGTGAGTTCTCGGAACCATCTCGCGTCGCGTCGTCGCCATGTGTCCACCCTCGCAATGCGCCGCTCGGCATCAGCTTCTTCGCTGTCAAGCGAACGTTCCAGCCCTGCACGTCGTCTTCCCAGGGTCGGTTCGGGGGGAAGTGGTGGTGATGGCGATGCAGCGCACCTTGCCACGCCGCCACGAAGATCGGTATCAGTCACTTCACTGCTCGACATGGTGGGCCGCGTGTTAGCGGCTACCCCCGATCGCGACAGCGGTAGTCCCGGATCAGGATCTGCAACCGCGTCACCGCTGGCAGTTAGTGGAGGCGATGTTACCACGGGGAGGCCGCACCATCTGCCACCGGGCGGTGTGCGTGGTAGTGTCCTATCCGGTGGTGCTACCGCGGGTGTCACGCTTGGACACCCACGCACCAAATCCTCCCCCTTTGGTGATGGTGCTGACAGTGCAGGTGACCAGAGGGGTGGAGCACAAGCAGGTGGCGGAGGGGGGACTGGCAACAGCGGTGCCGCCACTGCTGTGACTGCACCCCAGCGTCCACCCGGACCTGATCCGCTTGCTTCCGGCAAAGGTGCACGCGCCGCCGCCTCAAGCCAGCCCGGGTTGAGCAACAGCGACAGTTCGTTTGTGTTAGTCCGCCCGGAAGATGCTGCCCCCGGGACCCCCACTTCACGTCATGCACCGCACCTTTCATCGCTCACAGCGTCTGCGATAGTTGCCGCGGCCTCAGAGCACCTGTCCGAGCCTGATGCAGATGCTGCAGCACAAGACTTGGGCGCCCCTTTCAATGCTGTCGGTGGGGGCGACTTCCACACGTCCCTACCGCACCGAGACCGCAAGGTGCTGAAAAACACCTTCCGCAACGCATATGCGCTGGGGCTACAAGCCAGCGCCGTGACGGAGCTCGCGTACCAAATCGAAGGACTTCGGGTGAATCCTTTGTCCGCTTACGCTGGAGGTAGCTCCCCGAAGCTTGGGTTTGGTGGGTTCCTCGCCATGCCACCGTACGTTGGTGCATCGCTGCTCTATGGAAACGCCGCAAGTGCTCACCCGCAACGCTGTGACAGGATGGTACCCAACCTGCAGGAAGAAGAACGCATCATTGCCCTTCGGCGGGCCCAAGCCCTGTCGCTGTACAACATGGCGCTGGCCCTGTTCCACGAGGGGCTACAAGAGCGCGCCAACCTTCCCCACCACCTTGCGGTTCTGGTTGTCTCCACAGATGGCGGGCAGCATGACACAGCGTCTGACTCACGACGGCGTGGTTCCCTTTCCACTGGCTCTCACCGCATCGTGCAGCGCTGGCGCACAATGCACGCGTGGCTTGTGACGTGCTGTGACAGGTGTCTGCAGCTGGCAGAAGACTGCTCCGCTGCGATCCCACATGACTTTGAGGGTTTGGTTCGCGAAGACGAGTTGTTGCATGCTCACGCGTTGCGTGTGGGCGCCCGCACGAGCGTAAAGGAAAACCTCCTCCGATCTGCACTGGACCGTGCTGTTGCCGTGTCCACCTCTGTAGAGGGGAGACGGAGCAGGGAGGGACCAGCGGGGAGTAGCGATGCGACACACACTGGCAGCGACCCTTCGTCGCCTGTGCTTCCGTCGTGGGATGAGATGGCGGTGGAAGCGAAGCAATTGAGCAAGGATTACTCCCAGGGTGCGCTGCTGCTGCGGGTGTTGTCGAGGCTGTCTCTGACGCAAGCAGATGAAGCAAAGCTCGCAAGGCTCTCCCGGGCATTTGGTAAGCGGTTAAAGGCGGTGAAAGGACTGCGGTCTGAACTATCTTTGAGACGAGAGGTGCTTCAGCTGCGCTAGAGTGCGGGTGGTGTGCGAACAACAACATGCAAAATCCACTGCTGATTATTGAACACCTCCCACACACCATGGTCTAACTCCACAAGCTCCCCGAACTGCTATCCGTCCCTCTGGTCGCTACGGATCCCTGCGCTAGCTCTACAACTTTAGAACAGGTTAAAATCGATCGTTGGCCCCGCCTGTGACGCAGGTGCTGGGGCAGGCGCGGGCGCCGGTGCAGGCGCAGCCATGCCTCTCATCATACCACCCATGGCCATGCCGCCATTCGCTGGCACCCCACGCATGCCACCCATGCCACCCATACCACCCATGCCGCCCATGCCGCCCATGCCACCGGCGGCCATACCACCTGCAGCCATGCCACGCATGCCGCCCATGCCGCCCATGCCACCCATGCCACCCATGCCGCCCATGCCGCCCATGCCGCCCATGCCGCCCATACCCATAGCACCGCGATTCATGCCGCCGGCAGCCATGCCCATGCCACCACCAGCCATGCCCATGCCACCAGCAGCCATGCCCATGCCCCTAGCAGCCATGCCCATGCCCCTAGCAGCCATGCCCATGCCACCACCAGCCATGCCCATGCCACCACCAGCCATGCCAGGGTTGCGCATCGGGGAGCCACGTTGGGCCATGCCCATACCGCCCGCTGCCATTCCCATGCCGCCGGCTGCCATGCCCATGCCCATGGTCCCGCGGTTCATACCGCCACGGTTGCCACCCGCCATGGCAGGGTTCATGCCCGCCATGCTCATGCTCGCGTGCGTACTTGGCATCCCCACCATGGGGCCCGTGCCGACAGTGGCAGCCATGCGACCTTGAGACTGCGCTGGCTTGTTGTACAGCGCCGCGATATCCGCGTGCGTCAACTTCTTCTTGGCAGGAGGGGCTGCAGGCGCGGCCGGTCTGGATGCTGAAGGGAACATCGCGGACGCATCAACAGGCGTGGCAGTGGCCGTCGCTGTTGGCGTGGCAGTCGAGGATGATGTCGACGCCGCACCACCGGACGTCGGCGCCGGGAAGGCAACAAACTCTGACCACTCATCGTTGTTGTTGCTTGTGTTGTCGGCGGTCGTCGCAACTGGCGGAGCTGGTGGGGCCACCGCGTTGTTGGACGCGGTCGCCGCTACAGTGGGCGTGGAGGGTGTCGCGTCGAAGAACCCCAGCAGATCAACCTCAGGGGCAGCGGCGGCACGAATCTCTGATGGGTTGCGGATGGAGCTGCTGCTGCTGCTGCTGGGGGCAGCAGTAGAGGAGGCAGCAGGCGCAATGCGAATCGCTGCGACTCCAGAGGTCTTCTTCTTGCGGCGGCGCTCCTTTTTCTCTTTCTTCTCCTTCTTTTCCTTCTTTTCCTTCTTGCGAGGGGTGGACGTGACCTTCTGCCCATCCCGCAGGATAAACCGCTTGCGTTCATATCTATCACCAAACCCAAAGGGGGCGCGCGGGAAAAAAAGGTCAAAGTGAGTGCAAACGCAAGCATGCGCCACAAGTGCTTGCAAGCGCGTGGGAGCAGAACGGAAAATGGGGGCGAGGAAGCCCAGAAACCAACGCACTTGTCACGGATGAAGCGGGTCACCTCCATCACATCATCGTGCTCTGTTGGGATGCGGTAGCTGTCGGGGACGTTGGCCTCCCAGTACTCATTGACTCGCTTGTTTCCCCACTTGCGCATCATCTACACGAGACACCAGGAATGAGACAAGAAACCAAAACCACGTGCTGAGAGCGTCGTATCCTGACACCTCACCTTCACTTCGCGGGCTTTCCACTCATCAAGGTTCACAGAGCGGACAAACGAAATGTGTACCCCAAGGTTCCTATGAATTCCAGAGCACCGGATGCAAATGAAGCACCCAATCGTTGCAGATGCCCAGCGGGGGCCTGCGGGAAGGAAAGCGTCAGGACGTCTGCAACCAGCGACCCAGCGCAGCGCGACCAGCACATGGGCGTTGCCAGGCACGCACCTTTTGCGCCACAGTCAGCACACCGTCTGTTTTCTGGTCGCTTCACCAGCGACATCACCTCGGCCTTGTTCCGAGCATAGTCCTCGGACATTCTGCGCGCAAGGGGGTGCCAAGAAAAGCCGAGATTCGACACACAACCACTGGACGATGAGCAAACAAGGGGTCACTGAAGCAGCCCCGGCCTGCAATCAACCCAAGGTCCAGCTAGAACTTTCTGTGACACGTGACGGTGGACGCGGGGAAGGCAAGGGCGGAGCAAGCCAGCACAGTGCAGAAAAGGGGGTGGGAGCCAACGCATGACATCACGACTTTCACACCTCAAGTGTCATGTCAAATTCACACATGTTGCAGCTGCTGTACAAACCGCGAATGAAAGCTGCATTTAGTGTGCCACGACACAACTGCGGCAACACGTCGGACATGGCCGGCTCGTGTCTCTTTAGTGATGCAGAGCTTGGTCGCTCTCTCGCAGGTGGCATCCCGGAGCGATCAGTTTTGCAGCCCCCCGTGTCGCTTTCACAGAGCGTTATCTGGGATTTGATGGCAGCGTTCTACGCACGAGAGGGTCGCAATGCCTGGCGTGTAAACACAGTCCCAAGCTTCATCACGAGTAACACCTTCATTGCACGCGGGCATGCACGTCAGGCTCTTGCCTTTTGGGCGGACTGTGCAAGCGCTGGGAAGCTTAATTGTGACATGACAGTGCCACTGTACGAAGTGGTCAGCGAAGCTTCGCGCGTGATTTCGCGTGACCCCACTGATGCATGGAAACGTGTGGTTGATTTCGGCAGGTACTTTGTGGAGGTGGGATCTGGGTCAGGGAAGTGTGCGTTTCACCTCGCCCTTGCGTTTCGGGAACTAGTCCAAGCCAATGGGCCGCAAGTGCGAGCGCTTGAAGGAAGACGAATTGTGGTTGTCCTATCAGACTTCTGCAGATCAAATGTTGACGCATGGGGATCACATGAACAGTTGAAGGGTCTTGCAGAGGAGGGTCGTATTGATTGGGCTCAGTTCGACGCGCAGGGGGAACTTCTGTCCCGGGCGAAAGCGGGTGCAACGGAGGGCAACCACGATGACGCACCAGCAGCGCCGGTTGCACTGACACTGGAGGTATCCGGTACAATTCTCTCCGAGGGTCACCCCGCAAATCCCATGTGTTTTGCTTGTAACTATGTTTTCGACACCCTGCGCCACGATGCGTTTCAGATTCTGGATGGACGCCTGTTCGAGGTGCGGGTGAGCGCTGGCTCTGAACGTGTTCCGGAACCCGATCCGAAAGATCCTAGCATTCTTGAGCGACTACACAATGTGTGGAGCAATGCACCTGCGACCCCAACGCCATTCTATGGAGGTGTAGCGCGACACGCAAAAGCAGCAAACTCCACACTCGAGTGGTACACTCGGTTCTTCTCTCGGACTTCCGGGTCGGACAAGCACCACCTGACGCCGACTTCACCACGACACGTCATCGTAGCTGAAGATGGCGCTGCCTCCCCAACAGATGCTTCTAATGACGACGATACATCTGATAGTGGTGATTGGGAAGAAAGCAACGCCGCGGCGTCGTTTCTGCTCCCCATTGGAGGTTTCTGTTGCATCGAGCGCTGCCTTCGCATCGCCAGCGGCTCCATGCTCCTGCTGGTCGGTGACAAGGGCAGCACAAGCGTCGAAGCTTTTCAAGGAATCGGAGATCCCCACATTGCTGTGCATGGGAGCTTTAGCATGATGGTCAACCTTCACGCTGTCGGTATCTTTGTTTCGCTTCTGGGAGGATGTGCGCTGCAATCGGCAAGGGAAGACTGCCACTTTCACGTGTCTTCCTTTGTGTTTGATGGTTCGACAAGCGCTGCCACAATGGCCGTGCCACCTGCCCGTATGCTTCACCGAGAGGGAGCCGATTGTCATCCATTCCAGTCGTGGGGCTGGTGCGAATCGCAGGGCTTTCCTGGCGCAACGATGGCGCTGGAAGCCACGTTTCCGCATCTACGCGATGCTTTCTCTGAACATGTTGACCGATTTGGTCCGTACGACTTTTATCGTCTCCACCAGAGCATTGTGGTGCGTCGGCCGCTGTGCTGTGGCCGTCACTGGTCCTATTCAGTTGTATGGTTTGCTGACTGTATGACCTGTCTCAGATGGCACGCTCCCCTTCCCTCACCGAAATTGCAGCTGTACTTCACCTCGGCGGCTGGGACGCTGATGCTGTGTGGATGCTGCGAACGAAAATCCTCGCACAGGTGTGGTCTTTCTTGGTGCTACATGTTTTCATGTTCACATTGTACGTGTGTCGCGTTCCAACCGTGCCCACATGTGCAGCTCCCGAAATGTGGGCGCAAGAAGCGTGCGGACTGGACCCACGGCTTGAAACGCGCGTGGCTACATCATTTCCGCCTCGATGCGGACCGTGATATTGCGTTTGAGCTGGGTCGTTTCTACTTTGCACTCCGCCGGTTCGTATTTTGGGCGTGTTCTGTTGGCTTGCTCGACTTTTGGAAACTGAACCCCATGGTGGTTCAATGCTGTGCACCAGGTTCCCGGACGCGGTTCAGTTTTACGACATATCTGAAGAGCGAGTAGGTGCAGGTGCAGTGTACTGTCCGCGCCGCATCGCCTGACATGCGTCCTGCTGTACAGACGGGCCCCAATCCCGTTGCCCGATTAAATCGTGGATTGTGCCACTTTATGGCCGAAGATCTAAACGCCGCAGCTGAGGCTATCCAATCGGCTTTGCATATTCGGCGTGACTATCCACTGGCACAGAAGATGCTGCGGAGGGTGCGTGACGCGCTCCGGCATCAACACGAGGGGCCACGCGTGGAGTTTGTGTCTTCCACACAACATCCTTCAAAAGTAGCCCCTTCGTCTCGTGAATCTGATGTCGTTCGAACTTTTGGTACCGTCGGTGCTGGTGCTGGTGCTGGTGCTGGTGCTGGTGCTGGTGCTGGTGCTGGTGCTGGTGCTGGTGCTGGTGCTGGTGCTGGCGTTGGGGTTGGG
>Ga0213833_1000424_pt1 | contig 45226 bp, 47 predicted proteins | sample SWATP21_FD_160575 | JGI IMG/M metagenome (GOLD analysis project Ga0213833, IMG submission 160575) | Coastal seawater microbial communities from Marineland, Florida, United States - SWA TP2 #1 | ecosystem: Environmental > Aquatic > Marine > Coastal | place: USA: Florida | collected 2016-08-14 | reverse complement strand
CGACATGGCGCCGGTCCGGCTCGCCGCTGCCGTGGAATTCATCCACACCGCCACCCTGCTGCACGATGATGTCGTCGACGAAAGCGGCATGCGCCGCGGCAAGGTCGCGGCCAATCTGGTCTGGGGCAATGCGTCCAGCGTGCTGGTCGGCGACTTCCTGTTCGCGCGCTCCTTCTCGCTGATGGTCGAGGCCGGGTCGATGAAGGCGCTGGGCGTCTTGTCGGCGGCCGCGTCCACGATCGCCGAGGGCGAGGTGCGCCAGCTCTCCGCGGTCAAGGATATCGGCGTCTCCGTCGACACCTATATGCAGATCATCGACGCCAAGACCGCCGCGCTGTTTGCTGCTGCGGCACAGGTCTCCGGCATTGTCGCGGCGCGCCCGTCCGACGAGGAAGCCGCGCTGGAAACCTATGGCCGCGAACTGGGCCTGGCCTTCCAGCTGGTCGACGATGCGCTGGATTATGGCGGGGCAGCCGCCAAGCTGGGCAAGTCGACCGGGGATGACTTCCGCGAGGGCAAGGTCACCCTGCCGGTCGCGCTGAGCCTGAGACAGGCCGGTCCGGACGAGGCCTCTTTCTGGCGCCGCGTGATTGCCGAGACCGATCAGAAAGACGGCGATTTCGAACGCGCGCTGGACTATATGCACGAGCACGGCGCACTGGCTGCCACGGTCGAACAGGCCCGCGATCACGCCGCCCGCGCCCGGGCGGCCCTGTCCGGTTTCCCGGACAATGCCTGGCGCCGGGCGCTGGGCGATCTCGCCGACTTCGTGGTCGAACGCGCCTACTAGAACGCGCCTACTAGGTAGCTACTAGGCGGCCTATCAGGCGTCTTCCATCTTGGGAAGCGCACTGGTGAAGGCCTCGATGGCGCACATGCGCGCATACCAGTCCTTCAGCCGCCCTGTCGCCGGCCGCCAGCCGGCCAGGCCCAGCTGGGCGATATTGCTGGCAATGGTCAGGTCGGCGATGGTCGGCGTGGCGGTGCCCGCGATCCAGGCCCGGTCGGCCAGGCGTTTCTCGATCATCGGCGCCAGTTCCGCCATGCGCGACTTGCCGCGCGTGATCGCATCCTCGTCGCGCAGGCTCGGCGGCGCGAAGACCGAGTTGAACACGATATCGATCACCGCCTGGGCCATGCGGCTCTGGCACCAGTCGGTCCACTGGTCGACTTCCGCGCGCACGGTGGGTGGCGAGGGGTACCAGTTTTCCAGCGCATGGCGATTGCACAGGAAGCGCAGGATGGCGGTGGATTCGTGGATTTTCAGATCGCCCTCGACGAGGGTCGGAACCTGGTGGTTGGGATTGATGGCCAGATAGGCGTCGGACAGGTGCTCGCCCTTGTCCATCGCGACATGGCGGGCGGTCCAGGGCAGGCCCTCGGCCTCCAGCAGCGTGATGACGCGCCGGGCGTGCTGGGAAAAGGGGAAGGAGTAGAGGACGTACATGGTGGGCGGATCCCGATCGTCCGGCACTGCCCCGCGCAGTGCCGTTCACCCAATGTTCTTACGCCCTTCGCCCTGACAGCATGGCGTCAGCAGTCTCGTCGTCAGCGTGTATTCGCGCGAACAGCGCGGGACAGTCATTGTTAATCATATCGCGTCATGCTCCGGTGAAACGCGAAATGCGCCGAAACCCGAAGCGGAGACGACATGGCGATCGCCGACACCGGCACACCTGACCGTATCTGGCTGTGCATGGCCGACAGCAACCGCACCCGCGTCGTGTCGCGGGCCCTGGCCAAGGGGCTGGGCATGACGGTCTATATGGGCCCGACCATGGACGAGGAAGGCCCCGTCGCGCTGGTCGTTGCCGACGACGCCCACGCCGCGCGCATCGCCGAGGCGAAGGGCAATGCCGCCCCCGGCCAGGTCTCGCTGCTGGTGACAGCGGCCGCCCGCCGGTCCGGTGCCGACGTCTTCCTCGATCACGACACCGATGCCGGCACGCTGACCAATGCCATCGAGGCCCTGCGGGCCTGGCGGGCCTATTCGCTCGCCGTGCCGCATGAGCGCGATATCGGCCATGGTGCGATGGCGGCCTTTGCGGGCGGCGAGTTTTCCGTTCAGACGCTGGAACAGGCGCGCGATGTCGCGATGTTTGTCGGGCATGCCTGTCCCGACCCGCGCCGGGCCGCTGTCGGTCTCTATGTACTGATCGCCAACGGGATCGAGCACGGCAATCTGGAATTCGATGCGACCGAGAAGGCCAAGGGCCTCGCCGATGGCAGCTGGTCGCGCAAGCTGAATGCCCGCATGGCGCAGCCCGCCTTTGCCGACCGGCGCGTGCGGGTGGGCGTTCATCGCGGCATGCGCACGATCAGCGTGCTGGTGCAGGATGACGGCCAGGGCATTGATGCGGAAACCGCGGAAATGGCCAATCCGGCCCGGGCCGGCTATCGCGGCAAGACCGCCCGTCTGGCCCGCTCGATGGGCTTCTCGCAGGTGAACTGGCTGGGCACAGGCAATACGGTCGAGGCCTCGATCGTCCTGCCCGATACCGGCAGTGATGCCACGGCGGCTCCGCGCCGCACGGCCGCCGCGTCCTGATCCCCGCCTTCCAGCGACAAAGATGAACGCCAGCTGACCGGACGGGTCATCGCAGGCTCAGCGCCGCTGCGGGATAGTCTCCTCGTATCATTCACGAGGACGACCGACATGCCGCGCACATCATCCCGATCCATCGCCGCAGCCGCCCTGGCCGCCATGCTGAGCCTGCCCGGCCTGGCATCGGCCCAGACCGTGCCCGTGGTCGACGGAGTTCGCGGTGTGCCGCTGGCCGCCGGCGAAGCTTGCGGCCTGCAGTTCTATCGCGCCTACCGTTCCGGTCCGCTGCTGGCGAAAGTCGAGGGCGGTCATCAGGGCCACTACACGCTGACGCTCTGGCGCCGCGGGCCGGGCAATGCCGTGCTGGCCGAGCTGGCCGGGGATTATGACAGCCGCGGCCGCCGCGAGACGGTGCTGGCCGAGTCGCAGCTGGAGCGTCACTTCATCCAGATGCGCGCACCGGGACCGCAGATGGGCACGACCCAGGTGGACCCGTCGCGCATCGCCGCCCAGCTGGACGTCTATGACGCGCGCGGCCGCCGGATCTGCACCAGCCGCCGTGTCGATGCGATCGGCATCGGCGCCTTGCGTCCGACTCCGTCTGCCCGCCCGGGCCTGAGCGCACCGGCGCCCGCCCGGCAGCCCCTCGCACGCCGCTACTAGTTTCAGCCGCTCTCCATGCGACCCCGACTGAAGGCCCGGAACATCCTGTTCCGGGCCACTTTTTTGGTCCGGACAAGCCGGGTCAGCTGGCGTTCATCCACCTGATCGAAGTCTGAACATCGCCCTCAGCATCCGCTCATCGGGCCTTCGCTAAACAAGGGTCAGGCTTCGATGCATTGGGCGTCGGCCAGTTGGAAGGAGTACAGATCATGAAAGCACGTCTTCTCATCGCCAGCGCCCTCGCGGCGGTTTCGGTTCTTGGAACGGTGGGTGCCGCCGAGGCGCAATCGCGCAACCGCGTGAGCATCGCCCAGGAAGGCTATCGCAACGACATCGCCGGCCGCCAGACGGGCTATCGCCAGCAAATGGTGATCAACCAGCGTGGCGAGCGCCAGTATGTCACCGTCATCCAGGACGGCGCGCGCAACGGCACCACGGTTGGCCAGCAGGGCCGCTACAACGAGGCCCATGTCGACCAGTACGGCCGCGACAATGACGCCGTGGTCGGCCAGCAGGGCCGCAACAATTACGCCCGCAATGTCCAGACCGGCCGCCGCAACATCTCCGGCATCTCGCAGATGGGCGCCAACAACACGGCCGTGACCGACCAGTATGGCTCGAACAACGCCGCCGGCGTGATCCAGGTCGGCAATGGCCAGAACGCCCGCGTGACCCAGACGGGCAGCGGCAATGTGACCCTGGTTATCCAGGGGGACCACTAGCCCGGCGACCGTCCCGGGGGAGCCTGGCTGCCAGGCTTCCCGGGACCCGTCCGGGACAGGAAGACAGCAAGCAAAAGGAGGCTGTCATGACAGGTAAACTGGCAATTCTCGCATCGGCCGCTTCGGCCGCCGGCCTCTGGTTCGTCGCCCAGGCCGATCCGCTTCCCGATCTCGTTTCGGATCATATCCGCGGCGGCGAGGCGGCCTGTGGCATCGATGTCTCGCAGACCTCTGACGGTCTTCTGCTGACGGCTTGGAGCGCCCCCTCCCGGACCCGGACCTGGCGGATGGTCGTCACCCAGCGCACTGGCGGTGGCGGTTTCGACATCGTCCAGGAAGGCGATGTCCCGCCCGGCGACGGCGCGGTGGCGGTCTCCGATCTGCTGATCGATACAGGCGCGGACTTCTCCGCCCGGCTGACCGCCTGGGACGCCAATGGCGATCCGGTCTGCCGCTTCGGCGACCGAATCTGACCCGCTTTGACGACGCTCATGTCCCCGGCTGCCCGGCCGGGGACAGGCGTGTCCATCGACATCGGCGTATGCCATCCATTCTCTTGCAACGACGGACCGGCCTCCCATCTCCTGCCGGTTAACTGGTCTTGCGGGAGGAAACCATGACCATCACCCTGTCCGACATCGCGCGTACCCAGCTCGATCAGACTTTCCGGGCTCTCGACACCATCCTGGCCAAGGGCGCAGCGCACGCAAAGGAGCGCGGTGTCGAGGAGGCGGTCTATCTGGGCTGGCGTCTGGCTGCCGACATGTATCCCCTGACAAGCCAGATCCAGCTTGTCAGCGATTTCTCCGTCCGGGGCCTGTCGCGGCTGGCCGGGCGCGAACCGGTCTCCATGCCCGATGACGAGACGTCCTTCGAGGCGCTGCGTCTCCGGCTCGCAAAGGCGCGTGAAGCAATCTGGGCGCTCGATCCGGCGGCCCTGAGCGCCGATCCCGAGGGCTCCATCACCTTTCCCGCCGGCGCGCTCGGCGATCTGACCCTGCCGCGCGGGCGCTATCTGCAGAACTACGTGCTCGCCAACACCCAGTTTCATGCCGCAACGGCCTACAATATTCTGCGCAATATCGGGGTGCCGCTGGGCAAGGCCGACATGATGGGGGCGACACAACTTGTGGCAGAATAATAATATACTACGTTTAAATCGTTGAAAATAAAAGACAATAATCGTCAAAATTAAGTGGATGTTAACAGGGCGGACCGAACCTCCGGGACATCTTGTCACGGGAGGGACAGATGCCTGCAACTGATCGCTCGGTTCGCCCTGCTTTCCGCTTGTCCTCGCGTACGGGCTAGGGGGCGGCGATGTTTTTGTGCCGTCTTGCCTTCTTCAGCCGCCGCAACTGGTATTTTGACACGCCGGACGAAAACAACGGTGTCCTCCGCTCTATCCTGACGGCCGGACTGCGCAACAATCCCAAGCGCGCCCTGAGCGGTGTGCTTGTGGTCGACGGCAATCTCTTCGTGCAGATTCTCGAAGGCCCGCGCGGCATGCTGTCGAACACCTTCTGCCGGATACAGAATGACAGCCGCCACGGCGGTCTGGTTCTGGCCGGCTTCGAGGAAGTTCCCGAGCGGCTGTTTCCCGACTGGAGCGTGGTTGTCCGCGATGCACCGAAGATCCAGCGCCGTCTGCCCTGGATCCCGGAGCCGGAGTCGGCGACGTTCGAAACGCTGGTGCACAACGCCCACCGGCTCCTGAAATCCGGTTCCGAGTTCAGACGTATAACCGCAGAGCGCGAGGTGCCTTGATAGTAAAATACTTCTGGCTTGGCGGGGCCAGATGCGCTTGGTAGCTTCGTATAAAGACATACAAAAACTGCGGTTACTGGGTAATGGATTGGTCGCGTAAAATCAAAGAGTTACGATTTCTGGAAAATCTCAAACAGGATGCGTTGGCACAGCAGCTGGGGGTCAGCCAGGCCAGTGTGTCGCAATGGGAGCGGAGCGTCGCCCAGCCCCCGGCCCACATCAAGGCCAAGCTGAGACGCCGCCTCCTGGTCTCGCCCGGCGAGCGTATGACCGCCGCTGTGCGGACCAGTGTGGTCGAGAGCCCCAATCTGTGCGGCCTGCTCGCCATGCGCGATGGTGAAGTGGTTGTCGAACTGCTCAGCCATGACAGCTACCGCCTGTTTCCCCTTCTGACACCCGCCGATCTGGGTAAACCCCTGCGCGGCAAGCTCGGCCGGGATGTCGACCGCATGCTCGACCGGCTGGTCGGGGAGGGGGCGTTCAACGGCCGTGTACAGTACGCCAAGCTGGCGGTGACCGCGCACCGGAACGGGCTGTCGGCAGCGGGTATCGCGACCGTGACGCCTGTATGCAGCCAGGGTGAAGCCTGTGTGCTGCGCTGCGAAGTCCGGCTTCTCGCGCCCGGCGAAGCGGTTCCGAAGCTGGAACAGATCACGCATTTCTGCTGGGACGACGAAGACGCCTAAGGCCATCTCACCGCAAAACCGGTCCCCGCTTTTGCTGAAAATGCAGGTCCTTGGCGGTCGCATTTTCGAACCGCAAAACCGGTCCCCGCTTTTGCTGAAAATGCTCTAGTCTGCCCCGGACAACGGGGAGGGCAGGATGATGTTGCCGATCGTGATTCTGGTGGCGGGCCTTGCGGCTCTTCAGGAGCCGGCCGAGGTGCAGGCCTTCGAGCCGCAGGGCTTTGTGACATCCGTGACTGTCGAGATCGGCGCGCCGGTCGCCGAAGTGTTCGACGCGGCGACGGGCGATGTCACCGGCTGGTGGGATCACAGTTTCTGGGAAAACCCGGCGGAAATGGTCATCGAGCCCCGCTTCGACGGCCGCTTCTACGAGCGTTTCGAGGCGGGCAGCGAGAATGGCAGCCTGCATGCGCGGGTGATTTTCGTGAATGCGCCGACAGAGCTGCGGCTGCACGGTCCGCTCGGCCTTTCAGGGCGCGCTGTAGATCTGGTCTCATCCTGGCGTCTGGAAGAGGCTGGCGAGGGCGATGCAACACGGTTCACCGTCGAGCTCCACATGAGCGGCGAGATCGATGCCGAGCTGGCCGGTGTCGTGCGCAATGTCTGGCAGCACTTCATCGGCGCGCGGCTGAAACCCTATGTCGAGGCCGGCTGCCATCTGACGCCCGACGCGCCCTGCGAGGCCTTTGCCGACTAGCCAGGGTTGGCGTCACCGGTCGCGCGACCTATGTCCTTGGGTATGGAAACGACCCGGACATTGCCGCACGAACTGCCGCTCTTCCCGCTTGGCGGGACGATCCTCCTGCCGGGGGAGCGGCTGCCGCTGAATGTATTCGAGCCGCGCTATCTCAACATGCTGGACGATGTACGCACAGGCGATGGCTTCATCGGTATCATCCAGGTGCGCCCCGGCGGAACGCCGGACCATCCGGCGCTGGCAGGGGTCGGCACAGCCGGGCGCGTCGATCATTTCGAAGAGACCGATGATGGCCGCTACCTGATTGCCCTGACCGGCGTCTGCCGGTTCGAGGTGTCCGGCGAAGTGGATGCGCAGACGCCCTATCGCGTGGCGCGGGCGGATTACGGTCCCTTCCTCACGGATATCGAACCGCGGCGCGAGGTGGAGGCGGACCGGACCCGCCTCATCCGCATGCTTCAGGCCTGGTTCCAGAGCGAGCATGTGGCGGCAGATTGGGAAAGTGTCGCCGAAGCGCCGCTGGTCACCGTGGTCGATCAATTGTCGATGTCGGCGCCGTTCGCAGCGCTGGACCGGCAGCGCCTGCTCGAGGCGGCTGACAGCACGGCACGGCTGGGCGAGATGGAGGCGATCCTGGCGGAGCGTCTGGCCGGTGGTGCCGGCGGGCCGGTGCAGTAGGCGGCGCTACTGGAGCGTGATCAGGTGAAGTGGGAACCGGTTCACCGGTTCGATCACGCGACCGCTCAAATCGGGCGTGATCAGGTGAAGTGGGAATCGGTTCACCGGTTCGATCACGCGACCGCTCAAATCGGGCGTGATCAGGTGAAGTGGGAACCGGTTCACCGGTTCGATCACGCGACCGCTCAAGAATCCGGAGCAGGGTCGATTCCGCAGGAAACGATCCTGCTCTAGCCCTTCAGCCAGGCGCGGGCGGCGGCCTTGGATGTGAACCAGGCGGCCGTATCGCCCAGGCGTTCATGCGCTTCGACGAATTTCTCGACGCCTTTCACCTGGTCCGGACGGACGACATAGGCGGTCTGATAGCCCTTCTGAGCGCGCGCAATGAAGCGCATCCGCTCCTCCCATTCATGGGAGGACAGGCTGAACACGGCACTGCGCACATCATTCAGGATCAGGCGCGAGTCGATGCGGCTCGTCAGTGTGGCGAAGGCGCGGGCAGGGGCGTGCTCGGATCCCCGGCCGCGTTCGCCGTCGGTATGGAGCTCGATGATGCCGTCATTCAGCGTCAGCGAGAACCCTTCCATGGAGTAGCTGGCCGTCACGATACCCTCTTCGTCTGCTGCGACCGCTCGGGTGAGGTGCCGCATGATCCGGTCTCAGCGATGATCTGTGCCGGAGCCGGAGCCGGAGCGGAGCGAAATCGGAAGAGGGAAGAAGGGATTGGTGAAACAAGAATGCGGCATATCCCCCTCGATTGCGCTTTATTGTTACGAGAGCGGGGCGTTTTAACGACAATCTTGCCGAGAATGTGGCAAAATCGAAATGCTCTCGCGTCGCGCGGACATGGCCGCCATGCGTCAAAGCAGGTCCGGCGCCTCCGGACGGGCCTTCAGACACGCACAATGGCGCATCTGCGTTTCGCACAGCCGGTCGAGCCAGGCATCCAGCGCGGCTGACAGGATACGTTGCTGGGACTGGCCTGTCTGCACCGAAACGGTCCGCAGCCGCCGCTTCTGCTCCGACGTCAGCCGCACTTCGGCGCGGCCGGAGCGGGCGATCCCGGCATGCGGGTCCTCCACGAGGTCGGGCAGATCGCCCCCGCCGCAGCAGGCCGGCGGCAGATCCTCCACGCCATCGGCAGGCTTGCGGGCGATGAGCGGCCGGTCGCTGCGCTGTTCGACATCGCGCCGCTCGTCGGGCACCGGGACGGGCTGGGCCGGCCGGTCAACATAGCTGGCGCCGGCAAAACCGGACGGGATGGCGGGCGCGGCCTCGCCCTTGCGGGCAAGCAGTCCGGCGTGAAGGCTGGCATATTTTCTCATCGACCGTCTCCGTCCTCAGGCCAGGTGGCGGCGTCCGAAGGGCATGTGCGGGCGGCGGCGATCGGCCTGGCCCTTCGGCGGACCCTGATCGCTCTTGCGCCGCTCCACCCCGTCCCAGTTCGAGTTCGAGGCTTCCGGCGCAGCGGGGGATGCGGGACGCGGTGGCGGCTGGCTGCCGGTCCCGAAGCGCGGCGGCAGGGCATAACCCGGCCGGTCCTCCATCGCGATCTCCTCCTCGCCATCGTCCAGACCGGCCATGCCGGCGCGGGCGGGGGTGAGGATGTCCTGTTCGAAGGTCTGGCGCGGCGCCCGGTCGAGCATCGCCATGGCGTCACCGCGCAGGCGGAACAGGCGGTCCTCGAAATAGGCCCACAGATGGGCGACTTCCTCGGCCGAGCGGCCGGTCTCGTTGACCTCGCCCACCGTGCGCCCGTCAATCATCGAGGCGGCGAAATCGACCCGGTGGTGCAACGTGACCGGAGCGACAGTGCCGTGCTGGGAGAGGGCGACGGCGGTCTCGCCGGTGATCCGCGCCCGCGCCGTGGCGGAATTGACCACGAAGACCAGCGGCTTGCCCTGCATCTGCACGATATCCACCGTCGGCCCGACGGCGCGCAGATCGTGCGGGCTGGGGCGTGTGGGGATCACGACGAGATCGGCATGGGTGATCACTTCGGCGATGGTGGAGGTGACCGCCGGCGGCGTGTCGATCACGATCAGCCGGTAGCCGGCGCGCTCGAGAAAATCGATATCGCGGCCGAGATCCGGCACCGAGACCTGGGCGAAGGCCGGCGTCTCGCTGGCCCGCGCATTCCACCATTTCGCCATCGAGCCCTGCGGGTCGGTGTCGATCAGCGCGACCGGACCGGCGCCGCAGCGCTCGGCCTCGACGGCCATGTGGGCCGACACGGTCGTCTTGCCGGACCCGCCCTTCTGCGAGGCAAACACGACAACCTGGGCCATGCGCCGGCGCGGTTTTTCTTCGGACATCGCTCACCTCTCAACCCGTCCGTCCTGGACGGTCCCTCTGGTGCATCCGCGATCGATGAAAGCAGCGATGTCTTGCGGCCCGGTTCAGCGCGGCACCCGGATTTGAGGCGAATTTTCGCCGTATTGTCGCAGTCTGCTGCAATGCACGTGCTGCAGGCCGCGCGGGAACGCTTCTCTGCGTCCGCACGTTGCAAGCGCAGGATCAATCAGAAGGGACGCATGTCATGGCACAAGAACAGACCGTCACCGGCGGCGATATCTTCCGCATCATCGCCGCCATCCTCCTGCCGCCCCTGGGCGTCTTCCTGCAGGTGGGTATCGGCGCCCAGTTCTGGATCAACATCATCCTGACCATTCTGGGCTATATTCCGGGTATTGTGCATGCGGTGTGGATTATTGCCCGCCGTTGACCTGTCCAGCGGAAGTGGGCACCGGTTCCGCGGTTCGGACAGGTCGACCACTAAGGACTTGTTGACCTGTCCAGCGGAAGTGGGCACCGGTTCCGCGGTCCGGACAGGTCGACCACTTAAAACCCGTGACACACCCGGTATTCCGGCGAGGTAACTGGATGGCGAAACTTCCCGTCTCGCGGGCGGATGAGAAGGCGCGGATCGAGCGGCTGGCGCGCTGGCTCGATGCGCGCTTTACCATTCCCGGCACCGGCATCCGTTTCGGACTGGACAGCCTAATCGGCCTCGTGCCGGGCGTGGGCGATCTCGCCATGTTCGCCCCGGCGCTTTACATCATCATCCGCGCCGTGGCGCTGGGCGCACCGGCGCATCTCATTGTCCGCATGGCGATCAATACCGGGCTCGACCTGGTGATCGGCGCCATCCCGGTGCTGGGCGACCTGTTCGATTTGGGCTTCAAGGCCAATCTCAGAAATGCCCGCCTCCTCTCGCGCTGGCTGGAAAGGTCCGACGACGGCTAGCCACACGGCCGCCGGCTGCCTACATCCCCGTCACGGCCAACGGGGAGACAGCCATGATATCGCCGGACCATGTACGCCTGATGGCGCAATATAATCGCTGGCAGAACCGCTCGCTCTACGCGGCCGCCAATACGCTGGACGAGGCGGCGCGGCGGGCCGATCGCGGCGCCTTCTTCAAATCCATCCACACCACGCTGGCGCATATCCTCTGGGGCGACGAGGCCTGGATGTCCCGCCTGGCCGGCCGGCCCTTCCCGGACGGGAAAGGCCTCGAGGCCGACTATCTGGAGACCCGCGACTGGGAGACGCTGAACCGCGACCGCGCGGCCTTCGACGCCTGGCTGATCGACTGGGCGGCCGATCTCACCGCAGCCGATATCGCGCCGGACCTGCACTGGATCTCCTCGACCGGCAAGGGCCGCTTCGTCACCCCGCGCTGGGTCTGCCTCACCCACCTCTTCAACCACCAGACCCACCACCGCGGCCAGGTCCACGCCCTGCTCACCGCCGCGGGTGCCAGGCCCGAGGACACGGATATCCCCTTCATGCCGGATGCGCCGTGGAAGTGAGGGGCTCCTGTCATGCCCCACTTCCCCCGGAATAAATCCGGGGAAAGCACCGGCGCTCTTTCTTCCCCACCGCGTGGGGAAGTGGGCCGCGGCTTCAGCCGCGGGTCGAAGGGGCCGGCGCGGAGCGCCGGGAAACGGTAGAGCCAGGCATCAACACACCGCCGCTGACGCGGCGCCCCTCCGTCTCGCCGCTTTGCGGCGATCCACCTCCCCATGGAATGGGGAGGAAAGGCACTCAGCACGAAATCCTCCACCCGCTTGCGCGCTGCCGCGATGAGAGGGGTGTCCAAGGCTTCCCCTGCGTCAGCGGGGGAAGTGGCCGAGCCCGGCCTTGGGCCGGGTGAGGTCGAAGGGGGCAAGTCCATGCGCGCTGCCGCGCTCCGCGGCGCTTCGCACCGCCCCCTCAGTCCGCTCCGCGGACAGCTCCCCCGCAAGCGGGGCGAGCCCCTGGGCCCGGCATTCCCCTCTCCCCACCGGGGAGAGGGCAGGGTGAGGGGCGGCCGCACAGCGGCCACTCAAGTACGGCTCACAGGCCAGGCTCGGCCGCGCGCCGGTGCAGGGGCGTTCCAAGCCGCAGGCCGACGAGCCGTCTGCGCTTGTCCGGGCCAGGCGCGCCCAGGGCGCCGCTCCGCGGTTCCGCACTCAAGCCGGACAGCCGGAGCCGGGCAGGGCCTGGCGCGTGGGATATTGGGGATGGAGGCGCCGCCGCGCACAAAAGCGCCGACTTTCTCCCGGCCGCAGGCCCGGCCTTGAGTCGGGCGAGAGCCGGGATCGACGGAGCGACCGTCTCGCTCGTCCCCGGCCATGGTCGGTCCTGGATAGCGCTGCCGCGCTTCCGGGAGAAATGCGTTTCTGTGGGGAGAGGGCCGTGTCTCGCGTAGTAGGCCTTCGCCAGCGGAAATGGTGTGTGTCACCGTCTTTCGGCGGATTTCCAATAAGGAGCGCTGAAAAAATCTAACGTTGTGCGATGTCTCGGCTTCAGGTTCATTAGCGTCAGCCAACCAGCCGAATGGAGTGATAGGTGCGGCGGCAAGATATATTGAAGGTAGATAAAATCGCGAGTGACAATGCGTGGTTTGTCGACGTAAGTGTGAGCTTAAAGAGTGCCATTACAGACAGAGCTGTAAAGAGTATAGGAAATTTTAACAATGAAAATATGAGAAATCAATATATATCACTGATGTCAAAAATGAAGCTGTTTTTAAATTCTGACAGGCTTGTTCATCCTTTTGTGGAGTGGATATCCGGTATTGTTGGTGATAGATCGGTTGTCGTAGTTCCAATAAAACGCATTGATCAAAATAAGCCGGGAAGTTCCCATAAATATGCTTACGATGCGGTTGCTTATGGAAATATAGTTGGCAAAAAATATTATTTACAGGACATCAATGGCGCGTTGCGATCAATGAAAGCGGGTAGTGAAGGGCTTTTTGTTTTTGTTGATGATTTCACAGGAACTGGCGACACGGCTATGGGGGTCGTCGAGGCCCTTCCTAGCGTTGAAGGTGATTTTCTTTTTTACTCTGCCATCGCGATGGAGGGGGCGGCAAAAAGAATTGGTGCTTTAGCTCCCTTCTATTCTCATAATGTCGTGCAAGCAGCGTTCGGCTTAGGGGGAGGCGAGCAGGCTAATTATCTCGAATTGGAGTCGGAAATCGAAATTGGGCGCGAATACTCGATGGGCTACGGTCAGGCGCGAGCGCTCGTCGGTATGTTGAGGACTCCGAATAACACATTGCCCATTTTCTGGGCATCGAAGAAACGTGGGGGTGGGGAATGGCAGCCAATGTTAAGTCGGTAGGTGCTGCTACGCCCGAGCGGGTCTTGGCTAAGCTCCGAAGCGGAGGTGCGGAAGCCGATTTCTCGACGTTGGGTGTTTCGGTGGTCGAGATTAAGGCGGTATTTCAAACGCTCATGGCGCGGGGATTCATAGAGGTTGACGGAAATGATTTGCGCGTCACCGACGCGGGGCTTGACTGGTTGAGAAAGCGGGCGAAGGCGGGTGCTTTAGGTATATCTCGCTTGGACAGCATGGAGCTTGATCAGTTTGGTGAAGCGTTGGAGTATGTGCCTCTGGCTTCGCGGGCTTCACCTTTAGCTCGTGCGCTGCAGCGGAAACGTTTGGAGCGAGGTTAGGCGATGCGCCTGACTCGGATGAATTGGCTTTCAAGCCATCGACCAACCTACGGCCCAGTCGGAGCTGATCCGTAGGTTGGTCGACCCCTTCGGTAGGTAGAACATCGCCTTGAGCGATGTTCTACATGTTGAAATGTAAAGGGTCCGCGAAGTCAGGATGTCTTGCTATTCGAATTTGGTTTTCAGAAAGCGTGGTTGGTCCGAAGCTGAGGCGCAGCTTCTCTTGGAGTATGCCAATTCGCTTGAAGAGGCCAAGCTGCCTGTAATATTTGATGCTGAGCACTTAACTCTTCATCTGGGCGTGGTCAGCGAGTACGTGTTTGGTGTCTGCAATACGCCGAAAAACTTTTATCGCCAATTTTCAATTCGCAAAATGTCTGGTGGGGAGCGGCGCATTCTTGAGCCGCTCCCTACATTAAAGGTGGTGCAGCGTAGAATTCTCGAGAAAATAATATACCCAGTTAAGTGTAGTAAAGCTGCATTTGCATATGAGCCTGGAAAAAATATAAAAAAATGATGTTGATTCACAAGGGCAATAAATTCTCTGTCAGATTAGACATTTTTAAATGCTTCGATAACGTAACCCGTTCATCCGTTGTGAATTTTTTCACCCGAATTGGCTATTTTGATCACATAGCAAGAATTTTAGCAGGGCTATGTTGTCTCGAAAAAGGATTGCCACAAGGGGCGCCAACTAGTGGAGCGCTTCTAAATCGTCTGCTGATTGAATTTGATAATGACATGCTAGAGTGGTGCATGGGGCGTGGCCTCAGGTATACAAGGTACTCGGACGATATAATCGTCAGCTGTAATGAACCTATCTCAGAAAAGGATATTGTTTCTAAAGTTCAAGAAGGTTTAGAGCGTAATGATCAGAATTTGAACAAATCGAAAACACGAGTCATGGGGAAAGCGACCGTAGCTCAATCGTGTGGCGTTGTTCACGGGAATAAATACTTGACTGTATCAAAATCAATTCGGCGCGAATTTTCAAAAGAAATGCACTATATAAGATTAAATGGGATAGTTTTTGAGGCGAATCAAAGGGGGGTTGCGCCTTTCGCGCTACTAAACACGATGACTGGTCGGCTAAACTGGTTTAAGCAAATTATGGGTCGGCGTCCGCAGTTTGAAATTTGGGAGCGGGAACTTGCGGAGCAGCGCGATACCTTAAGTGTTATGCTGGGTTTATTGCTCGTTTGATCAACGAAGATCTCACTATTTTTGCATTTATCCCCTTACTCCCCCCGCAACCCCATAATCTCATCCCTCAACTTCGCCGCCGTCTCGAACTCCAGATCGGCCGCGGCCTCCCGCATCCGCTTCTCCAGGTCGGCGATGACCGCCGTGATGTTCTCCCCGGCCAGGGCTGCCTGACCGCGATCGGAGACGCCGGACGGCTTGCCGGTGGACTTCTTGCCTCTCCCCTTGCTGGCGACTCCCCGTCCCTTCGCTTGGCTTTCCATCACTTCTTCCAGGATGTCGCTGATGCCGCGGGTGATGGTGCGGGGGGTGATGCCGTGTTCTTCGTTATAGGCGATCTGCTTGGTGCGGCGGCGTTCGGTCTCGTCCATGGCGCGCTGCATCGAGCCGGTGACGGTGTCGGCGTAGAGGATGACTTTTGAGTCGGCGTTGCGGGCCGCGCGGCCGATGGTCTGGACGAGGCTGGTCTCGGATCTGAGGAAGCCTTCCTTGTCGGCGTCGAGAATGGCGACGAGGCCGCATTCGGGGATGTCCAGGCCCTCGCGTAACAGGTTGATGCCGACGAGGACGTCATAGACGCCCAGGCGCAGGTCGCGGATCAGCTCGATCCGCTCCACCGTGTCGACATCGGAGTGCATGTAGCGGACCTTGAGGCCCTGCTCGTGCATGTATTCGGTGAGGTCCTCGGCCATGCGCTTGGTCAGCGTGGTGACGAGGGTGCGCATGCCGCGTTCGGCGGTGGCGCGGGCCTCGTCGATCACATCATCGACCTGGGAGGCCCCGTCCTTCGCGACCGGGCGCACCTCGACCGGCGGGTCGATCAGGCCGGTCGGGCGGATCACCTGTTCGGTGAAGACGCCGCCGGTCTGGTTCAGCTCCCAGGAGCCGGGCGTGGCGGAGACCGAGACGGTCTGCGGCCGCATGGCGTCCCATTCCTCGAATTTGAGCGGGCGGTTGTCGAGGCAGGAGGGCAGACGGAAGCCGTGATCCGCCAGCGTTTTCTTGCGGTTATAGTCGCCCTTGTACATCGCGCCGAGCTGCGGGATGGAGACATGGCTCTCATCGGCGAAGACGAGGGCGTCTTCCGGGATGTATTCGAACAGGGTGGGGGGCGGCTCGCCCGGCTTGCGGCCGGTGAGGTAGCGGGAATAATTCTCGATACCGGCGCAGGAGCCGGTCGCCTCGAGCATTTCCAGGTCGAACTCGGTGCGCTGCTGCAGGCGCTGGGCCTCGAGCAGCATGCCCTCGGCCTCCATCCAGGCGAGGCGTTCCTTCAGCTCGCGCTTGATCTGGACGATGGCCTGGTTGAGCGTCGGGCGCGGCGTGACGTAGTGCGAATTGGCGTAGAATTTGACGCTCTTCAGCTCGGCCATCGCCTTGCCGGTCAGCGGATCGAATTCGGTGATCGCCTCCACCTCGTCGCCGAAGAAGGAGATGCGCCAGGCGCGGTCGTCATAGTGGGCCGGGAAGACCTCCAGATTGTCGCCGCGGACGCGGAATGTGCCGCGGATGAAGGCGGCGTCATTGCGCGTGTATTGCAGATCGACCAGCCGGCGCATGATCTCGCGCGGATCGACCTCGTCGCCGGGCTTCAGCTCGAAGGTCATGGCGGTATAGGTCTCCACCGAGCCGATACCGTAGATGCAGGACACCGAGGCGACGATGATCACGTCGTCGCGCTCCAGGATCGAACGGGTCGCGGCGTGGCGCATCCGGTCGATCGCCTCGTTGATGGAGCTTTCCTTCTCGATATAGGTGTCGGTGCGCGGCACATAGGCCTCGGGCATGTAGTAGTCGTAATACGACACAAAATACTCGACGGCATTGTGCGGGAAGAAGCTCTTGAACTCGCCGTAGAGCTGGGCTGCCAGCGTCTTGTTGGGGGCCAGGATCAGGGCCGGGCGCTGCACCGCCTCGATGATCTTGGCCATGGTGAAGGTCTTGCCGGTGCCCGTCGCGCCGAGGAGGACCTGGTCGCGTTCGCCGCTGGTCAACCCCTCCACGAGCTCCGCGATCGCCGCTGGCTGGTCGCCCATGGGCTGGAATTCGGAGACACAGCGGAAGCGCTCGCCGCCTTCGGACTTTTCCGGGCGGTCGGGCCGGTGCGGCGTCCAGGCGGCCGGCGCGGAGGGCAGCTGGTCCAGCACGAAGTCTTCGGGCGCAGTGAGGGTATCGTCGACGGTGAGCTTGGTCATGCGCCGAATATGCGCACTCCGGCGCCGCTCGGCCAGTGCTGCGGGTGCAGGCGGGGTGAGGTCCCTGCCAGCGTTATGTCATGAGGGGTCATACGGAATGATCCGCCGGTCACCGGGCGTTAAGCATGCAGCGCGCATAGTGGAGCCTTAACAAGGGAGGCCCCGATGTCCGAGCTTGCAGACAGTGCCGTCAACATTCTTCTGGTCGATGACAGCCCCTCGGTGCGCACCGTCCTGCGAACCCTGCTCTGCGGCCTCGGCGTCACCCGGATCTATGAAGCGACCGATCGCGAGGAGGCCTTCATCATGGCCCGCGTCTGCCGCCCCGATCTGGCGCTGATCGATCATGATCTGGGCCGGACGAGCGGGGTGGATCTGGTCGGCGCCTTCCGTGATACCGCGACCAGTCCGATGCCCGAACTGCCGCTCATCCTGCTGGCGCCGACGGGTATGGAATACCTGGCCGAACAGGCGCGTGAAGCCGGTGCGGACGCAGTCCTGCCCAAGCCGGTCACGGCGCGCATGCTCGGCGAGCGCATCCTGCAGCTGACCGGTCAGGCGGAAGCCGGCGAAGCGCTGGCCCGCAAACAGGCCTGAGATCCGGCCGGGTTATTATTTAGTGGCAGTGCGCATGGCGACGGGGTGTGGCCGTCCGGCGCGCGGGTCGGTAAGAGGGGCGTGAACCGGCGCACCGGTGCCGGGCTTTGCCGGGCCGGTTGTGGATTGTCCCCTGATTTGCCGTTCCGTTTGTCCGTCACCCCTGCGAGGGCCGGCGGGCATGGGCGCGGTCTGCCATGATTGACCTGACGACATGCTGACGATTTCCAGTCTCGACTACCGGATCGGCGAACGTTCGCTGTTCGAAAATGCCTCTGTGCAGATTGCTGCCGGCTGGAAGGTCGGGCTCGTGGGGCGCAACGGGACCGGAAAGTCGACCCTGCTCGGGTTGATCCGGGAAGCCTTCGTGGAGCCCTCGGCAGACAGCTCGATCCGGATCAACAAGGGCGCGCGCATGGGCTGGGTGGCGCAGGAAGTGGCGGCTTCCGACCTGACGATTCTCGACGTGGTGCTCGCCACCGACACCGAGCGTCACGCGCTGATGCAGGAATCCGAGACGGCCACCGATCCGGACAGGATCTCGGAAATCTTCATGCGCCTGGCCGATATCGATGCCTGGTCGGCGGAGGCAAGGGCCGCGGAAATCCTCACCGGTCTGGGCTTTTCCAATGCCGACATGTCGCGGCCGACGCGGGAGTTCTCGGGGGGCTGGCGCATGCGGGCCGCCATCGCGGGCGTGCTGTTCTCCGAGCCCGACCTGCTGCTGCTGGACGAGCCGACTAATTATCTCGACCTGGAGGGCGCGGCCTGGCTGGAGACCTATCTGAAGAAATACCCCCACACCGTGCTCCTCGTCTCGCACGACCGGGCGATGCTGAACCGCTGCGTTACCCACACCCTGGCGCTGGAGCACAAACAGCTGACGATCTCGTCGGGCGGCTATGACGACTGGCTGAAGCTGCGGGCGGCGCGCACGGCGCTGCTGGAGGCCCAGCGTGCCAAGCAGGATGCCGAACGGGCCCATCTGCAAGCCTTCATCGACCGCTTCAAGGCCAAGGCGTCAAAGGCCAGCCAGGCTCAGTCGCGGGTCAAGATGCTGGAAAAAATGCAGGACATCGCGGTGCCTCTGGCCGAACGCACAACGCCGTTCAACTTCCCGGCCTCCGGCGACAAGCTTTCCCCGCCCTTGTTGCAATTGAGCGGCGCGTCGGTCGGATACGGCGACGACGCGGTGATCCTGAGCGGGCTCGACCTGCGGCTCGACCCGGACGACCGCATCGCCATCATCGGGGCGAACGGACAGGGCAAGACGACGCTGGTCAAGTCGATCGCCAACCGGTTGCCGCTGCTGGCGGGTGACCGTGTGGCGCCCGGCGCGCTGCGGATCGGTTATTTCTCGCAGGACCAGATGGACGAGCTGCGGCCCGGCGAAACCGTGCTGGACCATGTCCGCGACGCCCTGCCGCCGCAGGTAACGGAATCCAAACGCCGCGCCGTTGCCGCCGCCATGGGGTTCTCGCACGAGAAGGTCGAGACGGTGATCGACAAGCTGTCCGGCGGCGAGAAGGTGCGTCTGCTGATGGGGCTGATGTCGCTCGATAAGCCGCACATCCTGATCCTCGACGAACCGACCTCGCACCTCGATATCGACAGCCGGGAAGCTCTGATTCACGCGCTTAACGCCTATGAGGGGGCGGTGGTGCTGATCACCCACGATGTCTATCTGGCCGAGGGGACCGCCGACGAGCTGTGGCTGGTCAAGGATGGCAGGGCGTCGCGCTATGAGGGTAGCCTGCAGGACTATCGCAAGCTGGTGCTGCAAGCGGAGCGCGGAGAGTCGTAGGGCCGGGCCAGAGGGCGGGCCGGGCTGGCTAGCGCCCCTCTTCCAGGGCGGGCGCGGCATCGCGGTCCGGCCATTGCGCTGGCCGGATAAGGCCTTCCGTGTCGAACCCGCGAGCTTCCAGATCGGCAAGGCGCGCCTCGATGAAGGCCTCGCCCGGCTGCGGATCACGCGAGAGCACCCAGAGATACCGGCCTTCCGGTTCTGAAATCACCGCCCAGCTATAGTCCTCGGCCAGGTCGATCACCCAGTAATCCCCGAAGAAGGGGCCGAAAAAGCTCACTTCCAGCTTCGCCGTATCGGCCGGGTCGGGGTAGCGGGCGCGGCCCTCGGCGATGTCCGGAGATCCGTTCAAGCCGTGCTTCCAGCAGCGATTGACCACGGCGACAGTTCCGTCGTCGCGGGGCGTGTAATGGGCCATCACCCCGTCGCAATTGCGCTCGAACCCGTGGTCGGCGCGCAGGATCTCGAACCATTCTCCCGCATAGCGCTGGATATCCACGGCCGGCACGGTCTGCGGCGGCGTGTCGCCGGCCAGGCGGTCGCGCGGCGGGGAGCAGGCGGCGAGCGCCAGCAGAGACAGGATGAGGGACAAGATCAGGGCTGGGCGCATCGGGACCTCCGGACATCTGGCGATGCCGGTACAACTAGCGCGGTGCCTTGCCGGTTCCAGCCTGTCACCGGGAAGATGAGGCGCCGGGAAGGCGTGTCAGGCGTCGTCGTAGACGTCGGCCTCGATCACCGCATCCAGCCCGATCTCCAGCTGGTCGCCCAGCAGCGGTGCGCCGAGCAGGTATTCCGCGGTCGAGCCGGTGCGGCGGGCGCGGGCTTCGCGCACGGCGTCGGGGAAGTCCGCGCCGTCATAATCGCCGCGGCCGATCCAGTAGAGCGCGACGAGTTCGGCCTGGGCTTCCTCGTCCAGCGAGTCGATCCAGTCCTCCAGCTCGGAGCGGATCGGGTCGTTATCGCCGGTCTGCAGCGTTTCGACGGCATCCGTCTCGCCGCTGTCCGGGTCGCGCTCATAATCCTCGATCGTTTCCTTGCTGTCATAAGCCCGGGCCTGGAAGACCAGTTTCCGGACCATTTCTTCCGCAATATTCATGACGACGCCCTTTCGGTCGGTTGCGACAGCCTTGGCGGTACCGGAAAACACTAGCACGGATCAGGCCGCGCGCGGAGCGGCGAGGCGGGGATGCGGCACTTCGGCACAGCGGGACGGTTCTCGCCAGCGCGGTCAAGACTTGGTTAAGGACGAATTGGCACTATCGCGTTGCACACCTGATTCACCGCGGCCCCCAAGAGATTCCATGTCCGGCAGCTTCGACCGTATCCGCGTCCTGATCGTCGAGGACAATGCGCACATGTCGACCATCCTGCGCACCATCCTGCAGGGGTTCGGTGTGCGCACGATCGTCGAGGTGCGCGATGCCGCGGACGCTTTCGAGACCATGCGCGACGTCAATCCGGACTTTGCCCTGGTCGACTACATGCTGGGCGATCTGAACGGGCTGGAATTCACCCGCCTGGTGCGCACGGCGTCGGACAGTGCCAACAAGTATCTGCCGATCATCATGGTGACGGGCCACACGGACCGCTCGAAAGTGATCGAGGCGATCAATGCGGGCGTCAATGAATACCTGGCCAAGCCGGTCCGCCCGGTCGATCTCTTCCATCGCATCACGGCGCTGATCGAGCGGCCCCGCCGCTTCATCAAGGCCTCGACCTATTTCGGTCCGGACCGCCGCCGCCGCCAGGATCCTCGCTATACCGGCCCGTGGCGCCGGTCGACGGACGAGGAAAAGGCTGCGGGCTGAGGCCTCGCTCACGCCGCCGCATCCAGATCCACTTTCCGGTAGACCGAGAAGACGATGACCACGTCCTGGGCACCCACCGCCTTGCGCTTGCGGATGATGGTGCCGAAATCGGGATTGTTGACCAGATAGTCCGGGCCGATCCGCACCAGTTCCTCGCGCGCGATCAGGGCGGTGTCACAGCTCAGGGGGGCGCCGCATCCGGAATGGCAGGCCATGGCGTCGGCCTGTTCGAGAACGCCCGCCATGCGTGCGCCGGCAGCCCGGTCCGAAATCACCACCCGGCCATAGGGATCGAAGCCGAGCTGGTCCAGATCGAAGACGATACCGACATTCGCAGACATGGCGACCTCCCGTATTGCACGCTCAGGATGTACACCTTTTGTTCCGCGCGTTCAAGGGGTGCGCGTTCCGGAAAATCTGTGCGGAAAATCTACGACCGGGCCGCATCCAGCAGCGCGGAAATCTCTCTGGCCTGCGTGCACCAGCTGGTGACGAAGCGGCAGGAGCCGTCCGGCCACTGATAGAAGCGGGCTCCGGCCGCCACCAGACGGTCGCCCAGCGCTTCGGGCAGGCGGATGAACACTTCATTGCCCTGCACCGGATGCATCACCTCGACACCGTCGAGTGCATCGAGCCCGCCGGCCAGGGTCCGGGCATGGGCATTGGCCGCGCCGGCCAGGTCGAGCCAGAGATCATCCTTCAGCCAGGCTTCGAACTGGGCCGCAAGAAAGCGCATTTTCGGAGCCATATGGCCTGCCCGCTTCTGACGGGCCTGAAGCTCTTCGAACCGGTCCATGACTGAGGGGAAGAGGATGATGGCCTCGGCGCCGAGCGCGCCATTTTTGGTCGCACCGAAGCACAGCGCATCCACCCCCGCTCTCCAGGTCAGCTCGGCTGGTGTGCAGCCCAGCGTTACCAGCGCGTTGGAGAAACGGGCCCCATCCATGTGCACGAAGGCGGGGCGCGCGTGGATACGTTCCGCGCGTTCGGCCACTTCCGCCGGCGTATAGGCCGTTCCGCTTTCGGTGAGGTTGGACAGGGACAGGACGCGGGCCGGGCTGGAATGAACGAAGCCTTCGGGAATCTCGCCCAGCGCCCGGTCGAGGGCCTCGAGCGAAATCTTCGCATGGGCGCCGGCGAGCGGGATCAGCTTGGCGCCGCCGGTGAAGAATTCCGGCGCGCCGCGTTCGTCGCGATGAATATGGGCCTCGTCATGGCACAGGATTGCGCCGTGTGACGGACACAGGACCGACAGGGCCAGCGCGTTCGAGGCCGTGCCCGAAACCGCGAAGAGAAGTTTCAGATCGGTCTCGAAAACCGTCTTCAGCCGGGCTTCCACCCGGGCCGAGATTTCGTCGGCGCCGTAGGAGGCAGCAAAGCCGGCATTGGCGGCGGCGATCGCTTCGATCAGTGCCGGGTGGGCGGGGGCGGTGGTATCGGACAGGAAATTCATGGTCGCAATGGACTTTGCCGGAGCGATGGCGTCAATCGCCGAATGCGGGGTCCGGCACCAGCGGGGGCAGGCTGTCACGCATCTGGTCGGCCGAGGAGGTCATGCGTCCCGTCGGGTCGGCCAGGGTCGACTGGCCGTCCAGGTCGCGCACGGGCAGGCCGCGGCCAGCATAGAGGGCGCGGATCTGCATATCCGTCAGATTGGCAAAAGCCGCTTCTGCCTTGGCTATGTTCTCGGGGCTGGCGAATTGCAGCATGGGCAGGCCTTCGGACCCGTCGCTGGGCGGGCAGCCGAGCGCGTCGCGATTGGCGTCTGATGTCGAGAGGCAGAACACATCCCGCAAGACACCGCTTGCCCCCCCGCCATTGATGCCGTTGGGCAGGGGCATGGCGTCGCCGATAAACTCGGTCGGCCGTTGCGGCGCGCCGCCCCCACCCGCAGGCGTCTCGTCCTCTTCCGATTGCTCCTGGGCCACTTCAGGCGCGGACGCCTCTGCTCGCTCGGTCGAGGGGGCAGGCGGGATAGGCTCCGCGGTGTCGTCCGGCGGCTCCTCGGTGACCGGTTCCGGCGTGTCAGGTTCAGGCTGCGCGACGGGTTCAGGATCCGGCTCCACAGCCTCTACAGGCTGTGGAGGCGGCGGCAGGGTCACGAAAACCACATCGATTGCGTCCGGTCGCTCGGTAGAAGCGAACCGGTGCGGCAACAGGATGAGAAGAAGCAGCAAAGCCCCGTTTGCGGCGATCGACAGCGCACCGGCGAGCAAACGGCGGCGCAGGACCTCGGTCGGGGGCGCGAACAACGCAACGCCCAATCCAGCCTCCCTTCGGCCCCCGCCGTGCGTCATGCATAGCGGAGCGCGGCAGGCCTGACCAGTGTGCGCGGGTGTTACGATTGCGTCAGGTGGTGGTCCCGACCGGCTCGGCCCAGACGACATAGCGCAGCGGGCCGGGGGTGACGGCGTCGAAGGGCCAGCAGGTCACCAGTGCCAGCCGGGCCGGTCCGCCATTGCCCGTCTCGATGCCCGAGCGGGCCGCCTCGACGATTTCGCTGCCGGTGACGCGGAAGGCGAGCGGTGGTGCGTCCGTCCGTTCGATGATCACGGTCTGGCCCGGTTCGACATGCTGCAGGAAACGGAAATGCGTGTCGCGATGGGCGGCGATCACCGAGATGCCAGCTTCGCCGGGCACCGCCGAGGCTGTGAGCAAGGAGGGGCCGAAGGCCAGCGCTTCGCCTCCCGCCTCGGCCAGCACGATGGCGTGCTCGCCGAGGGCCGGAACGGAGAGCCGCGCCACGGGCCAGGTATCGGCCCAGGGCCATGGTGTGGGCGCGGTCTCTCCGTCGATCGCACGGGCCCAGGCTCTTGAGAGCAGGACTTGTGCAATTTCAGCCTTGGCGCCGATCCAGACTCCCTGCCCGACAAGGGCGGTGCCGGTGGCGATGAAAGCCAGCGACGCGGCTTTTGCGAGGGCAGGCAGGCTCAGCATGCGGGCTGCCTCCGCTGCGCCACCCGCCAGGCCAGACCGGAAAGGGCGAGAAGGGCGCCGAGCAGGATCAGCCATTCACGCGGCGTTGCGGTTGCCGGCAAGGCCAGACCCTCGCGTGCGCGTCCATCGCCTGCCGCTGCCGGCGGTGCACCGGGGGCGAGGCGGTCGATGAGGGCGGGATCGAGTGCGGCACGGTGCTGCCGCTCCGGGCTGCGGTTCATCACCGCGTCGAAATCCCAGCCGTGCGGCACCATCAGGGGAACATCGCGCGCGGTCAGAACCTCGTCCGCCGGCCGCGCGGGCGTCACATCGACGGCCACGAGGCTGGTCAGGCGGGAGACGAGGTGGAAGTCGAGCGCGGTTTGAAGGACTTCGGCGTCGATCCTCTCAACACTGGCGCCCTGGTAGCGCAGCTCCTCGATTGCGCGGATCCGGTTGCGGGCCCACAGCGTGGCGATGCCGTTCGCTGGCCGGGCATCGGACAGTGACAGATCCTCCTGCCACAGGGTCTCACCCATCCGGCCTTCAAGCCGCATGCTGCTGGCCGGACTGTCGAGGCGGGCTGTCATCAGCACCGGTTCGCCATAATAGAGATCCGGCAGCGGTGCGGGCCAGATCTCGCTCAGCGCACCTTCGGGGAAGAGCGCGTCCAGGTCGGTCATCACCGGGCGTTCCAGGGCCGCAAACAGCGCGTCCATTGCGCCGGCGACTTCGGAGACATCGCCGATATGGGTGAAGGTGCCGCGGCCCGCCCGCGCCGCACGGCTCATGAAATAGGTATTGGGCGCCGAACCGATACCGACCGGGAAGAGGCGCGACCGGCCCAGCCCGTCATGGATGGCGGCGAACAGGGCGCCCTCATTGCCGATAGCGCCGTCCGTCAGGAAGACCACCTGGCGCACGCGGGCGGTATCCTCGGGCGTGGCATCGACCAGGGCGGCCTGCATGGCGGGCAGCATCTCAGTGCCGCCATTGGCATCAAGGCCGCGAACGAAGCGCCGGGCCCGGTCGAGATTCTCGCGGGTCGCATCGACCGGCGCGGGAAAGACCTGTTCCATCGTATTGTCGAAGCGGATGACGTTGAACCGGTCGCCGGGCTGCATCCGGTCGAGTGCGCTGAGGAGGGCGCGCTTCGCCTGGCGCATCGAGGAACCGGCCATGGAGCCTGAATTGTCGATCACGAACACCGTCTCGCGCGCCTGGCGAGGCGCATCGCTGCCCAGCGATGCCGGCGGCAGGACCTGGGCGAGAAGATAGGTTTCGCCATTCAGCGTTTGTGTGAAGAGGGCGGCGCTGGGGCGCTGCTCTTCGGCCGGTCGCCAGGTCAGCACGAAATCGCGATTGGCGGGGACCGGTCCGTCGGCGAGCGAGATCCGCGCGTCGCCGTCGCCCAGGCGCTCGACCAGGGTGGCGTGATAGAGGCTGGCGATCTGTCCGGGTTCGAAACCCGGCTGCAGGCGGGCGGTGATCGAAACGGGCAGGCGCAGGGCGTTGGCCGGTTCATCATCCGGATGCATCAGGGGCGGGGTGATACGGTGAGCGTCGGGCACAGCGGCCGGGGTGTTCGCGCCTTCGGCGACGAATTGCGGCGCATCGGCCGGGATATAGCGCGGCGTGATCGCCAGCGGCACGCGCAGCTCGAATGTGCCGTCCGCCAGACGGGCGACATCCTGGTATTCGATCTGCACGACGATGGTCTCGCCGGGGCCGATATTGGCGACCGACGTCGTGAACATGTTGGGGCGTTCCTGCTCGAGCAGGCTGGCGCGCTGGCCGTTTGCCCGGGCTTCCTCATAGATCCGCCGCGCCTGGCGCCGCTCATGGATCTCACCTTCGATGAAACGGTCGCCGACCTGCATGCGCAGGCGGTCGACGCCGGCATCGGCGGGCAGGGGAAAGACGTAAATTCCCTCGACCCAGGCATCCGACGGGTTCTCGAAGCGCTGGGTCACCGTGGCGCGTACGATGGGGCCGGCGATGTTGAGGGCGATATCGGTCGCGACCAGCGGTGCGGGGATGTAGAGCCCGGCATCGACGGTGCGGATCAGCAGCGCGCTTTCGTTCATTTCCGAGAGCCGGACCAGGCCGGCCTCCGGCGGCGCCGGCGTGTCGGCCCGCGCCTCCGTCCAGAGAAAAAGCGATACAATGAAGACGGCGGCGGCCAGGACGAGGGCGAAACCGCCCTGCGAACCGGACCCGCGGCTGCGGCGTGTGGATGTCATCTGGATACTCCCCGAAACGCGCCGGCCGCCCCGCCTCTGCGAGGGTGCGGCAGGGGGCGGCCGGCCTCCCTGTCCAAGGGCACGCTGGACCGCGATCGCGGATGCGGCAGGGCGGGAATGCGGCGATCAGAGGGAAAAGTGGGGCGATTGCGGGGCGGCGGAACGCTTCCGCCAGCCATGCAAAAACGCTGTGCGGTTTTGGCGATACTGCATGGCTGGGCTATTGGCGGGCCCGGCAAGCCCGACTAGGGTCGTGTCTTCGCATACAAGATCCGGGACACTGTCATGACCTTTACGCCCTCCGCTGCGCTGCAGCGCGTGCAACCCTCCGCCACGCTCGCCGTGACCCAGAAGGCTCGCGATTTGAAGGCGAAAGGCATTGACGTCATTTCGCTGGGCGCCGGCGAGCCGGACTTCGATACGCCGGACCACATCAAGGAAGCGGCGATCGATGCGATCCGCCGCGGCGAGACCAAATACACGGCGGTCGACGGCATTCCCGAACTCAAGGACGCCATCATCAAGAAATTCCGCCGGGATAACGGTCTGGAATACACGGCGGCCCAGGTGCATGTGTCCACGGGCGGCAAGCCGGTGATCTACAACGCGCTGCTCGCCTCGGTGAATCCGGGCGACGAGGTGATCATTCCGGCACCCTACTGGGTGAGCTATCCGGAAATGGTGAACCTGGTCGGCGGCACACCGGTGCCGATCCGCGCCGGGATCGAGAGCCGCTTCAAGATCACCCCGGAACAGCTCGAGGCGGCGATCACGCCGAAGACGCGCTGGCTGATCCTGAATTCGCCCTCCAACCCGACGGGTGTCGGCTATACCGCGGCCGAGCTGAAGGCGCTGGCCGACGTGCTGCTCAAGCACAGCCATGTCTGGGTCATGACCGATGACATGTATGAGCACATTGTCTACGAGGGCTATGAATTCGCGACCATCGCCCAGGTCGAGCCGAAACTCTATGACCGCACGCTGACGATGAACGGTGTGTCCAAGGCCTATTCTATGACCGGCTGGCGGATCGGCTATGCCGGTGGTCCGCAGGCGCTGATCAAGGAAATGGGCAAGGTCGCCTCTCAGACCACCTCCAACCCGTGCTCGATCAGCCAGTGGGCATCGGTCGCGGCGCTGAACGGCGATCACAGCTTCCTGGAAGCGCGCAACGCCGCCTTCCTGCGCCGCCGGGATCTGGTGCTCGAAGCGATCAATGCGTCAGACGGTCTCGTTGCGCCGACGCCGGAAGGCGCTTTCTATGTCTTTGCCGACTGTTCCGGCGCGCTCGGCAAGACGGCGCCGGACGGAACGCGCATCGAGAATGACACCGATTTCTGCTCGGCCCTGCTTGAGGCAGAAGCCGTGGCGGTCGTGCCGGGGGTGGCGTTTGGCCTGGAGCCGGGTTTCCGGATTTCCTACGCGACGGATGATGCGTCGCTGAAGGAAGCCGGTCTGCGGATCCAGCGCTTCTGCGCTTCGCTGAAATAGGTATAGGCGAAGTTTATGGATGACCCAATTAATCCTCATTTGAATTATGAGGGTCAGGGGCTCATATAAGTACCGATGCCGCGGCCCGGCCGCACGCGAACCACAAATGGAGAACACAATGAGCATCAATATGGGTCTGTCCGAAACGCAACGCGAAACCATGGCCAAGGCCGTGACCGCCGTTCTGGCCGACACTTACGCGCTCTACTTCAAGACGCACGCCTATCACTGGAACGTCACCGGTCCGCGCTTCCACGATCTGCACGGCCTGTTCGAAGCCCAGTACAACGAGCTGTGGATGGCGACGGACGACATCGCTGAACGCATCCGCGCCCTCGGTCTTGTAGCGCCGCGCACCTATAACGAAATGGCCGAAGCCGCCTCGATCAAGTCCGGCGGTGAGGAAACCCAGGCCAATGACATGCTGAAGGATCTGGTGAAGGGCCACGAGGCCGTCGTCGCCACGATCCGCAAAGCGCTGTCGCTCGCCGACGAGAATAATGACGAAGCGACCGCCGATCTGCTCGCGCCGCGCGTGACCGCGCACGAGAAGGCGGCGTGGATGCTGCGCTCCACGATCGGCTGATCCCGCTGTTCCGATATGCCATGGCGCCAGATATTCTGGCGAAGGAGACGCCCCGGAAGCCCGCTTCCGGGGCGTCTTTCGTTTCGGGCACAAAAAAGCGCCCCGGTCTGAAAAGACCGGGGCGCCAGAGAAGTTTGCGGGCGGGGTAGCCCGAAAAGGGTAGGCGCCGGACCCGATAGGGGAGGAGACGGGGCCCGGCGCGAAGTGCATACCGTATGGGGAGGAGACGGGTATGCAGAACTCAGATGGGGGATCTGAGAGCGCGACGTCGCCGCCGCGTTGGCAAGGCTTATGCCGCACTTGCGAAATAGCGACCAGAGCCATGCGGGCATGTCGGCCATGCAGAAACGCGGTAAGAACACATTCCTGCCATGCATTCCGGCCGATTTGGTCACAGTGTGGTCAGCTCTGCCAGCGGCGGGCCTGTTCGATCAGGAAATCGCGGAAGGCGACAATGCGCCGCGAGCCGCGCAGCTCGCTGGGATAGACGAAATAGACTTCGAAATCCGGGCCGACCAGGTCCGGCAGGACGCGTTCGAGGCGCGGGTTTTCGCGGGCGACATAGTCGGGCAAGGCGGCGATTCCCATACCGGCTTCGACGGTCTTCATCACGCCATAGATCGTATTGACCTCGACAACGGCCGGGCGCGGCGGCGCATCCGGTTCGCGGCCGGCCTTGGCGGCCCAGTCCAGACCCGGGATCGGGGCCAGCTGTGGCGGGCCGTAATGGATGATGGAGTGCTCGTCGAGATCCTCGGGCGTCTGCGGCCGGCCACGACGTTCGAGATATTCATGGCTGGCATAGAGGTGCTGGCGCACGGCCAGCAGCTTGCGCTGGACGAGATCGTTCTGCGTCGAGGCCCAGGGACGGATGCCGACCTCCGCCTCCAGCCCGGCGAGGTCGAGCTCGTGATCGTCCAGCATCAGCCGGATGCGGATATTGGGATACTGGTCGTGGAATTCCGACAGGCGCGAGGCGAGCCAGATCGCGCCCAGCGCAGTCGGTGCTGTCACCTTGAGCTCGCCGGACGGTTCGTCGCGGGCGTCGTGCACGCGCGCCTCGGCGACGGCGACCTTGCCGTGGATCTCGCGGGCGGCCTCGTAAAGCAGATTGCCCGGCTCGGTCGGGATCAGGCCGCGGGCATGGCGGTGGAAGAGGGTGACACCGAGATCGTCCTCCAGCGCCGCGATCTGCCGGCTGACGGCCGATTGCGACAGGCCGAGCATTTCGGCGGCACGGGTCAGGGACCCGGCCTGTGCCGCGGCATGGAAGGTCTTCAGCTTGTCCCAGTCCATGCCCTGCGTCTCCCCGGAATCGGCATCTCCCGGGGGCAGTCTATCTGTATGGGCACAAATCGCGAATGCACAATTGCGGCGGAGCCGGCACCGGGCCGGCTCCGCCGCCTGTGGGGCGCGTCTAGGCGTTGATGTTCGACATGCGCGCTTCGGGATACCGGCCGCCCTTCACATCGTCCGCCAGGCGGTCGAGGCGTTCGGTCTGGGCTTCGCTCAGCTCCACGGCGCCTGCCCCGAGATTGATCTCAAGATTGGCGAGCTTCGTGGTGCCCGGGATGGACAGGATATCCTCGCCGCGGGCGAGCACCCAGGCCAGTGCGACCTGCGAAGGATGCGCGCCGACTTCGCCGGCCACTGTCTTCACTTCCTCGACAAGGGCGAGATTGGCCTCGAATGCGCCTTCCGCGAAGCGCGGCTGGTGGGCGCCCTGGCGAAAATCATTCTCCGCCGGCTTGTGGTCCTGGGTATAGCGGCCGGTCAGAAGACCCCGGCCCAGCGGCGAATAGGCGACCAGCGAGGCGCCGATCTCCCGCACTGCCGGCAGCGGCCCGTCCTCGATGTCGCGGCTGAAGATGGAATATTCCGACTGCAGCGCGCTGATCGGATGAACCGCATTGGCCCGGCGCAGCGTCTCGGCCGAGGCTTCGGACAGGCCGAGTGCCCGGACCTTGCCTTCCTCGACCAGTTTCGCCATCGCGCCGACGGTTTCCTCGATCGGCCGGCTCAGATCGACGCGGTGGAGATAGTAGAGGTCGACATGATCGGTCTTGAGGAATTGCAGCGACTCCTCGATGGCGCTGCGCATGTTTTCCTCGGAACCGTCGACATCGACAAAGGCCTTGGTGTGCTTGTCGCGCACGGGGCCGAACTTGGTGGCGATCACCACCTTGTCGCGGCGGTCGTGGAAGGCTTCGCCCAGCAGGCGCTCATTGGCGCCCATGCCGTAGAGCTGGGCCGTGTCGAAATGATTGACGCCGGCGTCGATGGCAGCGTGCAGCAGGGCAACGCCGTCGCGCGTGTCGACGGCGGGGCCGTAGAATTCCGACAGGCCCATACAGCCCAGGCCGATCGGGTTTACGAAAATGCCGGAGTGTCCGATTTCGCGTGTCTGCATGATGGTCTCCCCCTGGTGGAGATGAGGTTCGGTGGATCGTGTGGCAGTGCGGACGCAAACAAATGACGTGAGCACTCACTCACATATGGGGTGTCCAATGCGAAGGTGCAAGCCCTGCCGGTCATCATAACGGTTCAAGTAGTCTAGCGGTTCAGGCGCCAGGAGTCCCAGGCGGTCTCGATCGCCATCTCGATTTCGGATGCGGTCCAGTCGCGCCCGGCATTGGCCTGCTTCAGCATCGAAACCATGGGCGGGAAGAAGAAGGCCGTGAGCACGGTTCCGGGAATGTCCTTGATCTCGCCGCGGGCCTGACCGTCTTCGATCAGCGTGCGGATATGGCGCACGAAGCCGTCATGGATGGGTGTGCTGTCGCGGTCCGACAGCGGATACTCGGAAAAGCGCTGGCCGTAGGTGAAGGCGGCCGGATCGGCCCGGTAGGCATTCCAGACGCCACGCCACAATTGCCGGAACCGGTCCCGGAAACTCCCCGAATCGTCGGTCTCCGCCATGACGCTGCGATAGACCGCTTCCTTGATGCCGGAATAGACCGCGACGAAGAGCGTGTCCTTGCTGTCGAAATGCCGGTAGAGCGTGCCCTCCGCTACGCCCGCACGCTTCGCGATGGCGGCTGTCGTGGCGGCGGAGAAACCGTCTTCGGCGACGAGTTCCAGCGCCGACCGCATCAGCTTTTCGCGGGTGGAGGCGAGCGGAGCGTTCATGAGGCCAGCAGGCGCGATCGGGGCTCAAAAGTCCAGAGCCCCGACGGGCAGCCTATTCCTGGGAAGCCAGGTAGCGTTCCGCCTCGAGCGCGGCCATGCAGCCCATGCCGGCCGCCGTGACGGCCTGGCGATAGACGTCGTCGGTTACATCGCCGGCAGCGAATACGCCCGGGATGGAGGTTTTCGGCGTGCCGGGTTCCACCACGAGATAGCCGCCATCCTTGGTTTCCAGCTGGTCGAGGAAGAGCTCGGTCGCCGGCGCATGGCCGATCGCCACGAAGAAACCGTGCGCGGGAATGTCGGTCGTCTCGCCGGTATTGACGTTCTTCACGCGAACGGCCGTGACGCCCAGCGGGTCCTCGTCGCCGAGCACTTCCTCGACCACCGAATCCCACACCACTTCGATCTTCTCGTGCTTGAAGAGCCGATCCTGCATCACCTTCTCGGCGCGCAGGCTGTCGCGGCGGTGTACCAGGGTGACCTTGGATGCGAAATTGGTCAGGAAGAGCGCTTCCTCGACCGCCGTATTGCCGCCGCCGACGACCACGACTTCCTTGCCGCGGTAGAAGAAACCGTCGCAGGTCGCACAGGCCGACACGCCGAAGCCCTGGAATTTCTGCTCGCTCTCGATGCCCAGCCATTTGGCCTGGGCGCCGGTCGCGATGATGACGCTGTCAGCGGTATAGGTCGTGCCGCTATCGCCCTTGAGCACGAAGGGACGGGTTTTCAGATCGGCTTCGACGATGATGTCGGAGATCATCTCTGTGCCGACCTTCTCGGCCTGCTCACGCATCTGTTCCATCAGCCAGGGGCCCTGGATGACATCGGCAAAGCCCGGATAGTTCTCGACATCCGTGGTGATGGTCAGCTGGCCGCCCGGCTGCAGGCCCGCGATCAGGACCGGTTTCAGCATGGCGCGGGCGGCATAGATGGCAGCCGTATAACCGGCGGCGCCGGAGCCGATGATGATCAGGCGTTCGTGACGCGTGTCGGACATGGAAAAACCTCTGGTCAGTCTTGCGGGCAGGCCTGTGCCGCTGTGTCTCTTGGATGTGATCGGACCCCTATATAGAGAGTCCCGCCGGACGTGCACGCCTCTCCTGCTGCAGACCGGCCATGCGGGTCAAAGCGGCAGCAATGCCCGGACGAGGGTCATATCGCGGCTGCCCGGCCAGCCCATTGTCTCGAATACGGTTTCCGGCGCCTCGCCTTCCTGGATCAGCCAGGCGGCATAGAGGTGGGCCGAGCGGGTGCCGCTGCGGCAATGCAGGACGATCCCGCTATCCGGATGCGCCGCCAGCAGGGCACCCAGCCGCACGGTCAGCTCCGGCGATGCCCCCCACGGGCCGCCGATCGGCAGCTCGACATATTGCATGCCCCGGCTCGCGACAGCGTCGGCGAGGTTGAAGGGCAGGGCGGCGGTCTCTTCCGGCGTGCGCGAATTGACGACCAGCGTCACACCGTCTTCGGCCCAGCTGTCGAGATCGGCTTCGCGGGGCTGGCTGGCCAGGGCGATATGGCCGTGCCGGCACACGACCGGGTCGTTGGAAGGGGATGACATGAAGGGGAACCTCATTGCGGTGCGGGCTGCCACCGGTCGATGACGGCGTGTGCCATGCGGCGCGTCTCGTCCAGGGGCGAATAGGTCCAGGTTTCAAGTGTGCCGAGGAAGGGGCGCAGGACACCCTGCGCGGTCAGCGCGGCGTGCAGGCGCGAGAACTTGCCCGGCTTGCCGTCCATCGCCAGCAGGTAGACCGGCTTTCCGGTTGTTGCTGCTTCCAGGATCATGTTGGTGGATTCTTCGGTGACGAAGATCCAGTCGGCGGCGGCCAGGAAGGCGAAATAGGGATTGTCGCCCTCGCCATCGAAAAACCAGACGCGCCGATCGCTTCCGAAGCGCTCGGCGAGCCGTTTGCGGATCGCGTCGGGCGTGCGCCGTGACACGGTCGCCATGATGCCGACGCCCTGGTCCAGCAGGCCGGCGATCCGCTCTTCCAGATAGCGGCCGATCTTCGGTGTCATGCGGTAGCGCTTGGAGGCCCCGCCGATCAGCACGGCGGCCCGCGGCGTGGGCAGTGCATCGATCTCGTCTGCGAACCGGGCCCTGGCCTCATCCAGCTGTGACGCTGCGATACGGTTGGGCGAGCCGATCATCGACAATGCGTTCTCCCGGCGCAGCCGGTCATGCGCGGGTGCCACGATCAGGTCGAAGCTCGAATAGCGGCCGCGCGGATCCTGCACATAGACGAAGAAACAGTCCGCAAAGACACGGCGATGGCGCCGCGCCTCGGCGATGGCGGCGCGCCCGCAACCGATCCACAGATCGGGGTGCGAGTTGGCGGGCAGGGTGACGAAACCGTCCTTGCGCACCGTCACGCGATCGATCCGTGTCGGATTGTCCAGTTCGCGTGCGACGGCTTCGGCCAGGCCGAGCGCCTGGTTCTCGATGCCGCGGCGGCCATCCGAGACGACCCAGATGGTCAATGGCGGAAGGGTGGAAGACGGTTCGGACATGTTCCGACTTAGACGGTGCGGGCGGGATCGCGTCAAGGCCGGTTGACGGGCTGCGCTACACATGTAACAACATGCGACATATGTAGCGCGACGAGGCTGGAGTAACCGCATGTCTGCATCACCGCCTTCCCAGGCCGAGCTGGCCGTTCTCAAGCATCTCTGGAATGCCGGGCCGCAAAGTGCCCGCGAGGTGCAGGACGCGATCTCGGCCGATACTGGCTGGTCCTATTCCACCACGCGCACGCTGCTGACGCGGATGACCGAGAAGGGGCTCATCCGCCGCAAGGATGTGCACGGCCTGTCCGTGTTCACCGCCAAGGTCGAGAAGGTCTCGATGATGAGCCGGATGATCCGCGAGTTCGCCGCCAATGTCCTGGACATGGACGGCCCGCTGCCCGGCACGGCTTTCGCCTCTAGCCGTCTGTTCAGCGAGGAGGAAGCCGCCGCGCTGACCCGCCTGCTCGAACAGGCCGATGAAGCGGAGCGCGGGGAGGACGAGGCATGACCGGCGGACTGATTGACGCGCTCCTGCTCGGCGGCGGCCTGTCGGTCATCGCTGGTGGCGCGGCCTGGGCGCTCGCCCGGCTGCAGCGGCGCGGCGAAGCCGATACCGATATCGCGCTGTGGCGCGCGGCACGGCTGGTCGCCCTGCTGCCGGTACCGCTGGCGGCCATGATCTATGCCGTGCCGCAGACCGTGACCGCCGGCGGCGCAGCGCTGGTTTTCGAGCCACAATTTGCCGAAGTGACAGGCCCGTTGCCGCTTGCGGTCGAGGCGGGCGGGTCCGTACTTCCGGCGCTGCCATCGCTGACGCAAACCGTCCTGGCGCTCTATCTGGCCGGTCTTGTGGTCAGCCTGGGACTGGCGGGCCTGCGCCACCTGGCGCGGCGCCGCATGATCGCGGCCAGCCGCCCGGCCAGCCGCGAGGAACGGCGGCCGCTCGAAGTGCTTGCCGAGGACATCGGCGTGCGCGCGCCGGAGATGCGGGTCGGGCCCGACACGGCGTCGCCCATCCTGACCGGCTGGCGAGGTGTTGTGCTGGTTCCGGCGGCGATGCTGTCGCGCGCCGATGCGCTGCGCTTTGCACTGGCACACGAGCTGAGCCATCTGCGCCGCGGCGACGAGCGGGACCGTCTCACCGGTGCCGCGCTGATTGCACTCTTCTGGTTCAACCTGCCGCTTCGCTGGATCGAGCGGGAGCTTAATGCGGCGCGGGAAATCGCCTGCGACCGCGACACGCTGGAGGCGCTGGGGGGCGCACGGCGCAAGGCCTATGCGGCCGCGCTGATCGAAACCATGCGGATCGCGGCGCCGCCGGCGTCTGCTTTCGGCCCTCACGACAGGAGACATCGTGAAATGCGGATCAAGGCCATCATGACTTCAACCGCCAGCCGGCGCGGACGCGCGGCCTGGCTGGCTGCCACAATCCTCGCTGCCGGACTGCCGGTCGCCGGCGCCCAGGCGCTGATCACCGAACGGCGCATCGTCGCCGAACCGGCTGAGCACGTGGATGCTGCACAGGAGGCGCAGGCGCCGATCCAGGCCGCCTTCGCGGCCCAGCAGGACGAGGACTGGCAGGCTTCCATCGACCAGCTGACGGCAATCGTCGATGCGCCCGGCAGTTCGGCACATGACAGGGCGATCGCGTTGCAGATGCGTGGCCGGGCTCTCTTCGAACTCGGGCAGGCCGAGGCGGCAATTGCCGATTGGCAGAGCGCGATTGAGACCGGCGCCATGGATGAAGGCGGCAGCCGCAATCTGCGCATCAATATCGCCCAGTTGATGATTGCGGACGGCGATGCCGAGGCGGGGGCAGAAGCACTCGAAGCGGCCCTGGGTGATGAAGAACCTGATCTGCGCTTCATGCGGATGCTGGCGCAGGCCTATAGCCAGGCGGGCCGGTTCGAGGACGGTCTGGGCTATGCCCGTGCGGTCTATTCCGACGATCCGGCCGAGGGCAATTTCCACCTGCTCTACTACTATCTCCAGGAATTGGGGATGGAACAGGATCTGGCCGAACTGACGGCGGTGCAGGAAGAGCGCGGGACATCCGGCGAACCCAAGATCAATCGCGCCGAGGCGCCGGTCGCGCCGGTGGCGGCCGAGCCCTCGCCCGAGCCGCACCCGGCACCGCGTGTAGAACCGGCGTCCGAGCCCAGCCCGGTGCGCCAGGTCCGTCCGGCCCCGCAGGCCGAACCCCAGGCCGAGCCGCGCCCCGTAACGGCGCCGGCCCCGTCGCTGACCCATCGCGTTGCCCATGGCCGGATCAGCAGCCGCTATGGCGATCGTCCGGCCCGTCCGGCGGGCGCCCGGCAATTCCATCATGGCGTCGACATCGCGGCCGAACGCGGTACGCCGATCGTGGCGCCGGGACCGGGCGTGGTTGTGCACGCTGCCGCCGGCTTCAACGGTGAAGCGGCCTGGGGCAATACCGTCGCGATCGATCACGGCAATGGCTGGCAGAGCGTCTATGCCCACATGGAAGGGTTTGACGTCTCGGTCGGCGACCGCGTGTCCTCCGGCCAGCAGATCGGCCGTGTCGGCTCGACCGGCCGCTCGACCGGACCCCACGTCCATGTCGAGCTGCACCAGAACGGCCAGCGGATCGATCCGGCCGAGTATCTTCCGGGCCTTCGCTAGCATCCCGTCTGCGGTTCGTGCTGCCATGGTGACACATATGTCTCATCATGGCAGCATGGACGGCACATTGAGGCACCATAAGCGCCTCATTCATGCTCCATAATTTGCCATAGCGCGCGCGATCGCGGCGGCCCGTGCAGACTGTCCTGCGACAGGATGGCGCTGCGCGCGCTCGCTTGCTGTGCTGGCCCGGGTGCAGTATGCGGAATGCGACTTAGTTGCATTCTCCGGCGGTGCCCAGGTGCATATGTCCCAATCCACCATCCAGATCTGGTCCTGGCTGCACAAATGGTCGAGCCTGGTGTGCACGCTCTTCCTGCTGATGCTGTGCGTCACGGGTCTGCCGCTGATCTTCCATCACGAGATCGAACACCTCACCGGCGAGGAATACGTCATGCCGGACCTGCCCGGCGATGACGGGCTGGAAAGTCTCGACACGGTGCTTGCCGAGGCGCTGGCCTCGCGGCCCGGCGAGGTCGGCCTGTTCATGAGTTTCGACGAGGACCGGCCGGTGGTGAATGTCACCTCGGGCCCTTCCTATGACGCGCCGGAACGGCAGATGACGCTGATGTCGCTGGACTGGCGCTCGGCGGATTTTGTGCCGCCGCCGGTGGAAGAGGGGATCATGGCGGTGATCCTCCAGCTGCATATCGACTTGTTCCTGGGTCTGCCGGGAAAGTTCTTCCTGGGGGCGATGGGCGCGCTCTTTGTTGTCGCCATCGTGTCCGGCGTGGTGCTCTACGCCCCCTTCATGCGCAAGCATGATTTCGGCACGCTGCGGGTATCCAGAAGCCGCCGGGTGAAATGGCTCGACTGGCACAACCTCCTCGGCATCGTCACCCTGGCCTGGGCGAGCGTGGTCGGGCTGACCGGCGTCATCAACGCTTTCTCCGAACCGATCACCGCGACCTGGCAGGCAACCCAGCTGGGCGAGATGACGGCGGGCTATCGCGAAGCGGAACCGCCGGCCGAGCTGGGTTCGATCCAGGGCGCGATCGAGGCGGTCACGACAGCGGCGCCGGGCATGCGGGTGCAGTTCGTGGCCTTCCCGGGCGGGCTCTATTCCACCGATCATCACTATGCCGTCTTCCTGCAGGGCGCGACGCCGCTGACCAAGCGCCTGCTGACGGTCGGCCTGGTGGACGCGGCGACCGGCGAGCTGACCGATATCCGCCCCATGCCCTGGTACATGCAGGCACTGCTGCTCTCGCAGCCGCTGCATTTCGGCGATTATGGCGGCCTGCCGATGAAAATCCTCTGGGCGCTGCTCGATCTGGTGACGATCGTGGTGCTCGGCTCGGGTGTCTATCTGTGGCTGGCCCGCCGCAAACGGCCGGTGCGCGCGCTGATGGCGGAGGCCGGGGCATGAGCCGCGCTGCCGCCTCACCCCGCCGCCGCAGCCTGGGCGCGATCTTTGTCATCCCTGCGCTGATCGGCCTTTTCAGCCTGGTCGGTCTTGTCAGTGCGCTGGCCGGCGACGGTTTCAGCGACCTCCTCTCCTGGGCCGGCCTGGCCGTGCCCCTGATCGCCATCGTCTGGGCCTGCGCCCGGCGGCGGCAATGACCTCCCCCAAGAAGAAGACAGAAAGCTCACCCCCATGACCTTCCGCTCCCTCTGCCTCGCCGCGACCGCCATCGGTGCCGTTGCCGCAGCGCCCGCTTTCGCACAGACCGCCGATGAGGATGTCATCATCGTCACGGCGCCGGACTATGTGCCGCTCGGCTCGGAAGAAGCCAACAAGACCGGCATGCCGCTGATCGAGACGCCGCAATCGGTCTCGTTGATCTCGCGTGACCAGATCGACCTGCTCGACTGGAATAATCTCTCCCAGACCGTGCGCTATGTGGCCGGTGTGACGGGCGAGAATTACGGCCCGGACATGCGTGTCGACTGGCTGACCATGCGCGGTTTCGAACCGGTGCAATTCCTCGACGGTACGCGCGGCTCGATCGGCTCGATCGCCAATACCGGTCTCGATCTCTATGGCGCGGAAGAAGTGCGCATCCTGCGCGGCCCGTCGGCAGCGCTCTACGGCCTCACCCCGCCGGGCGGTCTGGTCGATATCGTCTCGCGCCGTCCGCGTGAGGAATTCGGCGGCGAGATCGGTGTGGAAGTCGGCAATCAGGGCCTCTGGCAGATCAATGGCGACGTCACCGGCGCCCTGTCGGACACGGTCTCGGCGCGCCTGACGGGCCTTTACCGCGAAGGCGGCAGCCAGACGCGCGGTGTCGATACCGACCGCACCTATATCGCGCCGGCCCTGACCTGGCAGGCCTCGCCGCGCACCACGCTGACCCTGCTGGCCTATTATCAGGATGACGGCATCTATGGTGACGGCATGGGCTTTTTCCCGTCCCAGGGCACGCTGACGCCGAATCCGAACGGGCCGATCCCGGTCGACGCCAATCTGGGCGAGACCAGCTATAACCGCTTCGAGCGCGAGCATTACGGCGTCGGCTATGAGTTCTCCCACGAATTCGAGGGCGGCATCACGCTCACCCAGAACCTGAAATACACGGATCTGGAATCCATCCAGCGCGGCATTGGCGGCAATGGTTTCGTCGATGCCGACTTCAACGGCACGCCGGACGATTACCGCACGGTGAGCCGCTATTCCTTCTCCTTCGACGAGGATGTCGACACGCTGTCGGTGGATACGCGGCTGGCCGGCACCTTCACTACCGGCGCGATCGAGCACGATCTGACCGGCGGTCTGGACTGGCGCGAATACGATTACATCGGCGCCTCGGCCTTCTCCTTCGCCGGCATCCCGACCATCGACATCTATGATCCGGTCTACGGCCACACCATTGCCGACCTGCCGACCGCGCCCTTCGACAGCACCCTGCAGCAGCAGACCGGTCTCTACCTCGTCGACCAGGCGCGGCTGGACAACTGGATCGCCACGCTGACCGTGCGTCATGACTGGGTGAAGACCGAACAGCGCCTGGCCGGTATCGACCATGATGATGACGACACGTCCTGGACGGCGGGTCTGGCCTACCGGTTCGACAATGGTCTCGTGCCCTACGTCTCCTGGGCGAGCAGCTTCCAGCCGGCGGCCGGTTCCGATCGCAATGGCGTGGCCTTCGACCCGACGCGCGGCGAGCAGGTGGAAGCCGGTGTGAAATACCAGCCGGATCTGGGTCCGGACACGCGCGTCCTCGCGACGGCAGCGGTCTATCGCCTGGTGCAGGACAATGTGCTGACGCCGGATCCGCAGAACGCTGCGGGCGAGAGCTTCCAGGTGCAGACCGGTGAAGTGGAAATCTCCGGCTTCGAGGTCGAATTCGTCGGCCGCTTCCGCGAGCGTCTGAGCCTCAATGCCGCCCTGACCTGGACCGACAGCGAAGTCACGCGCTCCAACGGTCCGGACCTGGGCGCCGAACTGCCGGTCGTGCCCAGCTTCCAGGCCTCTGCCCTGGCCGACTACACGATCCAGGAAGGCCGGCTTGCCGGCCTCGGCGCCTCGCTGGGCGCGCGCTACATGGCTGAAAGCGCCGGCAATCTGCCGTCCGCCTGGACGCCGGAAGTCTACACCAACCCGTCCGTCACCCTGTTCGACGGTTCGGTGCATTACGACTATGCCGACTGGCGTGTGGCGGTCTCCGGCTCGAACCTGTTCGACGAGACCTATGTCGCGCGTTGCTATTCTGCCGTGAACTGCTTCTACGGCGCTCCGCGCACCGTGCGCGCCAGCGTGACGCGGCGGTTCTGACAAGACGCTGCTGCAAGCGCGTCACCTCTCGCAGTGTGCGTGAGGTGACGCGCACCGAACCGTCATTCCGGCGAAAGCCGGAACCCGGGTCGCAGAGCGGGGCGTGGCTTTCCTGGAAAAAGCGGCCCCCGTGATCTGGGTCCTGACTTTCGTCAGGATGACGGTTTGAGGGGGGAGGCTTTCTCCCTCACGGGCCGTCGGGAAACGTGCCGATCTCGTCGATCCAGCGCGTGACCAGCCGGACCAGCGCCTCTTCCCGTTCGGCGATCTCTTCCAGCGAGCGCAGGACGACGACACCCCGGTCCGCAGCCGGCCATCTGGCCAGGCCGTCGGGATCGTCGAAGGAGAAGCCGGCGGTGGATTGGGCCCTGGCGCCGCGGTGCAGGACCATCCGCACGCCGCCCTTGCGCTCGATACCGAGGGTGACGCAATCCGTCCCGTCCCGGCTGAAATTCGGCGCATTCCACTTGATGTCTTCAACAAGATCCGGCCCGGCGGTCCGCACGATCCCGCGCAAGCGATTGACCCGCGCCAGATCCTCGGGGCTCAGGCTTTCCAGATAGGTTTCGACGGTATCGGTCATGGCAGGGTGTCCGGCTGGGTTGGAGCCCAAGTCTAGCCCGGCTTCAGGGTGCGGCGGGAGCGGTATTTGTGGCGGATGCCACTCAGCCGGCCGCGTCGCTCAGACGCTCGGCCTCGGCCGTGTCGCCGCGCAGCAGGGCCAGCAGGATGTCGATATTGGCGAGCTGTTCCCGCGATGCCCGCAGCAGGACATTCTGCTCGACCCATACAGCGCGAACCTGGGCGCGGGCGCGGCGCAGCGTGGGCCAGTCGACGCTGCTGGCCAGCGCGTCCGGCGCCACGTCCCAGTCGCCGGGCATGTCATAGGCGGCCATGATCGAGTCCGGATTGGCGAAGGACATCATGTCCTGGACGATAGCGTTCGACGTGTCCGTGATGACTTCGGCCATCTGGCCGTATTGCGTCAGGGCCTGCCGCAGATCCTGGGATTGCAGGCTGGAGAGCGAGCCGGTGGAGATCATTTCCTGATAGGTCGCCGACAGGCCCGGCGGCGTGTCCACGCGGATGGCCGCGCCCAGAATACCGTCCATGTCCGGCCGCTCCGGCACGGTCTCCTCGGTACGCAGGAGGTCGATCAGAAGACCGGTGCGCGCACTCAGCGTCTCCAGGCTCGCAATGGCATTGGCGGTCTGCGCCCGGGCATCCTGGATGTCGACCTCGAGACGGGCCATGAGATCCCGTTCGGCCTCTCGGGCAAGGCGGGTTTCGTTCCAGTTATTGACCTGCAGACCGAGAAAGACACCGACCAGGACGATCAGCACCTCGACGGTGACAGCCATCCAGTCCTGCCGGCGCAGGGACGAAGCCAGTCGCTTGATGATCATGCATTCCCCCGGATTTCGCGGTCATCGTGTCCGCTTTGGGCGCGATTCGCGAGTTGAGAGTAGGGCGTGCGGGGCCTGCCCAGGCCGCGAGGACCTCGCCATTCCCCCTCATCCGCCCCTTCGGGGCACCTTCTCCCGGGGGAGAAGGGGCCGGCTCCGGCTTTCTCCACCTCGAGTTTCTCCCGGCACGCTCCGGACCGTCATTCCGGCGAAAGCCGGAACCCAGGTTGCAGAGCGAGGCGGGGCCCTTCCCGGACGAAGCGGGCCCTGTGATCTGGGTCCTGACCTTCGTCAGGATGACGGTTTGTGGGGGAGGCTTTCTTCCCCATGTCATGGGGAAGTGGGCCGATGCGGTACCCCTGGTCCGGCTGCCCCCCTGAGGCGGAACTCTGGCATGTGGTTTAGGGGAGGAGCCTATCCGTTTGCCGGAAATGTTGACGATGACAAGGAGATAGCAACCTGGTAGCGAACTGGGATGAGTGAAGCTGACTGGACCGATCTGGAGAACGACGCGCTCGTTGCTGATTATTTTGCAATGCTGCAGAAAGAACTGGCCGGTGAGCGCTACAACAAAGCTGCTCACAATCGCGCGCTTCAAGCCATTATTGGCCGATCCAAAGGGTCAATAGAGTTCAAGCATCAGAACGTCAGCGCGGTACTGCAAGGTTTGGGCGAAGTCTGGATTCAAGGCTACAAACCTAAATGTAATTTCCAAGACGCGCTTGTTGACGCGGTTGTCCGTTGGTCGCGAAGCCATCAAGACTGGATGGACCGGAAGCCCCCGAAGCGCACTGGGTTGAATGAAGTCCAAGGGCTTTGGCTTGAGCCAGCACCGGCGCTGAAGAATGAACCTCCTCCAAAGGACCTAGAGAAGCTGCTGGGTATCGCAAGAAAGTTCAATGTTCCGGAACGTGATGAGCGCAACCGCGCGTTGGGCGAAGCCGGCGAGCAGCTGGTTCTGAACTTTGAGACACACAATTTGCGTAGCGCTGGTCGCAGTGACCTTGCAAAGCAAGTGCGGTGGGTTTCCAAGCTCGATGGGGATGGGGCTGGATACGACATCGCGAGTTTTCTGCCAGACGGAACCAGCCGGCTGATAGAGGTCAAGACGACGAAAGGTTGGGAAAGAACGCCATTCTACATCTCAAAAAATGAGCTGGACGTTTCGTGTCTCCACAAGGAACATTGGTACCTGTTCCGGCTATGGAATTTTGAACGGTCTCCAAGAGCGTTTGAACTGCGCCCGCCCCTAGAGCATCATGTCGAGCTGTCTGCGTATAGCTATCGAGCAAGCTTCGAGCGTCACAACTAGACGCTAAACAAAAAACGGCGCCCATCGGGCGCCGTTTTGCATGTGTCGCGATGTCGCCGGGGCCTAGCCGCCCCAGCTCACATTCATGATCTCGTAGCTCTTCAGACCGCCCGGGGCGTTGACCTCGATGACGTCGCCCACCTCCTTGTTGATCATCGCGCGGGCGATGGGGGAGGAGACGGAGATCTTGCCGGATTTCACGTCCGATTCGTCATCGCCGACGATCTGGTAGGTGGCTTCCTCTTCGGTATCTTCGTCCAGCACCGTGACGGTCGCGCCGAACTTCACCGTGTCACCCGACATCTTGGCGATATCGATGACCTGGGCACGCGCCAGCTTGTCCTCGAGTTCCTGGACCCGGCCCTCGATATAGCCCTGGCGTTCCTTGGCCGCGTGATACTCGGCGTTTTCCGACAGGTCGCCGTGTTCGCGCGCTTCGGAGATCGCGGCGATCACCGCCGGGCGTTCGACGGATTTGAGGTGTTTCAGCTCTTCGTCGAGGGCTTTATGCCCTGCGACGGTCATCGGGATCTTGTTCATACGACCACTTATCTTCGGGAGTGGAAGGCAGGCTAGCCTCCACGAAGTTGACCATCAAGAGTAGGTCTGCAGGGCCACAGGTTCAAGCGCTCCTTCATCGATCCGGCGCAAGGACAGGATTGCGGCGCGTGCGGCCGAGGCTGTCGTGTAGCACGGGATGCGCATGTCCAGGGCGGTGCGGCGGATCGAATAGCTGTCCAGGTGCGACTGACGGCCTTCGGTGGTGTTGAAGATCAGCTGGACTTCGCCGTTTTTCATCAGGTCGACAATGTGCGGCCGGCCCTCGAACACCTTGTTGACGCGGGTCACGGGCACGCCGGCATCCTCGAACACGGTGGCGGTGCCCGCCGTGGCGAGAATCTTGAAGCCGAGCATCACCAGCACGCGGGCCGGTTCGACCATGGCGGCCTTGTCGCCCTCGCGCAGCGAGATGAAGACACCGCCCGAGCGCGGCAGTTTCACACCGGCGCCCAGCTCGGCCTTGGCGAAGGCGGCCTCGAACATGGTGTCGATACCCATCACCTCGCCGGTGGAACGCATTTCCGGACCCAGAACCGGGTCGACGCCGGGGAAGCGGGCCCAGGGCATCACCGCTTCCTTGACCGAGATGTGTTTCGGCGCCGGATCCTTCAGGCCGAAATCCTTCAGCTTGGCGCCGGCCATCACCTTGGCGGCGATCTTGGCGACCGGCTGGCCGATGGCCTTGGCCACGAAGGGAACGGTGCGCGAGGCGCGCGGATTGACTTCGAGCACGTAGATCTCGCCGCCCTTGACCGCGAACTGCACGTTCATCAGGCCCTTCACGCCGATGGCCTTGGCCATGGCGACGGCTTCGGCCTTCAGCTCGTCGACCATCTCTTTCGAGAGCGAGTAGGGCGGCAGCGAGCAGGCGCTGTCGCCCGAGTGGACGCCGGCTTCCTCGATATGCTGCATCACGCCGGCCACCCAGACATCCTCGCCGTCGCAGATCGCGTCGACATCGACCTCGTCGGCATCGGTGAGATAGCGGTCCAGCAGGAGCGGGGACTTGCCGGAGACGTGCACGGCTTCGCGCAGATAGCGGTCGAAACTGTCGATCTCGCGGATGATTTCCATCGCCCGGCCGCCCAGCACATAGGAGGGGCGCAGCACCAGCGGGAAGCCGAGCTTCTCGGCCTCGGCGCGCGCCTGTTCTTCGGAAGAGGCGATGGCGTTGGGCGGCTGTTTCAGGTTCAGCCGGTCCAGGAGGTCCTTGAAGCGCCAGCGGTCTTCGGCCAGGTCGATGGCGTCCGGTGCGGTACCGAGGATCGGCACGCCTTCCGCTTCCAGCTCGGCGGCGATCTTCAGCGGGGTCTGGCCGCCATACTGTACGACCACGCCCAGCAGCTCGCCCTTTTCCTGTTCCTTGGCGATCAGTTCAAGCGTGTCCTCGA
>Ga0213833_1000423_pt1 | contig 45392 bp, 31 predicted proteins | sample SWATP21_FD_160575 | JGI IMG/M metagenome (GOLD analysis project Ga0213833, IMG submission 160575) | Coastal seawater microbial communities from Marineland, Florida, United States - SWA TP2 #1 | ecosystem: Environmental > Aquatic > Marine > Coastal | place: USA: Florida | collected 2016-08-14 | reverse complement strand
CCCCCCCTCAACACCTGCAGTGGCATGTGGGAGTGGCTGGGAATGAGAATGGCGGGGTCGTTGTTGGGGGTTCGGGCGGCAGTGACACGTGAGGCGTGGGGTGCGCCATGTTTGCTTGGCAGCGTTTCGGCGGCGCGCTCAGGGCGATTTGGAGGGAGCGATCCGTGATTACACGCGCGCGATTGAGATGGACGCCAATAATTTCAAGTCTGTTTTCAACCGTGGCTTCATGGTGCGTGTGCATGCATGCGCCGGGATGACCCGGGGAAACAGACCACAAAGGTCAGCGACACTTTGCATTGACGGTTTCTGTGTTGGTTTGGTGGCGTGGCTGTGCACAGCAAATCAAAGCGGGTCGACCAGCACGAGCATTGAAGGATTTCCACACTGCTGCTGTGCTTGAGCCTGGAAACGCGTTTGTTCGGTGCGGCTCCGCTGGCAGATGTGCTCTGCCAGCCCTTGCTGAGACCAGCGTGTTTGGTTGCACAGGTACAACATTGCTGTATGTTTGTTGTCACTCAAGCGTTTTCAAGAGGCGGTGAAGTACATTTCCCAAGCTATAACCCTGGATCCCTCAGTGCCGATGTTTTTTCGGACGCGTGGTTGGGCGTTTCGCAAGTGTGGGGACTTCGCGTCGGCCATCCGTGATTATGTGCAAGCTAAACGCCTTGATCCAAAGGTAGGCACGCGACATGTCATGAGAGCGTTTGCTGTGCTGGTGGCTCACTGCCTTTCGTTTTTCACGCATGGCTCCTTGTGTGGTTTCAGGCCGGAAGTGCCTCTTCTGGAGAGACGGCTCATCGGCGGACGGGCAGTGTTGCCGGTGGCGCGCACGTCAACATCGGACGACCAGGCAGCGCTCGTCCCCTTTCGGCTCGATCTCAACGCGGCCAAGCACCCACCACACGCCCATTGACGGCTCGTTCGCGTTCACCCATTGCAGTTCATGGGGCAGATACACGCCCCTTGTCTGCGCGGCGTGCAACGGTACGACAGGCAATGTGTCGCTTGCAATGTAGCGCCTTCTTGACATGTTTCTTCCATGGTGTTGTTCAGCCGGTCGACAGTGTTCCTCTTGCAGTTGCTCCTGACAAGCCAGCGCGGGTTGACATGGACACGCCAGGGTACATGATGACCCAAGCAGAACTTGATCAGCGACGGGTGCGGGTTTGTCTTGTTCCGGCGGTGTTGCCTTCTCTCCTGACGACAATACTCCCATGCAGGACGCACGACAAAATCAGGCGTTGAAGAATGGTGACTTGACAAAAATAACCGCCTGTTATGGCAATGGTCCTCTGTTCCATCCCCCTGAGTTTAAGCCCAGCGACGGCGTTGTCACCAACGCGGATGTACGGCGGCGATGCAGAGAGGTGTGTACCATGGCGCTGCCACGTTGTCGCTTGTTCGCTGCTCACCCGGTTTCCCGTGCTGTTGGAAGATTCTCACTCGGCCACCCATGAAGAGGACGCGAGAGGATTTGGACTTCCTAGTCGGTTTGACACGCAACTGCCAGTTGTTCTCCACTCTTTCTGACATGGTGAGTAGCGAGGTTGGCACGCTCGGGTTTCTTTCTCTGTGAGTTTGGTTTTGATCCTTGCTTTGTGTCTTGCATCCGCTTGCGTGTGCAGACGCACGAGCATCTCTGTCGGTACGTTCTTGCTTGTCGCCTTGTGTTAATTTTGATGGATGCGGGCCTCACTACTGGCGTGCCACGCATGCATGATGTGTTGTTCGGTATCACAGTTTCGTTGGCCTGTTGGAACTTCCCAAGCAGCGCGTTGTGTATCGTCAGGGGCACGGCGGAAGCTCGTTTCACCTGATTCTGGCCGGGTCGGTGTCTGTGTACCTTGACCGCATGCCTACACTGGAGCAGAGCGCTGCTGTTGCGATGGCCTCTTTTCGGGCGAAGGACAGGTGAATCGTGGTGTTGGTTAGCTGTTGCATGGTATCGGGGTTGCCTCACAAGTCTGCACTCTCGCCGGTTTGATCTTGGCTTGGGTGAATCATAGATTGACGGCCATGGCGCAAGCGCGGAAAGCCGCAACAGCTGCCCGCAAGCAGGCGGTGAAAGCGTTACGTCCCCCATCCGAACTCATGGCAAAGAAAGCAGCTGCAGCGCTGCACCGAGCTTCCCAAGGCGCGACAAGGCAGCAGGGAAGCAGTGACGCAGGCCCGTCGAAACAGGCTGTTGCCGCCGGGCGGGAACGGGGAGAGGTCGCGGCAAAGTTGTTGGAGCTTCGGGGCGGCAGCAATGCGTACGCAACTGGCCTAGGCACCAGGATTGGTGTGTTGTACGGTGGGGACGGCTTTGGAGCCGCCTCCATGCTCGATGGGCACGGCCAACGGTAGGTTTTATTGCACGACGCGCGCACGCGCACACGCTTGAGCCACGTGGCGCTAACACATTACGGTGTTCCATGCAGAGCGGTGACGGTGATTACCAATGAGCCCTGTGCGTTTCTTACGATTCAAAGAGAGGACTACCTGCGCGCAATCGCAGACACACGCGAGGAAACGGTAAGGACGTCAAGTCGTGTGCTGTGAATACCCTGTCGCATCCTCGCTCCCGTTGTTCTGACACGCTGCGTTGGTACCACTTTGTGGTGGTGGTGGTGCTCGAATCGTTGCCAGTTTGTGTCCACGTTCGAGTTTCTTCGCTCCGCTCGCCTGTTCAAGGACTGTCCAGAAGACGAGGTGCGCGCCCTGGTGCGTTGCGCGACCCGAATGCGATTCTTGTCAGGCAAGGTCATTGTCAAGGAGGGCGCGCTTCTGTCTGGGGTGTACTTTGTGCACCGTGGCCGCTGTACCCTGTTCAAAAACGTGAACGGCAGCAGCCACCCCACCACTCCGGCGGCCCACGCGTCGCCGCGGCCGCGGGCGTCCGTTCGGCCGGCATCTGCGCGGCTTGCATCGTCGACCACCACGTCACGCGCCCGGAGTCATCATGGATCGCGCATGCAGCCCGCGACACATGCTGGAAAAGGGCAGAAGCGGCTTGTGTTGGATATGGCGGCTGTGGGGGATACGGAAAGGACCCCTCCTGCTGCCACAGGCCCGTCTCCGGATACGCCCATGATTGGAATCACGGCGATGCAGCGCATTACGCAGCGCAAGAATGCCCAACGAGGCAATGTGCGTTGACCCTTGTCCTCCGTTCTGATGGGTGGGTGTATTGTTGACGTCGTGGCTGGCTGTGCGCAGGCAACACACAAGGAGAATTCTGCTTCGCAGGAGCGAAACGACTCTGACTTCCTTCTGCAGCAAGCGGCGAAACACCGCATTGTGGACCTTAAGTTCCACGACGTATGTGATGCATGCAGTGGGTGTTGATTGGTGCTTGTACTCACTCATACTGTCCTCCCTGTGGTATGCAGACGGCTGGCGCAGCTCACAAGAAAAAACACACCCAACCTCAGGTGGAGGTCTGCAAGTTGCTGCCGCGCGAGTCCTTTGGCGAGGACGCAGTCATGCGCCTTCACTCCATTCCGCCTGCTGACCACCGGGCAGGCTCAAGGGCATCGCCCCGACCTGCGTCTGCTCGGACCCATACCAGCTACGTGCATCGACGATCCCACCACAGTGGCAGCAAGCCACGCGCATGTGTGGCAACTGGATCGCTTATGAGCAACACCAACGTGTCAGTCTTCATGATCCCGAAGGTTGGTGAGGGTGACGCCGCGCGCAGCGAACTTTCACACTCACACCAGACTGTGGCACAGGCGGCTTTCTTCAAGCATTGCTCCTTTGCGACGCGCGACATCATGCGGCGGAACTGCATGTCGTACGTTGGTCGCCATCGAGACACAAGCTGTGAGTTTGCCGGCTCAGTTCATGTGTCTAACTCTCCAATGTTGGTGGCACCTATGCTGTGGTTGCCTGTAATGTGTGACGTGTCGCAGAAAGCACGTGATGTCGAGACTCATGACAACCAAGCACAAGCGAAACTGGGACAAGTTTCGTGACGCGACGGTGTCTGCGGCAAGGCAAGGAACGCCAAGAACAGGATCTTTGTCTGCCCGGGGCCCTGGCCGCATGAAGTTTTAGTAGTTAGTGCTGGGAGTTAGTGTTGATGACGTTCTCCCATGCACCGCGTATCTATCCATCCCACCAATTTGCATGCGGCTTTCCATAGCTATCTACGCTTCTGTCGCATTGTCAGCACCACCGTCGCGCAACGGCGTCAGCACCAACAACAGCGGGTAGTGAATGTCTGGATCGTACTGGCCAGAAGCAGCAAGCTCTGTCATGCATCGCTCGTGGGCGTGTGAGACAGCAGCGTCGTATTCACGCGCAACGGCAACGTTGAAACGGCGCAGGGCATGGGAAATGAACAGGTCCATCGTGGCTCCACGACGAGGAGCCACGAGCCACACCTGTGGGAATCCCAAGTCCTGAATACGCTCATCCAATCTTCCATCCACCTCAAGCACTGTTTGACTCCCTGCAGGCGACGACGCATCGTCCCCGTCTTTACGCGGAGATGCGTTGACCAACGCGGCAAGTGTATCGACCAGGTCGACGTGAAAGTCTTTGAAGAAAAGACAGTCCGCTGCCATCACGACGTCCGCGGCACCAACCCGCGCCTTCGCCTCATCCGCGTGGGCGGAACTCCACACAAGCTGCTGAGTGTCGACGCGCAGCTGACTCGCGGAAGCGCCCGCGTTGAATGCGTTGAGAGCAACACACTGCGCCACATTCTGCGCAGCAGCTTTGTTTCCGTCGGTGATGGTGACACGCCGTGCTCGGGTAGATGCGGCCGCGACCAAACCAGCTAGCCCGGTCATGCCGGCACCCAGTTCGACTACCGCCCTATTAGCAAGGACATGAGCAATTTGCACACACAAATGAGCAAGAACCTCCTCAGCCGGCCAAACACAGACGTTTCCTGTGTTGTCCACACCATCTGACGAGTGGTGGGAGGCCAAATCTTCCAAGCTGATGGCGTCCGGGCGTCGCCTGGTGACTAGCACGTTGCAGGCAGGCGCTGCGGGGCTCACAGGCACAGAGTACCGCTCCACAATACTCTTGCAGTGGCCGACACTCGGTTCCTCTGAGGGTTTGGTGTCCACCCACAATTGGACACGGTTTGGCGTGCAATGGGTCGGAACAGCAGAGAAACCCAGTTCATGCACGCAGGTCGCCACTTCCAAGGCGCGGGCATGGAGCTTCACTTCTCGCCCCCAAACTGCTGTTTTGCCCTTTTTATCGCAGCTAGCAGTGCTTCGTGGTGACGTAGCTGAGGTGGGCTCGCGGGCAGCACCTTCAGCGGACCCCACATGAGTGGTGTCATTGGCGCCGTGGAACACTACAGTCAAGTGAACGTACTTGCTCTCAGCTTCACGGAGCGGGCACAGTGCTTCACGAAGGCACCGCTGCGCATGTTCGTGCCACGAAACGCTGTCTTGAAGGCGGTCAGAGCTAATGAACACCGCTGCGCCACAGGTGGAAGGCGGCAGGTCGTGCTTGACCAGCAGGTTGAAAGTGGAATGGCGCCGCACGGACACAGACGACGCGTCGGAGCTCGACGCAGCGTCCGTCGCCGTCGTGTGGGCACCTGCACCAGCACCTACACCAGCACCGGTGCCAACAGAAGCGGATTTTGTGGCTGGGGGGTGCTTGCGACGCAGTGCCGCTCGAAGCAGGTCCCATCGCCGGGACGCGACCACGTCCGAACCCCTCGCAGCCTGCCGGGCGGCTTTGCTTCGTGCTACACGACTCCATTGTACAATGGCCGACACGCACCGCTCTACAGCACCTTCATCAGATACACAACCGGGAAGGACTACGTGTGGAGGCAAGCGGCGGCGCTTCTGCAGCTGCTGGGCGTACTTGAACGTGGAGGTTGGGTGGAACGCCTTGCCTGCTCTGTCACTCACAATCAGCCAGATACTGCGATGGTGGGCTTGTAGCTCCACAGCAGCCTGCTCCAACGATACTACTCCATCCTCACTCGCCATGAGAGACCAGCTTCACGGGAGGCTCCGTGTTTGGATGAGTCGTGATCAGCAGCACACTTTTCGCCTGTGCGGGGTCAGCACACACTCGTCACAGTGTGTCGTGCCATCATGATATCGGCTGTATTTCAGGAGACATCCAATCGTTTTCATGTTGCAGCCACATGGTTGTCAAATCATTTGATCGCCAAGCGGCGCGTTGTCTCGCGAGCCGGGTCACGGTTCATCGGGCAGACAATGAGCCACGCTGATGCTGCAGCCGGACAGGATGAGAAAGTTGTCAATCGAAACGGCCAACAGCAGCGCAGTCAGGATGAAGGGCTGGAAATAACTGTACGGGGCAGGTGGACATGCGCATGGTGTTTGCAACGGCTGATGAACTTGGTTGTTGGGTGATGACACCAGGATTCCTTTCCTTCTCTGAAAAAGCTGCGAGAGTTGCTGCATGACCGCAAAGCGATTGGGCCTCTTCAAGTGAACAGGTAGGGCGGCAGGCCTGTGTGGGGGAGCCGCGCTTCACGTCGAGGTTGTGACACACGTGTGTGTGCGTCGTCCCAGCGTGCTGGACGGTGACGATCACCGCGACACAATTTCTGTGGGGACCTTTGCCACAGCAGACACGTTCGTGCTAGCTCTCACGCGCATGTGTGCACGTTGGTAACGTTGTGTTCCACACTGGTAAGTTGTCGCTGATTGGACGCGTGTGCGTGCAGTTTCCTGCGAGCCATCCGTGCCGAAGACGTTGCATTCCAGAACGACGTGCAGCACGAGCAGCGCATTCAGCCTCCCCCCTTTCCAGACACCTCCCCAAGGAGTGGCGAGCAAGAAGACAGTGGCACGCTTGAATTGCAGGCGAAGACCCGGCGGCGGCAACGTGGCCGAGCCACTGCAGTGACGAGGCGTGCGCGAGCCACAACCCCTCCACCCCTGCCGGAGCTCGACTTTCAGACGGAGGACGAGTCAGACGGCCTGGGCGACTCTGAGGAAGAGACCAGTGGCGACATTGGCACCAAGAAAGCACATGTTCCTCCACCCCCACCCGCACTCCCACCGCGGTCACTGCGAGGCCGAGCAGCCACAGCAAGTGCGTCGCGCGTTCCAGTGTCGTGCACCTCGTCTTGTTGTCGTCATACGGGCTGCCTGTGTCCACAGAACGCCGCCGGCGGATTCGCAAGAACAAACACACCACTGGGTCCGTTGTTGTACCAGCGCACTCGGGCACGATTCGAGCGCTTCCCAGTGGTATGTACCACAAGGCAGTCCGGCGGAGGGTCAACAAAGCGGTGGGTCGCGCAGCCCGGCTGACGGCGGTGAGTGCGGCGGAGCGCTTTGAATTTATCATTGTAGTATCTGCTCCTCATCCACGTGGTCCCTAACGAACGCCGTGGACGGTGTCGGCATGGTGGTGGTGATGATTGATGGTGATGACAGGCACGCCAGCTACGCAAGTCCAAGCAAGAAGCTGCGGCCCATCGAAAGCACGCACGAGGCGTGCGCCAAAGGGCCAAGTCACGCGCCACGATCGCGCAAGCAAAGCGTTTGGAATCACGACAGAATTTATCCAAGAGACGCGAGCCGCCGTCGTGGGCTGCAGGAGAGGCAGCATGGGCCGCCCGCCTTCGTCGTGACTCCAAGGTGGGCGCGTCATCCCCGCCGGCTTCGCCTGTCAAGCCCTGGCAGGTGAAACGAAAAACGCGCGCCCGCGCCACCACGTCGCGCCCCGGAATGAGCTCAAGAGCGAAAGCGCAAGGGCGGAAACCACGGGCGAAGACTCAGCAAGTGAGAAGGTTGCGGGTGGAAGAAGTGTCGGCCTCAGACGACAGCCTCGGTGGAGATGCTGTGGAGGACGGCACGGGTGACTCGGACTTGGATGGAGAAGGTCCCGAGGTAGGGATGATGGGCGCCGCATGGAGCGCTACCAGCGACGACGATAGCGTGGCAGGAATGTTGGATATGGCAGCGACGAATGAGGCACTCAGGGAGAAGAATAGGCGCCTCCAAGATCAGGTGTGTGCGACTGGGCGATGTGGTGTAGGTGCAGCTCATGAACTGGTTCTGTACAGATCAAGCAGTTGCACACACAGCTAAAAGCGAGGCGTGAAGTGGCCACCAAAGCTGTACAGTCTTCGGCCGCTTTGAGAAGTGTAGGTTTGCCAAGTATGCACGCTCTACGCATGGATTTGTTCTTCACACGAGCCACTGTGCATGCGTTCCAGAAACTCGCCTCCATCAAGGCGGAAAAAACGATGCTTGAGCGCTCGCTCAGCTCCACCCGCGACCAACTTCGCCTTGCCCAATCCCGGGTTCGTGTGTGCGAGGGTGATTGTACTGGGGGTATTTCCCACAGTGATTGTGCACGCAGGCGAATGGCTTTCGCCGGGAATGCCGAAAACTGAAGGCCGAGCTCGCTGTAGCCCAAGTCTCAAAGAAGGTCCAACGCTCGCTGTTGGGTGCTTTTGCCGGTGGAGCTCACAGTTTTCGTGGTTGTGCATGTGTGTGTTCTTACATGCAGCCACCGTTGCCTTCTGTGCACGGTATGTACTTCGTTTGGTTGGTGCATCCTGCCAGTTTGTTCTCACGCCCCGCTTTGCGCTTGTGCGCAGGTCGACGCAAGCGGCGAAGCCGCAGTCTCAGCCGTGGTCGCCGGCGCAGCAGCCACAGCCGAGGAGGACGCCGAAGCAAAAGTCCTCGCCGTTACCGGCAAAAACGTCGAAGCCGAAGGCGAAGCCGAAGGCGAAGCCGAAGTCACAGTCGAGCTTCTGCTGGTGGACCACGCCAGATGGGTGCCGGCATGTCGTCCGCCGCGAGTGACTCTTCTGCAAGCGAGCCGCATTGGACACGTGACGTGCCCCCCGAGGAGGAAAGTCCAGCACATGACGACAAAGGAGAAGTGAATCAAGGTTGGTTTGTGGGGGAGGACGCGGAGAGAGGCGAAGTTGTTGCCGAGGGAGTTAGGCCAGGCACAACCCCACAGGCCGGGCCACAGCCAGATCCCTTACAGGACCCCTCGGACGCGGCGTCTGGGGTCGCCGCTCGAGGTGTTCTTGACTCTGGGAGCGACCTGTCCAACGTGGACGCGGACAGTAGCAGTGATGAGTCATGTTTCGACACCAAGCAGTCGCTTCGCCTGGCCATGGCAGCTGCTCGCAAGGCCCAGGTGCCGTACGAGGAAAGACTGAGACAGCGGGGTGTTGTAGAAAAATAGTGACAATTCCGTTGCGATCTTTTGCCAAAGTCTTGCTTGTTTTGGAATGCGACACAGCGAAAGCACGCTGTGCAGCAAGTGTTTGATAGCTTGCTTCAACACACGCGTCATTTCCTGTCTTCGAGATTGTGGCTGTGCGAAACAGCGTGACTGTGTGACATGCTCTGATTAGCATCAACGGGATACGTTGGTCGGGTGACAGTATGCGTGCGCTTGCAGTTGTTACGTCGCTCGTGCTATTGGTGACCGTCGTGCAAGGTGAGGCGGCTACGCAACCCGCACAGCGCACGGTTTTGTATCATCCTGCTTACGTATGCCTCTGCTGGTGTGTCAACAGGCGTGGTTCCACCAAACAAGCCCCGTCCCCCTCGTGAGAAGCCTGAGTCCACGTCCGATGTGGCTGTTACCATCGAGTGGGATGCACCTCTGTACGTAGTTTCCTCTTCGCGCTTGCATTCGTTCGCGTTTCTTACCCCCTTTTGTCTGGCTCTCCAGGTCAAGCGGTCCTCCAATCGACCAGTACGAAGTTTCTTACCGTGTGCTGGGAACGGCCAAGTGGAACGTGGTGCGTGGGGGACTGGTTTGTTTGCGATGGCACTGCTGTGGGCTCACCTATTTATTTCTGGGGGGACAGGACTCGAACGAGGTGCAAGGTGTTCCAGGCGTCCGCCATCGCGAGGTGCAGCTCGTGACAACACGTGCTGATACAGGCCAGACCATTAACTCTGGCTTTTTCAAGCTGTCATTGAACTACGAGGGTTACAATGACTTCCTGCCAGAGAAGCCCAGTCGTACCCCACCGCTTGCGTGGAACGCCGAGGCAAGCGACGTGAAGGCTGCTTTGGAGGGATTTGGCAACATCGGAGTCGTAGAGGTTCGGCGCTGGGGACCTGATGCGCAGGGCGGTTTCACGTGGAAGGTGACACTTGATTGGGAGCGTTTTGTGCGGCGAGGCAACTTGCCCATGCTGGTTGTGAGCGAAGACGCTTTGGGTGTGACATGGAGTGCTGGCGGCCGCCCTGTTGTTGTCACTGAGGAGCGCCGTGGTACGACTGGTCCTACAGTGTGCTACACCGGGGTGTGTGAGCACCGTGTGGGAGGCTTGAATCCGTTCACGCAGTATCAGTTCCGTGTCCGCGCACACAACTCGGTGGGCTGGTCAGCGGCCGCTGGTGCCAGCAAAGTGGTGCGCACGTTGCAATCGGCGCCGCCCGTGACCCCGTCCGCCCCGACACTTGCCAGTAAAAGTGCCACAAGCATCACAGTGCGCGTACCAGCTGTCCCACCCGCCCCACCGGGCACTCCGCTGGTCACGTCGGTCGGGGTGCAGTACCAGCAAGCCTCTAACACACAAGGCAGCTGGACAGCGGTGCCCGTGCAACCCGCTGGGGTTTCGACGGTCACCATTTCTGACCTGAAGTCGTCCACCGGGTTCGTAGTGCGGTGTACCACGCCGTTTGTTTCTTTGTTTGTGTGCTGCACTGGTGCTAACTGTCCACACACAACACAGGTATCGCTTTCGAGTCCGCATGTCCAATGTGGAGGGCGACGGACCTTGGAGTGGCGCAAGCGCCGCCATCACAACCGATCCAGCGCCGCCGGGACCGCCCAGACTTCGGCCAGTGAACTTGGAGTTTGTGACGCACCAGAGCGTGTTGCTGGAGTGGGATCCCCCCCTTCAGGTGGAAAGCGACCCCCCAGTCACGACCTACCAGGTGCAGTACCGCATCAACCGTGAGGGATGGCTCCTCGCTGCGCGGAGTGTGTCTGCGCTGGTGAAAAACTCCGTTCGTGCCATTCAAGATGTAACCACACGGTCGATGGAAGGCTCTGTCATTGACAGTGGGAGTTTCACTCTGAGTTTCAACTTCGAGGTGCGACCACCCCTCCGTGCCACGCACTTCCTTCCTCGGTGTGCCCCGTTGTTGTTGACTTGCACTTGTGTGTGGCTGTGTTGATGCGCAGGGCGAGAGCGATTTTGACCCCGGAACGGCGACTCGAACGGAGCTGATCCCCTACAACGCCGATGCAGCTTTCGTGGAAAGCGCGCTTCGAAAACTGTCGCCCCTCTCCACTGGCGTATCTGTGCGCCGCCATGGCCCTGATGCCCGGGGCGGTTACACCTGGCGTGTGACGCTGGATTGGGACACTGGCGTGTTGAAGAGCGGTGTGGACATCCGCACGGGAATTCCCTCCATCATCGCGGACCCGGTGGCTCTGGGAGGCACATGGACGCTGGCTGGGTCGGGCGTCGTGGTGACACAGGTCCGCACTGCGCAGGCCGCGGAATTCCTCTCCCGCATCAACGCCACCATCGGCGACCTGCCGTCCTCCACGTTGCTGCAGTTTCGTGCTCGGTCCATGTCGGCTGTGGGCACGTCGGAGTGGAGCATCCCCTCGCCCCGTGTGCGCACACTAGCGCCCCCGCCCCTCACCGAGGCCGAGCTGGCGCTGCGCCCGGGCGGCTTTCCGAACGTGACCATTCCGTTGCCGCCTCCGCCGGCTGGCTCACGCATGCTCAGTGGCACGCGGCGGTTTGTGGCCAACGGAGCAGCCGCCGACGCCGACTACATGGCGGGGGTGGCGCTGGGTGGGCGGCCTGGGGAAGACGGCGGCCCCGGTCTGGTCGTGTTGACCACGTTCTTGTACAGCCAGGGCCAAGTCGACAAGGTGACCATGACGTACCAAGACCCCGCCATCTACAACGGGCGCCCCCAAGTGTACATCGTCCCGTCCTCGCCCGTGCGGGGCAGCTCGATTGACTTTGTGGATGTGAAGCTGTGGGGCGCGGGCGGCGGCGGCGGCTCCACTAACCACTCGTTGGGTGGCGCCGGTGCCTTTGTGCAAGGGCGCCTGGCCGTGAAGGCTGGCGACGTGCTGCTGGTGCTGGTGGGGGGCGGTGGTGAGGGCATGAGCGGTGACCGTGGAGGCAAGGGAGGCTTCAACGGCGGCGGCGACGGCGGCGACGGCGAGTTCGGCGGCGGCGGTGGAGGTGGCGCGTCCAGCATCACCAAGGCCGGCTACGCTTTCCCCCTGATGATTGCTGCTGGTGGCGGCGGCGCTGGGTCAACCGACTACTGCTGCGGTCACGGTGGACCGGGGGCGGCTGCTGTGGTGGACGAGCGCGGCACTGGCATCGGTGGCGAGTCCCCGGTGGACACGCCAACAGACAACGAAGGAGACGCAGCACGAGTTCGTGCAGAGTTCAATGACGAGCGCGATGAGTCTGGGTTACCCGCGTTGCACGAGGTACGTGCGCACGTTGCAGGGATGTGTGTGTCTGTGCGCGCGCGCGCGCGTGTGTGTGTGTGTGATTGTATTGTTGTGGTTTGGCCTTGCCGTGACTGACGGGGAACAACACGTGTTTTCTGCCCCCCCCCCTTCCTCAGCACATGGACTTTGGTTTTGCTCCGGCGGCCGACTACTCCATGTTGGCGCTCGGCGGTGGTGGTGGAGGTCTGGTGTCCGGCGGCCTCCCAGGCCAGTCGGGTTCCTACGTGTACCGCCCGTCCGGTGACCTGCGCCGCCGGTCGTTCGACCACCCACCCAGCATCGGCACCGACGAAACAGCAACGTCTCGACTCCTAGCAGGTGGCATCCAGCGCAGCGCAACCACTGGCCTACGTCTCATCGGCGGACGCGGTGCCAACGGGAAAGAAGCGGGTGGCGGCGGTGGCGGTGGGTGGTTTGGCGGCGGTGGCGGCGGAGCGGGTGTTGACGGAGGTGGTGGTGGCGGTGGGTCGAGCTACATGCATGACACCACCATGTACACGCCGGACTTCGTTGCGGAAACGCCACCGCCTCCCCGCCTGGCTCGTGTCACCGCGACATCTGTCCTGTTGGAGTGGGACGGTGTGCAAGTTGGGGCAAATGGACAACTCGCCACGGCGTACACGCTGGAGCAGGCCCACGGCGTCAACAGTGATGTGCGTAGTAGGTGCGACACGTGGCTTGGCTTCAACGTGCTGATGCGTGCCGTGGTGTTGTGATGTTTTCATCACAGGAGTACACACAAGTGTTCTTTGGAGATGGCGACGCTCGGTTCTACGTGGCTGTGGGGCTGCGCCCTTCCACTCGGTGGGTTTTGCCGTGGGTTGAGTGTGGTACGGTGCTCTGCGTTTCCCTTGTTGATCCTCTCACCTCGGGCTGCGACGTTTGTCCCAGGTACCGCTTCCGGTTGATCGCGTCTGATGCGTTGACCGGCCCTGGGGAGCCTGGTGAGCCTGTCACCACTGTCACGACTGCCATTCCAACAAACAGTTGGTCACGTCCACTTGGCCGAGCTGTTGGCGAAGGCCGGGCCGGGTCTGGAAGGCGTGCCATCGACGCACCAACAGCCGAGGTGTCCATGCTTCCCAGGTGCGCGTTGGTTTACGCCTCGCACCGCTGAGCAAGGTGGTTCATGGCGAGTTTGTTTTCCCTCACCCTGCTTTTCCCCCTCCCCCCCCTTTTTGTTTCATAGCCCGATGCAAGGCACAACGTTGATTCCTTTGCTCGGGTTTGGCTTCCTTTTCGGTGGCCGATCTGCCGGTGAGGATTGTGATCAAGCTGTGTTGCAGTTTTGCCGGCACCGCCAAGGAGTGCGCAACGACCTGTGGCGGTTGGATCCTGTGACAAACGCCTGGTACGCGCACCGCGGTTTTGTCCGTTGGAGCCCTTCACTGTGCACTAATGATGATCTCGGTGGTGTGGCCATCAAACACAACACAGGCTACAAATCGATGTTGGCGATGTGAAACCGCCTGCACGAGAACGGCACATGGCAGGGGTGATCGACAACAAGATGTACATCTTCGGAGGCGTCACGGGGGAAGCGGGACAGGGCGGTGGTGGTACATTCCTCGACGATCTTTGGCGACTCGACCCCGACCAGCCAGAACGCACAGAGACGCTAACTGCGTCCTCCGTAGTGAACAGAACACATGGTGATGCAGTGCCAGAGGGGAAGTTCCTTCGGCGAACCATGCAAGTCGATATCGACTCGTCCGAGTGCGTGTCTGGTGTGCAGGTGTGGATCAAGCTGGAGCACTCGTGTTTGCACAACGTTCATATTTCCGTCAACGGCCCCACTATTGCGCCGTATCGTGAGCCCGCGACAGACTGGCCGGTACGCACTGCCGTGGGTGCAAGTTGCAGCTGCATCATTTCACTCTCTCTCGCCGCGTACTGGTTGACAGTTTGGCGAACGACTGCCATTGGGCATGGGTCTTGGCGAAGAAAACCTGCTGTTTGTAGGAGGCTTTGGAAAGGGCACGGCCAATCAGAACATTCCTTGCAGGTGCGATGGGGTGCTGGCTCACGCAATCACTGTTTGTGGCTGCCTGACCTCGCTGCCCGGGTGTGGCGTGTTTCTTCTTGCCTTGGGTTTGTCCGCTCCGTTGGGTTCTGTTGGTTGATTCATATTCCTGATCCGTCCTCTTTTCGTTTGCTTTTGCTTCCCTCTCCCCCCCTTTCCGCAGCGCCGAGCCAGCTCTCAGCGAAGCCATCGATACCAGTGTGGATGTGGCAGCGGTGGGCGAGGTGCAGCTGGTGTTTGACGATGCGGCTGCGGATGGCGTGGAGAACTGCTGCGAAGGTGCCCTGAACGGAACGTTCCGACCAGTGGACTCGCTTCGTCGCTACGAGGGCTTGCCGCCCACCGGCGAGTGGGTGTTGAACATCTATGATGGTGATGTCGACGGCTTGACTGGGCGGCTGCTCGACTGGGGCCTGACCTTTCAGTTGGTGCCGTGCAACCGTGAGTACACGTGGACGGAGATGGGAGCCTCGACCGCGGAGCATCGACCTCCCGCCCGACATGATGCCACGACGGTTGCTGTGGGGGATTCGTGGTTTCTCTGGGGTGGCCGTACCTTCACGGAGCTGTTTGATCTGTGGCGATATGATGTTGGTGCGTTAGGGTGTTCTCTTGCACGCGCGTGTGAGGATTGGTCTCTCACCTCTTGCTGTGGTATCGTGCCTGCACACAGTGACGGACTCATGGACGAATCTCACTCTGGCTCGGCCCCTTCGCCAGGCTCCAGCTTTGGGCCGTGCGGCCGTGTTGACGCCGTGGGGTGTCATGGCATGGGGTGGTCGCTTTGTTGGCTCCCATCACCTCGCCCCTCAAACCATGTTTCGGGTACGAACGCGTTGTGTCTCCCGGCGTTGATGTGGTGTGCTGATGTTCCATGGTGGGCGGGTGTCTCTGTTGTTGCGCTGTGTTGGTTGGTTGGTGGTGGTGGTGGTGCTTCCCGTCTTCCAGTGGGACGCCGTGGAGAACGAGTGGGTGGCCGTTCGACCGCCTCCAGCGTCAGATCCGCGCTTGCACGAGCTGGGAGAGTTTCTGGATCCGAACTTCTTGCTGAATGACGAGCACCTGGAGAAGGACTTCAGCACTTCTGCGACGGTGGCGTTGCAGGGCGAAATCCCAGAGTTTCCGCCACGTCGAATGTTACACGCGATGGCGTTGTTCGGAGTGCTTGGAACCAAGTCACGTGATCGAGGTGTTGAGTTGCCGAAGCTGGTTGTGTACGGCGGCTACAACGGCAACACCATGCTTGATGATGTGTGGGAGCTGTCACTGAGGAACCCAGATGAAGGGTTCGAGTTTAACTCACAAGGTGCGAATAGCATGTTGTGTTGTGTCGTGTCATACGCGGGTCATTCGCGTGTCGCATTCGTGATCTGACCTTTGGATGCTGTGGCAGATTTTTCCGGCCAAGAGGTTCCTCCGGGGGGATTCTTTATTCAGCAACGGTACCAAGAGCATTGTACCTGGCACCACGTGGAAGACACCACCGGGGATTCGTGGCTGCGTGGATGCAGTCGATTCTCAACGGCTGGCAGTGGCAACTCCACTGCGGTGTGTGACCCGAGCCACATTCTTGTGCGTGCGTGGTGCGACCGCAACTATCAGTTCATTGGCAACTTTTAAGGTGTCTGTCGCCGTAGCCGGTGCAGTCACCCGTGTGCGTTGCACAACAAGATAGCTTCCGTTTTGTTTTGATTCAAGTGTGAAGAGCACACACTCAGTAGTGTCTCTCTCACACACACTACTCTCCATCTCCTGCACCATCCCTGGTCAGAAAATCAGGCGGCGAGGCGGCAGCAGAAGCCGGGAGTGACAGGAATGCAGGCGTCTCATTAAATGTCGATGTGATGGCGTAGCGCTCCACCAGTTGCCTGCTCAACAAAGTTTTCCACGTGAGACATGACGACAAAAACAAGCCAAGCCGCGCGTGCATGGAGGCGAGGGGAGGCGAGGGGAAAGGGGGTGACTCACTTGATCACAAAGCACTCTGGATCTCCAGCTTCCTCAGCAAAAGAGGCGCCACGCAGCCTGCGCGCCGGGGTTCTGTGGAGGAGCTCTGCATCAGCACCCGGGGTGGTCACGTCGGCTGCACCTGTCGGAGGCTGGGTGGGGGCGCCGATGCCAGGTGGGCGGGAACGGATGAAGTCGCCAAGCAGGGCGTGGCACACGCGCCGACCGTGCACGACGTCGTCGATTTCACGCAGTAGATCACTGGTGATCTTCGGAGACACAACTGAATCGTTCTTGTACTCCGGGTGCGCGCGTACGTACTGACGCATCCATGTGGCAGGCGTCAACAGTTCTCCTGCACACACAACGATGGTGACACCTCTGCACTGTGCGAGCTACGACAACGAGGAACAAACCTGTGGCGCGCTTCTCAATGAATGTGAGGTAGTGGCTGATGTGAGCCTTGGTGATAGCATCGGCGGAGATGATGTCAAGATAGGTCATGACAAGGGGAATGAGACCCGGGAAGTGACGACCCTGATGAAACATCACACACAAACGCCGGCAGGAACAAAACCACGGATGTGAACCACGCTGCTGTTGCGACAGGATGACGCGATTATCTTGTCGCACCTTGCCCGTCAGAATGTCTTTCATGGTCATTTCTTCGACAGTGTCTGGGTCCTCCGCTCCATAGTCGTCAGGGCATGTCTCTGCACACAACAACCAATGTCAAAGGGCTATGAAAGCTACAGGCCGTGCCAAGCAACGTACGAGGCAAGGGTGACACAAACTTGCGGAAGTAGAACTTTTGTTCAACAGCTGCGTTTCGAAGATGAGCACGGCGCATGTTCTCATCGACCTATGCAGGACAACAAATGCGCACGAACTGGTCAGTCGTGCGACACCAGTGTTCCGATTGACCACCCACACCGCACGCACCAGCGAGATTGGCATGTACATGTTCAGATCGAAGAACATGATAACTCGGTTGATGAGGGCAGTGAACACAGCAAACGCCGCGTTCTCAAAGTCCGTGAACTGGGTTTCCATCGTGCGCAGTTCCACACGCCAGCCCATGTCCGTGTTGGCTGGGGGTGGCTTCCAGCGCACAGACTGCCAGTTGGTGGATTGGAAGTTCTGCAAGGCAAGGCAACGCAGGCGTGAGAGAAAGAACACAGTACACGCCACCCGCTCGAATTGCAACCTCACGTTTACCTCAAAGTGCTCGGTGGTCTTGGTGTCATCCACTTCCACTCGCTCCTTGAAGATTACCAGTGGGTCGCGCGTGAACAAGTGCGCAACGTGGTCCGCAAGGCGCTTGGGAACGTCTGTGACCACCCCACGACGAACGGGCATGAACAACATGTGCAACACTCACAACACACGCTGAATGAAACTCCGAAGCGCACCAGCTTCTGCAAGCTTCTTGCGCGCCATTTCATCCATGGGCAGGGGGATATCGTTGTACTTGTCCTTCATGAAGGCGTGGTTGGAAACGAAGGATGAAATGCTTGCGTACCGGGACTTCGCCAAGGACCGACGCTTTGCAGACGCAGATTGCTCGGCATCCGGAAGCTTCTCCCACGCCAAGGGCTCGGAACTCTCGCCACGCTCGATAGGGGTACGGTCATCACACACCGCCGAAATGACTTCCCAGCGAACATCATGATCCGTCAGCCGACCCTTCAGAATGGGAGTGCCCGCTGTCAGCGCCATCTGAAATGAATCATTCACCACACAGACAAGAAAGTGAGCAAGGTAACGTGGAGACCGGAGCACGCATCACGCATACCATAATGGGGCCTAGGACAGCCAGTTGATCGTACAACCGGAGGGACTCGTCCAGATCGCGCGCCTGGAATGTGACTTGCAAACAGCACATTCCCATGCCAGCCATCATTGCATCAAGGTGCACGAAGCCGTCAGTGTCATCGCTTTTCGGCCCACTCGTGACCGGAACACCCCCGTCCTCTTCCTTTCCAGCCTCCGTTTTCGACTCATCCGCATCCGGACTCGTGCTGTCAGGCGTGGTGGCCGCCGTCTCCTCAGTCGCTGTGCCGGCGCTGGCTTTGCTTTCCTCCGGAGCTCTGCGACCACACATATGAATGTTGGGCACACGTGGAGGAACAGCACCGGCTCACCAGTACATACTTGATCACTGTGGCGGTGTCACGAAAGATCGGGACCTTGATTGTCACCTTAGACCCTCGTCTCAGGCGAATGTTGCGCGTGAGCGTTCTGTGTGTCGGCAAGCCAACCACTCCTCAGCCATTCAACGACAACAGACCGACGCCAGCGCGGTATGCACGTACGCAAAGCGTGGGTGGATAGAAATAATCTTGTCAGACCCGTAGTGGGAGTGAGATGCATCACCTCCAGGGGGGTAGGGGGGCGTGGTAAAGGCCCCACATCCGAACCGAGGAAACCTGCAAACGACAACACCACAACACCACAACACCATGCCGAGGTCCGGATCAGGGGCACACCCGCAGAAAGGAACACACACACGGGCCAACGAACGCTGTCACAGAGAACAGGCTGCTTCCTTCAGGGAGGGCCTTTTCGATGTACTTGCGTCGCTCAAGCATGTTGCCCTCCACCAGCAGCAGTTGCCGTGTGTCATCAGCGTACGGAAAGCCTGGTGTCCCCTCCACCATCCATTCACCGTACTCTGGCTTCCACGCATCGCCAACTCGGCCACTGTGTTCACACGTCACCGGTCGATGGGCACACATGAGGGGGGTTGGTCACAGAAACGAACAGCAAGACCCAGCGCACCGCGCGCGAACGTACGTCTCTTCGTCCATGGCGTGGAGGCGATCCAACACCTCCGTTCCGGCGACCAAAAGAGTAGCCTCCCCTGTCTCCTCATCAAATTTGACAATGTGGTACTCGATCTGTCGGCACCAGTGCCATGACAACGTTCCCAGCGTTCACAAGGTGAGACACGCGCGAGTGGCACATGTGTGCGTGCAACGCACCTCGTCACCCCACCGCAACACATCACCACGCCGGGCTTGGACCAGGCGATAAATGTGAAGAAACTGATCCACACCATGCTCTCGAACATACTGGATGTACTTGAGGGACTTGTCCCATCTCAGCGGGGTGCCAGCTTTGAGGAATCCCATTGTGGCCGAAGATCGTGTGTGCGAACAAACGGCGGGCTGAACCCCACGTAGGGGTGTTCACGCAGCGGCGCTGGCGCTACACACACAGTAAACGTGAAGGTGATACTCCTGATATCACACGAAGTAGGGGTGGTTGGGCTGGGAATACTGCACTGCAGATCGGTGCCGCAACGTGTTTTCTCGCCCCGTCAACCTCGTCACGACACGCGCCAAGGCGGCGCTTCCGGAAACTCAACATTTATTACGTTTGAAACAAGCCAACCGCGAGAGTGAGTGATTGATGCTCGGAGTTTTTCGAACTCGTTCCTGCTCGGCGATGCAAAAGATCGTGGCTGTCCGTTTGGGCGCTTGCTGTGGTTCGTTTCGCAACCATCCGCCGGCGGCGCGAAGCATAATCACACAGGACCAGCCAGTTGGACGTTGGCCTGGCAGCGTGTTCGTCGCACGTGGCGACTGTGTAGGTGATGCGCTGGAGGTTTGTGCTGTGAATGTACGTTTGGCAGGTGGTGGAGGCTGTTTGCGTCGACTGTGTTGTGGGGGCGCCGGCGCGCGTTTGTGTCGTGCGGGCGGGTTGTGGGATTGGAAGGCCCTGACTCGCGGACTGGGTTGCGTGGCACCGCCCTGTGATGATTGTACTGACGTGTGCTCGCGTGGGGTGCGTGCTGGAACCCTGTGGCAGACATTGCACGCCTGATACCCGCGCGACCAACCCTCACACCACGCTCGTAATTTCGGGTGTGAGCTGATAGCATGGACTCCTCACAGAATGTGAAGGCCGCTTTGGCATCACGCTTGTATGCGGACCCACGCAGCCGCACCACGCGGCTGTCCGCGGCGTCTCCACTGTTGCCCGCCCCCTCCCGGGGTCGTGCAGTGCCTGGCGCTGGTGCGTCACGCGTCGCGTCAGGTTTGTCTGCCTGCCTCGTCCCGAAGCAGCGCACCCTTCAGGGCAGCCGTAGCACACCGGTGCTTCCTCCTGCTGTGAATGGCAGCACTGGCAGGTCCATCCCTGTGTCCACAACAGCCTCATCACTTGCCCTTCGAGCGACAAAGGTGCGTGCGTGTTGTGCACGCGGGCGTTCCTTGAGCGATGTGTGCGCGTGTGCAGTGCAACTGCCATGGGGCGTTGGACATGGGTCGCTGGCGGTACACATTTCAGACGTTCTGTACTCACGTCAAGGGCTGCAATGTGACCTCTTGTTTGTGTCGTGTCGCTCAGAAGAAGCCGCTGAAGGGCAAGAAGTTGCTGCAACCGATCACGCTTGCGCGTGACACCATCACACGTTCTTCTTCGCAACCCGCGTTTGAGCGACTCGGCAGCACTCTGGCTAGTCAACAGAGTGTACCAGGAAGCGGTGCAGTGGCGTCTCGCACCCTTCGCCACTCGCGGTCGGCGGCCTTGGCGCGCTCCAAGCGTCTCCAGAGCCCTGCCGTCGGCGACGGTGCCTCGGCCTCACGCAAGGCTGCTCTTGCTGCCCTCAACGGTGGCGGTATCGGCGGCGGCTCTGCACTGGCTGTCTCTGCCGCCGCGGGCGGTGGACGTCGCAGCCGGGCCAGCCGCGGTGGACGTGGGCTGGGCGCCTCCACCACGCTGGTGGGTGGCGGGGCCACTGGCTCGGCGGCGTCTGGCACACGCAAGTTCCGCACATTCACAGAGTCGTTGGAGCTGAACAGCCACTACATGGACGAGTTTGTGGCTGGCAACTTTTTGTACCTGCGACCCAAACGTGGCATGGACAGAACCGCGTACGACTTGGAGACGTGTGAGCACTGGGAAACGGACCCCAACGACTACTACACCATGAGCAAGGCCGGTATCACCCACTTTGTGGGCAACGACTCTGAGTTCACCAGCCTGGAGCAGTGGGAGCGCGAGTACTCGCTGTTCACCCTCATCCGCAACATCCCGTTCTTTGCAAAGTACCGCTCGTGGAAAAACTTCACGGTGTGGAAGAAGAACGTTCGCGCGGAGGCGTCAGGGAAGTGTTCTGCGATGCTGGACTCGGGCCTGTTCTTCCTGAACCCCACGCTGCGTGTGAGTTTGATGCGCCTTCGCCGCCTGTGCTTCGAGGTGTCTCGGTGGCGGCTGTTTGAGGTGGACACGGAGAAGACGTACACGCTGGACGAGTTTTGTGAGGAGCAGGCCGTCAAGCGCCACCACGTGACCACCTGGCTGGCCCACTTCACAGACGACGTTCGCGCGCTCGTGCGAGGTGCCTGTGACGAGGTGTTGGACAAGTTCTTGGCCGACAACAGCATCCAGGCGGACCACAAGATGACGTTCATGGAGCGCGCGGCGCTGCGCACGGAGTGCCGCAAGCTCACGAAGTACATCCGCCTCGCCGACTTCCTGGTCACGGACACGCTGCTGGGACTGGCACTGGACAGCACCGCCGCGCTGGATGCGGTCGTGCGCCCCGCCTTGAAGCCGGCGCGCGTGGTGCGCATCGAGAAGGAGGACGACTCCGCGGCCAACTCGCGCCGTGTCATGACCAAGAAGGACGCCGCGGCCGTGGCGGCGCTGCCGCTGTTCCGGGTCGAGGTCAACTTCGAGGCGCGGTCGCAGGCGGAGGTGGAGCGGCGGGCCAAGGCCCGCCGTGCCCGGGCCAAGGCGCGCGAGGAGGCCCGCGCCAAGGCCGCGGAGGCCAAGGAGGCGCTGGGCGAAGACGGCGAGGGCAAGGTCGGCGGCGAGGCGGACGAGGGCGAGGAGGAGACGAAGGGCACGGACGGCGAGGCGGTGCCGGGTGGTGTGGACCTGGACGGTGTCGCGGACGCGGTGGTGGACGAGGAGGATGAGGAGGACGACGCCGTGTTGACGGTGTCGCCGACGATGGAGGAGGTGCGGTCCCGCATCAAGACGCTGCTGTTGGAGGCCATGACGGTGGTGTCGGCGCCGCCGCTGCTGCTCACACACGAGGACCTCAGCCCGTACACACAAGCCGCCACCGAGGACACGGAGGACGCCGCGCGGGAGGAGGTGGACCTCGCGGAGGTCGTCATGGCCGACCCGCACTTTGTGGAGACGTCGGAGCACATGTTCGAGGGGCTGGAGCTGGCGTTTGAGGACGTCGCGGACTTTTGCCGCGTGTTCCAGCCGTTCAAGAACACGTACATGCGCAACCAGGACGAGATGGTGGACGTGGAGTCGCACTTCCGCGCCGTGGACCTGGAGGCGTTTGAGGCCGCCATCACCAAGTACCGCGGCCAGAGCAAGGACTTCAACACCATCCCGTTTTCGGCCGACATTGGCATCATCCGGGTGGACTCGGAGCGCCTGAAGACCTTCCTCATGCCCTCCCCCGCCCGCTGCCTGTACGCCATCCAGGAGCTGCTGCCGCGCCTCATCAAGGAGCGCTCGGAGGGGCTGCTGAACGAGGTGTCGGAGCTGAACCGCATCGTGGGCGGGCTGCCCACGACGGTGGAGGCCTTTGTGGAGAAGGTCGCGTGCCTGAACAAGACGACGGAGCTGCTGCCGCAGCTGCGCGAGCGCAAGGTGCAGGTCAACCAGATGGGCTCCATCATGGTGTCCAACGAGTGGGCCATCCCGGACCAGCTCAAGGCGCTGTTCATGATGGTGGGCGACGCGCTGACGTCCCTGGAGCAGGCCGCGGCGCTGTCCGAGTCCAAGCTGGACGACGACACCAAGCGATTCGCGCACGAGGTGGAGGAGCAGGTGCCCGTGCTGAAGAAGAAGATGCTGTCGCTGCGCGAGAAGCTGGAGGACAAGATGATCGCCGACGCCGACGCGGACGTGGCGACGGTGCTGACGTTCCTGGACAAGCGCAACGCGGAGATGGACGAGCTGAAGGACACCGCGGACAAGCTGCAGCACTACCAGGCCATGCTCAAGCAGCCGGTGCAGGACTTTGACACCCTGGAGGAGGTGGTGATGGACCTGCGGCTCAAGACCAACCTGTGGCGCGGCCTCAAGGAGTGGACCGCGCTGCAAGACGGCTGGGTGAACGCGCCGTTCGAGAACATCGACGCGGAGGCCATCTCGGTGCAGGTCGCCAAGTACGTCAAGACCGCGGTGCGCGCGTCGCGTGGCCTGCCCGGCAACCAGGCGGCGCCACGGTTGAAGGGCATGGTGGACAAATTCAAGCTGCTGCTGCCGGTGGTGAACGACCTGCGCAACGACTCGCTGCAGCCGCGTCACTGGCAGGAGATCGAGGAGATCATCGACCACGAGTTCGACAAGGAGCACACGTACACGCTGGGCGAGCTGCTGGACCTGAAGGTGGTGAACCACCAGCAGGACATCAGTGTGGTGGCCACTAAGGCGGTGTCCGAGGCGGCGCTGCTGGGGCTGTTCCAGAAGAAGGTGCTGGACATCTGGGTCACGATGGAGTTCATCGTCAACCCCCACAAGGAAAGCAAGGAGGTGTTCATCCTGGGCAGCGTGGAGGACATTGTGGCTGCCCTGGACGACAGCCTGGTGACGCTGAACACCATCCTGGGCTCGCGGTACTGCGCCCCCATCCGCGACGACGTGGAGAACTGGCAGCGCAAGCTCAACCTGCTGTCGGACACGTTGGACGAGTGGCTGCTGTGCCAGAAGCAGTGGATGTACCTGGAGACCATCTTCTCGGCCGCCGACATCCAACGCCAGCTGCCGGACGAGAACCGGCGCTTTGTGGGCGTGGACAAGAGCTGGAAGGCCATCATGAAGCGCACCAACACAAACCCCAACTGCATTGCGGCGGGCACGGTGAAGAACATGAAGGAGACGCTGCAGCGGCACAACGAGACGCTGGACCAGATCCAGAAGAGCCTGGAGGACTACCTGGAGACCAAGCGCTCCGCGTTCCCACGCTTCTACTTCCTATCCAACGACGAGCTGCTTGAAATCCTGGCGCAGACTCGCGACCCACAGGCCGTGCAGCCGCACCTCCGCAAGTGCTTCGACGCCATCAACCGCCTGAAGTTCGGCGCGGAGGCCAAGTCGGTGGACATCCTCGCCATGATCTCGCCGGAGAAGGAGGAGATCGCGCTGGGGCGCAACCTCAAGGCCCGCGGCAACGTGGAGGACTGGCTGATGAACGTGCAGCGCAACATGAAGGACGCGCTGCACAAGCTGCTCAAGGCCGGCGTCATCAACTACGACGAGGTGCCGCGCCAGGACTGGGTGCTGGCGCACCCTGGTCAAGTGGTGGCCACCGGCGCCCAGATCATGTGGAGCCGCAACACAGAGAAGGCGCTGCGCAGCGAGAACCCGGTGGAGTCGATGAAGGCGTGGCTGGCGCAGAACGTGGAGCAGCTGTCGCACCTCACGGAGCTGGTGCGCTCCAACCTGAGCAAGATCCAGCGCAAGGTGATTGTGGCGTTGGTGACGACGGACGTGCACGCGCGGGACATCATTGAGATCCTCGTGGACGACCGGGTGGACAACATCGGGAACTTCACGTGGCAGCAGCAGCTGCGGTACTACTGGGACAAGGAGGAGGACACGTGCCTGGTGCGCCAGAGCAACTGCCTCATCCGCTTCGGGTACGAGTACCAGGGCTGCACCAGCCGCCTCGTCATCACGCCGCTCACGGATCGGTGCTGGATGACCATCACGGGCGCGGTGCACCTGAAGCTGGGCGCCAACCCCGCCGGCCCCGCCGGGACCGGCAAGACAGAGAGCAGCAAGGACCTCGCGAAGGCCATCGCGGTGCAGTGCATCGTGTTCAACTGCAGTGACCAGATCGACTACATCATGGTCGGCAAGCTGCTGTCCGGGTTGGCCCAGGCAGCGTGCTGGACGTGCCTGGACGAGTTCAACCGCATCGACATTGAGGTGCTGAGTGTGGTGGCGCAGCAGCTGCTGCAGCTGCGCCAGGGCTTGTTGGCGGGCGTGAGTGACATGGAGTTTGAGGGGCGCCACATCAAGCTGAACCCCCACACCGTGATTGTGACGATGAACCCGGGCTACGCCGGGCGCACGGAGCTGCCGGACAACCTGAAGATCCTGTTCCGCCCCGTTGCGATGATGGTGCCCGACTACGCGCTGATCGCGGAGATCATCCTGTTCGCCGAGGGGTTTGACGACGCCCGCAACCTGTCCCGCAAGATGACCCGCCTGTACCGCCTGTCGTCCGAGCAGCTGTCGCAGCAGCGCCACTACGACTTTGGCATGCGCGCCGTGAAGTCGGTGCTGGTGATGGCGGGTGCCCTGAAGCGTGGCAACCCGGGGTTGTCGGAGGACGTGGTTCTCATCCGCGCCATGCGCGACTCCAACGTGCCCAAGTTCCTGTCCGACGACCTGCCGCTGTTCCACGCCATCGTCGGCGACCTGTTCCCCGGCGTCGTGGTGCCGTCGTCCGAGACGGGCCAGCTGCAGCAGACCATCGCCGACGAGGTGGTGAAGGCGGGGCTGCAGCTGGTGGACAAGTGGCAGGCCAAGATCCTGCAGCTGTTTGAGACATTCAACGTGCGCTTCGGGGTGGTGCTCACGGGCCCCACCACCGGCGGCAAGACATCGTGCTACAAGGTGCTGCAGAACGCGATGACCACGCTGCGCGAGCAGGGCGTGACCGACGAGAAGTTCCAGATCGTGCGCACCAACGTGCTGAACCCCAAGTGCATCTCCATGGGCGAGCTGTACGGCGAGTTCAACGAGCTGACACAGGAGTGGACGGACGGGCTCGCGTCCACGCTCATCCGCGCCGCGGTGGCGGACGAAACCGAGGACAAGAAGTGGACCGTGTTTGACGGCCCCATCGACGCGCTGTGGATCGAGAACATGAACACGGTGCTGGACGACAACATGACGCTGTGCCTCGCCAACGGCGAGCGCATCAAGCTCAAGACGCAGATGCGCATGCTGTTCGAGGTGATGGACCTGGAGGTGGCGTCGCCCGCCACCGTGTCGCGCCTGGGCGTGGTGTACATGACGCCGACGGACCTGGGGTGGGAGCCGTACGTGAAGTCCTGGCTGCCGGCGTCCGAGCACCTCAAGGCCGCGCCGCAGGCGGTGAAGGACCGCCTGCTGGAGCTGTTCCTGTCCTCGGTCGGCGACGGCGTGACGTTCGTGCGCAAGCACCTGCGCGAGCCCATCAAGACGGTGGCCACGCAGCAGGCCACGTCCGTGTGCGGTCTGGTGGACGCGCTGCTGGCGCAGAACAAGGAGGCGTGGCAGCGCCCCGAGGACGACGCGGTGAAGATGATCGAGAACCTGTTTGCGTTTGCCTACGTGTGGGGCATTGGTGGCTCGCTGGCGCAGGACTCGTTTGAGCGGTTCGACAACTTCATGCGCAACCACTCGGCGTTCGACCGCGTGCGGTTCGGGCACGGGCAGGTGTTTGACGTGTACTACAACGCCGAGTCCGGGGAGTTCCAGCCGTGGACCACCATCGTGCCCAAGTTCGAGTACTCCTCCGCACTGCCGTACACCAAGCTGTTCGTGCCCACCGTGGACACGGTGCGCTTTGCGTACGTGCTCAAGGCCCAGCTGGAGCTGCTGCACCCGGTGTTCTTCACCGGCGTGACGGGCACGGGCAAGACCGTGATCGTGCAGAACCTCATCGAGGAGGCGTCGGACCTGTCCTACGACCGCGGCACGCGCATGACGCCCATCCTCATCACCTTCTCGGCCCAGTCCTCGGCCATCGACACGCAGGGCATGATTGAGAACAACCTGCAGAAGAAGCGCAAGACGCTGCTGGGCGCGCCGACGGGCACGCAGGTCACGATTTTCGTGGACGACGTCAACATGCCGGCCGTCGAGGAGTACGGCGCGCAGCCCCCCATCGAGCTGCTGCGCCAGTTCGTGGACCACGCCGGGTTCTACGACCGCCAGCGCCTGTTCTGGAAGGACATTGAGTCGTCGGTGCTGTGCTGCGGCGCTGCACCGCCCGGCGGCGGCCGCAACGACCTCACCCCGCGGTTTTCGCGGCACTTCCACATCATGTGCGTGCCGCCAGCGACGGACCAGGTGCTGACCACCATCTTCGGCTCCATCCTGGGCGGCTTCTTGCAGGCCTTCACCAAGGACTGCCAGTCGCTGGTGCAGAGCATCGCCGACGCGACGGTGGACATCTACAACCGCATGTGCGAGACGATGAAGCCGACGCCGGCCAAGAGCCACTACACCTTCAACCTGCGGGACGTGAGCAAGGTGTTCCAGGGCGTGCTCATGGTGCGCCCCAAGGAGGCGCAAAGCGGCGACAAGCTCATCCGGCTGTGGATCCACGAGGCCATGCGCGTGTTCTACGACCGCTTGGTGTCCTTTGAGGACAAGGAGTGGTTCACCAACCTGGTGTGCGAGCTCCTGTCCCGCCGCTTCATGAAGTCCGGCGGCGACTGGAGCCACGAGGCGCTGTTCGAGAACCGGCCCATCATCTGGGTCGACTTTTTGCGCCCGCGCATGGACGACGGCCCGGGCACGTACGAGGAGAGCCTGGACATGGACAAGCTGGTGAACATCCTGAACGACGCGCTGTACGACTATAACGTCACCAACCCCACGCAGATGAAGCTGGTGTTCTTCCGGGACGCCGTGGAGCACGTGTCGCGCATCACCCGCATCCTGCGCCAGCCGCGCGGCAACGCCATGCTGGTCGGCGTCGGCGGCAGCGGCAAGCAGAGCCTGACGCGCATGGCGTGCGCCATTGAGGAGATTCCGTGCAACCAGATCGAGCTCACGCGCGGCTACGGCATCATCGAGTTCCGCGACGACGTGAAGGCAAACATGATGAAGGCCGGGTTGGAGGGCACCGGCGTGTGCTTCCTGATGACCGACACGCAGATCGTCGACGAGCGGTTCCTGGAGGACATCAACAACATCCTGAACACCGGCGAGGTGCCGGGGTTGTGGGAGAACGACGAGCTCACCAAGATCGCGGACGAGCTGCGGCCGGTGTGCCAACAGATGGGGATCCCCGAGACGCGGGACAACCTGTACCGCCTGTTCGTGCAGCGCGTGCGCGACAACATGCACATCACGCTGGCCATGAGCCCGGTGGGCGACTCGCTGCGGGTGCGGTGCCGCATGTTCCCGTCGTTGATCAACTGCACGACCATCGACTGGTACCTGCCGTGGCCGGAGGACGCGCTGACGTCCGTCGCCAACCGGTTCCTGGCGGAGGAGAACCTGGGCACGGACGAGGTGAAGACCGCGCTGGCGAAGATGTGCGTGCACATCCACCGCAGCATCGACGTGAGCAGCAACCAGTTCTTTGACGAGCTGCGCCGCAAGGTGTACACCACGCCCAAGTCCTACCTGGACCTCATCAACCTGTACCTCTCCATGCTGTCCGAGAAGCGCACGGAGTTGTCCGCGCTGGCCGGGCGCCTGGCCGTCGGCGTCGGCAAGCTGGAGGAGACCAACGAGATGGTGGCGGGGCTGAAGGAGGAGCTGCGCAAGCTGCAGCCGGTGCTGGACGCCAAGACGGAGGAGACGACGCTGCTGCTGGAGCGCGTGCGCGTGGACCAGGAGGAGGCGTCGAAGGTGCAGGCGCGGGTGCAGGCCGACGAGAAGGTGGTGCGCGCGCAGGCGGCGGAGGTGGCGGAGGTGCAGGCCGACGCGCAACGGGACCTGGACGTGGCCATGCCGGCGCTGCACAACGCGCTCAAGGCGCTGGACAGCCTGGACAAGAAGGACATCACGGAGGTCAAGTCCTTTGCGAAGCCGCCGCCGGCGGTGCAGACGGTGATGGAGGCGGTGTGCATCCTGCTGGGCTCCAAGCCGGACTGGGACAGCTCGAAGCGGCTGCTGGGCAACGCGCAGTTCATGCAGAACCTGAAGGACTACGACAAGGACAACATCCCGCCCAAGATGGTGAAGCAGGTGCAAAAGTACACCAAGCAGGAGATCATGGCGGTGGACAACGTGAAGAAGGTGTCCAAGGCCGCCACCAGCCTGTGTATGTGGGTGCACGCCATGGTCATCTACTCCAAGGTGGCCAAGGAGGTGGAGCCGAAGAAGCAGCGCCTCGCGGCCATGAACGCCGAGCTGGCGGGCGCCAACGCGACGCTGAAGGAGAAGCAGGACCAGCTGCAGGCGGTGCTGGACAAGGTGGCGACGCTGAAGCAGAAGTGCGACGACACGGTGGCGGAGAAGGACCGGTTGAACCGGGAGACGCAGCTGACGAAGGACCGCCTGGACCGCGCCGAGAAGCTGACGTCCGGCCTCGCGGACGAGCAGGTGAGGTGGAAGGCGTCCGTGGACGGCTTCAACCAGCGCATCGCGAACCTGGTGGGCGACGTGCTGCTGTCCGCCGGCTGCATTTCGTACTTTGGCGCCTTCACGGGCAAGTACCGGGACCGCATCGTGTCCGAGTGGCTGGCGCACTGCCTGTCGCTGGACGTGCCCACGTCGGAGAACTTCAGCCTGATGAAGACCATGGGCGACCCGGTGACGCTGCGGGACTGGCAGATCAACGGCCTGCCCACGGACAGCGTGTCGGCGGACTCGGCCATCCTGGTCACGCGCGGCAAGCGCTGGCCGCTGATGATCGACCCGCAGGAGCAGGCCAAGAAGTGGATCTACAACATGGAGGCCAAGGCCAAGCTGTCCACCACCCGCATCGACAACCCCAACATGCTGCGCACGCTGGAGAACTGCATCCGCATCGGCACGCCGCTGCTGGTGGAGGACATTGGCGAGCACCTGGACCCGGCGCTGGAGCCGGTGCTGGCGCGCGCCGTGTTCAAGCAGGGCGGTCGGCTGCTCATCCGCCTGGGCGACTCGGACGTGGATTACGACCCGACGTTCCGCATGTACATTTCCACCAAGCTGCCCAACCCGCACTACCTGCCGGAGGTGTGCATCAAGGTCACAGTCATCAACTTCACGGTGACGCAGTTGGGGCTGGAGGACCAGCTGCTGGGCGCGGTGGTGAAGAAGGAGCGCCCGGACATTGAGGTGAAGAAGAACCGGCTGGTGGTGAGCATGGCGGCGGACAAGAAGCAGCTGCAGGAGCTGGAGGACCGCATTCTGAAGCTGCTGTCGGAGTCCAAGGGCAACATCCTGGACGACGTGGAGCTCATCGCGGCGCTGGGCGAGTCCAAGCAGCTGTCGGGCGTCATCACGGAGCGCCTGAAGGAGAGCGAGCGCACGGAGTTGGAGATCAACGAGATGCGCAACCAGTACACGCCGGTGGCGGTGCGCGGCGCGCTCATCTACTTTGTCGTCGCGAACCTGGCGCTCATCGACCCGATGTACCAGTACAGCCTGGCGTACTTCACGCGGCTGTACAACATATGCATCGACGACAGCGAGAAGAGCGACGACCTGCCGACGCGCCTCGAGAACCTCATCGACTACCTCACCGCGTTTGTGTACGGCAACGTGTGCCGCGGCCTGTTCGAGGAGCACAAGCTCCTGTTTTCCTTCCTCATCTCCATCTCCATCCTGCGCGCCGAAAGCGTGGTGTCCACCACGGAGTGGATGACCCTCCTGCGCGGCGCCGGCATGACGGTGAACGCCGCCAAGTGCCCGTTCGAGGACGTGATGCCGCCGGCGTGCTGGAACCTGCTGCAGGCGCTGGAGGAGGACATGCCGGAGTTCTTCGAGGGCATCCTGGAGGACGTGTTGGCGGACCCGGGGCGGTGGCGCGCCTGGATGGAGGGCGGCCCGCACAAGCTGCCGCTGCCGGAGCCGTGGAACGAGCGGCTGAACCCGATGCAGCGCATGCTCATGGTGAAGGTGTTCAAGGAGGAGAAGGTCATGTTTGCGGTGCGGGGCTTCGTGCGCCAGTACCTGGGCGACCGCTTCGTCGAGAACGCCGGCGTGAGCATGGCGGAGGTGGTGGAGGACACAGACTTTGCCACGCCGCTGGTGTTCATCCTGTCCGTGGGCGCCGACCCGACCGGCCTGCTGCTGTCGTACGCCAAGCAGCGCGACTACGTCAGCCGCCTGCGCATCATTTCCCTGGGCCAGGGCCAGGGCCCGCGGGCGCAGGCCATGATCGAGGAGGCGTTCAAGACGGGCGACTGGGTGATGCTGCAGAACTGCCACCTGGCCAAGTCGTGGATGCCGGAGCTGGAGCGCATCTGCGCGCAGATGCAGGACTACGCGAAGCAGGCGGCGGACGGCATCACGTCGGCCGTCCACCCGGACTTCCGCCTGTTCCTCACCTCCATGCCCGCCACGTACTTCCCCGTGCCGGTGCTGCAGAACAGCGTGAAGCTCACCAACGAGCCGCCCAAGGGCATCAAGGCCAACCTCACACGGTCGCTGGCCAACATCACGTCGTGGACGGACTTTGAGTCGTGCGACGGCACGTTCGCGGACGAGACGTCCAAGATGCAGGCGTGGAAGAAGCTGTCCTTTGGGCTGTGCTTCTTCCACGCCATGGTGCAGGAGCGCCGCAAGTTCGGGCCGCTGGGGTGGAACATCACGTACGAGTTCAACGACAGCGACCTGGAGACGTCGGTGCAGATCCTGAAGATGTTCCTCACGGAGCAGCCGCGCATCCCGTGGGACGCGCTGACGTACGTGACGGGGCAGATCAACTACGGCGGCCGTGTCACGGACGACTGGGACCGGCGCTGCCTGATGACCATGCTGGCCAAGTTCTTCACCACCGAGATCCTCACGGAGGACTACAAGTTCTCGGCGTCGGGCATCTACTACGCGCCGGCGGAGGCGCCGCTGGAGGAGCTGCGCAAGTACGTGCACTCCCTGCCGCTGAACGACGACCCGGAGATCTTTGGCATGCACGAGAACGCCAACATCAGCTTCCAGTACCGGGAGACCACCAGCATGCTCAAGACGGCGCTGTCCATCCAGCCGCGCTCGGGCGGCGGCGGCGACGGCAAGACGCCGGACGAGATCGCCAGCGAGTTGGCGGCGAAGATCGAGAGCAAGCTGCCGGAGGTGCTGGACCGGGAGGAGGCGGGCAAGAACACGTTTGTGTACCGCGGCGAGCACATGGACTCCCTGGCCACGGTGCTGGGGCAGGAGATGGAGCGGTTCAACAAGCTGCTCGTGGAGATGGCCAACAGCCTCAGCGGGCTGCAGCGTGCCATCAAGGGCGAGGTGCTGATGGACAACGTGCTGGACGCCATGTACACCAGCCTGATCAACAACCAGGTGCCCGCCAACTGGGAGGCGGTCGCCTACCCGTCGCTCAAGCCGCTGGCGTCGTGGGTGGTGGACCTGCACGCACGCATTGCCTTCCTGCGGCAGTGGCTGGTGCACGGCCAGCCCGGCGTGTTCTGGATGTCCGGGTTCTTCTTCCCTCAGGGCTTCATGACCGGCACCCTGCAGAACCACGCGCGGAAGTACCAGGTGGCCATCGACACCCTCACCTTTGGGTTCGACTTTTACGACATCGACTCGCCGGAGGAGGTGCCGGCCGATGAAGTGCCGGAAGACGGCGTTCTGGTGAACGGCCTGTTCCTGGACGGCGCGCGGTGGAACAAGGAGAAGAAGATCATTGACGACAGCAACCCAGGCGAGATGTACTTCCCTGTACGTGTGTGTCACGCGACGCGCCCCTTTTTGTTGTTGTTGTTTTGTTTGTTTTTTTGCTTGTTTCTTGTGTGTGTGTGTGCTTTGGTTTTGGTTTGTTTTGGTGTGTGGTTGGCGTTGCTGCGCGTGTGTTTGTGGCGTTGCTGCTGTGGTGTTGCACTTGCGAGTGTGTGCCTTCTTCCATGCTGACGTCCGCTCTTGTTGCGTTCTCCCCTGTCTTCTTCTCCTCGCAGATGCCTATCATTCACTTCATCCCCATCCGCGACTACAAGCCTGATGCGGAGACGTCGTATGCGGCCCCCGTGTACAAGACCAGCACACGTGCTGGCATGCTGTCCACCACGGGTATCTCCACCAACTTCGTGGTGACTGTGCACATGCCGACGGAGCGAGCACCATCGGAGTGGACGCTGCGGGGTGCGGCGTTGTTGTGCCAGCTGGACGACTAAATCTCTTGACCTGCTGCTCTGGGTCGGAGTCGTTGTATGTGTGGCTGCCTTTCCCCCCGTGTGCGTTCCCAAGCCTCTTCCCCCGTTTTCTTTTTGTCGTGTTTTCGTTGCAAGACGTTTTCTTGCGAGCGGTTGGGCTCCTCCGCCCGAAGAAGAAGAAGAGAGCTTGTGAGGGTTGTTTTGTTGTTGCAAGAACCCATATACCAGATACTATGCATGATACATCTGCCGTGTGATGAGTCTGATCGGATCCACAACGGCGCAGATGATGGCATTCTGCAACAACCTCTCAAATCCCGCGGTCACCGATTACAACTGGTCATGGCGCCGCTGCGTGAGCAAGCAAAGCATGAAGCAACAAACAGGCAAAACAAGCGCACAAGCAACTGATTGTGCTCGGTGGCATGTGTGCAGCCACAATGTGCTCGCATCGACGGCAAAACCGGGGTTTGGACGGAACATCAGGCTGTGTTTTCGTTGTTGTTGGTTACCATCCACAGCGCAATGTGCCACGACATCTAGGGAGGCAAGCAGCCGCCGAAACAAAGTCACAAACTCGTGCAACCGATTTAAGCGGTGGCAGACTCCAGGTACGCGATCATGTTCTTGCGATCCTTGGGCTTCTTCAGGCCGGCGAAAACCATCTTGGTGCCCTGACCGATACCACGGCAATCCAAGCAACACCTGCTCGTCAGGCACAGGCTCACGGCAACCAAACACCAGACCACCGGGGGGATTGACACGAACCGGGATGAACTTCTTGGGGTTGATCAGGTACTTGTCAAGCACGTCCGTGGTCCAGGTGACGCCAGACGACTTGTTGGCAGCGGAGTAAGAGAAGCCGGGGGCGGTACCAGCGACGCGGCCGATCAGGCCGTGAAGGTTGGGGCCCTGCTTGTGGGGGCCGCCAGCCTCAACAGTGTGGCACTGCGAGCACTTGGTCTTGAAGATCTTGGCACCCTGGTCATTGCAGCGAAGCACGCAGCAAGGGTCAGCTGCCCGCGTGACTTGCGCAGTAACAACACAGACACACAGCACACCGCCGCGATGCCAGGCAGCCCTCATGACCATTTCCAGTCACAGACGCCTGGCGCTGGCGTGCAAACATCCGAACACACCTTCTTGGCAGACATGTTGACAACAGTTGAGTGGAGGAGACGACGAAAGAGGTCTACAGTTGATGAATCAGGTGGGGGGTCGAGAGAAGCGGCGAAACAGAGCGACACGTTGCGCTGGCCACCACCACCAAAAGGTACGATCTTATCCGACAAGGATAACAAAACCAGCATTGTTGATCCTTTTGAGTGTCACATTTCTGGCTCGTCGCCGATCGTGGTTATAATTGAAACATTTCCCGGTTGAGCGTTTGTTGCGGCTTCAAAACAGCGTAGTTTGTGTCACACGCTTTGCTCTGGGACAACACTGGGTGCGAAGCCCAGTGTGAGCGCGCCACAACAATGTACACCGAAGCGTTGTCACCTGCGGGTGGGGCGCTCACTGTGGCAAGTGTCGAGGACACAGGTCCTGGCGATGCTCCAGCCACCGTGCCGCCGGGCGTCATGGCGTTGTCCGTAGGCTCCGGCAGCAGCTCGGCAGTCGCAGTATCACAGCAGGTGCCGACGCTGCTGGATGAAGGGTTTCGCAAACGACTGGTCGATGCAACCCACTCGCAACACGTTTCCTTTTCGGAGTGCTGCATCGGTGACGAGGGCTGTGTCGCGCTTGTGCGCGTGCTGGCACGAAACCGCAACGTGAGTTCGGCTGTCGCGCGTGGTGCCGCTTTGAAGGCTGGCCACCACCATGCACGCACTCACATACTGTGTGCAGGTGCAAGAACTGGATCTGCGAGGCAACGGCATTCGAGAGACAGGGCTTGTGGCCCTGTCTGCCTTTCTGCAGGACAACACCACTCTGCGGCGGCTGTGTTTGGAATGGAACAGCGCCGGGCTGTTCGAGCGCGGGCTCTCCGCACTCGTGGAAGCATTGGAAGGCAACACCAGCGTGGCAACACTCGACTTGCGCAACAACAAGATCGGTCCAGAAGGGGGTGCAGCGCTGGCATCGATGCTGTGTCGCAACGAGGGCCTGACTGCGCTGGGTTCGTGGTAATTGCGTTGTTTCCGTGCGCTGGCAAGTGCCGCCTTACTTTTTCCCGTGTGGCGTGTGGATACTGCAGACCTTCGGTGGAATGCAATAGGCGCGGGGGGTTGCCAAGCTCTCGCGGATGCCCGTACGTTTGGCGTGGGTGCTGCTGTACGGTCGCTGCAGTTTTACCATTGTTGTTGCACTGCGATGCCCCCAGTGAAGCACAACTCAGCTTTGATTTCTCTACGACTAAGTGGGAACGGTGCAACGGAAGATGCTTTGCAGGCTATTGGTAGGTGTGCGGTTGGGCACACTCGTGTGCACTTGTTGACACCCACCTTGTCACCAGCTCAACGACTGAAAGAAAACAAGACCGGCACCAAGCGCCACGCTTCTCCTGACGCGAAAGCGGTGATTCAGGCGGAGGTGGAAAAGGCAGAAATGCTTGCACATGAGCAGCGACAAAAAATGGCGATGCAGATGCGCGAGCTCCAAGCCAGCTTGGAGCAAGAGCTTCAAGAAGCGCGTGCATCTGCCTCGGCCCTGCAGTCCGAGCTGGATGCCGAAAAGGCCACCACTGAGGGGTTGCGACGAGAATTGAAGGTGAGATGTGCTCATGTTTGTGTTCTGGAGTTGTCCTCACACACACACACTCACATTTGGGTGCCCGGTTTGCGACGTCAGGCGATGGAGCATGCTTTGTCCCAGCAGCAGCAAGAAGCAGACTCCCAAGCAACGCTGGCTGCCTCCAAAGCCCAGGACCAAGCCGAGCGCATTGCGAACCTGGCGCAGGAGGTTCAATCGTTGAGAGCGGCTTGTGTTCAAGCGGAGGCAGCTCGCCGTAAAGCAGAAGCCAGGGCAGGGCACACGTACGTGGATATACATGACGTGGGGGCATGTGGTGCAAGGTGTGGTCACACCCAGTATTGTGGATCAAACACAGAGAGGCAGACAAACTGAAGGCTGTCCAAACGATCAACATGGACATGGTGGCACTAGAAGGCGAGCGAGACGACGCCGTAGCACGTGCAGAAAGAGCAGAAGAAGAGGCCAGGGCTGCGCAGGTATGTGGTGGCTGTGCTGTGGCAACCTGTGCCACGGTGTGGAATACAGCAAGGGTCATGACGGGCGTTGGGGCATGCCTAGGCGCGTGCGGACAAAGCAAATGAAGCCGCTGAAAATGCACGAAAAGCCATGTCGGAAAGCAAGCTGCAATCCATGCGTGAAAATGAAGTGACCAAGGTTTGTGACGCACGGATGAGGGCGAGGAGTTGTGTACTTGGGTGTGTATTGGAGGCCTCACACTTTGTGTCGTACTGTTTTGCAGACCTCTGCCCTGTGTGACATCAACCGAGCGAATGAAAACGCGGACGAGCGAGTCGCTGCAGCAGAAGAGCGAGTGGCAGAGGCACGAAACGCTCAGCAAGCCCTGGAGCGTAAGGTGTCCGAGCTCAAACAGGCCGTGGAGGAGACGAAGCGGTTGGCAGAACGCCAGCAGGCTGTTGAAATTGCGAGACTGCAAGAAAAGCACGAGGCGTCCGTGAAGCAGGCAGAGCGATCAAGTCAGGTCAAAGTGGAGGGGTTGGTGCATCGCATCGCGCTTCTAGTTGACCAGGCTGATCGAGCTGCTTCCGGTGAGGAAGCCATGGAAGCGGCGTACGAAAAACAGCAAGCAGAGTTTAAGGAGTGGCGTGCAGAGCAAGCCACACAAATGACAGCACTTCAGGTTGGGTGTGCCGTGTGTGTGTGACGTTGCTCTAGCCACAGCGTTTGCATGATACCACTGTGGTGCCTCGACAGAACCGCATCTTGGAAGAAAAGCGGAAAGTAGCACATGAACAAGCCGAGAAGCGTCGTGCGCAACGAGCCACGGAAGCTGCTCAAGCTGCACAGCAGTCTGCAGAGGCCATGGCCGAGGCACAACACCGACTTGTGGAAGATCTTGAAGCTCGCCACGACCGTGAACTGGCACAATTGCTCCAGACCCATCAGAGTCAAAGCGCTGAGCGTGAGAAGGACATGGAACACGTACGTTCCTGACACGCAGTGTGACTACCACCTGTACCTGCAGCTGGTCTCACGTTCTGTCTTCCTGGCATCAACACACTGTCAGCTCGAGCTTGCACTTCGTGCTCGTTCAAGCGAGCTGGCACGTGTCCGGTCAGACCGTGTACGTGTTCAGGTTCTGTGTCTTTGCGCGCCTTTTGTCCACGATTTTATGTTTGCTTGTTGTTGTTTGGTTTTATCAGGCACACCTGTTGCAGCAATTGGAGAGCTCTGTGGCCCAAAGCATTCGTGACATCTTCCAGCAGGTGGCCACAAAGCAGTCTCCCATTCGGTACGCTCGTTGTATGCGCTACTGGAGGCCAGGTCTTGAGCCAACAAGTGCGTGCGTCCTGCAGTCGAAAAAGGTCACACCAACACAACTCTGTCTTTGAGCGTGGACCAGCGCCTCAGCTCGGAACACCCGCTTTGGAGCCGCAGCGAGTTTCCTTCTCTGTGTCACATCCGCATGCACGCGACAGCATGAGTGGGAATGACATGCTGAGCACTGAGGATGTGGCTCCTCCTCCCATGCAGGCAGAACACTCGCGGCGTGGTGCATCAAGAGTACCAGCCAAGACAGGTGGTGCATTTGCAGGTGCTGGCATGCACGGTGCACAGTCCGGAGACTCTGTACCCGGGGGTCGTTCCAGCACAAAGACCCGCACGTCATCGGAGAGGTGTGTTGGAGGTTGTTATTGCGTTGCTCTGTGTTTGTTTGCACGGGACTGTCTGTCGTGGTGGTGGTGATTGATACATGTTGTTGAGTCTACGTTTTGCTTGGGATGTGGTAACGTACGTCGACGTTCACGTGCTCTACAGAACTTTGGGGAGTGATCTGCCATCCGTGCGCGACAGCAGAGCCAGTAAAGCCAGCCGCGCCGGCCAACAGGATGACGTCCGAGATGAAGGAAGCATCCGCCGCGTTATCAGTGACAGTGACCTGGGTCTCGATGGTCGCACTTCCTCTGGACTGACGTTCACCGGCGATGCTGTTGCACTCGAAGCCGCACAGCCCCGTGTGTCAACAGCCACACATTCTTCACGGGGGGACGGGGAAGTGGATGCAGAGTCCCAATCTCCGTTGCGGCGGCCCAAGCAATCCAACATTGTCAACGCCGCCGCCGCCGCCACCGCTACGACTGCTGCCGCCCCTGACTCACCCCCGCAACGAAGCATGGGGAACCGCGAAACGGCACCTGCTGTGCCTGCACCGACATGCGTTGCTCCGGCGGCACCCCTGTCTGCCACGACGTCGGTTGCTCCTGCCGCCCCCCTTCTCACGTCATCATCCACCACGCAGGGTGTGTTGCTACCCACGCTGGCCAGCAGCAGTGCGCAAGACGCTGCTGACAGCAGTGAAAGCATGATAGAGTTCACTGCGTCGGCGGCAGAGCCACGTGTCAAGACAACTCGTCATTTGACGCGCTCTGGAGCAGACGTGGACGTGGTTGCTTCGGGTGTTGATAGGCTGAGCGGCAGCGAGAGCGATGTGGGAAGCAGGTCACGTGATATGTTGAGCGGCAGTGAAAGTGATGCGGGAAGCAGGTCACCACCACGACAGACTGCAGGGTACGTCCTTCCCAATGCCCAGGCCAGGGTGGCTGCAACGGGGGGCGCTTTGGGGATGGATATGGATATGGGCGTGGGCATGGACATGGGGATGATGGACGTGGGGGTGATGGACATGGACATGGGAACAACAGACGACGATCATGGTGACATCGGCGTTGTAGACGATGTGGATGACTACCTGGATGGTGATGATGACGGTGATGATGATGATGGCTCCGACTACTCACAGGACGATGACTTCTTCTGATGATTGATGCAGGCTGTGAGGCTGTGTAGTGCAGAATAACATGAAAGCACGTGCAATCTTACATCCAGGTGCTGCACACTGACCACATACACACGACATGGGTGTGAATTGGACCGGCAATGAAGTTCCAGAGTGCACGGCCTACAACAGCCACGACTTCTTCTTGCACCCGCCCTGGAGACTTTCAACAAGTTTTGGGCCGTGCTGCATCGAGGAAACAGCATCCTGCAGCACAGACATAGCTTCTGCGTGGCGCTCCGGAGTCATGCTGGCTTCCCAAGAAAGTAGAACCGGCATTGAGAACCCAATCGGGGTGCGCTCGTTTTGGTTGTCTTGGAAGCGCAGAGTACGTTGCAAGCCCTTCCCCGCTGAGGAAGCTAGGAACATGTCGAAAGCCGACTGGAACCCGGCCTGTGTCACAAAGAGTGTCCCATCCGTGGTGGCGTTGTAGTTGGCGCGGGCTGCCGTCAAGACAGTTGCATTGGCAAGCGCAGTGGAGTTGACGTCGCGCAGCCGCTCACTCGTTGCAAAACGGGTGTACCAGAACAGGTTGTCCCACCTGTAAAGCGAGTGCAGGATGAGATCGCCACTGGCAAGCTTGAGGTTGTACAATGCCTGGAGAGAACGGACAATATCCAAGGCGACGCCTGGGTCCGAAAAGTCGAGCGTTGGCTGCCCATCCGCCATGCCGTACTCCAGACCGACGGATGTTGCCGGCAGGCGCCACTGCGCTTCGAAGCTGGGAGAGGCTGCGAACGGAGATGCGAACTCGTAGTTCACGACACGTGACACGTTGCTGCGTGCGGCTTCCACAGTGGCTTGGAAGACATCTTTGTCCCAAGCATGCAGCGCTGCCTTGGCCAAGTCCATGTACTTGGCACTTTTCGAAATCTGAACGGGATCGCACGGACCACCGAGCGACCGGGCTGCGACAACACAAGTGTGGTTGCTGCGCATGCCGTTGCATTGATCGAAAGTGCACATGCGCGAAGCAAGGAAAGTGGGCGAAGAAAGGCGGAGGCTGTTGAACAGCGACGTTCCAAACGTGCCGTTGGTCGGTTGTTCAAACAGCCACCAGGTCGGTGGGGGCACTCCGGTGTAGGGGGCGCAGCTGTCCGAAAGAATAGAATTCCATCCGGGTGGTGTCAAGCGAAGTTCCCATGACAACACATCACAGCATCGAAAGGCCAAACCTACCTGACAAGTCCCATGGCGTGAGATTTCAGTTGCGCATCGGTCTTGTTGACAAAGCTGGGGCGTCTGTCGTAGTCACCAGCGTGGACGATTGCAAACGGGAGTGGGTAATCGTATCCGCCCTCCAAAAAGCAATCCATCGCCACCATCTTATTGCAGGGAAAATCCAAATAAAGACCAGGAACCAAGGCTGCGTCACCTCCACCTCGGTCGCACACAAGGTTCCAGTTGACAACCGATGAAAATCCTGGCACAGTCGTCGTCGTGGTCTGCAGTGTAATCAGCAACCCCAGCTGTTCCGCCAGTGATGCTTCCGTCAACGCCGTGGCGTCACTGTCGGAACTGCGGGGCGTGACGACGATGTTTGCTTGCGCTACGGTCTTGATCCCCCCATCCGTGCAATCCTCTTTTGCCGCTGCGGCCGCGAGCAACAACACGACCACGACCACGCCACCCACCAGCAGCAGACAACAGCAGCCAGCAGCCGCTACCAGGCGCTTTTTCTTCTTTTGCTTGACTTCCACAACGCCGCCGGCAACTTGGTTATTGGTTTGGCCTTTGAGTTCGGGTTCCATGATATCCGATGTGCAGGTCCGTTGAGCAAGAGCACACATGAGTGGTGATTCCCGAATGTCACGTCATTTGAGCATAAGAGTTAAGCTGACTCAGCCTGAACGGCATTCACCAAGGCGTCGGGCCGGAGCAGTTGAGAGTCCAGCGCTGTTGTGTGCATTCCTGGAAGTTCTCAATCGACTGCGTTGGTAGCAGCACATGGGGCAGCTGGGGTGAGGCGAGTGTTTGGAGGTACCACTTTCGGGGAATTTGCCCCACTTGGCGCAACACTTGGCGCAAAAACTGGTGGCTTTTTCACGCTTGAAAACGCAACCACCACACAGCCACTACCATTCTCTTGCCTCTTTGGCACGAATCACTCGGCGCAGTTCCTCCGCAGTGTCCAATAGCAAGTCTTCAAACACGGCATCTGCCGTCTCGAACTGCGTTTGTGCCAACTCTAGTTCAACGTCCATCCAGGTTTCCTCCTCTGCTCGCATGTCCTCCAACACCAGCCGCCGGAGGGGTGGAACAGGCGCATCGGCAGCTCGCTCCGCTGTTCGCTTCGCTTGTTCGACAGGATCGCTGGATGGCTTGGGCACAGTTCTTCTTCGATGCTCCTCAGCCGACATCATCACACTGTGCACCGTATCCCTGACCTTCTGACTGGTCTCATGTCGAGATTCTGGCTTCAAGGCTTGGCGCAGGGAACCACTGCGGATGCGGGGGCGGATGTACGGCGGTACACCGCCGCTAGGTGGGTGCCGATCCGCCATGTCATTAATTGTTTCGTTCACCAAGTCAAACACCAACTTGTCACGAATATGTTCGCGTTCTGAGCCCCCCTTGGCCCTTTCGAGGGCCAGGTACACGTCCACATCCAAAGGCTGCATTGGGGCACCATCCTGCGCCTGTAGCACGCCACAACCCAATAACACACCCACAGTTCAGCTGGTGCCCCAGCACTGCACGCGCACCCAGAAAGAAACGTACCGAGCTGTCATCAGCGACAGCTGCCATCAAAGACTCCAAGAAGGGTACTGCTTGCTGCGCCCACACAAACTGAGGTGGGACGGGAGGAACCTTTGGTGCACTGGTGCCAACACCAGCACCAGCACCAGCACCAGCCTGCTTGGACGTGGGTTCTTCGCTGGTCAGCGGCGCGAAACCAGAAAAGTCATACCTGTATTGGCACTTGGTGAGACATGTTCAGACAATGACAAGAGCAGACACCACACGCACAGATCATCATCATCATCGTCGTCACCACCGCCGTTTGCACTCCCGAGGGGATCCCAGCCACTCGAGCGGGTGGAGGCTGATGATTGCGCCACACCACCTGGTGGTGGGAGGTCGGCGAGTGAAGACTGGGACGACCGCGCAACGGGCTGTTCCTCCACCTGGCTGGGCGTGGAAGGGGATGAAGGTTGCTCCACCTCAGCAACGTCTGCTTCGAGTCCGAGATCAGCACCAACCTCGCGCAATAACATATCGACGTCATCCTCGGCGTCGTCGCCATCACCATCATCAACATCAACATCATCATCATGCTTTGAAGGCATGGAGTCTGGGGCTGGTGCGGAGACACGCTCCGCTCGCGCCTGGATAGTCGTTCGCATCGCTGCTGCGTCTTCCCCTACAGACTGCATAAGATCTGCGAGCAGCATCTCGGTGATGGCGTCCACAGAAGCACTGTCTACAGGGGGGCGTTCAAGCGGCTCGGGTGTGAAGTCATTGCTGTAGTCAGCTTCATCGCTGTCTTCGCCTTCGAGCACGGCAGACGAGACAGACAACGATGACTCCAGTTGAGAAGCATCCAAAATGTCATCACTGGCCGTTGACAGCCCATCAACTGGGTCCACAACGTCATACAGGTCGTGGATGGAAGAAGCAGGACCGCCTTGCATTGCATCAGGAAGGGGAACGCTGCGTCGGGCGGCCGGCTCAGCGCTCTCGACAGTGTGGAACCCATCCACGTGGGTTTGAACAGCTAATCTTGCTTGTTCGGCACGCAGACGAGCCTCTTCCTCGGCTTTTAATCGAGCCTCTTCCTCGGCCTTCAAGCGAGCCTCTTCCTCGGCCTTCAAACGAGCCTCTTCCTCGGCCTTCAATCGAGCCTCTTCTTCGGCCTTCAAACGAGCCTCTTCTTCGGCCTTCAATCGAGCCTCTTCCTCAGCTGCCAAGCGTGCCTCTTCTTCGGCCTTCAAACGAGCCTCTTCCTCGGCCTTCAAACGAGCCTCTTCCTCAGCTGCCAAGCGTGCATCTTCCTCAGCCTTCAATCGAGCCTCTTCCTCGGCCTTCAAACGAACCTCTTCCTCAGCTGCCAAGCGTGCATCTTGCTCGGCCTTCAAGCGAGCCTCTTCCTCGGCCTTCAATCGTGCCTCTTCTTGCTCACGAAGAAGCCGGGCCTCCCTCTCAAGTTCGAGCTGGCGTCGTGCGTCTTCCAAGCGGCGGTGCTCAGCCACTTCTGCCCGACAGACTGGCGCTTCGGCGTCCTCAACGCAACTGAAAGTTGACAAAGTGTCCACCTGGGTTCTGGGTCCCGGGGGCTGGCACGCCTCAACCACTGCAAAACCATCCAGCAACCTGATACGCGCCTCTTCTTCGGCCTTCAAACGAGCCTCTTCTTCGGCCTTCAAACGAGCCTCTTCCTCGGCCTTCAATCGAGCCTCTTCCTCAGCCTTCAATCGAGCCTCTTCCCCGGCCTTCAAACGAGCCTCTTCCTCAGCTGCCAAGCGTGCTTCTTCCTCGGCCTTCAAGCGAGCCTCTTCCTCGGCCTTCAAGCGAGCAATTTCCTCGGCCTTCAAGCGAGCCTCTTCCTCGGCCTTCAAGCGAGCCTCTTCCTCAGCTGCCAAGCGTGCCTCTTCCTCGGCCTTCAAACGAGCCTCTTCCTCGGCCTTCGTGCGTGCCTCTTCCTCGGCCTTCAAACGAGCCTCTTCCTCAGCTGCCAAGCGTGCCTCTTCCTCAGCCTTCAATCGAGCCTCCTCGGCCTTCAATCGAGCCTCTTCCTCGGCCTTCAATCGAGCCTCTTCCTCAGCTGCCAACCGAGCTTCCGCAACTTCACGACGGCAACATGGGTCCTCAGCAACCTCAACAACCGAAAAACCGTCGAACACGTCTGCAGGTGGTGCATCAATGAACGCCATAAACTCCTCAATGTCAACTTGCCCGTTGCTGTTGCTGTCAACTTGAGCAAACAGTGCGTGGACAGCAGACGGCTCCGCTTGAACTTCCAAGGAACGCAAGGCTGATGTGAACTCATCCTCATTCACTTCACCATCGTCGTTGACATCCATGAGCCCGAACACTTGTCGGAAGTCAGGTGCAAGCCCTTCTGCGACAAGCGAGCGGCATTCCTGCCTCAGTGCATCAGCTGCAGCAGCAGTACGAGCCTGTTCCTCGGCCTTCAAACGAGCCTCTTCCTCGGCCTTCAAACGAGCTTCTTGCTCGGCCTTCAATCGAGCCTCTTCCTCAGCTGCTAGTCGAGCCTCTTCCTCGGCCTTCAATCGAGCCTCTTCCTCAGCTGCCAGTCGAGCCTCTTCCTCAGCCTGCAAGCGAGCCTCTTCCTCGGCCTTCAATCGTGCCTCTTCTTCAGCCTTCAACCGAGCCTCCCTTTCGGCTTTCCGTCGAGCAATGACCACCTCATTGCGAGGCTGCGGAACCTCTGCTTCTTCTACAACGTTGAAGCCACGCAGTTCATCGGCACGCGTTCTGGGGCCCGGGCTGTGCGCGTGTTCTACGGTATCAAACTGACCACTCAACTCAGCTGCCTTCCCCTCGCGCACTGCTTCGTCCATATCGCTAATGTCCAGCAGGTTTGACGATGACAATGGGTTGATACTCATGTTTGCGTCATCACCGCTGAGGATGGAGTCCCCATCTTCGTCGCTGATGATCGTATCGATCACGCCACTATCAAAAGATTTCAGGTGAGCCTCTTCCTCGGCCTTCAAACGAGCCTCTTCCTCGGCCTTCAAGCGAGCCTCTTCCTCGGCCTTCAATCGAGCCTCTTCCTCGACCTTCAAACGAGCCTCTTCCTCAGCTGCCAAGCGTGCTTCTTCCTCGGCCTTCAAACGAGCCTCTTCCTCGGCCTTCAATCGAGCCTCTTCCTCAGCTGCCAAGCGTGCCTCTTCCTCAGCCTTCAATCGAGCCTCTTCCTCGGCCTTCAATCGAGCCTCTTCCTCGGCCTTCAAGCGAGCCTCTTCCTCGGCCTTCAATCGAGCCTCTTCCTCGGCCTTCAATCGAGCCTCTTCCTCGGCCTTCAATCGAGCCTCTTCCTCGGCCTTCAACCGAGCCTCTTCCTCGGCCTTCA
>Ga0213833_1000419_pt1 | contig 45662 bp, 41 predicted proteins | sample SWATP21_FD_160575 | JGI IMG/M metagenome (GOLD analysis project Ga0213833, IMG submission 160575) | Coastal seawater microbial communities from Marineland, Florida, United States - SWA TP2 #1 | ecosystem: Environmental > Aquatic > Marine > Coastal | place: USA: Florida | collected 2016-08-14 | reverse complement strand
GTGGCGGGGGTGGGGCCGGTGGTGGCGCTGGTGCAGCCGGTGGTGGCGCTGGTGCGGCCGGTGGTGGCGCTGGTGGTGCCGGTGGTGGCGCTGGTGCAGCCGGTGGTGGCGCTGGTGCGGCCGGTGGTGGCGCTGGTAGCGCTGGCGGAGCCGGTGGTGCTGGCGGCGGTGCCGCAGGTGCTGGCGGTGCCGCAGGTGGTGGCGGAGCCGGTGGTGCTGGCGGCGGTGCCGCAGGTGCTGGCGGAGCCGGTGGTCCGGGTGCCGGCGGGCCAGGTGCAGCCGCAGCTGGTGGCGCAAGTGGCCCCGGTGGCGGCGCAAGTGCAGGCGGTGCAGCCGGAGTCGGCGGCGCGGGAGCTGGCGGAGCCGGCGGTCCGGGTGCGGGCGGCGTCGGTGGTGCAGGCGGCGGAGTCGGTGGCGCAGGTGGCGCAGGTGGCGCTGGCGGCGGTGCCGGCCTCGGCAACGCGGGCGGTGGCGGAGCAGCGGCCTCGGCAGGCGCCGGCGGAGCAGCGGCCTCGGCAGGCGGCGGCGGAGCTGGTGGTGGCGCCGGTGGAACCGGTGGTGGTGCTGGCGGAGCCGGTGCCGGCTTCGGGGGTCCCGGTGGAGGCATCCGCGGAAGCGGAGACCTCGGTGGCGGCGGTGGCGGCGGCCAAGGTCCCAGCTTCGGTGGCGACGGCCTCGGCCGTGCCGACGTGGGCGGCTCCGGTGGTCAGGCCACGGGCAGCATCGGCAGCGACGGCGGTGCTGGCGCCGCGGGTGCTGGCGGACGCAGCGGAGGCCTCGGCGGCGGCGGCGACAAGGGCGGCTTGGGCGACAGCCTGGCCGAGTCCGTCCTCAAGAAGGCGAAGGACGAAACCGGCGCTTGATGCGTGCAGTGGGCGGGCGGTGTCGGCTCGAGCCAACCCGCCCCCCCTCACCTCTTCCGCGAAGACGCCCCGTCACACCGCGCGTGGGTGGCCGGTCTCCAGTGACCTCGCAAGCGCTGCGTGAGGCTCTCCCATGAAGCTCCTGCGCCGACTCTCCACCCTGGGCTACGGGTCGCGACGCGAAGTGCAGGGCATGCTCCGTCGAGGTCGGGTGACGGACCGCTCCGGCCGCGCGCTGGGGGTTCGGGACATCGACGACGGGACCGACGTGTTCGTCGATGGCCAGCCGATGGATCCCCGACCCACGGTGGTGCTGGTGCTGAACAAGCCGCGCGGACTCGAGACCACCCGCGCGAATGCTGGCCCCACGGTCTACGCTCCCCTCCCCCCACGGTTTCGCTTGCGGTCTCCGACACTGGCGCCCGTGGGCCGGCTCGACAAGGACACCTCGGGGCTCCTGCTCTTCACCGACGACGGCACGCTGCTGCACCGGCTCACCCATCCGCGGCATCATGTCGGCAAGACCTACGCCTTCGAGACCGCCCGCCCCATCGCTCCGGACACGGCCGAGCGCTTCGCATCGGGCCAGCTCCAGCTCCGCGGAGACGACACCCCCCTCCGGCCCGCACAGCTCGTCCAGACTGGCCCGCGCACCGGACGGCTGACGATTCACGAAGGCCGCTACCATCAGGTCCGGCGCATGCTCGCAGCGGTGGGCAACCACGTCGAGTCCCTCCACCGCGTCCAGGTGGGGCCCCTCTCGCTCAACGACCTCGCCGAAGGTGCGTGGCGATACCTCACGGCCGCCGAGCAGGCCACGCTTCGGGCGGCTGTCGGCTTGCCGACCTAGCGTTCGCCCCCCACCCGAACACCATGTGTGCGATTTCCCACCACCGCCGGGGGCATTGCCCCGGGCGAGACCGGGGCAAGCCTCCGGGTCAGGGCGTGCCGACGAAGCGCACCACATCGGTGGTGGTGAGGATGCCTTCGAGCTTTCCACCGTCGCTGACCACCGGCAGGGCATGGAAGGTGCCTTCCGAGAGGCGCGCGGCAGCTTCGCGGAGCGTGGCGTCGGGATGGACCGTCTCGGGCTCGTGGGTCATGAGCCCTTGGATGGTGGCGGTCTCGTCCAGCCACGCATCGACGGTGGGCCCATCCGCCACGAACGCTTCGAGGCTCACGCGGGCCAGGTCGGCCACGGACAAGATGCCCACCAGCTCGTCGCCTCGCATGACCGGGACGTGGTGGAAAGGTCGGCTGCGCAGGAGCATGCGCGCCGTGCTGACCGGTGCGTCGACCTGGATGGTGGTGACTTCCCGGCTCATGATGTGCCGGACCGGGGTGAAGACGTTCATCAGGACCTCCGTGCAGGCGAAGGTCCGAAGCAAGCGGCGTGCCAGGTTGGAGCGATGCGCCAGCGGGCAACAGGAGCCGCGTAGCGGGTGCCCGGACCGAAGGGACGGGTACCGAGGCGCCAGCCAGGAGACCCGAGGGAGGCACGACCGGGGCTCATGGCGTCTCGGGCGCCGAGCTCCGAGCGCACGCGGTGGCCGGCCGCCCCACACGCGTGGAGGCGGTCGGCCAGGCGCCCAGAACACTGACCGGAGGAGGGTCAGGCGGGGATGTCAGCGTCGGACGGCGGACCCTTGGGGCAGTCTCCCTTTTCACCGCGCGGGGGCGGCGGGGGGAGCTCGGCCTGGATGCGCTCCCACGACTCGGCTCCGAGGATGCCCTCCAGCTCGCCCTCGAAGGTGGCGCGGACGTCTTCCAGGTCGGCGCGTGCGGCCTCGATGGCGGCGTCGTCGCCAGACTGCCGGGCGCTGCGCATGGCCTCGTGGGCGTCGCGGGCGCTGTCTTGCATGTCGTCGGCGAGGGCCTCGATGGCGGCGGCCTGGTCGGCGGTGATGCCCAGGTCGTCGGCCTGTTCGAGGAGCACCTTGTGGAGCGGTGGCGGACCGGGTGGCCGTGCGTGGGCGCTGGTGGCGAAGAGCGCGCCGAGCAGGAGAGTGCAGCCGATGAGAATGCGCATGGATACTCCGTTGTGTTGGGTGCGGGGGGCGCGGGTAGAGGAGCCATCCGCCCGAGTGCATCGGGAGGGCCCGACCGGGGATGCGACACACGAGAGGGACGGGGGACCGGACGATTCCGGGCCCGATTCGGGAACCGGTCGGGGCTCACGAGGCGTCGGGGGATGGCGTCAAGCTGAGTGTCCCCACGGGATGCAGGGGGCGTGCCAGCCAGGCCAACCCTGATGAGCAGGTCGTTCTGGACGTTCGTGTGCGGTCAGGTGCGCGGATTCTGCAGGGGCGTATGCAGACTCTGCAGGTCAGTCGCCGGCCATGCGGCGGACGTGGGCCACGCACTTGGTGCGGAGGTCGGCGCGGACCACCTGGTCGCAGATCTCGAGGGCGCTCGGTGTGTCAAAGCGGCTCTCGAAGTAGGCGACCCCGAGCCGGCAGGAGTCGTGCTGCTCGGGGAGGGTGTCGCACTGGCCCAGGAAGTCGCGGCCGGCGGACTCTGCGGCGCCCCAAGCAAGCCCGTGGACGCAGTTTTCGCGGTACAGGTTGTCGGGACCGAGGGGCACGCGGGCGCACACCTCCCACGCACGGGGGACGTCGACGCGGGCGATGTACTTGCCCATGCCGTGCCAGCAGGTCTTGCGGGTGAGGATGTCGCCTTCTTCGGCCGCGCAGTGCTCGAATGCGAGGGGGTCGTCGACCTGGGCGATTTCACCGTTGACGTCGTGGCGGCAGAAGTCGCGCCACTGACCGGCGTCGTCGCAGAGACGGAAGGCGAAGCGGGGGTCGGGCTCCGACAGGGCGAGCGCGATGCCGAAGACGCACTGGTCGCGCCACTTCTTGGTGGGGATGTCGGGGCACACGGCGAGCGCGGCGTCGCGGTCGGTGGGCGCGTGCAGCTCGGCGACGTCGGCGTGGCACTCGGCCTGGAGGACGTCGTCGGAGAGGATGTCGCAGGCGTCGAGGGCCCCGATGAGGTCGGTGGCGGCGCGTCCGCGGGCGAGCTGGTGGAAGCAGACGTCGCGGAGCTCACCGTCGAGCTGCCGACAGCGCTGTTCGGTCCAGGCACCGGCACCGTCGCCTTCACCGGGCTGGGCGGCCCCTTCGGGCTTGGGGGGGACCGCGATTGCGCGGGACTGGGTGTCGGGCTCGGGCAGCGGGGGGTCGGGAGGCGGCGTCCAGCCCATGCGCAGCATCTCCACCACGGCGAAACACACGACGGTGCAGCTGATGTGGATGATGGGGAAGTGCCACTGGCCCACGGGGGCTCCGGTCCGGGGTCGGGAGACCACACTACCGCGTCCGCACCGATTATGGGCGCCCTCCACCTCGACACCCCCGAACGTCCAGTGAAGCAGCGCCCCCTGACTTTCCTCGTGCTGGCCGGCACCCTCGGGTGCACCACGCGGTTCGCGGCGCCCGGTCCCGAGCCCGAAGAAGACCCGAACGAAGCATGGGCAGACGTCCTTGCGCAGGCCGCCACTCCCGAGGGGGTGGACTACACCGTGCTGGCCGACAACCAGGACGTCATGGACGCCTTCCTGTCCTGGGTGGCGGTGCACGGCCCCAACGCCGACGACCTGAGCGAGGGCAAAGAAGACAAGCGCATGTCCATCATGGCGAACGCGTACAACGCATCCGTGTTGCGCGCGGTGATGCACCATGAAGTGCAGGCCAGCGTGCGCGAGGTGGGCGGCGGCTTGTGGGCACTGCGGCCGGGCTCGAAGTTCTTCTGGGGGCAGAAGTTCCGGGTGAATGGCGAGTACCAGTCGCTGTACTTCCTCGAGCACCAGGACATCATCGGCCGCTACCAGGAACCGCTGGTGCACATCACGCTCAACTGTGCATCGCGAGGCTGCCCGCCGCTGCGGTACTGGCGCGATGAGAAGATGATCTCGCAGATGAAGCGGGCCCTGCGCGACTGGCTGAAGACCGACGACGCCATGCGCCTCGATCCCGGTGGCCAGGGCTACCAACTCAACGAGATCTTCTACTGGTACGCCGACGACTTCACGGACTGGTCGGATGCGGTCACGGTGTGCGACTACCTGTCCACATACGCCAGCGGCGACCGCCGAAACTGGCTCGAGGCACACGCCGAAGACTGCCCGGTCAACCCGCTTCCCTACGACTGGTCGCTCGACGCCACGGCAACGCCCTGGGAGCGCTCCGAGGACGGGTGACCATCCCGCAACGTCGGCTGGGTCGGACGCGGTCGGGGAGCCACCCGGTTAGCCGGAAGGGACCCCGGGCTTGACGCAGGGGCCTGCGCGCCGGTCGAGGCGTTTCGTCGACGGCAGCAGCGCTTGGTTCGCGTGCTCGGGAGACCCCGCTCACCTCACCCGGAGGTCGGATGGCCCAAGCCCCCCGGAAGCCGGCACCCATGGCCGGAGCCCCCACGCGGCGTCGCAGTCCGCGTGTCCCGAAGCCCACGTGGCTGAAGGTGAAGATGCCTGGCGGCCCCCGCTACAACGGCATCAAGGCGAAAGCGCGCACGCTCAAGCTGCACACGGTGTGTGAAGAAGCGCGCTGTCCGAACATCGGGGAGTGCTGGGGTGGCGGAACGGCCACGTTCATGGTGATGGGCGGCATCTGCACGCGGGGCTGCCGCTTCTGCGCAGTCACCACACGCAAGAAGGGCATGCCGCTCGACCCCCTCGAGCCGGAGAACCTGGGCGAGACCATCGCCGAGATGGACCTCGACTACGTGGTGGTCACGAGCGTGGACCGCGACGACCTGCCCGACCAGGGCTCGGGTCACTTTGCGGCGTGCGTGCGCGAGATCCACAGACAGTCGCCAAAGACGATGGTGGAAGTGCTGATTCCCGACTTCTCGGGCCATGTCCACATGCTGCACAAGGTGGTGGATGCACGGCCGGAAGTGATTGCCCACAACGTGGAGTGCACCGAAGCGCTCCAGAGCCGCGTGCGCGACCCCCGCGCCAACTACCAGCAGAGCCTCGACGTGCTGGCGGGCATCAAGGCACGCGACCCATCGCGATACACCAAGTCGAGCATCATGGTGGGCTTGGGCGAGCCCGAAGCCGACGTGCTGCAGACCATGCGCGACCTCCGCGATGTGGGCTGCGACTTCCTCACCATCGGCCAGTACCTGCAGCCCACCAAGAAGCACCTGCCGGTGACCGAGTTCATCCGCCCAGAACAGTTCGACCGCTACCGCGACCTGGGCCTCGAGATGGGCTTCCACTACGTGGCCAGCGGACCTCTGGTGCGCAGCTCGTACAAGGCGGGCGAGTTCTTCATCCGCGACTTCGTGCAGAAGCAGCAAGAGGCCGCCGCGGGTGGTCTCCTGGCGCAGGAAGCCCGCTTCACCGACATCGCCGGCCGACTGGCCAAGGAGGGCCGATGAGCGCCCCGCTCCGGAACACCCTTCGTCGTATTGTGGCCGAGCACCCCGCTGTGCATGTTCTCGGTGAGTCACTCGAGCTGTCCCCGGCCACGTCGGGCCTGATGGGCGCCCACCCCGACCGCGTACACCTGCTCCCCGCAGCCGACGCCACTCTGGTGGGAACGGCCGTGGGCATGGCGCTCACCGGCGCCCAGCCGATTGTGGAGCTGGCTGGAGGGCCGTCGTTGTGGGGCGCCCTGCAGCAGCTCGGCCAGGAAGCGGGCGCACTGACCGGACCCGAGTTTGCGGTGTCGGTGGTGGTGCGTGTGCCTCTGGCGCCCGGAGAGCAGGCGCCGCTCGACCTCCTGGCGGCTGTCCCAGGCCTCACGGTGGCTGCAGCGGCTTCGGCCGAAGCAGCGGCCGAGCTGGTGGAAGCGGCCCTTGCGGCACGCGGACCGGTGGTGCTGCTGGAGCCGGCCGAGTCCATGGCGCGGTCTGCGGCGGCCACAGGCGGGGCCCTCGGGACGGCGCAGGTGGTGCGGTCGGGCGACCACGTGAGCCTGGTGGCCTTCGGTGCGGGGGTGGGTGCTGCGCTCGACGCTGCCGACACCCTGGCCGCCGACGGCATCTCCGCCGAGGTGGTGGACCTTCGAACCGTGGCGCCCCTCGATGTGGACACGGTGGGCGCGTCCATCCGTCACACCGGTCGTCCCATCTTCGTGGGCACCTCCGCCACCACCATGGTGGCTGCCATCCAGGCGGGCTTCCTGCGCTTGGAGAGCCCTCCCACCACCGTGGGCGCCAGCGCCGATGCCATCGTGCATGCCGCTCGCCAGAGCCTGTCCTACTGATTCCCTTCTGTTTGATGTCCTGTCCCGGAGCGGACCGGCCTTGCGCGCGACGCACGCCGGTCTCCCGAAGAGCGAGGTTTCCCGATGTTCGTGTTTGAGCTGCCCGAGATTGGCGAAGGTGTCGTCGAAGGCGAAATCGTCCAGTGGCTCGTGAAGCCCGGCGATGTTGTCGCGGTGGACCAGCCGGTCTGCGAAATCATGACCGACAAGGCCACCGTGGAGATCTCGAGTCCCAAGGCCGGCACCGTGGCTGCCGTGCATGGTGAGCCCGGCGACGTCATCAAGGTGCACACCCCGCTCGTCGACATCGACGATGGTGCAGGCGCGCCCGCTCCCGCTCCCGCCCCCGCTCCTGTGGCTGCAGCCCCCGCTCCCGTGGCTCCCGCTCCGGCCCCTGTGGTGGCACCTCCCGCACCGGTTGCTCCCCCTCCGAGCCGCGCTCCGGCTGCAGACGCCCCCACCTCCAACCCCGACTCCCGCGCCAAGACCCTCGCCACGCCGGCTGTTCGGTCCCATGCGCGGTCGCAAGACGTCGACATCAACACCGTGCCGGGCTCGGGTCGCTCGGGTCGTGTCACGCGCGCCGACATCGACGCCTTCGTGGCCCAGCCCGCAGCCCTCAAGGCCCCCCCTGCCCTGCAGGCGCCCGCGGCCGGTCCCAGCCCCAGCGCCGCCGACGGCGACGAGCGCATCAAGATCATTGGCCTGCGGCGCAAGATCGCCGAGAAGATGGTGGAGTCCTACCGGCGCATCCCCCACTTCTGCTACGTCGACGAAGTGGATGCCACCGCGCTTGTGGCCATGCGCAAGGAGCTCAAGCCCCTCGCCGCCGACGCCGGTGCCAAGCTCACCTACCTGCCCTTCATCATGAAGGCGCTGGTGGTGGCGTTCCGGAAGTTCCCCACCATCAACGCCGTGATGGACGAAGCCGAGAACACCCTGGTGGTGCGCAAGGCCATCAACATCGGCATCGCCACCGACACCCCGGCAGGCCTCTACGTGCCGGTCATCAAGAACGTGCAGAACAAGAGCATCCTGCAGCTCGCCACCGAGATTCGCGACGTGGTGAAGCGCACGCAGGACGGCACGGCCAACATGGACGACTTCCAGGGCGGCACGTTCACCATCACCAGCGTGGGCAACATCGGTGGCCGCTTCGCGACCCCCATCATCAACTCCCCCGAGGTGGCCATCCTCGGTGTGAACCAGATCCACGACCGGCCCATGGTGGTCGACGGCGAGATTGTGGCCCGCAAGATGATGTACCTGTCCCCCAGCTTCGACCACCGGATCATCGACGGCGCTGTGGCCGCACGGTTCGTGAGTGAGGTCAAGTCTCTGCTCGAGACGCCGAAGCGCCTGCTCCTGGAGGCCTGAGTGACCGCGCCCACCGCCACCGAACAGGTCCAGCGCGCCGATGCCGCGCTCAATGCGCTCGGCCCGCAGCCGTTCCCCCTTCCGCTCGGTCCGCTCGCGCCCATCGTGGCGGGTGCGTTTCGCGGGATGTCCAAGGGCGACTGGGCATTCTCCGGCCCTCGGGGTCGGGTGGGCGCCATCCTCCGCGGCTGCACGCCCGCACGGCTCACCGACCCCACTACGGGTGCCCGCCCCTACAAGCTGGCGCCCGCGAGCGACGCCCCCGGCAGCCGCGCCATCCATGCTGTGGGCGCGGCCCTCGCGACGAGTCGCCCCACGCTGTGCCTCCTTGGCGCGGCCAGCGTGGCTTCCGGCGCATTCCACGAAGCGCTGAACGTGGCTGCCCTCACCGGCGCCCCCGTTGTGTTCGTGGTCACCATGCAAGAAATCACCGACGACGCCCCCATCGGGCGGCAGGTGGTGGCCGACCCCACCGCACTTGCGCGGGCGCATGGCTGGCAGACCTACACCCCACAAGCCACCGAAGACAGCGTGTACCAGGCCGTTTCCGAGGCCCGCGAGGCCCGCGCGCCCGCGCTTGTTTGTGTGCAGCTGGCGCGCTGACGCCCGCACCCCCACCTCAACCCCGGGCTCCGCACCAGCGAGCCCCGCACTCGGGACCCACACGGTCCCAACAGAGAGGAATCCATGGAAACCCGCGACTACCAGGCAGTCGTCATCGGCGCCGGTCCCGGCGGCTACCCCGCAGGCATCCGTCTCGCTCAGCTGGGCGTGAAGACGCTCGTCATCGAGCGTGAGTACTGGGGCGGCGTGTGCCTGAACGTGGGCTGCATCCCCTCGAAGGCCCTCATCACCGCCGGCAAGAAGTTCAAGGAAGTCCAAGAGCTCGACATCCTGGGCATCACGGTGCCTGGCAAGCCCACCCTCGACATGGGCAAGCTGCAGGAGTGGAAGGGTTCCGTGGTGAAGAAGCTCACCGGGGGTGTCTCCACGCTGCTCAAGGCCAACGGCGCCGACATGCTGTTCGGCGAGGCCAGCATCCCCCGCGCCGGCGTGGTGGAAGTGGAAACGGCCGACGGCAAGGTGGTGGTGAACGCCGAACACATCGTCATCGCCACCGGCTCCCGCCCCATCCAGATCCCCGGCTTCTCCTACGCCGACGACCGCGTGATGGACTCCACCAAGGCCCTGGCCCTCGACCATGTGCCGGAAGACCTGGTGGTCATTGGCGGTGGCTACATCGGCCTCGAGCTCGGCACCATGCTGTCCAAGGTGGGCAGCAACGTGACCGTGGTGGAGATGCAGGACCAGGTGCTGCCCGGCTTCGACAAGGACTGCGTGCGCCTCATCGGGCGCAAGCTGAAGAAGAACGGCATCAAGGTGCTCACGCAGGCCAAGGCGCTCGGCTGGGAAGAAGGCGACGACAAGGCTGTGGTGAAGGTGGAGACCAAGAAGGGCGTGCAGGAGCTCCCCGCCGACCGCGTGCTCGTGACGGTGGGCCGCTTCCCCAACTCCGAGCCCTTCAAGAACCTGGGCCTCGAGATGGAAGGCCGCCACATCAAGATCGACCGCCAGCAAAAGACCAGCATCCCGGGCATCTACGCCATCGGCGATGTGGCCACCGGCGTGATGCTCGCCCACAAGGCCACCCACGAAGGCGAGGTTGTGGCCGAGGTGATCGCTGGCCACAAGACCTTCAACGATGCGCGCACCGTGCCGGCGGTGGTGTTCACCGACCCCGAGATCGCCACGGCTGGTCTCCAGGAGCACGAGGCCAAGGCTGCCGGCTACCAGGTGAAGGTGGGCAAGTTCCCCTGGGCCGCCAATGGCCGCGCACTGTCCACGCTGCAGACCGACGGCTTCGTGAAGGTCATCCTCGACGAAACCGACGACCGGGTGCTCGGTGTCACCATCATCGGTCCGCACGCCTCCGACCTCATCTCCGAAGCCGCCCTGGCCATCGAGATGGACGCCGAAGCCATGGACATCGGCCTCACCATCCACCCCCACCCCACCCTGGGTGAGGCCGTGATGGAAGCCGCCAAGGCCGCGCTTGGAGAAGCCGTTCACATCATGAACCGCAAGAAGTGATGCTCGACTGGCACTGGACTCCCGGTGCCGGCGGCCTGCTCGCCCTGGTCCCCCCGCATGTGCTGGAGGGCCGGGGCGTTGTCGTTCCTGAAGGCGCGGCTGCGGTCCGTCCGCTGCACCTGACCTGCCTGGCGAGCCGAAGCATGGCGCCTCTTGTTGGCACCCTCGACCCGGCCGAGGTGTTGCCTCGTCTGCCCCGGATGCCCCTTCCAGACTTTGTGGCAGGTGTGGAGACAGCGCACCGGCCCCCGCACCCGGTGAAAGACCCACCCGGCACCCGCACCTCTCGAGAGACGGGCTTCCTGGCCGCCACACCGGACAGCCAGCTGACCTGCCATGCCGTGTTGCGCGAGGTGGTCCGCATCCTGGCGTTGTCCAGCCAGGCGTGCGGCGGACCCGACTTCCCCCACCCCGAGCCCGACCGGTTCTTTCACCTGAGCGTGTGGAACAACCGGGGCGGAGATGCCATGCGCAGCATCGGCGACATCTGCGCTGCAGACTTGGGCGCGACGGTGGCCAGCAACCGCCCGCGCCGACTACCGTAGCGCCATGCGCTCCCTGCTTCCGCTCGTGCTCCTCCTTGGCTGCAACACGCCCGGAACGTTCGGCTCGGCCCTCTTTGGCTCCGACGAACCCGAGGGCCCCACAGACGCCGAGATGATTGCCCAGCTCGAAGCCGAGCCGGTGGCGTCCCCCCCACCCGAGCGTGCCCTGGCCGACGTGCCCGCCCTCCCCACCAACACCTGGCTCCAGGTGTTCGACCGCAGCGCCCGGATCACCCACCGCCTGCTCGATGACGGCCGGTACCTGGTGCAGGTGGGCGATGGGGATGCTCAAGAGATGCCGGTCATCTCGCAGCATGAGCCCGAGTCGCGCCTCCTGTCCGACCCCGCCCGCGAGCGAATCGCCGAGTCGCTGGATGCGGTGCGGTTTCAGGCCGTGGCACCGCACATTCCCGACGTGGAGGTGGACCCCGACCAGTCGGTGCACGTGCTGCAGCTCCGCCCGCTGGCCATCACCGTCCGCGACACCCACACCGGCCGGGTCCACACCGTGCATGTCTCGGCCGACGCCAGGGTGCCCGCCACATTCGGCCCCCTCGCGCCGGTCTGGCGGGTGCTCGATGCCGAGGTGTTCGGTCGTTGGCTGCAAGCCGCGGTTCAGCCGGGTTCCACAGGTGGCCCCGCAGGATGACATCTCCTGACAGCCCGTAGATGCCCTGGCAGTGGGCATTCCCACGCCGGGGAACACAATTCGTGGAACTCTGGGTTCAAGCCATCGCGAGGGGGGTCCGAAGACTGGACAGGAGGTCTGCATGGACGCCTGGCTGGCCCATCTCGAAGCCATCCGCCCCACACGCTCCACCACGCGCACGGTGGTGGGCCGCAAGCAGGCTGTCCCGAGTGTGTCCTTCGACACCCACCTCGCCGAGGCCATGGCCACTCCCTCCCAGCCGGGTGTGGCCCACGCAAGCTGGGGCGAGGTGTACATGCGTGAAGCCGGCCTGCTCCTCACCGCGCCAGTCGTGGCGCCGGCCAACGACGAGGACGCACCGCTCGAGCCTCTGCGAGTGGACCCCACCCACGCCGCGTGATCCCTCCTTGCTCGACGCTTCCGGTGAGGGAATGATCCATGGGCGTGCGGGTTGCTCGGGTCCCCCGTGCGCGCCGGGGTGAGCGAACGAGGTGACCGGTGGCAGATCGCCTGTCCAGCACGAGCCGACTCCCACACAGCCTCCAGCAGCGGGTGGGCGAAGTTCCCGATGCCGTGGATGCCGACGCTGTGCTCCTCGACATGGCCCACCAAGGCAGCGTGGAGTCCAGGGTGATGTCGGAGGTGGCCGCTGCCCGGCAGCCCATCCAAGCCCCGGTGGGCCGCTTCATGGCCGCCGCCACGCTGTGGGCCATGGCCACGTTCGCGCTTTGCTACGTGGCCATTCCGCTCGGATACGTGGCGGCCGGGCTGCGCCCCTTCATGCTCCACTGGACCCTCCCCGCGGAGCTCGTGGGCTTCGGCCTCACCTGGGCCGCCACCGGTGTGTGGATGCTGGCCCGGGGTGCATCGAAGGACGGGCTGCACATCGACCCCCACGGCCTCGCAGCTTCCGACCGCATTCCCGCAGCCATGCTCGGCGGCCTGCTGGTGTGGGGCCTGATGCACAACATCCTCCCCGGCTTGATGTCGTTCGGTTCGATGTCGATGGCCTTCCTGGCCGCATTCCTGGTGTCCAATCTCATCGAGAACGCCCTGTTCGGAACCATCTTGGGCACGGTCACGCGCACCAGACGCGGCGCGTTCCTCGCGGGAGCGGCCTTCCAGACCGCCCTGGGCTTGTCCATCTGGATCCTCTGACGTCACGTCGCTGCTGCGGACCCCGACCACCGCCCCCGTTAGGCCCGCCTCCTCCGGGAGGTGGCCATGTTCGCCCTGTTGACCGTGACTGCTGCCTTGGCCGCAGCTCCCCATCGGCTCGTGTTCGAGCCCATCCCACACACACGGCCATGGCGCGGCCCCTACGTCGTGTCGCAGCGGGCGTGGGTGGACGGCCGTGCCATCGACATCCGCTTCCAGGAGATTCTGCGGGTGGGCGACCAGCCCGGCGACAGTCCGGTGCGCTTCGGCCAGCTCCACGACCAGGCCGGAGCCCCCTTCGAGGTGGGCCGGCCCCCCTTCTCCGACCTCTGCAACCAGCTCGACTACACGGCAATCCAGGAAGCGCATGGCAAGCTGTGGCTGTGGTCGCACTTCGAGTGTGTGCGCGGTGCCATCTTCCTGACCGAGCTGGAGCAGGACGCCGAGACCGGCGCGCTGACCGCCGTGCGCACCCGCCCCGTGGACGACACTCTGACAGACCAGGGCGGGGTGTTCGCACCCTGCGCCGGCGACCTCACCCCATGGGGCACGTTCCTGTCGAGCGAAGAGTACGAGCCCGACGCCAGATACTGGGATCCCAGCGAAGGCAAGATGGACGAGTCCTACTGGTTCTCGCGGGCCATCGACCACCTCTCCACCGCGTTCGCCGATCCCCGCGACGCCAATCCCTACCGCTTCGGGTGGTCGCCCGAGCTGCGCATCACCGATGCCAAGGGCACGGTCGAAGCCGGCAAGCACTACGCGATGGGGCGCTTCAGCCATGAGGTGAGCCGCGTGCTGCCCGACCAGCGCACCGTGCTTCAGTCGGACGATGGCTGGGGCGTGGGCCTGTTCTTGTTCGTGGCCGACACAGCTGGAGATCTGTCGGCTGGCCACCTGTACGCCGCCCAGTGGACGGTCACCGACCCGCTCGCAGGGGGCAGCGGACGCCTGGACTGGGTGAACCTGGGCCACGCCACCGACGACGAGATCGAGCCGCTGGTGGAGGGGGGCACCCGTGTTCGCTTCGACCAGCTCTTCGACCGCGTGGACGTGCTGGAGTCGGGGCGGTGTCCCCTCACCTTCACGCCGGTACACACCTTCGGCATCACCGAGTGCCTGCGGCTGGCCGCACCCAGCGCCCGCGTGCCCGACCCCGCCAAAGCTGCCAGCCGCCTGGAGAGCCGACGGTATGCCGGCCTGCTCGGCGCCACGACCGAGTGGCGCAAGGGCGAGGGCCTGGCCAGCTCTCCTTCCGGGGACACGGTGTACTTTGCGGTGAGCGACGTGAGCGGAACCATGCTCGCCAACGGCCCCGAGGGCGCGGCCCCCGACACCATTCGCCTGGAGAAGAACCGGTGCGGCGCGGTGTATGCGGGCGGCACCACGAGCCGAGCGGTGGACACCACAGGCGCCCCCATCGACAGTGCCTTCGTGCCCTGGGAGCTCCATGCCGCCGTCCGAGGCCTTCCCCGCACCGACCGCATCTGCGACCCCGTGGGCATCTCCAATCCCGACAACGTGACCTTCCTGGGCGGCTACGACCTGCTCGCCATCGCGGAAGACACCCGCCGGGCACCGGACAGCCTCTGGATGTGGGACCGCCACCTGGACACCCTCACCCGTGTGCTGCTCGCCCCCCCGGAGGCCGAGCTGGCCGGCATCGGAATGGTCGAAGTCGGCGGACACGCCTACGTGACCGTCTCGCTGCAGAGCCCGGGGTCGGACACCGACGACGTGGCCCCCTACGACTCTGCCTTGGAAGGCCGTCTGTATGGCGCGGTGCCCGACGACCACCGCAGTGTGGTCGGGGTGCTGGGCCCCCTCCCGGTGCCCTAGGTGCGGGCCGCCGTCCGGGCCCGGGCCTTCGCGACTTTGCTGGCCCCCGGCTGTGCCACCCGGGACCTTCCGCAGGTGCCTTCCGCTTCGGACCGGGCACCCAACCCACATCGGGGACCGGTCCGCTTCGTGGTGTTGGGAGACGGCGGCAAGGGCAACGCCAACCAGCGGCTCGTGGCAGAGGGCATCGCCGCCGTGTGTGCCGACCGCACCGACAACCGCGCGGCTGGCTGTGCATTTGCGCTGTACCTGGGCGACAACGTGTACGACACCGGCGTGGAGAGCGCCGACGACCCCCAGTTCCACTCGAAGTTCGAGCAGCCGTACGCCGGCCTCGACTTCCCGTTCTTCGTGGTGATGGGCAACCATGACTACGGCAGCACCAGCCTGGCCCGCTGGAGGGCCGAGCCCCAGGTGGCCTACACGGCTCGGTCGGAGAAGTGGACCCTCCCCGCGCCGTACTACACCTTCGCCGTGGGCAACGTGCAGTTCTATGGCCTCGACACGAACGCCCTGATGCTCGAGTCGATCTGGGGCGACAGCGGGCAGGGCGCATGGCTGGACGACCAGCTGGACGGTCCGCGCGACCAGTGGCGCGTGGTGTTCGGGCACCATCCATACCGAAGCAACGGCCAGCACGGCAACGCGGGAGCGTACGAGGGCCTGGGCTGGCTGCCAGTGGTGCGGGGCTCGACGGTGGCCGACTTCTACGAAGACCACGTGTGTGGCAGGGTGGACATCGCCTTCGCCGGCCACGACCACAACCGCCAGTGGCTCTCTCCCACGTGTCGAACGCACTTCGTGGTGTCGGGCGCGGCATCCCACGTGACCCCACTGGCCCGCCGCGACGCCAACCCCACCGAGTTCGAAGACGACAGCGAAGAGGGCTTTCTGTGGGTGGAGATCGACGGAGATTCGCTCACAGGCGTGTTCTACGACGCCGACGGCACCGAGCGCTTCGTGCGGACGGTGGCGCGCTCGGGCACCCGCGGATGGCCCGCCAGTCAGGCGATGGACGCGAACCACTCCGGGATGCGGCGGTCGAGCCAGTAGGTGGGCCGCCATGGAGTGCCCTCGACGAAGCCCACATGCCCGCCCCCGCGCGTGAGCTCGAGCGTGACCGACGACGACAGCTCGCCGGCATCCGGCACGATGTCGGGGTGCATGAAGGGGTCGTCGATGCTGTGGAGCACCAGCGTGGGCCGTGCGATGTGCGCCAGCACCGGCCGACAGGACGCGCGGGCGTAGTAGTCGTCGGCGCTGGTGTAGCCGTGCACCGGAGCGGTGAAGGCCGAGTCGAACTCTCGGAACGTGCGTGCGCGCAGGGCCGGCTCGATGGGCCCGGTGGGGCCGGGACGATGGCGACGGGCCTGCAGATAGGTGTGGAGCCGATGCAGCAGCACCGCCTGATACAGCCGTGACCCGCCGCGCTCCATGCGGTCGGCGCAGCGGTCGAGGAGGAAGGGCACCGACACCGCCACGGCTGCGTCGAGGGGAGCATGCGCCCGCTGCTCGCCCAAGAGGCGCAGCAGCACGTTTCCGCCGAGCGAGAAGCCCACCGCGACCCGCGGGCGGTCGGGGTACCGCTTCGCGAGCGCCCCGAGAACCTCGATGGGGTCGGCCGTCATGCCCGAGTGGTAGGCCGTGACGCCACGGTTGGGAGACCGCCCACACCCGCGGAAGTGAAAGCAACACACCCGCCAGCCCGCCGCAGCCAGCGCATGGGTGATGCCGCGCACGGGCGGGCTCTCCCAGCTGCCGCCCAGGCCATGCAGCACCATCGCCACCGGCCCATCGGGCGGTCCGGTCCAGGCCAGCTCCAGAAAGTCGCCATCCGAGAGCTCGAAGACCTCCCACTCCATGGACGGGCGGGCCACCCGGCGGAGCGTGTTCGGGAAGAGGGTCTGCAGGTGCGGACCCCCGAGCCACTTCGCCGGCTGAAATGCGCTGTCGACAACTGCTCCGGACACTTGCGTCCTCCGCCGTGTGTGGGGGGACAGCCCGTACCCGGATCTGCGGACCTGCCCCACGGCGCATTGTGGCCAGGTTCCCACCCCCATCCAGGTCGCCGGACGACCCGTGGTGGCATACCGGCCGCCCCCCGGAGGCCCCATGCCATTCGTGCTGCCCGTGCAGGTCTACTACGAAGACACCGATCACAGCGGCGTGGTGTACCACGCCAACTACCTTCGCTACATGGAACGCGCGCGTGAGCACCTGCTCGGTGTTCCCGAGCTGGTGCGGCTCTGGGAACAGGAACGGGTGGGGTTCGTGGTGTACCAGTGCAGCATGAAGTTTCGGGAGGGAGCCCGGTTCGGCGACACCCTCGAGGTGCGGACCCGAGTGGAGAAGGCGAGCGACTACCGGGCCATCTTCGAGCAGAACGTGTACCGCCGCGCCGACAACAAGCTGCTGGTGGAAGGCGAGGTGCACCTGTGCTGCGTGGACGGCAACCAGAAGCTGGTGAAGCTGCCGGAGAGTGTTCGGGCGCTGATGCCTGAGACCACCTGACGGGCACAACCGCGGGCTCACCCCGGTGCTCCGGCACTGTCGAGCACCGCTCCAGGCAGGAACACCCGAGCCTCGGCACCGCGCAAGTGACGGACCAGGTCGCCCGGGCCGGGGTCGAGCCCCAGGGCCAGGCACTGGTAGCGCAGCAGCGGCAGGCCCACGAGAACCGCCCGCACAACCACATCGGACAGGTCGGCCGTCCCCACCTGGTGGTCGGTCAGCTGCCAGGTGGCCGCCTGACACCGACGCCCCAGGTGCGGGGCCAGGTGTGGAAGCCGCCGCTCCAGGCCCGTGAGCCGGCGGTCGGGCGCTCCGGCCCAGCTCGCCCCACCCGCAGCCACCGCATGGACCACCGCCTCGAAGAGGTCGGGGCGCGCCACCATGGCGGCCCGGATGGACGCCATCGAGCCCGAAGCAGCGCGCGGCAGGCCAACAGACACCCGGCAGGCGCCCGGCTCGAGGTGGAGGGTGACCGCCGGCGCCGGTGCGCCCGGAACCGACGCCCGGTGCCGGATCTGAAGCCCGCTGCGCACCCAGAACGGCGCATGCTTTCCGACGAACCGGGCATCGCGCTGCACCCGGAGCAGGCACGTCCTGGGCGCGGGGTGCCCAAAGCCCGGAATGAGGGTGCCCACACGGGCCACCACACGCTGCAGCAGCCGAAGCAGGGGGTCGACCACCTCGGTGCGGTGGCGCTCGGCATGCTGGCGCATCCAGTCGCGGTGGTTGTGGTCGCGGAGCTCAGCGAGGAACTGGAGCAGCGCCACACCCAACACCACCGGCGAGCCAGCCGGAAGCAAGGGGGACTGCACTGCGTGCCGCTCCGGCGGCATGGCTGGAAGGCACTGCGCATCGCCGGTGCTGACCGGCGGAACCAAAGATGTTGTCATGGTCTGGGCGCACCACCGCCCCGGAACCTGAACATGCTATCAGGCCCCCACCACCACGCCACCCACCCCGACACTTCGCGACATCATTGACGATGCCCCGCTGGGCCTCGTACGTTGCGGCCAGACCGGAGACGACCATGCGCATCATCCAGCTGCTCCCAGCCCTTTCTGTCCTCCTCTGGGGCTGCGAGCCCGGCGAAAAGGACGAGTCGGCAGAAGGCGCCACCAGCGAGGTCATCGACCAGACCGACGGAGACGACGACAGCTCCGGAAGCGGCGACGACGGTGGTTCCGGCGGCGACGACGGCGGCTCCGGCGGCGACGACGGCGGCTCCGGCAGCGACGATGGTGGAGACGACGGCGGGGACACCGGCGGAGACGACAGCGGCGACGACGGCGGAGACTCCGGTGGCGACGACGGAAGCAGCGCCATGGACATCGCTCCCGAGGCGCTCGTGGGCGTCACATGGCAGCTCGAGCTGGCGTCGGCCAACATCTCCGAGCCCCCGGCGGTCGGCACCATCCTCACCTCTGTCTTCACCGACTCCCTCTTCTACGGCGTGACCGACGCCGACACCGATTCTCTCGCCATGGCAGTGGCCGTGGGCTCTCCGGACGGCGCGGGCTTCCGTCTGGGCGACACCCTCGCGCTCGGGGAGGCCGACTTCGCCGATGCCCCCGACTTCGAGGTCGATGGGTCGGGCACCATCCTCGACTACCCCTACGATGGGGTCTACATCCCCTTCGAAGACCCCATCTTCGTGGGCACGATGGCCACCGACGGCGAACAGCTCGACACCATCGAGCTCTCCGCCAAGATAGACACCCGCGACCTCGGCCCGCTCTTCGGACTCGGCTCGTCCGAGACCGCCGTGTGCGAGCTGGTGGCTGGCCTCGGCGTCTCGTGCAGCTCATGCAGCGACGGTGAGCCTCTGTGCCTCGACCTCGTCGCCGAATGGACCAACGCCCCCCGGATTGAAGGGATCAGCCTCGAGTAGCCCTCGTCGCCCGCTCCGGTGATACGCCTCCTCATGGTCGTTCCCGCCCCACCCGCACCCGCCGAGGTCCGCGCCCGCCGCTGGGTCCGTGGGCCGCTCTGGGACCTCTTCTGGCTCCACGGCGGGCTGTGGCTGGCCCCGCTGGCCGTCGCGCTCTCCATCGGCTGGACCGACCCCGGCGACAGCCCCGCACACATCGCCTACCTCGTGCTGGCCGCACTCTTCTGGATTGGCCACCGCTTCAGCTCCACCTGGCTGGCCTGGTTCACCACCGCCTACGCCGACACCCGCCGAGCCCAGCCGCTGCGCTTCTACGTCGTGCCTGCGGTGGTCATGGCCCTCACAGCGGTCGTCGTGCTGGCGCCCGAGGGCATCCTCCCCGGCACATGGATGCAGCGGGTCATCGTCCTGGGTGGCGCCGACTACCTCCTCGTCACCTACCACTTCGCCGCCCAACACTTCGGGGTGCTCAGCCTGTACCGCAGCCGGTCGACCCGAACCGCCCCCGCCCGGGTCCGCACCCTCGACCGCGTCTTCGCCCTCACCGTGGGCGGAGGCGTCATCATCGCAGCCGAGCTGGTCCAGGGCGCCACCACCCTCCCCGACACCTGGCTGGGCCCCCTCGCACACGGCCCCGACCTCGCCCCCATCCGCGTGCCGGTCGCCGTCGTCACCCTCGCGCTCACCGCCCTCCAGCTCGCCGTGGCCCGTCGACACACCCCCGGCCTGCCCCGCGTGCTCTACATCCTCGGCCTCGCCGCCATGGCTCTGGCCGCGCTGTTCGCCCATCCCTTCGTCTACCTCTTCTGCTGGACCACCCAGCACTGGCTCGCTGCCGTCGGCCTGGCCGGCATCGTGGCCGAGGGCGAGCCCACCCCGCCCGCCTCCCGTCCATTTCTGCGGGTCTTCCACGCCATCCACCGCGTCCCGGGCCGCTTCCTCCTGGTCCTGGCCCTGTTGAGCGCCCTGAGCATGCCGCTGTACGAGGTCGAGGCCAGCGGAGGCCCCTCCGACCGTCCCGCCTTCGACGTCCTCGACGCCGCCCTCGGGGGCATCCTCACCGCCCCGCTCACCCTCCAGCTGCTCACAGCACTGGGCCTGGCCACCGCCTTCCTGCACTACCTCCTCGACCGCGCCGTCTGGCGCTTCTCCGACCCCGCCGTCCGTCGCGCCGCCGCACCCCTCCTCCGTCCGCCCGCCCCATGAAGCACACGCGCTGGCTGGCTCCCACGCTGGCCATCGTGGCCGTCCTGCTGGTCGCCGCCCGGGTGGCCTGGGTGTGCGACGACGCCTACATCACCTTTCGCACCATCGACCACTGGCAGCTCGGCTACGGCCCCGTCTGGAACGTCGACGAACGCGTCCAGACCTACACCCATCCCATCTGGATGGTCCTGCTCACCGGCCTCTCGGCGCTCACCGGCGAGCTCTACTTCACCGCCATCGCCGCCGGGCTGGCCCTGTCTGCCGTCGCATTGGCCGCGCTCATCCGCCAACCGGACACCCACCTCACCTGGCCCGTCGTCCTCGCGCTGGGCGCCAGCAAAGCATGGTCCGAATTCGCCACATCCGGACTCGAAAACGCCCTCAGCTACGCCATCATCGCCGGAGCCGTGGTCACTCTGGGTCGCCCGGTCCTCACGCCCCGCCGACAGCTCCTCGGGGCTCTGCTCCTCGGCATCGCCCCTCTGAGCCGCCCCGACCTCGCCCTGGTCGTCCTACCACCGGCGCTCCTGCTCGTGGCCACCACCCGGGGCGCCTGGCCCATCCTCGCCGCCGGCACCCTCCCCGGCCTGGCCTGGACCACCTTCGCCACGGTCTACTACGGCTCCCCCCTCCCCAACACAGCCCTGGCCAAGCTCGGCCACGCCCCTCTGTCACAGAACGTGGGCCAGGGCCTGCTCTACCTGCGAAACAGCCTCGCGCTTGACCCCAGCCTCCTGCCAGTCTGTGGCATCGGCGCCATCGTCGCCCTCTTGCATGCCCGCACCCGCCCCGTCCACGCCGCGTTCATGGCCGGCGCCGTCACCTACATCGCCTACACCGTGAGCATCGGCGGCGACTTCATGTCCGGACGCTTCCTGGCCGTGCCGCTCCTCGTGGCGGTCGCAGTCTTGCTGGCCACGGGCCGACGCTGGGTGGGCATCGTGGGCATCGCGGCGGTCGGCCTGTCGCTCACGTCCAGCGCAGGCCCGTTGCGCACGTCCACCGCCTTCCACGTGCCCGACTGGGACGACGCCGGCATCGCCGACGAACGCGGCTGGTACTTCCCCCACCTGGGCCTGGCCCCCATCCTCGACGAACAGCGCGACCCACCCAAGCCCGGACGCAACCGACGCGCCGGTGAAGGCCGCGTGCGCATGGGCAAGGCCATCGGAATGGACGCCTACATGGCTGGTCCCCACGTCCATCTCGTCGATGCCTACGCCCTGTGCGACCCCCTCCTCTCCCGCATCCCCTCCGACGAAACCCTCGGCCGGCCCGGACACTGGATTCGCCCGGTCCCCCGCGGCTACCTCGACACCCTCAAGTCCGGTGAGAACCGCCTCGAAGACCCCGAGGTCGCCGAGCTCTGGACCGACGTGGCCCTCGCCACCCGTGCGCCCCTCCTCGCCCCCGGTCGAGCCGCCGCCATCTGGCGCCTGATGTGGTCCGGCCGCACCGCGCCCATCACAGGAGTCTCCCCCACGGACCGCCCTCCGCGCGCACCCTCCGAGCAACCGAACCATCGGAGTGGTTGAACGAAGCGGTCATTCGTCGCACAATGCGGTCACGCGGTCGCCCGAGGCCCCCGGCCCGGCAACCCCAGAGGAGACCACGATGCCCATTCACGCCCGCTCTGCGCTGCTCACGGTCGTCGGCCTGTTGGCAGGCTGCGCAGGAAGCTCCGACGGTACGGTGAAGACCGACGACACCGGTGCAGTTGAGCTCGACGCCCGCGCCCCCTGGGTGACGATCAACCTGCCCGATGGCGGCGCAGTGGTCACGGAGGGCAGCTCGGTCACCATCACCGGCACCATCGCCGACTACGACTCCGAGCTCAACACCATCCTCGCCACCTGGACCAACGCCACGGGCTCCGAGCTCTGCGGCGGCACGGCCCCGACCGAAGAAGGCGTGGTCTCCTGCACCTTCACGGTCTCGCGCACCGACAGCCCGGTCACCCTCACCGCCAACGACGGTGAGTTCGAAGGCTCGGCCTCCATCGACCTCGTCGTGCGCACCGCCGACCCACCCTCGGTGAGCATCGAGGCCCCCAGCGATGGCGGGTACGTCAACGAGGGAGAGTCGTTCACCCTCGAAGCGCACGTCGAAGACGACAACGACGCCCCCAACTCGCTCGCCATCCTCCTCGAGTCCGACATCGACGGCACCTTGTTCCAGGGCGCCGCCGACCCCTCCGGTGAGCTCCAGGTCCTCCTCTCCGACCTCTCGCTCGGCGACCACACCCTCACCGTCGTCGCCACCGACCGCGACGGCTTCGAGGGCTCCGCAGCCATCGCCTTCGAGGTCAACAGCAAGCCGGGCAGCCCGGTCGTGCACATCGAACCGTCCGACCCCGGCACGGGCGACGACCTCACCGTCGTCATCGACACCGATGCCCCCGACGCCGACGGCGACTCCCTCACCTACCGCTACACCTGGTACGTCGATGGTGAAGTCGCGACCGGCGAGGTCGACAGCACCCTCTCCGCCGACAACACCGCACGCGGCGAGACCTGGTCGGTCGTGGTCCAGGCCACCGACGGCCGGTCCGTCGGCGAAGGCACCGAGACCTCCACCGTCATCCAGAACACCGCGCCCGAGCTCGACGAAGCCGTGCTCACGCCAGATCCCGCCTCGGCCGCCGACGACCTGGTCTGCACCGCAGGCACCGCCACCGACGTCGACAGCGACGATGTCGAGCTGTCCTACTCCTGGCAGGTGGCTGGCGTCGTGCGCCCCGAGACGGGCGACACCCTCCCCGCCGGCACCGCGCTCCAGGGCAACTCGGTCGTCTGCACCATCATCCCCTCCGACGGCACCGACGCCGGCGCAGCGGTCCGGTCCAACACGGTGGTCATCGGCAACGCGGCCCCCAGCGCACCCGAAGTGTCGGTCTCCCCCGACATCTCCGACCCCGGCACCGAAGACCTCGTCTGCACCATCGACGTCGAGAGCATCGACGCCGACGGCGACACCGTCTCCTACACCTTCGAGTGGGAAGCCGACGGCCTGGTCTACCCAGACGACTACACCGCCGCGACCGGCCCCGACACCACCACCGAAGCCGACGACACCGTGCCTGCGGCCGACACCTCGCTGGCCGAAGAGTGGACCTGCATGGTCACGCCGAACGACGGCTCGGTCGACGGCGCCGCGGGAGTGGCCATGGCCGCCGCCGCCACGCTCACCGACGAAGGCGACGGCGCTTCCGCCAGCGGCTCCACAGCCTCACACGACTCCGCCACCATCTACGCCCAGTCCATCACGGTCTCGGCCGACCTCACGGTGACCGGCTTCGGCATCCTCATCGACTCCCTCGCCAGCGGCGGCACCGACGCCCGCATCGGCCTCTACGACGACAGCACGGGCATGCCCGGCACCCTCCTCGTCGAGTCCGACCTCGAGACCCTCGCCGCTGGCGACAACGAGCTCGACAGCACCGACTGGGTCGACGTGGCCGCCGGCGACTACTGGATTGTGGTCAACTACGACGCCTCCGACGACACCGTCACCACCGTCGACAGCTCCAGCACCGTCACCCAGTACACCGAAGCCGACGGCGGGGCCTCCACGCTCCCCACCTCCTGGACCGGCACCGACACCTCGACCGAGTCGCTCGCTGGCTGGTGGCTCGTCGGGTACTGAGTGCCCCCCGCCCCCACCACCGCCGCCGAGGGCCCTCCCCTCGGCGGTGCTGCGTCTGGCCCCCTCTGGCGCCGTCCCAGCACATGGCTGTGGGTCGTCCTGCTCCTCGAAGCCATCGCCACCCTGGTCGACATCGGCGCCGGACCGTGGAGCGTGGTGGGCTTCGAAGAGGGTCGCAACGCCCGAGCCGCCCTCCACCTGGCCTGCGGCCACGCCGACCGACTCCTCCACCTGCAGTACCGCGACTTCTGCGGCGGCTGTACCGGCGTCGCCATCGTGGGCGCCCCACTGCTGCGGGTCCTGGGCGACTCCGTGGCCACCTGGAAGCTGGTGCCAGCCGCCTTTCACCTGGGGCTGGTGGCCGTCAGCGCGCGCATCCTCACCCGCGCTGCCCAGCCCCGCGCAGCCATTGTGGCCGTGGGCCTCTTCGCCGCATCCCCCTGGGCCCTCCGAGAGCTCGCCCTCACCGGCTGGGGCAACCACGCCGAAGTCCGGGTGGGCGTCCTGGCCGCCGCCGCCCTCCTCCTCTCGAGCAAGCGCCCCCACCTCACCGCCGCCGTGGCCGGCCTGCTCACCGGCTTGTCCATCTGGTTCGCGCACATCGCCGTCTTCGCGGTCCCGGCGCTCCTCCTCCTCGCCCTGCGGAGAGGTCGGTCGGCGCTGTCTTTCGTCGTGGCCACGCCCGTCGGCATGCTGCCCTGGTTCGCGTACCTGCACGCCCGCCCCACCGCCATCGACGGAGCTCGCCAGATGTGGGGCCAGGCCCACCTCGCCTCCCCAACCAGCCTGGCGCACTTCCTCACCGGCCCCTTCATGCCGGCGGTTCTCTGGCCAGCCACCCACACCCCGGCCCTCGACCTCCTGCTGGCCACCTCCGTCGTCCTGGCTGTGCTGGGCGCCGCCGCCGGCACCATCGCCACCCTCCGGACTCGGCATCCTCTGGGCGCGTTCCTGATGCTGGCCGGCGCAGGCTTCATCACCGCCCTCGTCATCCGCCCCGACCTCTGGGCCGACGTCCCCCCCGACCCCGGCTTCAGCGCGTTCCACCTCCGCTACCGCGCGGTCCTCTGGCCGCTCGTGCCCCTCGGCGTGGGCCTGCTGGTCCAGGTGCGCCCGCGCCCGGGTCTCGCCGCAGCACTCCCACTTCTGGTGTGTGGCCTGGCCGCGCGCGGCTACGCCTGGACCCTCGGCCCCGGCCCCACGCTCCATGCGTCCGTGTGGTCCGCTCCGGGCCGACCCGATGCCACCGTGCCCGAGGGCTCCCCGCCGCGCCGCACCCCCTGGGCGCTGGACCGTCCCGTCGACATCACTGCCGCACAGGCCTTTCTCGACAGCCACACCGACCCCATCCCCGCCTGCCGCACCGACCACGCCGGCGAGCTCGGACGGCGCATCGGCCTGCATGTCCGTCGCGGGGGCTCACCCACCCTCCCCGAAGGTCCCTCCCCTGCCATCGCAGCCGGGGTGGCGTGGGGACTGCATGCACCGGCCGGTCGTCTCCCAGAGCGCCCTTCAGGACACCTCCCCGACTCCTGGGCTGGCCCCGTGCAGGTCGCCCTCGGACGCCACACCGGCAGCTGCCTTGGCCAGGCCGACGACGCCGTCGACGCTGCCACCGATGGCAACCGACGCCGCGCCACCACCCCACCGCCCTCTGCACCGACCGGCTGCGAAGACGACTGGAACACCCTGCTGGCCACCGTCTCCGCAGAACGTGGCACCTGTCCCCTCGCGCCGGGCTGGCCCGACTGCGGAGCCCTCAGCGCTTCGCGTTGACCGCCGCGAGCCCCATCCAGTCTTCGAGGTCCTGGTCGGGCTTGCGGGCGCGGTAGGCCGCATACTGGGCCACGCCCATTGGGTCTTCCAGGACATCCACCTGCACGCCCTTTTCACGCAGCATGGGCTCATTGCCGTCGGCGTTGGTGACATCGCCCACCACCAGCCGCGCCACCCCCCGCATGTACACCAGCGTGGCGCACACATCGCACGGGCTGAGGGTGGTGAACAGCGTGGTGCGGCTGAAGTCCACCCGACCGGCATCCCGCATCGCCGACGTCTCGCCGTGGTTGTAGGGGTGGTCTTCCTGCACCAGGGTGTTGTGGCCCTTGCCCACCACCTTTCGGGTGATGTTGTCGACCACCACCCCGCCGATCGGACAGCCCCCCTCTTCGTCGCTCTTTCGGGCCAACAGCACCGCCAGGCGCATGTAGTGGGCGTCGGTGAGACGGGCCCAGAAGCCGAGGTCGACCACTGCGTCGAGCGAGCGGGTGGGCAGGTGTGCGATGGCCGTGAGCACGGCATCGTCGATAGGAGAGTCGGCGCGGATGAGATGGGTCATGCATCCGTCCTACCGCTCGCCGACCCGGGTGGTCAACCCGCAACCCCGGCCCGCTGCCATACTCCCCGTCCGGAGGCCTTCCCTGTCTGCTCGCGTGCGGCTCCTTGTGCTCCTCGTCACCGTGCTGCTGGTCGCGGTGGGGGCGCGCTGGTCGCAGCTGCCCGGGTCGATGGCTCTGGGTGACTCCCTCGGCCCCTTTCTCGTCGCTGCCCGAGGGCCCTGGTCCACCGCCCCCCACGCCCCACCCTACGGCTGGCTGCTCGCGGTCCCCCATGCGCTGGTCCTTCCGTTCGCAACCGACCTCTACAGCGCCTTCGCGGCCATTCGGGTGGTGGACGCTCTGGTCGCGCCCATCGGCGCCTGGACCGCCCTCCGCCTCACCGGTCGCACCGGCTCCGCGCTGTCCGTCGGCCTGCTGCTCGCCCTCGACCCCGGCCTCCTCGACACCGCCACCAGCGGCGCCGAGGCCTACCAGGCCCCCGTGGCCATCGCCCTTGTAGCCCTGGCCACCACCTTCCGAACCAGAGGCGCCTGGCTCGCTGCCGTCGCCTTCCCCTGGGCCGTGATGGCCCACCCTCTGTCCATCTTCCTCGCGCCCCTCCTGGTCCGGGTGCGCTGGCGGGTCGCCCCACTCCTCCTCATGGCCGGCCTCCTGGGTCCACACCTGTGGGGCCTCCTCCACCACTCCCCCGAACGCGCGCCCCCGGCCCTCCCCATCGGCGCGCTCACCGCCTGGTTCACCCAAGGCCAGGCCGCAGCGGTCCTGTTTGTCGCCGCGCTCGGTGCCGGGCTCGTCATCCGCCGCACCCGCAGCCTGATGGTCCCCACCCTGGCCAGCCTGGGACTGCTCCTCCTTGCCGGCACGCGCCTCGGCTACCTCCGCGACCACCACGTCCGGCTCGTGAGCGCCCCCACAGCCGTCGGTCTCGCCGCCCTCCCCTCCCCCATCGCGCTCGTCGGTGCAGCCACCGCACTTCGCTGGCCCACCGGGTCCACCCGACGCGGCGCCCACCGTCGTCCCGGCACGCTCGGACTCCTCCACACCACCACCACCGCCATCGCAGCCGCCCGTCCCTCCCAGCGCCCCCTCGTCGTCGACGGCGTGCGCACCGTCCATGTCCCGGCGGTGGAGCCCGGCGGCGTGTGGCTCGACCTCCTCCTCCGAGGCACGCCCACAGCAGCGCTCGACATCAACGACAACACCCTTGTAGCGGTCATTGTCACAGGAAAGCGCCACGCGGATGTCCTGCGCTCACCGGGCACGGCCGGCCTCACCGAGGTCTTCGTCCACGACACCGTGGCGGTGTGGACCGGCACCGCAGAAGACATCACCCTCTGGTCAGGCACCTTGTGCACGCCCGACTCTCCACCGCCGCGGGTCGGTGGCGCCTGGGACGGCCTCGCGCTGGTCCACCCCGAGCGGGGAGCGGCCTCTGTGTCGGGATGGTGGGCCTGCCAGCAGCAATGACTCGACCCCACACCAACCCAACCGATACGCGGGTCGTCCGACGTCCCCTTCCACCGGAACGTGCCCATGGTCCTCGGACTGCTCCTCGCTCTGCCGGTGCTGGCCCAAGCGCTCGACCCCCAGCCCGACCCATCCAGCGCACCACCCGCGGCTCTGGCCCGCGACCATGGTCCGGTCACGCCGCTGTACTACGGCACCGCCGACCTCCAGACCTCCGGCATGGCGCCCCATCTCATCGAGCGCCCATACCTGCGCAAGCTCATGACCCGCACCACCGACCCCCAGCCCGAGCGGTCTGTGGTGGTGGCTGCCAACGGAGGCGGCCTGCGCGCGGCCAACTACACCTCGGGCATCATGCTGGGCCTGTCCGCACTCACAGCCGCTCCCGACACCACCCTGCTCGACACCGTCGACGGCTGGTCGTCGGTCTCCGGCGGCAACTTCCCCATCCTCCAGCACATCGCCCGCCTGCACGAGGCCCCCGGTGACACCGTCCCCGCCGGTCCCTACGCCACGTCCGCGGGCACCCTCGACGTCCAGCAGCTCGACCGCCACCTCGAGAGCCTTCGAGCCAACATGGACATCGAGGCCCTCGGCCGCTGGCACCCCCGCCGCATGACGAAAGTGCTCGACAAGCACCTCGGGGTCGACCGTGCCCTCACCCTCAAAGACTTCGAAGAGGACCCCCGCCTGCCGGGCTGGGTGCCCAACTCCGTGCTGGCCCCCAGCGGTCAGCTCATCCCGCTCACCACCCACTCCGCGTGGCTCCGACGCGAACGCACCGGCACCGAACAGTGTCGTCGTCGCGGTGGACCGGCCACCCACTTGCCTGCCAACCTCGCAGCCATGGCCTCTTCGGCGGTCCCCGGTGCCATTCCGCCCGTCCCCGCATGCGTGGCGTCTGCCAAGCACGGCAAGCGTCGGGAAGACCCCACCGAAGCCTGGCTCATCGACGGCGCCTGGACCGACCGCATGGGCATGGCCAGCGCCCTCGACCTCGTCACCGCCCTCCCCCACCAGACCACCCGCGTCGTCGTGGCCATCGACTCGCGCCCCCAGCCCCAGGTCAACCGCGCGCTCCCGCCCGGCATGCGCTGGGATGCCTTCGCAGCCGCACCGGGCCACAACCTCGTGCGCAAGCTCAAGCGCCGGGTCCAGCTCATCGGAACGGGCCTCGAGCTCATGCGGTACCGCGCCGACCAGCTCATCATGGGCACCTACTTCGGAGAGCCCACCCCCGACCCCATCCCCGAGTCCCAGCGCGCAGTGCTCCAATACGAGGGCTACTCCCGGTGCGAGCACTTCTACGTGGCCGCCGACGCCGCCCGGTCCTGCGACCCCGAGCGCTTCGGCAGCGAGGGCGTGCACCTGGTCTCCCGCTACCCGGGCGACACCCCCGCCGAGGTCCACCTCTTGCGCCTGGGGTCCGACCTCCTCCTCCAGCCGCCCGAGTGGCACCTGGCCGCCCGCGGCTTCAGCGACGACCGCCAGGCCCAGTGTGCCCGCACCGCCGCCCGCCTGTTCACCGTCCTCGCCATCCAGCCCACCGACCTCTCGCTGGGCGGCGCGTACTTGATGGAAGAAGAAGAGGTGGTGCACGGCGACGGCACCCGCCTGATGTACCCCTACAGCAACAAGGCCCGCGACACCCCCGAGCGACAGGCGGCGCTGGTGGCGGCCGGACTCCTGTCCGTGTTCCTCCACGCCGACACGCTGCACGAGCACCTGGCCTCACCGTCCACGCCCTACATCGAAGAAGACGTCCAGGCCCGGTTCGTCCGCACCCTCGACCCCGCCATGCAGGCCACCGTGGGGGTCAATTTCCGCTCGGCGCCCCAAGCGGCCGATTGGTACGGCTGCACCGGGCTGTCCTTCCCGGCACAACCCGTCCACGAACGAGACGGCGTCAACGACAACTGCGAAGACCGCTCGCAAGAAACGCCCGAGCGCGACACCAGCCGCGTCGACCGCACCCTGCCCCCGTGCGCCCAGCACCCGGTGCCCCGTAAAGGAACGCGGTAGGTCAGTCGAGGTCGGCCGCCGCATGCCGCTCGGCCACCCGGGTCTCGGGGTTGCCCCAGGTCTTGTTGACCCGAATGCCCCGTCGCACCGCCGGACGCTCGGCGATTTCTTCGGCCCAGCGCACCACATGGGTGTACTCATGCACCGACAGGAAGGTGGCGGCCGAGTACAGCTTGCCCAACACCAGCGCGCCGTACCAGGGCCACACACAGATGTCGGCGATGGAGTATTCGTCGCCGGCCAGGTAGCGGTTCTGGGCGAGGTGTCGGTCGAGAACATCGAGCTGGCGCTTGGTTTCCATGGCGAAGCGGTCGATGGGGTACTGCCACTTCTCCGGGGCGTACGCGTAGAAGTGCCCGAAGCCACCCCCCAGGTACGGCGCGCTGCCCATCTGCCAGAACAGCCAGTTCATGCACTCGGTGCGGGCGGGCCCTTCCGGGAGGAACGCGCCGAACTTCTCGGCCAGGTACAGCAGGATGGAGCCCGACTCGAACACACGGGTGGGCGGGCTGGTGCTGTGGTCGAGCAGTGCGGGAATCTTGGAGTTCGGGTTGACCGCCACGAAGCCCGACGAGAATTGGTCGCCCTTGCCGATGTCGATGACCCAGGCGTCGTACTCGGCGTCGGTGTGGCCCAGAGCGAGCAGCTCTTCGAACATCACCGTGGCCTTCACACCGTTGGGCGTGGCCAGCGAGTAGAGCTGAAACGGGTGCTTGCCCACGGGAAGCGCTTTGTCGTGGGTGGGACCGGCGATGGGACGGTTGATGCTGGCAAAGCGGCCACCACTTTCGGTGTCCCAGGTCCAGACTTCGGGCGGGGTGTACTCGGACATCGACAAACTCCTGCGTTGTGGAGCAGATGTACCCCGATGCGACCTGTCGCTTCGCTCATGTCCCCAGCATCGACGCCAATGCACGAATGGGCATCACGCGCAGCACCTCCGCCGGCGACGTGACCCCTTCTGCGATGCAGTCTTTGGCAGCATCGACCAGGCCCCGGTGCCCCCGCTCGGTGCGCAGCCAGGACCGGATGGCCACCGACGACTGCCCCGAAGCGATGCGTGTGGCCAGCTCCTCATCCACCACCACCAGCTCGAAGAGGCCCACCCGCCCCGCGTACCCGGTGTGTGCACAGCGCTCACAGCCGGGGGCCACCCACGTGGACACATCTCCCAAGACCGGTCGGAGGCGAGCGGTGGCGGGGTCGTCTGCGGGCGCCGGATGTCGACACGACCGACACAGCCGTCGCACCAGCCGCTGGGCCACCACCCCCAACAAGGTGTCCGCCACGTCCATCGGTGTGAGGCCCAGGCCCACCAGGCGGGGAATCGCTGCGACCGCATCCGACGTGTGGAGCGTGCTCAGCACCAGGTGACCCGTGATGGCCGCCCGCGACGCCACCTGCGCCGTCTCTTCGTCGCGGATCTCTCCGATGAGCATGACGTCGGGGTCTTGGCGGAGGAAGGCCCGCGCGAGGGTGGGCATGTCGACCTGGGGGCCCACCTGCTTCTGGTTGACCTTGGCGATGAAGCGCTCGATGGGGTCTTCGGCGGTGACAATCTTCCGGTGGTCGCCGCGGATGTGGTCGAGGCCTGCGTACAGCGTGGAGGTCTTGCCGCTTCCGGTAGGACCCGTGACCACCACCATGCCCTCGGGGTTTTCGAGCAGGGAGACCAGCTGTTCATGGGCGCTGTCGTCGAGGCCCAGGCCCGACAGCGGCATCACGCCCGACGTCTGCTCGACCACCCGCATGACGATGTCTTCGCCGGTGGGACCGGGGGCCGTGCTCACCCGCAAGTCGACGGGCATCCGGTGGTCGCCATCCACGAGAATGACGCGAATGCGGCCATCTTGGGGCAGACGCCGCTCGGTGATGTCGAGCTGGGCGAGCACCTTGATGCGGCCCACCACACTGCCGGCATTGGCGGGCGTGATGTGGGTGAAGAGCTGTCGGAGCACCCCATCCACCCGCAGCCGCACGTCGACATCGTCCACGTAGTGCTCGATGTGGATGTCGCTCGCATCCACCCGGACCGCGGTGCGGATGACGTGGTCGAGCAGCTCGGTGGACGATGCGCCACGCGCCGGTGTGCCCGCGCGCATGGGAATGGCCACCCCATGCGCGCCTTCGTGGAGCGGACGTCGCTGAAAGCCGAAGTCGAGGGCCTTGTCGATCTCGTAGTGGTTGAGCCGGACGGCGTGGATGGGTCGGGCCAGCAGGTGGCGCAGGTGTCCGACGAGCCGTTCGTCGCGGGGGTCGGGCATCCCCACAGTGACCGGCTTCAGGGTGTCGAGCGGCACCACCCCGAGCACGACCACATGCCACTGCTCGCAGAAGCGCCGCCGGAGCAGCTGCATGGAGCGACGGTCGAGCTGAAACTGGTCGAGCTCGGAGAACGGGATGCCTTCATTGACGGGCATGGCGAGCGCCTCCGGGGGTATCTTGGCACCTGCGAGGGGTCAGCGCCCACGGACCAGGTCGCAGCCAAGCGCCCGCTCGGCCACCACGTGGGGGTGTGCGAGGGCGTCGGCGTGGTCTCCCAAGGCAGCGTGCAGCGCCCGGTCAGCGTCGTCGGAGCACCCCACATACCGGCCCCACGCAAAGGCCAGGCCGCGGGCATAGTCGGTGGTGCCCCAGCAGGCGCCCGCATCGGACAGCAACAGGTCGCGTGGCACCACATCGGTGGGCTTGTGGCGACCTTCGGTGGTGACAGCCTTGGCATGGTGCACGCCCCGCCCCTCACACACCCCGTGCCACACCCGTGGGTCGAGACGGGTCTGGTGCGCGACATCGTGCTCGGCAACGAACGAACGCGCCGCCCGACGCCCCGCCCCTCGCCCCACCGCATCGTCCAGTCCGCCCACATCCCGGAGCGCGTCGAGACGTGCCGACAGGTGCGGGACCTGCTCTCCAGAGTCGCGCATCAGCCCACGGGCCAGAGCATCGGCGAAGAAGCGCACCTCGAGCGGACGGTCGCGCAGGCTGCCCACCCCTTGGCGTGCCAGGACGGCGATGTCGGTGCGGGCGGGGTCTTGTGCGGCGATGCCCACCCGTCGGCCCAGCTCGTAGACGTGGTCGAAGCGACAGTCTTCCAGAGCATCGTCGTGACCAGTCACCCAGGCGCTGGCTGCCGCGATGTCGGTGGGCCGCCCCTGCATCCGTCGGAGAGGCTGGGGAGGGTTGCCCAGAGGGACCGTCTTGTCAGGCCAGCCACCGTGGAGGTAGACCGACAAGCCCATCGACGCCCCGCGCCACTCGGTCCACTGGGACAACCGCAGCGTCAGGCCGATGGCGACCACCACCGAAAGGCCGCCCAGCGCCACCACGCGCCACCGCTTGCGCACCCAAGGCCAGCCCGCAGCCGCCGCAGCAGAAAGAGCGAGCAACGGAACCAGGGGAGTGCGGTAGCGGAGGTTGAAGGCGGCGTTGACGTAGGGGTCGGGGAGGTTCCACCAGAGGTCGTACCGAACCAGGTACACCGCGATGAGCACACCCAGCGACACCGGCGCGAACAAGGCCGGAAACAACGGAGCACGGGGCTTTCCCAACACTGCGGGCATGGCCACCCGCACACCACCCCACAGCGCGAGCCCCCACAACGCGGCCCAGTAGAGCGTGGCCCAGCCGGTGACGTCGCCGTAGTCGGCGGGCTCCCAGAGGTGCTGTCGCAGCCAGGGTCCGGCCAGCCAGTCCCAGAGGTCGGCGGGCATGGCGAGCTGCCGACCGGTCCACCAGTCCAAGGTGGCGTCCGTCGCGCCGGGCTTGTCTTCGTAGTAGGCCACCCACGGCAGCATTCCCACCGCGCCGCCCACCACGAACGCGGGGCTCCACCACCGTCCCACCACCACCGCTCCCACCCCCAACATGGGGAGCGCCCAGGCGCTGGTCTGGCCAAACCACAGCCCGAAGCCCGCCACGAGCCCGGCCAGCGCCAGCCACACCACCCGCACCACCGTGCCCCGCCAGGCCGCCGAAGCGAGCAACGCCGCCGCGATGAACGGGAAGGCCGTGGACTCGGCGTGGTTGCCCCAGCCCGTGTGGATGAGCTCGCGGTACCAGCCCGGCGCCGCCGCCAGCAGCAGCACAAACGCCACGGCCGCCCGCGCCGACACGAGGCGATGGAGCATCCAGGCACCCGCGCCCACCACAGCGCCATGGAAGATGAGCAGGAGGGTCTTCCACACCATCACCGTGGGGCCGAACACGCGAAAGAAGGGCACCGCCAGGAGGCCCTCGGCTGTGCACCCACCACAGAAGGTGCGGTACTGCAGGGCGTCGGCAGCATCGGTGTGGCCACACGCGAACTGCACACCGGCGCGCGCGTTGAACAGCTCCTCCCAGTGCATCGTCGACCACGGCCCCAGCCAGAGGTCCGCTGCGCTCGAGACCAGCTCGAACAACACCAGCACCGCCACCACCCCACCGGATGGTCCGAGCGTCCGGGGGGGTTCCGACGCCTCCACGTCACCTCCGGCCCGCGGTCAGGAGGGCCCCGTGGAGATAGGGCCCTGGTGATGCGCCGATTCTACTGCCTCCTGCTCCTCGCAGCGTGCTCTCGCCCCCGGAGCGTGCCGGTCTCCGTGCCCGATGGCAGCGACCGCCGCGTCCACATCTACGTGCCCGACGTCCCACCCGGCCCCACGGGCCTGCCCCTGGTGGTGATGCTCCACGGCGCAAAGAGCACCCCCGACCGCACCGAACGCGGCACCGGCTGGACCCGCCTGGCGCACGAAGAAGGCTTCATCGTGGCCTACCCCGAGGGCATCGGTCGCAGCTGGAACGACGGCCGCAGCGACGCCGTCCCCGCCGCAGCCAAGGGCGCCGACGACATCGCATGGCTCGGGCGGGTGTTCGACGACCTCATCGCCCGCTACCCCGTCGACCCCCACCGCATCGTGCTCACCGGCGCGTCGAACGGCGGCATGCTGGGCTGGCGCTGGATGTGCGAAGGGCGCGGTCGGGCATCGGTCTTCGCGCCGGTCATCTCGGGGCTCCCCGCACCGTCGGCAGCCAGCTGCGCCCCCACACCGGTCGCCACCCTGGTCATCCAGAGCGGCGCCGACCCCATCGTTCCCATCACGGGCGGTACCGTGGGCCGCGACCGTGGCGCCATCGCATCCACCGAAGATGCCCTCGCCATCGCCAGAAAGGCCAACGGGTGCCCCGACACCCCCACCAACACCGGCACCACCGACGCCGTCCCGAACGACCAGATGTCGGCCCTTCGCGCCACCTGGTCCGCCTGCACGGGCCCCGACGTCGCGCACATCCTGCTGCAAGGTGCAGGCCACCTCTGGCCCGGCGGTCGGCAGGTCCTGCCCGCAGACACCGTCGGTCACGTGTCCCCCGACATCGACGGCGCCCGCGAGATCTGGACGTTCGCCGAGCGCACCTGGTCCACCGCCCCCTGAACGCCCCCCGGAGCACCATGTTCACCGATCCCAAGGGCGTCCGCACGCCCCTCTCCCACATCCTCGACCAGCAGCCACCCCAGATCCCGGTGGACTGGGGCCAGGGACGCACTGCGTTCGGAGGCCTGTCCTCCATGCTCGCGACCCGTGCCATGGAAGCCGCCGCCACTCCCGACGACGGCTCCGAGCGGCCCCTCCAGAGCATCGCCGTGCACTTTGTGGGGCCGGTCGCCGTGGGCCCGGTCGAGGTCCAGGCCGAAGTTCTCCGAGCGGGCCGGTACATGACCCAGACCACCGCGTGCCTGCTGTCCGGCGGCAAGGTCGCCCTCACCGCACACGGCGCCCACGGAACCCCGCGTCCGTCCCAGCTCGAGCTCGACCCACCCGCCGCCCCCGACCTCCCCGCACCCGAGTCCCTCCCGGAGATGCCCTACATCCCGGGCATGATGCCGGCCTTCACCCAGCACATCGAGTACCGCTGGGCCACCCCCCACTTCCCGTTCACCGGCGGCGACTCCCCCATCATCCGCGGCTGGTGTCGGGCACGGGCCGACCACCCGGTGGATGCCGGCCTCGTGCTGCTGCTCATCGACTCCTGGCCCGCCGGTGTGCTCACGATGGCCCCCACCTTCACCGCCGCGAGCTCGGTGTTGTGGATGGTCACTTTCTTCGACACCACGCCCCTTCCCGCACATTCTTGGCTCAAGACCGAACAGCGCACGACGATGTCTCGATCGGGGCACGCAGAAAACGTCGCCGACGTCTGGTCGGCCGACGGTCGATTGATCGCCCGTTCCCGGCAGCTGGTCACGGTTTACGGCTAGGCATCCGGGGGCGTCTCGGCCACGACTCCGGACAACTTCGCATCGACTGTGTGCGGAGGGCTCTTCCCCGCCCCGAATCGATCCGATTCCAGGAGTGTGCGGTGAACCCCCATGCCTGCTCCAGTGGGCCTCGGAGTCGACCTATGACAAAACGGATGTCACAGCGCGCGGTGTACCTCGCTCGAGGCGCCCCGGTGTTGGACGGCGACCAGGACCCCGACGAACCCCCATGACGAGGGTGGTTCCTCCCCCGACCCCGCCCTCACCGGCGGGGTCGTCTACTTCTTGGGAGATCTGCGCCACACGCGGTCCATCGATCTCTGATCCAGATCAAGAGGGGGACTCAGACGGGCCACAGTTCCAGCGCGAAGGACCGAAGCGAGGGCACGCACAGAGCGAATGCCACCACTGGAGCCGACGTGTCCCCCCCACACACAGCCAACAGCCTGGAAGCCACACGGCAAATCCGGGCTGGCGCGGTCGCCATCCACCGCACCTTTGCGCCCATCCACGAGCTCTTGGCCGAGGTGGAGCGCCTGGCACTCAACGCCAGTGTGGCGTGTGGACGGCTCGGAGGCTCTGGACGCAGCTTCGCGACCGTGGCGCGCGACCTCCATGCGACCAGCACCGAGCTCGCCCGCCGCATCGAAGAGGTGGAAAGCGTGTTCGCCGGCCTCGCGCGAGACGTGGCCGCATGGAGCGAGTCCGAGCGACGCCTGAGCATCCTCCGCCGAGGCATCGCCTGCGCCCACGCCACCCCCGACGTGAAGTCCATGACTCTGCTGGTGGCCGCTGAAGAGCGGGTGCGCCGGGAGCTGGACTCCCACATCAACGAGCTCGGGGTGCGCATCACCTCGCTCGATGGCCACGTGGACCGCATCCGCTGGACCGCCGTGCGCCAGACCCGGTACCTGTGCATCCTCGCCAGCATCGAAAAGGCCCACCTGGGCGAACAAGGTGAAGCTGTCGAGGCGGTCGTGAGCGCCATGGCAGTGCTCGCCGACCGCCTGGGTGCCGTCGAAGAAGAAGCCCGCGACCGGGTCCTCGCCCTGCACATGCAGGTGCGCCGACTTCAACGCGCCCAGCGCACGCACCGCCGAATCGAGGTTCAAGCCGCATGAAACGCACCACGCTCTACGACGACGGCAACCGCAAGTGGATTGTGTTCGGTCGCGACCCCTCTCGCGGCGAGAACGTCATCGACACCAACCAGTTCCTCGTGATGCACGATGGCCGGGGCGCCCTCATCGACCCGGGCGGCGTGGAGGTGTTCCCGTCGTTCGTAGGCGCACTGTCGGCCGCCATCGACCCGGCCGACGTCGACATCCTCTTCGCCAGCCACCAAGACCCCGACATCATCTCCTCGCTGGCCCTCTGGCTCGACCTCAAGCCCGAGCTGCAGTGCCTGGCCCCCTGGACCTGGGCCGGCTTCATCCCGCACTTTGGCGGCGGTCGACCGGTGGTGGCAGTGCCCGATGAAGGCGGCACGCTACCGCTCGGCTCCAGCCGCGACCTGCGCATTGTGCCGTGCCACTACTGCCACTCGTCGGGCCACTTCACGGTGTACGACCCCCGCGCGAAGATTCTCTTCTCGAGCGACATCGGTGCCGCGCTGCTGCCCGAGGAAGGCCTGCCGTTCTTCGTCGAAGACTTCAAGGCCCACGTGAACTACATGGAGGGCTTCCACAAGCGCTGGATGCCGTCGAACGCGGCCAAGAACGACTGGATCCGCCGGGTACGCGAGCTCGACATCGACATGATGGTGCCCCAGCACGGCTCGCTGTTCCGCGGCGACGACGTAAAGCGCTTCCTCGACTGGTTCGAGGCCCTCGAAGTGGGGGTGGCCATTCCGTCGGCCGAGGCCATGGCCGCAAAATAGGGGCTACCGCTTCACGAGCGCCAAGATGTCCTTGGCCACGTTGGTCCAGCTGCGCACCCGCACCGGGGGACGATGTCCGAGAACCCTCTGGACGGCCTCGCGCATGGCGTCGGGGCTGTCGGCTGGAACCGCGAAGCCACCGCCCTTCACGAGGACCGCTGCATCGCCGACGTCGGTGGTGATGACGGGCACACCCTGGGCCCGGTAGTCGAAGATCTTGAGCGGACAGAACCACGGCGGCGCATCCGCGGGGTACGGCGCCAGGCCCACATCGAGGGCTGCCACGGCATCTGCGAGCGCCTGACCGGACAAGTGCCCCGGCCGCAGCACGCGCTCGGGAGCGATGTCGGGGACGGGCTGTGACTGCGCGCCGATGAGCACGAGGCGAGCATCCAGATCGGTGGCCAGGGCACCCAGCCGCTGGTGACCATGCCAGGGCTTGAAGCTGCCGACGAAGCCGATGGCGGGTTCATCGCCGTCGAGGCCGAGCGCCGCGCGACCACGGGCACGGTCACCCACGAGCGGAGCCACCCCGTTGGGCACCCAGGCCACATTTCGACAGCCCACTTCTTGCCGCAGCCACTGCACCAGCCAGCGAGAGACCGCAGCAATCGCCGGAGCGGCCAGCAAGACATCGCGCTCCCACCCGCGGGCCCACGCAGGCCGGAGGACGGTCTCGAAGCGCTCGCGCTCCATCACCAGCGGCGCGTTCACCTCGAGCACCCACGGCACCTTCAGCCGCGACGAAGCCCGCCAGCCGGCGTCGGAGAACAGGGCGTGGCGCTCCACCAGGACGTCGGGCATCCAGCCGGAGAGGCCGTCTTCCACCACGCGTCGGGCGACGCGGCGGGCAGCGAGCACCTCGCGCATCTCGCGGTACCGGCGCAGCCACGAGGGCCAGCCCGGAGTCCCGCCGGTCCAAGCGGAGACATCCTCGCCGAAGACACCCCGCCGGTCGCTCTTTTCGGCGGCATAGAGCCGGGTGTCGCCCAGCTCGCCGAAGGCTCCGATGATGGCCCGCACGTGGGCACTGCACCCGGATGGCCCCTGCACGGGCACGCCCGGCGCACCCACGAGGTAGGCCAGGCGCACCGTCGACCTCGCTCAGCCGTTCGCGGCGGCGAGGAAGGCGCGCTGGAGGTCGGCCTTGAGGTCTTCGAGGTTCTCGACGCCGATGCTGAGGCGAATGAGGCCGTCGGGGAGGCCAATCTCGGCACGCACTTCGGGCGGCACGGAGGCGTGGGTCATGACCGCCGGCAGCTCGATGAGGCTCTCGACCCCACCCAGGCTCTCGGCGAGCGTGAACACGCGGGTGGCCTTCACGAAGCGGGTGGCGGCGGCGATGTCGCCCTTCAGCTCGAAGCTCACCATGCCCGAGAAGCCGGGGTAGTGCACCACGCCCACGTCGTCGCGTTCCTTGAGCCAGGCCACCAGGGCCTTGGCGCTGGACTGGTGGCGCTCCATCCGCAGGTGGAGGGTCTTCAGGCCGCGGAGCTGGAGGAAGCAGTCCCACGGACCGGGGACCGCGCCCACAGAGTTCTGCAGGAAGCACATCTGCTCGTGCAGGGTGTCGTCGCTCGTGACCAGGACACCGCCCACCACGTCGCTGTGGCCGTTGATGTACTTGGTGGTGGAGTGGACGACGATGTCGGCGCCGAGCTTGAGCGGCTGCTGGAAGACCGGCGTGGCGAAGGTGTTGTCGACCACCACCTTGGCACCCACCGCGTGGGCCTTCTCGGCCAGGCGCGCGATGTCGGTGACCTTGAGCAGCGGGTTGGTGGGCGACTCCACCCACACCATGTCGACGTCGTCGGGGACCACGAGGTGGGGGTTGGTGGTGTCGACGAAGGTGAAGCGGTAGCCGAGGGGCTGCCAGCACTTCGTGAACAGGCGGTAGGTGCCGCCGTAGACGTCGTCGCCGCACAGGACGTGGCTGCCCGGGGGCAACAGACGGATGGCGGTGTCGATGGCCGCCATGCCGCTCGAGAAGCACACGCCGTGGGCCCCACCTTCGAGGCTGGCGATGCACTTCTGCAGCGCGGTGCGGGTGGGGTTGTGGGTGCGGCTGTACTCCCAGGGCCACTCGGCAGGAGCGGGCTGGGCGTACGTGGAGGTCTGGAAGACCGGGGTCATCACCGCGCCCGTGATGGGCTCGGGCTCTTGCCCCGCGTGGATGGCGCGGGTGCCGATGCCCTGGGCGGCAAACTCGGAAGGGTCGTCGAAGCGAGCCATGGGGGTGGCCCTCCGGGGTCAGGCGCCGCCGTTGGCCGAGCGCGAGATGTAGTCGATGAGGTCGATGCGCGTGATGATGTCGACCGGCTTCTTGTCGTCGAGCACCACGGCCACCTTGAAGCGGCGGAAGAGCTCGGCCAGCACGGCGATTTCGGTTTCGTTGTCGACCGTGCAGTAGGACGCATCCACGAGGTCGCCGACGGTGGCGGTGGACGGACCGCCTTCGAGGGCCTTCTCGAGGACGCGCTTCTCGAAGAGCAGGCCCACGAGCTGGTCGCCGTCGACCACGGGCACCTGGCTGATGCCGTGCAGCTTGAGCACACCCACCGCTTCGGTGACGCGCGCGGCGGGGTCGATGGTGATGAGCTTGCGCTCGGGACGGTCGCCCACGAGGTCGGCGACGGTGCCGAAGCGGGTCTCGGGCTTCATGTACCCGTTCTCGCGCATCCAGCTGTCGTTGAAGATCTTGGACAGGTACTTGGACGAGCTGTCGGGGAGGAGCACCACCGCGTTGAGGCCTTCGCGGTCGTGGCGCTTGAGGTACTTGAGCGCTCCGGCGACGGCTGCCCCACAGGAACCACCCGCGTAGATGCCTTCCTCGCGGACGATTCGGCGGGTCATGTGGAAGCACTCGCGATCGTTGACGCGCACCACATCGTCGACGAACTGGAAGTCCATCGTGCCGGGCAGGAAGTCTTCGCCGATGCCTTCCAGCACGTACGTGTGGGGCTGGGTGAGCTGACCGGTGTGGAAGTAGTCGTAGTAGAGCGAGCCCACGGGGTCGACGCCGACAATCTTGATGTCGGGGTTCTTTTCCTTGAGGTACTTGCCCACGCCGGTGATGGTGCCGCCGGTGCCCATGCCCGCGATGAAGACGTCGATGTTGCCGTCGATCTGGTTGTACAGCTCGGGCCCCGTGGTGCGGTAGTGCGCCTCGGGGTTGTCGGGGTTGTAGTACTGGTTGGCGTAGAAGGCGTTGGGGGTCTCTTCGACCAGCCGCCTGGCCACCGAGTAGTACGAGCGGGGGTCGTCGGGTTCGACATTGGTGGGGGTGACCACCACGCGCGCGCCCCACGCCCGCAGAGCCGCACGCTTTTCTTCCGACTGCTTGTCGGGGAGGACAAACACGGCCTTGTAGCCCTTGAGCGCGGCCACCATGGCCAGACCCGCACCGGTGTTGCCCGAGGTGCCTTCGACGATCGTGGCGCCCGGCTGGATCTCACCGCGACGCTCGGCCTCTTCGAGAATGTGGAGCGCCACACGGTCCTTTACGGAGCCGGCGGGGTTCATGAACTCGATCTTCGCGTAGAGGTTGGACTTCAGCCCCCGCGTGACCCGGTTGAGCTTGACCAGCGGTGTATCGCCGACGGTCTCCAGAATGCTGTCGTAGACCTTGTGCACGTCATCCCCACGAGGTGGTGGAGCGGTGGATTGGGCCGCTCCGAGGCCACGGGCTCTATTGGCTCGCCCGGCGGGTGGCCATCGCCTTTGTCCTGCGGGTCGCCGATGTTCGGACACGCTATACTCGGGCGCCGTCGCGTGATCCGCCGAGAGGTGGGGCGTGACACCCAGCATGGCACCTCACCACCACGGAAGGACCAGTGGACGACACGCGGGACCGAATCGTTCGGAAGGGCGACTATGTCTATGGCTCCTTCCTCAAGCCCGAGCGGGTCACGGGGTACATCAACGGGGTGAACCCGGGCGACCGCGCCGACGTCCTCGGCCGGTTCCCCTTCTCCGAGTCGAGCGTCGACGAAGCCGTGGAGTACGCCCGTGTCGGCGCACCCACGTGGCGTCGCACCTCGCTCGCCGACCGCCACGCCGCGGTCACGCGCTTCCGGGAAAATCTCAACCGGCACCAGGAACGGCTCGCCCGCCTGGTCACCCGCGAGACCGGCAAGCCCATCTGGGAAGCACGCCAAGAGCTCCGGGCCGCCGTTCGCGCCATCGACCTCTTCCTCGATGAAGGCGTCCAGCTCCTCCGCCCCCGGGTCATCGAAGAAATCGGCGCTCGCTCCGACCGCCTCCCCCGCGGTGTGGTGGCCACACTTACCCCCTACAACTTCCCCATCCTGCTGCCGGCCACGCACACCGCCGCTGCCATCCTCACGGGCAACGCGGTCGTCACCAAGCCCAGCAAGTTCACGCCGGGTGTGGGCCAGGCCATCGCCGAGATGTGGGACCGCTGCAAGCTCCCGCGCGGTGTCTTCCACATGGTGCAGGGCCCGGGCGCGGTCGTGGGCCAGCGGATGGTGCTGCATCCGGGCGTCGATGCGCTCGTGTTCACCGGCAGCTACGCCACTGCGGCCACCCTGCGCACGCTCCTGAAAGACCGCCCCAACCTTCCGGTGGTCCTCCAGACCGGCGGCAAGGGCACGGCCATCGTCCTCGACGACGCCGAGATCGACCGCGCCGTCTACGAAGTCATGGTGGGCGCGTTCCTCACGTCGGGTCAGCGCCACAACTCCACCGGCCGCGTCATCGTCACCGAGGGTGTCTTCGACCAATTCATGGACCTCCTCCTCCGGCGCACCCGCCGGCTGAAGGTGGGCTACGGCTTCGACGACGACGTCTTCATGGGCCCGGTGATCAGCGAAAACCTGCGGGCCCGGTACCGTCGGTATGGTCGCATCCTCGCCTCGCGGGGCCACGAGCCGCTGCTGGAGCCGGCTGCCGCACCGTCCGAGAACCGGGGCTTCTACGCCAAGCCGGCCATCATCCACGTGCGTTGGGACAACGGTCATCCGTTCCTCAACGAGCCGCCGCCCGGTCCGCAGCTGCTGGTCTACAAGGTGTCGAGCTGGCAGGAAGCCGCCGCGCTGCACAACCAGACTGCCTACCGCCTGGCCACCAGCGTGTTCACGCGCTTCGACAGCCCCATCCTGTCCGAGCTCGCCGACCGCCTCCGCACCGGTGCGCTGAACATCAACCGCGGCACCATCGGCGCGTCGCTCCGGCTCCCCACGGTGGGCCTCGGTCGGTCGAGCAACGGTCAGCCCGGCGGTCTGGAGCTCATCCACGCGATGACCGCTCCCCGCGCGATGCTGGTCGAGTCCCGTCCCTTCGAGGGCATGCCTGTGCTGCCCGGCACGCACTGGCACGACCCCGAGCCCGAAGAGCCCATCCTGGCCAACGACGACGACGACCTGCTGCTGGAAGAGCCCACCATCGGGTGAGCCCTCAGTGGGTCTCGCCGACGATCAGCCGTACACATCTCCAGCGCCATCCGCCGCGGAGCCGTCCTCCAGCGACGCACCCGGTGCGGCCGACACCCGTGCGGGCAGCGGTCCACCCGACCACTTCACCGAAGCATTGTCCGCGGCTTCGATGCTCCAGCCCTGGTTGGCGTCGAGCGTCACGCCGTCGAGGCGCACGCGGGCACCTCCGCCTGCAAACAGACCACGGCCGGCGTTTTCGGCGACCGTGCCGCGGCGGACTACGAGCGAGGCTTCGTCTTCGACCTTCAGGCCATCGTGGCGGTTCAAGCGCACGCTGGGGGTGTCGAGGGTGAGGTGGGCGGACTCGTGCACCCACACACCGGGGCAGCCGAGGAGCTCGGCCTGGACCCGCCGCACCACACATCGGGCCTCTCCCGCCACACGCAGGCCAGCGCCGTCGGCGTCGCGCACGAGCAGTCCGTCGACTTCGACACGTGCCTGGTCGCCCAAGCCCACGCCCACATTCCGCGTGGCGTCGGTGCGCACATTGGCGAGCCGACCGGTGGTGTTCCCAGCCACCACCACACCCGCGCCCTTGGCATCGGTCACCGTGAGGTCGCGAACATCGAGGACCACGTCACCGCGAACCTCGACCCCGTTGCCATCGCTGTGGTCGATGCGCAGGCCCGACAGGCTCGGGGTGCAGGAGCCATGGAGGAACATGCCCCGACCGGCGCTGTTTTCGATGTGAAGGTCGGACAGCTTGGGTGCGGCGGTCTCGCGGACTTCGATGGCCGGAAACTTGGGGTCGGCGCTGCCCGAGGACCGGATGTGGCCGCCATCCACGGTGACCTGGCTCTCGCCGTAGATGTGCAAGGCGCCACAGCCCGCCTTCAGCACCGTGAGGCCGGCAAAGGTGGTGCGGCTCTGGGCCGAGGCCTCGATCGTGGCGAATTGGTCGCCCGACATCACCGCCAGGCGCGCCAGGTGTCCAGCAGCGCGGTCGGTGGTCACGAGGGCGCTTCCGGATGCGTTGACGGCGAGCTCATCGCCATCGGGTGCGGTGTCTTCGCGCAGCAGCCAGCCGTTCTCGGCACCGTCGACCACCACCCGGCGCAGGACGGGACGAGAGTAGCCCTCGCACACCCCGGCCACGCCCTTCACGCGCAGCTCCACGTCTTCGAGAACGGGCGCACCAGCAACAATGCGAACACCGTGTCCGTCGGCATTCTCAATGGCAACACCGGTGAGCCGGACGTCGGCGCCGATGATGAGCGCCCACTCCCCGTGTGCACACAGTGTGCCGCCGGTGATGTGGACGGGCCGGTCGAGCAATGCGCCGGCAGTGCCAGCGGGTAGGTCCACCACCCCCTTGAGCACGATGCGGTCGGCCCCACGGGCGAGGGCTTCGGCGAGGGTGGGACAGTCGCGGGGGACACGAACGCGCATGGGGGCTCCGATCAAGGACCTGGGCCGCCCCTCTACTTTGGTGGGGGCGCGCCTTCACCCGGCGGCGGCCCCCCAGCTGGTGGTGGACCTTCCCCGGGCGGCGGACCTCCACCGGGCGGCGGGCCTCCTTCGGGCGGCGGACCACCTTGGGGACCCCCATCTGGCGGCGGTCCCCCATCCGGCGGCGGACCACCTCCGGGCGGCGGACCACCTCCGGGACCATCGTCGGGGGCACCCGCTGCTTCGAGCACCAGGGTGAAGCCCGAGGCGGTGTCGGTCACTTTGCCCACCTCGACGCCTGTGCTGGCCATGTCGTCGGTGCCGCCCTTGATGAAGCCGTCGCTGTCGGCGTCACACAGCGCGCTGATGGCGATGTGCACGCCGGACGGGACCACCAGGGAGAAGGCCTTGTCGGACTCCTGGGCGGCGATGGTGAGGGGGCCCTTGGGAGTGTTGCCCGGCGTGCGGTCGATGACGTCGACGCGCAGGCTTCCGGCACACGTCCCCTTGAAGTCGCCGGTGACCGTGGCGAAGTCGCCCTTCGCTTTGATCTCGTCCTGGGAAAGCTCTCCTTTCATCTTCGAGAGGTCGAGCATGAACTGACCGGGACCACCGCCTTCGGGTCCGCCCGGTCCGCCCTCGGGGCCACCACCCGGACCGCCACCAGGACCACCCGGACCGCCGCCAGGTCCACCCGGACCACCGCCGGGACCACCCGGACCACCGCCTGGACCACCGCCTGGACCACCCGGACCGCCGCCTGGACCACCCGGACCGCCAGCTCCAGGACCGGTCTGCACCTCCGGAGACACCGGACACCCGGTCAACGCGAGCACCAGCGCACCCAGCGCCACCCACGGAAGTCGCACTCCGACCATCCACACCTCC